>Ga0302116_1002746_pt1 | contig 10185 bp, 8 predicted proteins | sample AG5_SCM_MG_FD_203124 | JGI IMG/M metagenome (GOLD analysis project Ga0302116, IMG submission 203124) | Marine microbial communities from Western Arctic Ocean, Canada - AG5_SCM | ecosystem: Environmental > Aquatic > Marine > Oceanic | place: Canada: Western Arctic Ocean | collected 2017-10-01 | reverse complement strand
AGCAATCAAAATCAAAAGTCAAGGAAGAGAAGGAAGAATTCGAATTTGAATTCGAATTCGAATTCGTCCCACCGCGAGTCGTTCTTCTTGGCCCGCCGGGGGCGGGGACGAGGACTCAGGAGGAGGAGATTCGGAGCAAGTACCCTGGGGCAGTTAGTGTCGACGCGGGGGAGCTACTCAGGGTGCACTTGGCAGGGGCGGGGGCGGGGGCGGGGGCGGGAAGCGATGCTATCCCTGGTAGCGGTGGTAGCGGCGAAGACGTTCTGACGAGCGGCGAAGACGTTCTGACGAGCGTCGTGAGTGCCCGGCTCGGTCAGTCTGACTGTCTGGAAGGTGGTTGGGTCATGCGGGGGTATCCTCTCACCGAGGGGCAGGCTCTTGACCTCCTTGACCTCCAAGCACTTGAGGAGAAGGAGAAGGAGAAGGAGAAGGAGAAGGAGAAGGAGAAGGAGAAGGCCTTGTTAGCTAACGCCGTTATTGTCCTCGAGGTTCCGGACGAAGTAAGCGTTGAGAGGTTAGGGGGGAGGAGGACTGATCCGATTACTGGGGAGGTGTACCATTTGGAGAGTAACCCTCCTGACGAGAGTGATGGGGAGGTTATGGGGAGGTTGGAGAAGAGGAAGGAGGATGAAGAGGAGGAAGTTCAGAGGAGGTTGGGTGAGTACAGGGAGAATTTAGAAGGGGTGCTGGGGGTGTTTGAGGGGAGGATTAAGAGGACGAGGACGGAGGTGGAGACGGGGGAGGTTAGGCAGAGTGAGACTGAGGCGGAGACTGAGACAGAGGCTGAGACAGAGGCTGAGACAGAGGCTGAGGCTGAGAGTGAGAGTGAGGCTGAGGCTGAGGCTGAAACTGAAGTCACAGCTATAGCCGTGGACGCTGCGGTCCCCATCCCGGAGGCATCAGCAGTCACAGACACAACTCTCCCCACCTTCACCTCCTCTGCCTTCACCTCCTCTGCCTCTGTCCCGTCCGTCGTTCTCAGGCTGAACGGCGACCGCAACCCTTCTGATGTAACTGCCGACATCTTCGCCCGCCTCCTCAACGTGACCCATTCCGCCGGCTCGCCAACTGCCGAAGAGGTAGAGCTCGCCAATGGCGCAACTCTAATCCAAGGAGTATTCCGAACCCGCCAAGCCGTAAAAAAGGTATCGGCGGTAAAAGCAGGCAAAGCCGGCCCGTTCGACTCCGACGGTCGGACCCTCACAGTTGATGGACTGCCGACCATGGTCAAGTTCCTCATCGAGAAGGGCGCGGACGTGAACATAAGTGACGACGACGGCAACTTTCCGCTGCACTGGGCGCTGTCTGGGGCGACTGTTGAGTTGAATTTTCGGGGGGTGCAGACGACGTTTAGGGGGCCGGTTAAGGATGAGGAGCTGCTTGAACTGCTTTCGAGGAGTGGGGCGGATATGGACGTTTGTAATCGCAAGGGGGAGGTGAGATGAGAAAAAAAAATTAAGTTCCTGTTCAACAACATCATCCCTAACACCCCAACACAATCATATTCGTTGCACGCAGACACTCCTCCACACTGCGCTCAACAGCGAAGACACCCGCGCAGCTCTCAAGCTGCTCTCCGCAGGTGCCCACCCGAACGCCATGGACGCCGACGGTCTCCTCCCGATCCACCACGCCTGCATGTCCGCGTCGCCCGGCTTCGACGAGCTCGTCGAGGTTCTCCTAAACAATGGGAACGGGAAGGGGGTGTTCGTCGCGAGCCATAAGGACCTTAGGAAGGGGAAGAGCGGGGAGGAGAAGCTAAAGCTTACGCTGGAGGGGATTATGGATAGTGCTGAGGAGGAGGCGCTTTGCCCGCTTAGTATTACCCAGAGGCTGGTTAGCAAGACGGACATACTGCAGCTTGTTACCAAGGAGGGCTTCACGGCGTTGCACTACGCGGCGGGAGCGGCTGGCGACTCGGACGGCGACGTGGACATTCCATCTCGAGTCGAGCTGCTCAAAAGGCTGCTGAGCGACTCTTCGGTTGACGTTGACGTCGCTGACGACACTCCCCCCGGCGCCGGCGCCAATGCGCTCATCTGCAGCATCAAGATGCTCGGGGAGCTGGACATCTGCAAGGTCTTGGTTGAGAACAAGATCAACGTCGACCAGGTCGAGGACGTTGGGGAGGGCAGCGGACTGTTCTTGACGGCGCTGCACTACGCGCTGGAGAAGACGCAGCACATTGCCATCGCAGAGTACCTCCTCGACGTTGGGGCGAGCCCGCTCGTGAGGGAAGCGGACCCGCCTGCGATCAACTACGCCGTTCAGAACATGTCCGGTGCACTTGGGATGCTAATGGAGAAGGCGAGCGCAATTGATCCGCAGGTGAGCGAGCGGAGCGGGGGGGGGGTTGAGGAAGACGAGAATACGAGGAGCCATTACCTTTACTAACATAATTTCGCACCTTCTTCTCTCGGCGCAGTTCATCAACGTCAAGGACAAGAGGAAGGGGCAGACGAGCTTGCACGTTGGCGTTGAGGTCGGGAACGTTGAGGCGCTGAAGATCATCGTTGGGGCGCCCAACTTGGAGATTGACGGGGTGGACAATGATGGGAACAGCGCGCTGCATTTGGCGGTGATGAGGGGCAACGTGGACGTTATTGAGTGCTTGCTGGACGGGGGAGCGGACATTTGGTTCAAGAACGGAAGCGGGGTTAGGTGAGCGAGCGAAGCGAGCGAGCCTTGATGAAGTCTATGGTTACAGACGGCATACTAAACTAACCCACTCATTCTTTGACTCGCTCGGCGCAGCGGGGTTGAACTGGCTGTGGAGGGCGGGGTGGATTGCTTGCCGGTGGCGCTGCTGCTGATTACGAAGAGGATGACTGTGGAAATGGCGGTCAAGGGGGTGGGGGCGAGTGGGAACGATTTGAGCTTGCTCAAGAGGTGCGAGGCCATTGACATGAAGTTCGGGAAGGCTGAGTTCGAGAAGAAGAAGAAAAGTGAGAGCGACCAGTTTGAATGTGCGAGGGGGGAGGTAGAAGAGGGGGGGGTGGAGTCCCCACGTGGTGGGGATGCTGCGGAGGCAGAAAGCCCATTGAGGAAGAGAACAATGAGGTATACGAGCGCAGCGAGCAATATGGAGGCTCCAAGCGCGAGCGAGGTGGCGGCCAATCTGATCAAGAGCAGCACCGGAAGCAGCGCGGCTGGCATGGTGGTGAAGGGCATGATGAATGTGGCGGGGATGCGGGAGGTCGGGGAGGGAGAGCATCTGCACGAGTGCTATAGCAAGGGAGAAATGCACTTCGAGTGGCTTGTCAGGATCGACGAGAAGGAAATGAGCAAGGCCGCACTGGTGATTCAGCTGCAGCAGAGGGACAGGATGGCCGCCAAAAAGGCGAAGAAGGATAAGGCGAGGAAGAAGACAAAGAAGAGTGGGAGTTCGAGGAGTCCCAAGAAATAAAAATGGTTGGGGGGGGTTGTGAAAAATGTTCTCATAATCTAAATTATAATTTTATTTGGTGAATGTGTCAAGGGCTTGCCACATTGCGTGGGTTTGAACATCGTCCTCAGTGGCATACGAAACAGCGTCAAGGGTCCAGAAACCAATTCCTCGAAGGGTGAAGTCCTTGGCCATTTGGTATTTCGTGATGAGGGTGTCAGCATCGTCGTACCAAATTTGATGTCGATCGCCGCCGATAAAGTACTCGAGCCATTTTGTTTGACTGGCGTCGTCTAAGCCTTTGCGGGAAGCACTGGGAAGAATCGACATGATTTCCTTGTAGTCTATCTCTTTTGAGGGTCGAGGTTTGATTTCCTGCCAGTCGTCAAAACTGATGCACTGGGTGGCTGGATCGTTCGATGTGCAATTGAACTCGTAGCCGTACCAAGGAAGACCCAAGACAACTTTGTCGGTCACGTTGAGGGCAAGCTCGACATGTTGTGCCAAGCCACGCTGGATCATGGGGAGAGAGGCTTGGGAAAGAGGGGACTCGGGGAACGGCCACGCGGCGTGGAAGAGGTTGTCGCCATAAATGTTTTTCGCCATGAATGGCATGTCGTAGCACATCGCGAATATGAAGTCAACATGCGTCGACAAGGACAGCCAGTCGTAATTTAGAGAACGTGTTGGATCTGTGGGGAGGCAGAAGCTGTCCATGGAAAGTTGCGAAAGTGGATTTGCCTCACGCATGGCCAAACGCAGTGCAGACACGGCAGCGGTGAGGTCGTCGCGATGTTCTGGCATGATCCCACCCTCGATATCTAGGTTGAGGCCGTCAACCCCCAGGGCATTTGTTCTATTCACCCAGTAATTTACCCACGAGGTGACAGCTACGGTGTTGTTGATGTCTGCAGGGCAAGAGGCACCTCCGGGGTCCGTTAGCGAAGGACAGGCTCCATTTGCTAGGACGACGCGGACATCGTTTTTGTGCGCGAGGCAGAGCATTGTGTCAGGCACTTCTCGGAAGGCTCCTATGGTGGTGAGAGTGGTGTAGTTGAAGGCAGAGAAGTTGGTATCAGTATCTGTCCAGAAGCCAAACAACTCCTTGTCAGGAAGAGGTGTTGTTAACGGGGTTTTGCAGTTGTTGAGATGGTTCGTCACGGTCGCAGCAGCTGCGAAGCCGAGTGATATAACCATTAATGCCAATGCCATGGATCTTAAAATCTTAAAATCTTAAAATCTTAAATAATCTTGTCTGATGATTAAGATTTTAATAATCACATAATTTATTGCAAAATCTCCAACAAATTTTAATTCCCTTATGTATGTGTGTCCCCTCATCCTCTTCCCAACAATGATGGCAACTTCTTCCGCCGTCGTTATGCTCAATGGAACTGTCTCGATGCAGTTCAACTTCGACAAGTGGCAGAAAACTGGGAGAACCCACTTTCGGAATTCTATAGCTGACCAATTAAACGACGATGACGCACAAAACCTAAACTTCTCCCCTGCGAACATATTTGTTGACTCGACAACCATTATTTCCCCTCCAGACTATTCTCCTCCTAGTTCCTCCTGTTCCTACCATGTTGATGAACCGGCCGTTGACATTTTGGAAATTGATTTCCGTGTCCAGTTTCCCGAAATCTACGATTCCCCGACCGATGAGGCACTAATCCCAATTCTCTCCTCCTTCAACGAGTTCTTGGTGTCCTCTGGCTTCTCCCAGTCCTTGAGTTTGGTGGCTTCATTTTGTTATGTCACTGTGACAATAGGAGAGCCTCCGCCTTCCTATAAATACGACCACACAACGGTGTCACCCACCCCCTCTCCAACTTTCATGACGAGCTCCCCCACCTATGATTATGCGGCTCATGCCGAGATAATAGAGTCACAAACGATGTTTGCCAAGCGATTCTCAATACCGATGTTCTTCGCCGCCACCTCGCTCGTGTTTATGGCTTTAGCCATCGCTTACCACTTCGGTTTCAGCAAAGAACACCACTCGCGGTTAAACAGGGCACTAACACGCCACAAGAACAAGTACGCTCCCAAAGAGCAACTAGAGTTGCCCTCATTAAACGACGGCGATGGCAACAGTGACAGCGACGATGATGAGTCTTTTGCGAGTGAAAATCCTATGAACAATAGAAAATCGACCCCCGGCAAGGAAGATCGGGAGCGGCGGCAAACAGTCAGCGCGAGATCTGCGGCGCGGTCGATATTAAAGGCAGATTACGAACAGGGGGAGAGCGCGGCGGACGAAACCCTCGCGGCGCTGAGAAGAATAAAGCAGAAAAAAGGCCTAGCCGCTATGTCGAAAGGAGTTGAGGCTAAAGAAAAGCAAACAGTGGGTTTGAAGGGGGCGAAGCTGATGTGGTATGAAACAATGACTAAATTCATCGTTCGCGAGCAAGTTAAGGCGGTCAGGGTTAAGTTGGAACATTTTGCTAGACAAGAGCAACGAGCGCTGTTTGTGGAGGGTGATTGGATACAAGTGAATGACCCTGATTCGGGCCAGGATTACTTTCAGAACGTTGTGACGGGGCTATCGTCTTGGACGGATCCGAGATTGCAGTAGCCGCTCACTAGATTAAGACATTTTTTTTTTTTAAGAAGGGTTTCAAAATCTATATCGTAATTGGAGCCTCTCTTGTTTCGTCTTCGCTTTCGCTCTGCTTTTCTTAAGTTTATTTTGATACCTCGTCGTGGCTGGGTGCGAATCCGACCTCATAATAATCGCCGGCGGTGAAGTTCGCTTTGTTTTTTTGGATTTGTGTCTAGAAGTGTAAGCTATGCTCTCGTCGCTGTGCGCTCTCTTCATCGGTGAATTTGAATTTGCGCGGAGCTGCTTCTGTTGCCGCTCAAAGTCGGCGTAGCAGAGGGGACTGTACGCGACGTTGTCCATGTAATCTGTGTTTGTATTCGTGTTGATGCTGAGGCGGTTTGAACGACGCGGGGTGTGGGCGTCGGCATATTCTTCGTCGTCCCTCGGTGTGACTTGGGCGGGAGTTCGGAAACGCAGGCCGCAGCTGAACATTCGTTTTAAGTTCTGGGAGAAGGATACTCTACGGGATTTCAGTTTCGGGATATGAGTTGAGTTGGGTGTTGTCGAGATTGTTTCCATTGACCTTGGCATCTGCTTTGGTGTTGGCGTTAGCATTGGCATTGCCATTTGCATTTGCATTTGCATTTGCATCGGCGTGGCGCTCCGCAGAGGGTAGTTGTGCTGTTTCTGCTCGTAGAAGACCATGTAGGGGTCCTGCTTCATTACAGTTGACGCGGACACCTTGCTCACAAGGCTGTCGTTGCAGAGCCACCACTCGCTATTACGTTTAACGTAGCTGATGTAGTGGCCTGACTGGCACGTTGATCCCTTGTGGATCACAAGGCCGAAAAGATTGTATTTGTTGTTGTCGGTGGACTTCTTTTTCCCGCTCTGCATGTATTGAGATAGGTCAAGGGTCGGAGGGAAAGTTATTCGCTTGTTGATTCGCTGTATGTGACCGCACATGTTGTACTCGAAGCGTTTAAAATGAATTGAGAGGATTCCGTTCGGCGTGGTTGAAATTTTTGTTCCTTTGGTGACCTGCTGGCGCTTTTTGCAGCCATCGCAGTCAACCTTATTGTCGGTGGAGAGGAGCTCAATCTTCGTGAACTGTTCTAGGGCGAGCTCCAAACTTGTGATCTGTTTGTCGCTTATATCGAGGCTCAGATCCAAGAACTTCTCTCGCGTTATACTCTTGTTGTCGCACGACTGACATGTCACGCAGGATACAAGAGACCCGTCGAACAATTGCTGCACGCGCTTGTTGTGCCCATCCAGAAATAGTGTGTCCAAGACAGCCTTCAGGTACTCGTGCGCATCTTCCTGTCTACCCACATGCATGCACGAAGATATCATGGAAACGTTGGTGGTCAGCTCTCGTGGGTTTATGGAGGAGCTGAATCTTTTTTTTTTCTGGCTCTTGTCATCTGTGGATTCTTCGTAAAGCGAATAAAGCTCGATCAGAGAATTTTGCAACCACTTGCACTTTTTAGAGTTAGATTTGAGTTTCAAAGGGGTGCGGTTCGGGGATATGGGGTTGTTGGACTTGTTCGTATTTGTAATCAAGGCTTTGGGGAGGAGGGAGGATAGAAGGACTTGAAGAGTTGCATTTGCGAAACAAGTATTTCCTTGGTTCTGTAGTCCGCGAGCTGCTCCAAGGGGCACAGGCGTTTGACTTGACATTGCGCCTTTGATTCTGTAATTTTAAAAATATGTAACGACTCGATTTTCTTAAAGTTGCAAAAAAAACAAGACGTTGGGATTAATTGGCAGCTCTCATGCTTCACTCGCTTCACGCGCTTCACTTGAGCACATACTAGCACTTTAATTTCCGAAGTCAATTCAGTCAAGGGTTAACTCCCGAACTCGGAACCCAACTTTTCAAGTGATCTCGGCACTAAACTCACCTAATCATGGATGAAAAAACTCAAGAGCCACCGATCTTTAAAGCTGACTTTGACAGAGTCATGCTAGAGCTGAAGCAGCAGCGGGACGAGGCTTTGGAGCAACGCAATGAGATGAAGCGTGTGCTTGACGAGCTCATTTCTTCTCGTGCTGAGGTTGATGGACTGCAAATGGCAAGCAAACAAACACCGGAACGAGGAGCTCAAGTTGATGTCTATTACCAGCATGTCTTGAAAGAGATGATGAGCACCAAGGATGAAGCAAAGAGGGAGAGGGACAGCGCGAAGGAAGAAGCCAATAGGGAGAGGGACAGCGCGAAGGAAGAAGCCAAGAGGGAGAGGGACAGGTTCGAGGAGCGCATCGAAAAGCTCCAAGAGCTTCACCGAGAAGATGCTCGTGAGCAGCTTCGGCAGGCTAAAGAGGAGGCGAAGGAGCAGGCGAGGGAGAGGGAGGAGGCAAGGCAGAGGGATCTTCGGCAGGCGAAAGAGGAGGCAAGGCAGAGGGAGGAAGAGGCAAGGCAGAGGGAGGAGGCGATGTGGAGCCGGGAGGAGGCGCGGAGAAAGGAGGTGAAAGAAGAAGCGAGAGCTCTTCGTGAGGAGACAAAAGAAGAAGCGAGAGCTCTTCGTGAGGAGGTGGTCGAACGGATGGAAAAATCTCAGAAGAAGGAGATCGACAACTTGAGCGAGATGTTTTTGGTGAAGAAGCGGGAAGTGAGAAGCCCAAAGGGTCGATCTGAGCGAAAGTACGAGCGAAAGTATGCCCCACACAACGACAGCAAGCACAATTTCGAGCTCATACACCACAACAATGAGCACGAGCTCCCACTCGACGATAACGACAACGACAACGACAACGACAACGACAACGACAACGACAACGACAACGACAACGACAACGATGGCGTCGAGCAAAACAGCAATATCGAGTTCCTCGACGCCGATTCTGACAACGATGAGAGCGAGATCAATAGCGACGAGGAACACAACACTGAGCAGCAGCTCCCACAAGGCCAAGGCGAAGAGGAAAGAGACATTCTTATTCTTCCCTCGACCTCGATTATCACCCGGACAACGCCAGCACCTTCTGCCGATGAGATTGATGTTTGGAGTTCAACGGAAGTTGTCAGAGTTGTTCAAGAGGTTATAGACAAGTGGATTTCCCTCGCGGCGGAAGTCTACGGAAAGAGAAGCAACAGCTCAGTGCAGAACCTCCACCACGTCAGGCGTGTCATGGCCGAGAACGAAATGGCCTTCATGCCCGTGCTGAACATTTGTCCCAACCTTCCCGTTATTATAGCGCACATGATGGTCATTCATGTAGGTATCTCTGTGAGAACGGTGAGCTGGACCTCCAAGATGACTGACTGGACAGAGGAGGTGAGTCGGTCATAAATGTTGTCCACACCCTGCTTATTTATTCGCAACTAACCCGCGCACGCTGTGCAGGATTGTCGGCGAGTTGGGCGGTCCGTGGCGTCCTTCTTGCGAATGTTTCAAACTGGGGAGGCCGCTATGGAGGCATGGAGGCTTCACTTCACGCAGCTGAGGGAGCTAACGGAGCTAGAAGGAGTCGATACCTTCATCGTCGACATCTTCAGCAATCTCTTGAGAGACAGCAAATGGGGAATGGTCTTGCGCGTGTCGGTGGGGGCGATTCTCAGCATGCTAGATGCTGGAACAGACATATACACCATCAGCACGTACTACCAGAGTGACAAGCTGACCTGGCAGGCCAACGCGATGCTGGCCATGGTCTCCATTAACATGCTCACTCAGGTTCTCGGCGTGCTGGGCAACTACCAAAAGCATCCATGGCAAACGAAGCTGAAGGAGATCTTGATTTGCCTCACTTTCCTCAGGCCGGCGGTTGATGCATACCGCGTCAGCACCAACCACGAAGACAAAATGGCAACAGTCAACCCATTCCAGGAGATGATTATTAACAAATGTGGCGAGGTGAGCGAGCGTGCGAAAGAGAACGAGAGATCATTTTTTTGTTGTTTTTAACTAACCTTCCCCAACATTCTTGTAGCTCGGCGCAGAGAGCATCCCGGGCTGCGTTTTGCAGTGCTTCGTCTGGTTGAGCAACCCAGAACTAGCGGGGAAATATGCTCTTGTGTCGATCGGCATATCCGCACTAACCACGGGCTTCACGTCAGCGATGATTTCTTTCGATCATGACGTTGACGTGTCGCACCGAAAAAAACAGCCCAAATTCTGCGGGTGAGCGAGCGAAGCGAGCGGCAAGCGAAGTGAATCAAACTTAATATTAATTCGATGTTCGCTTTGCCTCGGCCTCGCTCGGCCGCTCGGCGCAGCATGATTCCGGACGACAATGGAGCAAGAGG
>Ga0302116_1002741_pt1 | contig 10192 bp, 4 predicted proteins | sample AG5_SCM_MG_FD_203124 | JGI IMG/M metagenome (GOLD analysis project Ga0302116, IMG submission 203124) | Marine microbial communities from Western Arctic Ocean, Canada - AG5_SCM | ecosystem: Environmental > Aquatic > Marine > Oceanic | place: Canada: Western Arctic Ocean | collected 2017-10-01 | reverse complement strand
CGCTACGCGCAGAAAACGCTATTATCCGCATTGAACGATTTCGACGATTACGTGCAATCCATCGCCGTCGAAGCGTTGAAGTGGTTGCAAGACGAAGCGTTGTTGAAATGGTGTCCGAGAACGCACATGTATTCAGCCTCAAATTTAGGAAATGCCGCGGCGCAATCTGGGATGGTCAAAGTCGAATCGATTCGACGCGTCGAACAAGATTTGTTGCTAGCCAGGAAGGCTTTAGTCTTAGCCACGCCTCTGCACTTGTTGTTTCTGATTACTCCGACATTGGATTGGCGCGAAGAGGAAATCGTGCAAAAGAACGGCAAAGTCATCAAGAAGATGGTCCCGCCTAACCCGTTGCCTCCATTAAATCAAAAGTTCTTCATGGATTTGTACACAAACTTAGATCTATTGCAAAAGTCTGTTCTGGAAATGGTCGGTATTGATCGCGCGTACGTCGAAAGTCGTTTACAACAAGGTAAAATGGACAACCCGCGAGACGAGAATCATGCGAGGCAACGACTGCTGTGCATTCGATTCATCAACGCGTTAATTTTACTCGACTTAGTCGAAGAAGTCAAAGTCGATCACATATGTAAAAAGTATTCCATCACCGGTCATACGTTGAAAAAGTTGCAGGAAGAATCGGTTCGTTTAGGATTCACCGTCTCGTCCGTGTGCGTGTACATGCGATGGCAGGATTTAGGCGATTTGGTAAATCGCGCTGCGGAACGGCTCATGGTTGGTGGCAGAGAAGATATTTTGCCTTTCACTTGCGTCGGAGACTGCATAGACGTGACTCGAGCGCGAGCGTTACTAGATGCGGGAATGAAATCGCCAAAAGATGTCGTCGGATTTGGCGTCAAAAGAGTGCAAAAAGCCATCAAACGTTTGAACACGGTGAAAAACTCGGCACACACGGCGAACCAGATTTTTAGAGCGTGCGAGAAATTTATCGCCGAGGAAGCGAAAGCGGCGAGAGAAGAAGCGGAACAGAGAATGCGTGAGTTGATGGAGGAGGAAGAGTTGTTTTGTTTGGAGGAGGGGAATAACACGACCAATAACACCACGACCACCACGACCACGATGCTTCTCAAAGAAGAAGAGCAAGCGGAAGCGGAAGATATGTGGGCGGGAGGTTGCAGAGGAGGCGTTAAAAAACGAAAAGACCACGTTTTGGTAGAAGATAAAAATGAGAACGCGAGGAATGCTTCTTCTTTCAAGCGCGCGAAGAAAAGATATCCAACGCCGTTCACGGAGGAAGACGACGACGATTTCGATCTCGACGACAAAACCCCGGGCATCGTCTTCTGCAGAGACGCGGAACAAGTCGCCGCGTTGACAAAGAAATGGCGCGAGTCCGAAAAATACGCCATTCTCTTCGAACCAAACCCATTGGAACCGTTTTCGTTGCCACCGATTGGTATCTTCGTAGCATTTAGCGACGAGTGCGTGTATTTCATGCGCTTACGTGCAAAGTCAAGAGATGAGGCCGGCAACGAAGCGACGGAAATCGTAAACGAAACGAAAGACAAACCTGCGTGCGATGTTGCCACGGCGATTGAGATTTTGCGAGACGCTCAGTCGAAGAAAATGACGATTGATTTGAAACCGCAACTGAGAAGTTTACTCGGTGCAGAAACGTTCGAAGACCGCGAATCGAGATTGAAAAATTCCGCTCGTTCAGTAGCCCAACAACCAAAGGAGTATTTCTTTGCGTTTTGTGGCGAGCGTGTTTTGGATCTTCGCATCATGGCGTGGTTATTGCGACCGGACGTGCAGACGACACCGTGCGTCTCTTCTGCAAACGCATGGGGATCTTCGCGAATGTTGCGGTCGTCTGGTGAAAGTTACAATAACAATAAGGTAGTCTTGAACATGTCATCTGCTGCGATGACCTACGAAACATCCTTGTGCGACGCCATCTTGAGAACGTTCATCGGCGACCTCTCACCCGCGCTGAACGTCTCGAAAATCGAACGCCAATCGACGTACGATCCCCGAGCAAAAATAAATAGGCACCGAAATAAACTCTCTGTGTTTCGACTAGAGCTAGCTAAAGCTGTGGCGACCATTTGGCACGTCTCGGAGACGTTTGAAAACATGTGCAAGAAAAGCGACGTGTACCAGGCTTTGCGAACGTTGGAAATGCCCTTCGCACGAGCGTTGGCCGATATTGAAAATGTCGGCGTGCCGATTAATGCTGCAGCACTCCAACCACACATCGCGAAAGCTAAAACGAGACGAGATGAGATCGAAACCATATGCATGCAATGGTATTCGCCTGAAATGTCCTCAGTGAATTTGAACTCGTCCACGGATGTGAGTATTTTACTGTTTGAAACGTTAGGTTTGACGCCGCCGGACGATGCAATAATTTCAGATTTTAGCACCAAACGTTATAACGATAACGGTAAAAATGACAAAATTAAACGCAGGCAGAAGTTTAAAGTTGATGCGGAGTGTTTGAAGCAGTTGGCGCACCCAGTCGCGGCGTTGATATCCGAGCATAGGAGTTTGGGTAAATACATAGCTACCGCCGAGGAGCTTTCATTGGTCGCATCTCGTCCCATACAAGAAGAAGACGGAGTCGATGAGGATGGCGTCTATATTTCTCGAACGAAAGCAACGACGAAAGACCGCATATACGCGTTCGCGAACCAAACCGATACGGAAACTGGACGAACGACGTCCGTTAATCCAAACTTGTATTCCATTCCGCACGGCGCCGTTTCTAATGAGAAAGTCCCCACATCTCTGCGCTCGCTCTTTGAAGCTCCACAAGGGCGGATTTTAGTCGCGTGTGATTATGCTCAATTGGAATTGAGGTTAGTCGCGCACTGTTCCGAAGACGCGACGTTGATTTCCGCGCTGAGTTCTAACCCATTCGAAGAGGAAAATGCGGATCCGTTTACGCGAATCGCCTCGAAATGGATGCGCGTGGATTACAACGCGGTGACTGACGAACAGAGGAAACAAACGAAAAATCTCGTATATGGTGTCATTTACGGTTCCGGCGTGAAATTGTTTGCAAAGAGCTTGAACGTCGCTGAGAACGAAGCGACGAAAATGCTCGATGATCTCAAAGCTACCACTTTATTGGGCGTCGAAAAATGGAAATCGCAAATCCTTGCCTTAGAAAAGACGAAAGATTCGCCGCGCGCGAGAACGTTATCGGGACGTTTTAGAGATTTACCAGAACTTAAATCCGAGAATTTTTCGCACGCTGCTACCGCGGAAAGAGTCTTCATCAACACCTTGATGCAAGGCAGCGCGGTTGACATCCTTAAAATGGCCACCATGTCCGCGCTCGAAAACTTGCGCAAGAAGTCCTTGTTGAAAAAAACCGATTTAATCTTAACCATACACGACGAGTTGTTGTTTGAATGCGACGAAAATCTCGCTAAAATGGTTGGTCGAGAGACGAGGAAAGCCATGGAAGATGCCGGGAAACACTTCAATTTGAAAGTGCCTTTATTTGCGGATTTACGAATCGGTAAGACGTGGGCGGATTTGAGCAAACGAAAATAAGGTGTATGAAATGAATACAATAGAAAATGCACGGCAAAGAAAGTAGTAGTGTGTAGAAATACGAAGAAGACGACGACGAAAAGTCGCAGGGATGCATATTAGCGCGTGCGTTGTAATAATAATACCACAACTGATGTTTACGTAGTAGGCGTAGTGTTTTTTGCTGCATTGTACAAAAATACCATTTTTGCGTAATTTTTGCATTTACCTAATAACAATTCCCCTAGGCACGCCCGGAAAGAAAGATAAATGTTCGCCTCAGCGACGATATTGCCAATATTGCATCATCATCGTCAGCATCATCGCGTCGCATCTCGCATCGCTCGCACGAGTACTCAGACCGCATCATTGCACGGCAGAAGAAGAGATCAACGACTCGTCGTAACCAACAACAACAACAATTCGAATTCGTCTGGCATTTGTGGCATCGATTTGGGCACGACGAACAGCGCCGTCGCGATAGTCACGGACTCTGGGAAAGCGGAAATCGTCCCGATACCGACAATAAATAACATGCAAACGACGAGAACGATGCCATCGGTGATACACTTCACGAGTACTGGTGAAGTTTTGACCGGACACGATGCGGTTCCTTTTTTACGTTCCGACCCGAAAAACACGTTCGGTTCGGTGAAAAGGCTCATAGGAAGGAAATATCGGAAAGCGAAGGAGGATATGCAATCGGTGTCGTACGAGTGCTGCTTCGACGATGAGACAAAACGAGTGGGCATAAAAGTACCGAATTTAGGAAAAGATGTTTCTTTACTTCCAGAAGAAATATCCTCGAAGGTTATCGAGCGACTCGTTCTCGAAGCCGAGCGGTATCGAGGTCTCGAGAGAGGGACGATTGAAAAAGCGGTGATTACGGTTCCTGCGTATTTTGATCAGACGCAAGTGGATGCGACCATAGATGCGGGGATGATGGCTGGCTTGAAAGTGGTGAAGACGTTGAGAGAACCGGTCGCCGCGGCTTTGGCGTACGGGGTGGACGTCATGAACCCGGACTTGGACGAAACGATTTTCGTTTTCGATTTAGGCGGCGGCACGTTCGACGTGTCGATTTTAGAAGTTGGCGGTGGAACGTTGGAGGTGTTAGCCACTGGGGGGGATTCTAGATTAGGCGGGGACGATTTAGACGTAGCCGTAGCGAAATGGATGAGTAAAGAGTGCGATAAGAAAGGGTTGATTGTTGATTTTAGAGGCGCGTTGTTAAACGCCAGGAGGACGAGAGAGATACTGTCCGACGTGGATGTTGTGAACGTGCCTTTACCGCCAGATGGGAAAGAGGTAGCGTTTACGAGACAGATGTTAGAGAAAGCTTGCACGAGCGTTTTGCGACGAATGCGACAGCCGTGCGTGGAATGCGCGGATAGCGCCGGGGTGAACTTGGAACGTCTCAGGCAAATCGAAGAGGCGAAGAACAAGAAGAAAAATAGAAACAAGATTAGCACGAGATCGGCTGGACGGCCATTTGATAGAGTGTTATTAGTTGGAGGAGCGACAAAAACGCCTTGTGTGAGAAAGTTTGTCGAAAACACATTTTCGAGGAAACCAGAGTTGGATTTAGTGGACCCGGACGAAGTCGTCGCGATTGGCGCAGCCGTGAGAGCGGGGAGTTTGTCTGGGACCATAGATAACGTAGATACGTTCAACCCGTTAGAAGCGGGACTTATTCGAGCGTTTGCTGCCGCAAAAGGGCTTAACAATACTGAAGCTGGCGGCGCTGTTGGCGATTTGGAGGATGATGACGGTGAATACGATGAGTTTGACGAAGCGTATTTGAAACAGGACGAGGGCGAGTGGGAAGACGAGGAGATCCCAGAAGACTTGGACGATTTGAAAGAGATGATAGAACAATAATAATATCAATAGAATTCTGCTGCTTTTGTGTGTAGATGTACAATATATGGCGATAGATTGAATACGGTTACTGCTACTACACTGTATGTGTGTTCTTTATTAAGTTTTTTTACTAAACAAACTCTCTTCGAGTCTTTCCGTGATGCTCGCGCCTACGGGTTTAAGTTCTATCGTTCTAATCGTTTTTGGGTTATGATTGTCATCATTGCTATCATCTTCCTCCTCGTCGTCGTCTCCGTCGTCGTCGTTATCAATCTCTTCACTTTCATAGTCCAATGCGAGTAAATGCGCCTCGTGAACCGCTCCAAACTTGTTTTCAAAATCATCCTCGCTCGAGTTCATCTCAGCCGACGCCGATATGAACACGTCCACTCTATTCTCCGCTTTTTCAATCAAAGACCCCAACCTGTCCGGCCATTCGATCACTGACACGCTCGTCTTTGAAAAAGTATCCTCTAAATCAATCAACTGCATCACGCTCTTTTCGTCTGGTAATCGATACAGGTCAAAATGGTGCACCTTTTGAACGCCTTTCATCGTATCTCTCTCGTCGTCCTTCTCGTACGTGTTCTGAATCAGATACGTCGGAGACGTGACGGACAAAGACAAACCTTCGTTCAACGCGGAACGAATAAACGCTCTCGCAAACAGAGATTTTCCGGCACCGACGGTGCCGTGCAAACAAATCACATCGCCGCCTCGTATGACCGTTTCGGCTAAAATTTTTGCAATCTGGCCAGTTTGGGAAGGTTTTTTCGTCTCGAACGACATCTTTTTCATCAAAGACGCGCTGTTGTTGTTGCTCTCATCATCATCAACAGCAGCTTTGGTGGTGGTAAACGCTGCTCTATTGCTGTTGTTACGCATCATCACCATCGCGTTTCTTTTCCCTAAAGAATAATAATAACACGTCCTCCTTCTCCCTCGCATCATCATCCCCAAATACCGTTGTTCCGTGCATTGCCGCACGGGCTGATGATGGAGATGATGTTTTTGCCTTTCTGACATGAAGGACGACGACGAAACCACCCTTGCTTTCGTCGTCGTTGCACCGACACTTCTCGTCGCAAAACCACCTCGACGAGAAAAACACCTCTGACAACACATTTTGTTCGCTCTGGCAATACCGTTGATGATCATTTATCGTCGTGTGTTATATTCGTATTCGTTTCGTTCCCAACGAAAGTGTTGAAAACGTAAACGTTTTTCCCCCTTCAACCTTCATTTTCTCTTAAACCCTACCTGTACAGTGGTGCTTTTTCTTCTCTTTTCTGTGTGTGTGAAAATTTGTCATCATATAAAAAGAGCTTTTCTGCGAACGACGACAAAGAGCGACCTGAGAGGAGCAGCTAGAAAGAAATAAGACGAGCGAGGAGAGAGACATTTCATCTGCATCGAGCCTGTTCGAGGAAAGAGCGTTTTCTTCGTCGCGTGTTTCAAGGCGTTTTTATTTGTTTTTTTATTGCCCGAAGAGAAAAGAGCAATTGAGTGAGCAGATCTTGTTAGAATTCCGATCACATCAGAAACACATTCTTTTCCGTATATATAATAAATATTCATGACGGTCCCAGAAGGAGGAGAAGAAACGACCACCACCGCTGCGGCGAAAGATGCGAAAGATGCGCTCGAAAATCTCTCTTTGAGACCGGCAACAGCATCAAACAACAACGCGGGGTGGCAAACGCAAGGTGAAAAAGAAAAAGGAGGGAAACCGAAACCACCGGGGAAAGAAGAATCGACACATAAGTGGAAAGAAGAAGACGATCGAGACTTTCAAACGGTGACAAACAGACGCGCATCTGTGGACCACAAGAGGAGAGAGTATGCAGAACCGAGAGGAGGTGGTGGTATGGGGGGTTTAAGAGGCGGGAGAATTTCAGAAGACCGAGGGGGAGGAGGAGAGAGGAATTCCATCCCTGGCCTGAGACCACCGCGAGGGTACGAGAAGAGAGAAGGAGGAAACGATTTTTATAACCGAAACCGAAAGGATGGACCGTCGAGACCGAACCAAAACAGATCTGGGTTTTCTATTGGAAGAGGCCGAGGTCAAGGAAAAGGTCACGGGAACGTTTTAGGCGGCCCTGGTGGCGGGTACGAAGTGAACATGGCGCAACCGTACGCGCCCGGGTTTAACGAAGCCGAGCTCGAAATCGAAGAGAAGAAAAGTTGCATCTCGGAGGAATTTGAGAAGAGCATCGCGGAACACGCGACAGAGTTTGAGAAGTTGTTTAAAGACGAAAGAGAGTCGAATCCGGATCGCGAGAACATTGAACACGTGTACGGGGCGATGGAACTGGTTAAAATTTTGAGAGATTTGGAAGCGGCGAACGCATGCGAATTGCCGGCGGAGGTGGATAAAGACACCGTCCCGTTGAGATCGGTGAAACCTGGAGATATGTTGTGGGATTTGACCATGTTCGCAAACAGGGTGAAGACGAATCCGGGGGCGCCAGCAGGGCAACTGAAAGGTCCGGCGTGGAAAGACGGCGAAGACGCTTTGGGACGAAAAAAGAAAGATCGATACGAAGTTGGCGACGGGAAAGGATCGTACTCTACACAAAATAGAGGCGGCAGGAGAGATGAATACGACGGTGTGCCCGAGTGGGCTTTGGATGGGAACCAATTAAAAGACCGAACGGAGGTTGGAGATTCATTTTTGGGCGGTGCCATGCCGGCGTTGACGGAGGAGGAGATGCGCCAGATGCGCGAGGAAATCGCCTCGGGCACGACGAGGTCAGAGGCGAGAGTCGTCCCTGAAAGCGAAAAGATTGAGCTCACCGAAGCTGATATCAATGGTTTAATTACTGAGGACGCGTTTACGCAAGATATTAAAGCGGAATTAATGGAACAAGAAGCGGCGAAGAATCAACCGAGACAACAATCGAGATTTGTCATCGAAGAGGATTCTCCAAACGTGTCTTCCGGCGGTGGCTTTTTCGGAGATTTGAACGCACCGAACGTTGCGCAGCAACATCAAATGATGCAGCAGCAACAGCGGCAGCAACAACCGGCGGCGCCGGTGTCTATACCGACGAACTGGATGTACTTGGATCCCGCGGGCGCGCCGCAAGGACCATTTACGCGAGATGAGATCACAGAGTGGCACCAAGGCGGCTTCTTCCCGATGGATTTACCGTTGAGACCGTCTGATGCACCAATAAACTTCAAGTACGTTCCTCTTCAGGCGCTGTTAAAGATGGGATGGCGGTACGATCAAGTCTTGAACGCCATGAACGGAGGAGTTCGAGCGATTCCCGCGCCAGTTCAGCAACAACAACAACAGCAGCAGCAGCAGCGACAGCCTACCGGAGGTGGTGGCAGCGGCGGCGGCGGGCTGCTTAGTAACATTATGGGTGCAGCGGTGCCGTCTGGTCACCCAGCCGCGCCGTCCGGGCCGACAAAGTCGCTCGCTGATATCGAAGGCGGCGGTGCCGCAGTCAAGAAGGGCATGCCGCAACCGCGCGCCGGTGTGGTTGCGCCGAAGCGGAACGTCGCTCCATCACCATCACCAGCTACTGGAGGTGGTTTATTAGGAAGTATAATGGGTAGTGCCGGTGGTTTACCACAAGGGCATCATCAACAACAACAAGGTCAAAGCAAAGGCATGGGCATGTCGTTACAAGAGATGGAAGATCGACAGCGGGCGATGCTCGTTTTAGAGAAACAAAGCGAAGAAAATGCCCGCATAAATAGACAAAAACAAGAGCAAGAACAAAAACGTTTAGAAATGGAAAGACAGCAAAAACAGCAACAGCAGCAACATCAGCAGCAACAAGCGCAACAGAAGCCAGCTTGGGGCGGAGCAAAACCAGCTGCCGTTGTCAATGAAGGACGAAGTTTAGCGGACATTCAAAGAGAAGAAGCCGAGTTAGAGAGACAACGCAGAGCAAATGCGCCTGATATGCCAGCAGGAGGCCAAGGTGGTCTTCTGGGAACGCCGTGGGGTACCGGCGCGCCGCAAAGCGCTCGAGCACAACCGGCGAAACCGGCGTCGGGTTCCTTGGCGGCAGTCATGGCGCAAGAGCAAGCACAAGCGAGGAAAAGGCAAGAGATTTTGCAACGCGAAGCGAACGAGAGAATGGCAAACATGAAGGGTGGATGGCAAGGTAGTGGTGGTAGTACTGTCGGCGGTAGCGATGGTCAAAAGTCGTTAGCGGAGATTCAACGAGAAGAAGAGGAACGCCGCCAACGTGAAATGGCTGCGAAGAACGAAGAACTGTTGGGTATGCCGCAAAACGCCATCGGCACTGCGTGGGCGACTGGAAAATTAGCAAGTAGTAGTAACCCTCCACCGCCTCAACAGCAACAACCGCCGCCGCCGAAGCGACCGACGATGATGATGCCGCGACAGATGCAAGGTTCGCAACGCAAAGTGCAATCCGATTTCGATCGTCCCGATAGCGCCGGCTCCGCGCCGCGATCCAACCCAGGAAGCCACAACAACTCTATCGCGGATAATATGAACCAAATCGACGGCGACTCTTGGGGTGCGCCTCCGGCGCCGAAGAACAAGCGCGCGTTGCAACAATGGTGCAAACGCGCGATGAAAACGTTGAACGGATCCGAAGATTTAACTCTAGTGGATTTCTTGCTCTCCTTGGCGAGCGCGGGAGAGGTTCAAGAGTACGTTGGTTTATATCTAGGCAACACGCCAAAAGCCACGGAGTTTGGCTTAGAGTTGGTGAAGCAAAAACGAGCGGATCCGAGTTTGAAAGACGGCATCGCGCGCTTGTGAGCTCATAATGGAATAAGAGAGAAAGTAAAACAAATAAAAAGTGGTAATAAAAAGAATAAGCGAATATATCAA
>Ga0302116_1002736_pt1 | contig 10201 bp, 13 predicted proteins | sample AG5_SCM_MG_FD_203124 | JGI IMG/M metagenome (GOLD analysis project Ga0302116, IMG submission 203124) | Marine microbial communities from Western Arctic Ocean, Canada - AG5_SCM | ecosystem: Environmental > Aquatic > Marine > Oceanic | place: Canada: Western Arctic Ocean | collected 2017-10-01 | reverse complement strand
GCAACGTACCACACTGTACCCCCCCCCCTGCCCCCCCCCCCGCCCCCCCCGGCCTACAACCTCCGCGCCCCGAGCGGCGGTCTGTACTGGCTCGTAGAAAATCCGCTGGCCGAGCTGGCGGAGATGAAGTCCCGGTCCTCGTCCCTCTGGGCCTCGAAGATGAAGAGCGCCGTCTCGTTGAAGGCGACCGCGGCGAAGGCGAAGAACAGCGCGGGGTTGGACCTTCGTCGTCGGCTCAAGGCGGCGAAGGAGGAGGCGGAGGGGGAGACGAAGGTCGACAGGCTGAACGAGGAGAGGAAGGAGGAGAAAAAGAGGGCGAAGAAGGAGGAGGCCGAGCGGCTCCACAAGCTCGAGCTGATGAAGGACCTCGCCCGAAGCACCAAGATCCTCGTCGCGAGCCTCAAGGCCGACGGGGTTGACGTCGAGGAGTACTTCAAGAACATTGAGCTGCAGGAGCGGAAGGACGAGCTGCAGCGCCAGTTCGAGAACATGTCCCACTCCTCCTTCTCGACAGTTGCCCCACCGCCCGAGTCGAACCGCTCCGCATTCTCCACCGACGACATGATGCCCGAGTCCGAGCTGCAGGTGAGTGAGTGACACGAGCGAATTTGCACGATTTAGTGTTTCGCCTTTTTTTAGTTTTAAGTTTTTAGTTTTCACAGTGTCGTCGTGCAAATGGCGTGTTTTGGACCATTAGCGAACAAGTTCTTTGTAAAAAAGGATGCGCGTTGGCCGAACTAGCCACCGTGTGAGAGAGTAATTTTGAGCTTCTGATCACGTTATGTCTTGGGGTTACGGCGGCCGATTTAGTGATTCGCCTTTTCTTCTTCTTCAACAACTAACACAATATGGTCGGCGCTCAGCGGCGAGACCGTCTCAAGGCCGAGACGAAGATCGCAAAGGACAACGAGGAGCATAACGCAATCCTCCGTGAGGAGCTGGAGAAGAAGCGAATAGAAATAATCAACGAGGAGGCCGCCAACAAGATGAAACTCGAGAGGAAGGAGAGCTTGCTGAAGAAGAAGACCGAGAGGGAGTGGGTTCTGGAGCGCAGGAGGGATCTGCAGATCTTGGAGAAGAAGAAGGAAATTGCCGAGACCCAACTCGTCACCGAGAGGAAGAAGGTCTTCGACAAGTACCTGAACAAGGTCCAGAAGCACGTGGAGCGGGAGTCTCGTAGTTTGCGAGGCGAGGAGAAGAGGAGGGAGGACATCGAAGGTGAGCGAGCCTTTCGGAAGACGAGAAAACGAGCAACTGCTCAACCAACCCACTCAATTCGTTGTCGCACCTTCTTCGCTCGGCGCAGCGAAAAAGCGGATGGCTTGGCAAGAGGAGGCGGAGGAGGCCAAGAGGGTCGAGGAGGAGGAAGCGCTCGAGGTCAGGCTGAAGGAGGAGGCGAAGGAGGTGAGCGAGCGAAGCGAGCTAGCCTTGTGGAAGACGAGCATACTCGCGATGAATCAACACCCGCGAAATGGCTACAGACTTCATAATGGCTACTGCATCCACTACTGAACTAACAATATTCAACTCAATTCGTATTCGTTTGGCTCGCTTCATTCGTTTGGCTCGCTTCATTCGTTTTGCTCTTGATTCATTAAAACTGCACCTCGCTTCGCTCGGTGCAGAGTAAAATCAGAGAGGAGAGGGCGGAGATAATGAGAATTAAGAAGGAGAAGGCGGACAAAAAGAAGGAGAGATTCGGCAACATGAACATGCTCGCAAAGAGTCGAATCAAAGACAGCACCTGGCTGCACGACAAGAATGGCGATTTGAAGTACTACGACAGGGTGGGGTGGCCGGAGGAAGCATTGCAGGTGAGTGAGCGAGCGAGCCTTTTGGAAGACGAGAGACTGCTTTATAACCCACTCTTTTCACTCGGCGCAGATTCGCTTCGATTACGGCATCGCAGATGAAATTGCAAATGCAAAGGTGGAGGAGGAGAGCGAAGAAGCCGAGGTTCAGGAAGCGGGGCAGGACAATTTGATGACCGAAGCAGAGAAGATTGAACGAGATGTGACCCGGAAGACTGGAATTACCACTTCCGAGTGGCTAGAAAATGTTGACAAGGACGGCAAGAAGTACTGGATCAACCAAGCAACCGATGAGTACAAATACGAAGAGTAGCATGTATTGTGTATTCAAAATTCAAGGTTTATTTTATAAATGTCGTCTCCCCTCACGTCTCCCCTCCCTCCATTAAAAACTTCTTCCTCAATATGCTGAGGTTCAGCATCAACAGTTTTGCCTGGTCCGCCGTCTTGGCCGTCACGTTAATTGTCGCCCCCCCCCTCATTATGAAACTGAAGCTCTTGTGGCCGTTCAAATAGTGGCAACTCCGCCTCATTGTCTTGGTCGCTGTCAAGCTCGGCTTCGAGCTGTCGGGGGTCCACGCGTGGCGGATTTCGACAACGTCCGTCAGCTTAAACGCCTTGCGGCCCTTCTGGGGTGGTTGTGTTTGTGTTTGCGTTTGCTGCTCGTCCTCTTGGTCAACCACGTACGAGGCAATCAGGTGAATCGTTCGCCCGCCATCGAAGGAAACCAGCTTCCTCACGCCGGGCCTCTGAAACCGAAAATTTGGGTATTTCACAACGAGGAAACCGCCCCTCAACCTGGTGGTGAACGCGTGCAGCAGGTAGGTGTTGTCTTCATTCGACAAAGTATCAGTAGTTTTGTTAAAGGAGGGAATGTTTGACGACGACTTCCAATTCTTCAAGAAACTATGGAAGTCGGGGCCGTCCACAATATCATTGCTGATACAAAAAGGATGATTGATGTTATTGTTGTAGTTGCGGTTGTTTGTTTCGGTCAAGCTCGTAAGTGATGTTTGGCTGGTGGTTTGGCTGTTTTTTCTTGTTCTTTGGTTGGGAGTTGGGGTGGGAGCTGCTGCTAGCGGTGCAAGAGGGAGATTGAAGAACGAAAGAACATTTTTGTCAGAATTAATAATCAAAGCTGACTTTTTTGTTCGTGGAGGGTAGGATGTTGACTTTGAGTTGAGGATTTGGGGGGGTCGTGACTGCACGCCCACACTGGCAGCATGTGTGTGTGTTTTTGGTTGAACTGATGGGTTTGTGGGTGGAGCAATGGGGAAAAGATTGTCAGAATTTTTCAGAATCTTTGTATGAGAATGAGTAGGGGTAGTCCTCGACCCGATCATAATTTGCTACAACAAAAAGTCCTCCAGTTATCAATTGGGTTTACGAGAACTTAAGAGAGAGAAATGAGGCAGCGAGAAAGGAGAAATTTGTTTTTTATTTGGGGGTCTCATCTCGGGTGATTTTGGTTTATTTCGATGCGGGTTCTCCTGATAGCACTTTGCTTGGCAAGTTCCGGACATTCGTTCTCGTACCGAACGGCCCATCCCTTCCGAGCCCCCCAATCCGGACTACCCTCGTCCCTACCAAAAAATCAACATTTCACTCTCCTGAAAGCAACCCCAAACCCCCCGGTTCCCCGTGACGCCTCTGGCCGTCGCATTCCCCAGCTCCGAATCCCAGCGAACGTCCCTGTATCTTCCACAGTGCGTGACGGTGTCCAAACCATTTATGGCGAGAACGGGGAGCAAATCAACAATCCTTCGAGCCAGCAAGAAACACAAATCCAAGAGGATTCCTACAGTTCCCCTCCTTCCTATGAAGAAGTAGACCCTCGGGCAATTATGATGAAGCTTGTTGTACCTGTGGTCGCTTCGGCCGCAACTGTGGTTGGTGGAACGATGATTGGGGCAAAGGCCTGGAAAAAGAGGCAAACCGGCCTTGTTGATGCCTATGCAGGCGAAATGGTGTACCACGACGGAGACAAGGAGGAGATGAGGATGTGCCACGCCGAATACAAGAAGAAGTTAGGCCCAAGGCAGATGAGGAAGGAGATGGTGAGTGAAAGCTAACATTTATAGCTTACATTTAATAAATTCCCCCTCACCCAACCCCCTCCACCCCCCACCCCACCACCCCCCACCCCACGCCCCTCCCCACAGATGGCAAAATACCTGGAACTCTTCATGAAGAAGAAGATTGTCACCGCCCAAGCCATCACCTCACTGGAGTTTGTGTTCACCCTCTTTGGCCTCAATGAGGAGTCCACCGCCTCTCTTCTCTGCGACACAGCACAAAATATGCGAAAGCAGCCTGCCTCCCGGTCCAAGCTCCTCTTCTTCGGCGACCGAATCCTCACCACCCCCTCTGGCCACTCTGGCCTCCAGCCCATCCGCGACATGCTCGCCTCGAACTACAGGTCCGGCGGCTCGGAAATCGTCCAGGTCAGCCAAAAGGAAATTGCCAACTCGGCGTACAAGGCCTCCGTGGTTGCGGGGGGGGAGAAGAGAGCCAAGGACGATGGTTTGACACCGGGCTACGATGTTCTGGGATTGGCTGAAAGTGAGGCGCGGGCCATCTTCGATGAAGTCGTAGGGGAAAACTTTCGCTCGGACGCTTTGAAGTACTACGAGTACCAGAGCATAACGCCGGAGTACGACGACAATGGGAACTTGGTGGTTGACGATCCCTTTAGTGGCAAGCCGAAGAAGAAGAAGGATAAATATGCTGATTTGAGTGAGTCGATGAAGATGGCGAGGGGCCTGATCGACAAGAACGGGAACAAGTTGTACGACAACGACGACGACGACGATGATGATGAGGGGGGTGAGGGAGGGGCAGTGGCCACAGGCTTGGTCTCGGGAGCGAACATTTTTGAATGTGGGGAGTGCGGGTACACTTTGTTCCCTGCCAAGGGGAGGGAGTTTAAATTCTTCCCGGACGAATATATCTGCCCCGAGTGCGGAGCTCCAAAGAGTTCTTTCAAAAACCGTGCAGAAGAGTAAAGTGAAAGAAAATAAAAAAACCTTTTTGGCCAAATTGCTTCCCTACTTCCAATTTAATAATTATTTTTTTTATTTCTTCGCCCCAATAATTAGCGCATCCCTCAACCGCTCCACGCCGTCCACCTCGCTGGAGGGCGCAGCCTCGTACACGTTGCAGATCGTTTCCGCCTCAATGGGGCTCAACATGCCCTCAGCAACGTTGAAATCCTCACTTGCACAGTCAACGAACCTCAGGAAGCTCACCAAAATGTGCAAGTCCTCGATCGCCCGAAGATCGTTCCCTCGCATCACATCACTATTAATATTCTGAATCAGCTTTTTGCTGCGCCGAGCAAAACGAAGCGAGGCGCATTTTTAATGGAGCAGGGGGGAGCGAGCAGGGGGGAGTGAGTGAAGCAAAAATGGTAATTGTTAGTGGATCGCATTCTCGTCTTCCTCAAGGCTCGCTCGCTTCGCTCACTCACCTCTTGCCAATTATGAGTTTCTCAACCAGCTCCTGCGCCCGCTCAACCTTGACCCCCAGGCTCGCCGTAATTTCCTGAATAATTTCTCCCCCCTCGTCGCCCGGCGCAATGCTCCCGTCGGTGATTCCCGCCTCAATCTCGATCTGCGCCGAGCGAAGCGAGGCGCATTTTTAATGATACAAGAGCAAAACGAATGAGGCGAGTCAAAAAAAGTTTGAGTGGGTTTTTAGTAGTTTAGTAGTGGGTAATGCTCGTCTTCATCAAGGCTAGCTCGCTTCGCTCGCTCACCTGAAGCATCCTTTCCAGCCTCTCCGGGGTGATTCCCAGATTCTTTGCAAAATCAATTTCCATCCCCGCCGCCTGCTCCCGAACGCTCTTGACCATGTCGCTCGTGATTTTCTTTCCCGCCGTGAAGATTCTCTCAAGCTGCCTGTTGAGTAGCATTTTCTGTGTCTGCGGGGTTTGGGGGGTTGAGGGATTGGGGGGAGGGGGTTAATAAATTTTTAACTTCAACTTGAGCTGGCATTTTTACTTAGAATTGTGTCGGGGGAGACCCCCGAAACCCCCCTTTACCGCTGTGCTCGGCTTTCCGCTGCGCTCGACTGAAAACCATGTTCTCGCTCGCTTACCTCCAGCAATAACTTCTCGCTGGTCTCCTCCGGCATCCTCAACTTCGACTGAATTTGAGCCAGCATCATCATGTCCTGGTTGTCCAGCTCGTTCTTGTCGGTCATCGCCTGGGTAATGTAGTTCTCGTAAATCGCCCCCCCGATGCTCTTCGTGATGCTCGCCATCTTTTTCTTGTCGAATCCCAGTATGCTCCCGAACTTCTCGCTGTTGTCCTCGTAGTCCTTTGCCTTGGGCCCTCGCTCCGAGAACCCTCCCACGACAAACTGGCGAAACAAGGTTTCAGCCTGTTTTTCGTCGCAGCCGCCAATTTTCATGGCTGTCACCGGGTACTCGTACGAGTACACTGGGACCTCCTCCACGACGGTGGATTCGACCATCTCCGGCGCCGGCTCGGAAGGCTTCTCCGCAGCCAACTTCGCCTCCTCCTCCTCCTCCTTCTGCTTCTTGCTCTTCCTCCCCTTCTTCTTGGGCTTGTTCAGCTCCTCCAGATAGTTGCCTCCCGACCCGGCGGCCTCCTCCTCCTCCTCCTCCCCCTCATCAGCATCCCCGCTCATTGCACCCAGCCCCACCCCCCCACTGATGCTCATCACCTCCTCCTCCTTCTCCTTCTCGACCATGACAGTCCGCTCAACCTTCTCAGTTCCAATCTGAGTCTTGACCCCCAGATCGTTTGCATCGAAGAACTTGACCAGCCCCAGGCACTCCCCCAGCAAGTCCTTCTCCGCCTTGATTCCCATTTCCTTCTCCTCCGGCTCCTCCCCCGCGTTGATTTTTCTCTGCTCCTCCTGCGCCGAACCGAACCGAGCGGGTTAGTCATTGAGCGGCCAGCGGAGAAGACATGAAATGAAACTCGCTCGCTCACTCACTCACCTGCTTTCGCTCCACCTCCTCCACCAGGCTAGCCACCATCGGAACGATTTTTGAGCTGTAGGCAGAATTAAAAAGCCTTTTCCCGTCCTCCTCGGAAAGCATCAACCTGGTTCGGAGTTTTTCCAGCTCTGCCCTAGCCTCAACTCCAATAACGCCCTCCGTTGCCATCGCATCAACGACACTCTGCTTAAAGCTCGGACCGCAAACCCTAGCATGCATGGGCGACGAGACCTGTGCCGAGCACGTGTTTTAGTTTAGGTTAGTTTGGAATTTTAGTTCTGTAGTGGATGATGTGGCGACTTGAAGTGTGGAATTACTTTGGTTGTGGAGGGGGAGAGACCCCCCCACCACTGCGCTCGGCTTTCCGCTGCGCTCGGCTTGATGGACGCAGCAGCGCCCGCTCGCAATACTCACTCACCTCCTCGCTCACGTCCAAAAAATCCTTCAGCAAAACTAGGTCGTCACAAACACTTTCACTCAACACCTTCCCCTCCCCCGCCTCCTCTCCGCCCGCCTCCAGCTTCTCCCTGTAAATGGTCTTCTTGAAGTCCTCAACCACATCCAACGGCACCTGCAAATTGACCGCCAAGTCCGAAATGGCCTTTTTGGCCTTCTTCAACGATTTCGCGTCCCTGTCCCCTCCACTAACAACCTCGTCCAATTTGGCCCTGATCATCGGGCCGCACGTGTCCCTGCTCACCAAGTTCGCCTCGAACTTGCTAACGCCGAGCAATCCCTGCAGCTCCTCCAGAAGTCCCTTGCCCTCGTCGTTCAAGTTGTTTTCGCTCTGCTCCAACAGGTCGTTCAGGAAGTACTGGTACAATCGCTGCCTCTCCTTGACGTTGCTACCCGAGCCGCCACTCGGGCTGCTACTAACTCCAACCCCCCCGCCAAAGTAGGTCTCCTCCAAACTCAGCGTGGGCTCACTGTCCTCGTCCACGTCGTACTCCCTGTCGTCGTCCTTGTTGTCAACCAACATTTTCTCCAACAGTTTGTGAACACAAGTTTTGACGTTGATCAGCTTCTTCATTGCCTCAACGCCACCCTTGACGTTGTTGACCCTCGCGAACAAGCAACCTTCGTCAAACGCCTCGTTCAACGTTCGCATGATGCAGCTCTTCATCACAGCCTCGCTGTTGGCGCCGCTCATCAACAGCTCGTTCTGCCTCACAGCCAGCTGCCCGACCAACGAGCTCAAGTTCGGCGATTCTCCGCACGCAGCGGAGAGAATATCGCCCACGGCGCTCTTGTAGAGGTTGGCGGTCTGACTTTCGAGGCAAGCCTCGCTCTCGACGCTTCCGAGGCCCAGAACGCCCTTCAACTTGGACAGAGTTTCGCTCGCGTCCGCCACGAATTTTTTGTCCTCGCCCAACAGATCCTTGATGCAGGACGTGAATGTCTCCATGTGCATCTTGGCTGCGTCAGTGTCATCGATCCCGAGCTGGTTGCGAGCTCGGAGGAGCATCTCAGAGGAGATGGAGGAGTTCGGGTCGGCAAGTTTGTTTTTCGTCGATTGTAGAGCCTTTGCGTAGAAGGGTTTCGCGACGGTAAGGGTTCTGTGAGAGACTGCGTCGGGGGTGACGCCGAATACCTGTGGGAGGTGAGGGTGGGATTGGGGGTTGGGTGAGAAAGGAGAGTTATCATTGGTGAGTTTATATATTATATTATAATATATATATAAAAAATTAATTTGAACTTACCCTGGATATCCTCCCCATCTCGTATCTGTACGCCTCGTCAGTTTCACCACCCAACTTGAACACACGATCACTCAGATATATCATCCTGTCGACAGCCTTTCTGTCGGCAGAATTCTCATCCTCAAGATCTGCCGACGAAGTCCACAAGACATGATTCTTATACACCAACGTCGCGGCCTCATAGTGGACGCTCCCCAAGGCCAAATTGTTCAAGCTCAGGATCCCAGCCATTTTCTGTAGCTCTTTGTGGTCACCCGCCTTCGCGGAAGGTTGCTTGAGGATGGAGAGCAGAAACTCCTGCGCGGGATGGGTGAGTTTGGGTTGGGTTGGGTTTAGTTGTGCCAACCTGTAGACTAGACAGTCTAGTCTTGGGCTTCATTTACTCACCTTATAAATGTCCGACTTAATCTCCTCAAAGTCATCAACCAGATCGTCCGAGACGAAACCAAAGTCGGCCTGAATCTCGTCAATGGCGGCGGAGGTCACATCGTCAATTCCCCTGTCGCGGAGCAAAAGCGCAATGGTTCCCTTTGCAGCGGATCGAGTGGCATCGTCGAACTTCGTCTTGCCATAAGCGCCAGCAGTGCCAGCTAGCCCAGCACCAATCACTCCAGTGAGAGCATTACCAGGAGTTAGCATCCACCCAGAAACGAGGGAGGCTGGAATGGCAATCTTGGATGTGATTTTACGAAGATGAGGAGGAATCAGCCTTAGCTTGGTGGATAAGGGGGATGACTGAGATATCGTTTCGGCAAATGAATCTTGACCAGAAGCTAACCGGAAGGAGGACGAGGTCCAACGCTGAGAAGAAGGCGAGAAGCCTTCCACTGTGAGGAGGAGAACGACAAAGATGGAAAACATCGTTGGTTGAATTCGGTCACTGGTTGTCGGTTGGGATTGAGAACTTGGGACGTTTTGCAGAGAATGCGTGCGTTGAATTGAATGAAACGCTTGAATTGAATAAAACGCTTTTTATACTCTCTGGTTCTCTTTTCTCTGGGCACCTGGGGCCCTCAAAAAAGTCAAACATTATTTGCATTTTCCATCAATTTTGGAGTTATTGCAGTATCTACGCACTTGCTCGATTTGAGTCCACATGGTGCCCGATCCAAAAATAGAAAAACAGTGTAATTCACTTCTAGCTGCACTCGCAACAGGAATAAAAACTTCCAACAAGATTGCCACAGACTACTCGTTGACAGGGCGAGCCTTCCCCAAGGACACCGTTGGCGATTGTGTGAAAACTGGCGACTCATTCAGCCGAAGCATGGCTTTTTCTGAATTCTCAACCATGAACTCACAAGCGAAGTCAATAATAAATAAGCTTCTCACGAAAACCTTAGGTGCAGTTTCCTCCTCCCATTCCTGTTCTACCTCTACCTCCGTTGACGACGCTATTTTATTTGATGCAACCTGCTCTGTGTCGGCCACAATCCTCGATAGAATCTCAACTATCCTTAACACCGACACCAACAACAGCACCAATGCCCCCCCCGCCCCCCCCATTTTGGAAAGGAGCCAACAAACGTTTTCCTTCTCAAGTGACAACGGGCGAACAGCTCCGTTCGTGCCTCGCCTCTACGGTTCAAAGCCGCACGCGATTGTCCCTCTGTCATTGATGCCGATCGACGGCTTCGTAATTCCAACAGCCGACGAGGATGCAGCATTCCAAAACAATTCCCTCTCAAATTTAAATTCCAACTCCGCCTCCAACTTCGTCA
>Ga0302116_1002735_pt1 | contig 10201 bp, 10 predicted proteins | sample AG5_SCM_MG_FD_203124 | JGI IMG/M metagenome (GOLD analysis project Ga0302116, IMG submission 203124) | Marine microbial communities from Western Arctic Ocean, Canada - AG5_SCM | ecosystem: Environmental > Aquatic > Marine > Oceanic | place: Canada: Western Arctic Ocean | collected 2017-10-01 | reverse complement strand
TAATTCTCCGGGGTTCTCCTTCTCCTTCTCCTTCTCCTTCTCCTTCTCCTTCTCCTTCTCCTTCTCCTTCTCCTTCTCCTTCTCCTTCTCCTTCTCCTTCTCCTTCTCCTTCTCCTTGTTGTTGATGCTGATGTTTTTTCTTCTCCCCGCCTTTCTCTTCTTCATCGTTATTTCCCAGGTTCTCGCTAAACTTCAGAAGAGCTTGTAGCGTTCTCGCCTCCGTTCGTCGCTGCGCCTCGATCCTCGTGACTTTGGTTGAAAGTTGCTCCACGTCGAGCTTCTTGGCTGCAACGATCTTTCCCATCTTCTCAAGCCTTTTCTGCAGAATCACGTAATCCTGGTACACGCCTTGGTTGTGGCCCGGGATGAACTCACGCTCGATTTCGATCTCTTTGTCCTTCAGTTTTTCCTCCTCCTTCTCCCTCTCCTTGTCCTTCTCGGCTTTGGTCTGGAGCGACTTGGGCTTCACTTCGAAGGGGCGCTTATTCCTATTTTTGTTGTTGCTGTTGTTGTACCCCTTAACACCAAGCTTGTCAATTCGTTTCTGGAGCCGCTCGTTCTCCTTGGCAATGTTGATGTCCCGAATTTTATTGAACTTCTTGTTGCTGCTCCGGAATTCCGGCCGCATCGACTTGACGTTGGTGGGCAATTTCTTCTTCTTTTTCTGGGGGCGAGGGGCAATCGATACAGTCGCTTTCTTGCGGAGGTTGGGGTTGTTCTGGGCAAATGCAATGGCGGGAAGATAGGCCTTGAGCATTACGTGGATTTCGGCTGCGCCGAGCGAAACGAGGCGCATTTTTAATGAAGGACGAGCGAAACGAACCAAGCGAGCCAAACGAATTGGATGGGTTAGTTTAGTAGTGGATGTAGCCATTATGTCTGTAGCCATTTCGCGCACTTCATAGCGCGAGTCTTCATCCAGGCTCGCTTCGCTTCGCTTCGCTTCGCTTCGCTCGCTCACCTCCGAAACCGACTTTCTTGTTGTTGCGGAGAAGGAGGGGGAGCCACGCGTCGACCTTTTCCGGGACTGCCAGGCCGAGGTCGTCCTCATCGTTGTCGTTCTCGAACTGGGGTGCAATGAGGGAGTTTAGGGAGACGGAGGCTTGACCAATGAAAACTTGCGTCCCGCTGGCGTTCACGTCGTAAACGGTGAACATGATGTCACCCCCAATCTCCAAGAAAGAGTCACTGGGCGGGAGGAGCTCCATGCTGAACTTTGATTTCGCCCAGGCAGGGTTGTGCGTGTCTTGCTGGACCTCGGTATTGTGTATCGTGGTCTTGCACCGAAACATTATATTCTTGGCCCCGCTCTCGACGAACAAAACCTTGACGAATGGGTTGGTGATGACCACATCGTCCCCCGGAAGTGATTTGGCCGACAGAACTTCTCCCTGTAGGAGCGCGCAGCCCTCCTCAGCAGCGTTCATCTTACGCATACCCCCCGAGGTGGCAGGGGGTGGTGCGGTTGTTCTGTTCAAGGTGGTGAGTTGTTGCGTTTTTTGGGCGGTGGTTGCCGCTTTTGTGAAGTTGTCTATAAATAAGGCGGGATCACCATGACCATGACTAGGACTATAACTATGAGGACTGCCAGCTTGCTTTTGCTCATTCTGCAAGTCAATCTCGGCCTCAAGCAAAAGTTGGGCTTCCTCCTCGGATTTTTCGTGCCGCTCAGTCTCTATCCGCTGGGACTCGAAAAAATCCCGGAGCCACTCGTCCTGGTCATCCTGCTCCTGTTGGAGTTGATTGAGGTTGATTTCTTTCAATGCAGCTTGGAGAGATGAAGTTATGGCATTATTCTGCTCGTCAATGAGGAGATCTTGCTGTCTGCTGTAGTCTTCGGAATCCGAGTATGGCGGGGGGGAGGTAGGGGAGGTAGGGGAAGAAGGGGAAGAAGGGGAAGAAGGGGAGGTAGGCACCAACTCAACTCCGGGAGCATCAAGTGACTCAATAACTTCTTCATCTCCGTCATCGTAGGCAATCACAAAGAAGTTTTCTTCAGTCAACGATTGAATTTTGCCTTCAAACCATTCACCCTCCGATTGCCAGAAAATTCGAACACGCTTGCCAATGTTTGAATTGGACATATAGTGCTTTTGGTGTGGACTTGTGCAGGATATTCAAACTTTAAATTTATATTTTTAAAATTTATCTTGCTTTCTATCGTCAAAACGGCAGGATGGACAATATGGAGGACATTGTAGACTTCCTCAACTCATCACCACGCTCAACAACAACCACACCCGTACCAAAATTAAAGCTCAAGCTCGATCGAGAGTGTGAGCTCCCAAGTCCAAATAATGTGGCTTTATTAACCCCAAGATATTGCGCCCCAATAGCCAACACAACCCCCAGGAACGAGTTTTCTTCAGTGAGTCTCGGCGCATTATTGGACGGAGATTTTCTCTACGAAGATAATATTGCCTGCACTTTATCAAGTTCGAGCACATTGCTATTCGACGATTTTGGGGAAATTTCAGCAAATGAGCTTCTTGGTGACAGCAATTTGAATTTGGAGGGCGATACTGGGAATGCAACAAGAAAGAAAACCCGTAAAAAACAGCCGTCAACAACAGCAACAACAACAACAACAACAGCAACAGCAACATCAACCACTAGCAAGCTCTTCGATGCGCCTGTCCCACGGCCAATATCACCACCGGCCGAAAACAGGCAGGCGTCAGAAGTTGTAACCGCTCCAAATTCTACAACATCAACAACATCAGCAGCAACAACAACAACTCGGGGAACGATTTTCAGCTGCGCAATTCGCCGGCCGCAATCAGCTACGAAAAAAGAAAAAGATCAAATCCCAGAAACTTTCTCAAGCGATGATGAAAATTCTCCACCAGCACCAGCACCAGAACCAGCACCAACACCAGCAGCAACAGCAACAGCAATAGCAACAGAAAAACCAATAGCCAAAAGTAGAAAAAAGAAAGCCAAGAACAACCAGGCTTCCATATTGAACATGAAACCCCATACATTCGCTCAGCTGCCTCGAGCGCTCAATGGATTCAACAATTCTCCAGAAATTTCCCCCCCTTCACCTTCCCCCTACTCCTCACAAACTAACAGGAAGGGCAAGCTTTTTTCATCTACGGGGTCGTTACGAAAGCCAACGAAATGCGATCCTGTAGCTCTTGCCCAAAGATACGCTACACAAGAGAAGAAGCAAAAGACTCGCCTCCTACTGAGGAGGTCAACGTCGTTGTCTTCAGCCATTAAATTTTCTTCTTTATAATTTTTGTGTGTTTTCTACACACGCATTCGTTTATTTTGCAAATTCTTGTAGCTGGCCCGTGCAACTCGGGCACCTATGAAAGAAAACACTGGACAGAATATGAGCCAACCAATTGCAATCTGTAGCGTTTCACGAATCCCCCCGCTCTGAGATTTGCAGCCGTCGATGTCAATGAAATTTCCATCTGCGTCAACGTTACAGAGGGGAGCTAAGTAATCTTTTATGTAGCCAATTATTATGGGAGAAGGGACATCACCAAAAGCGTGAATTGCTAGAGATAACAGGCCAACTGCAAACGGCCTGTGCTCGGACGGCACAGCAAGCATACTTCCGAGGTTGAAAAAACTAGTGCTCATGAACAGGGTTAAGCACCCGGCCAGAATACACGTGAGGAAAATTGTTTTTGATTCCACGTACGTGATCTGCCACACGATTACCATCCCGCACACAATGATTAGAGTCATCAAGTTCAAAATTGTCTCCAGAATTCTAAATTTTGTCTCCTCTTCTCTATCTGTGTCTGTTTCTCTGTCTATATCTGTTTCTGTGTCTCTGTCGTTCAAGTATGAGCTTGAGGTTCCCTTAAATCTGTCTATAATGACACCGCCCATTGGTGTACCAACAATCCCAGCAACGCAGACGATGCCACCAAAAACAAAGGCGGCTTTCACTTCGTCATCGAAAAATCCAAGGGCTAGAAAGAACGAGCTGCCGTAAGTTGCCACTGCGGTGATTGTGGCCGTGTAGCTACTGTAGCTAAGGACAATCAACACGAAGACTGGGCTATTCAAGCAGCTCATTAGTTCTTCCCGAATTGAGGGAATTTCGGCTAGGTCTTCGAGTCGAGACACACGTCGAGTGCTGCTGTTCTTTGGCGAACTTAACCGTTTTCCTCTACAATTTTCAGAAATTAGGGGCGACCCGGGTTCGAGGAGCCCACGTTTATCTATCGAAGTGAGCTGCTCTTCCTCGCTTTTCCTCACCACGAAGAAGAGGAAGAGGAGGACGGGAATCATCGTAACAGCTTCAAGATAGTAAGCGTACTTCCAATCGTACTGTTGCGCAACATAGGCGCCGTACACGTACCCCACTGCCACCCCCAGGGGGATCGAGGTGAAGTAGAACGAGAGCCACTTCGCAACCGAATCATTCTTCGCCCTATCCTGAATAAGGGGCGGAAAAATGCAAAGGCAAGCAGCCTCTGATCCCCCCGACAAAGCCCGAAAAGCAAGAAGCATGTAATAGTTGCCAAAGCTCTCTCCCGACAAACCACAACCAACGAGGGTCAAGGTGAAGAGCACCATGGTGACAAGGAGAACGAAATCCCACGTATGGGTGTGCAGCGCGTTTGTGGAAATTAGGCACGAAACTGAGTACCCAGCTACAAATGCTGACTGCAGGAGGCCAAAGAGCGTATCAGGGTTCTCGTTGTCTGGGAACTGTTGCGCAATGAAAGCGTTGATCTGAACGCTTGCTCCAGGGATGATACCCCGATCCATGTATCCAATGAACGAGATGAATGTGATGAATACGAACAAGACAGTGTTTGATAGAATCATGGTTGGATCGATGAGAGGAATGTTACAATTTGCAATTTGATGTGTGCTGTGATTTTGGCAAGTTGCAAAAAAACAGGTGAACAGGTGATGAATACACTCTTATCTATATGCTGATCCTGTGAAATTATTTTGGTGAATTTTTTCTTGTTAACGGCAGCGGGAAGGCACGGTTTAAAGATATTATCAACAAACACACACAAACAGTATGGGGAACGGAGCTCTTAAAACACCTGAAGACTATAATGAGGATGATTTGGACAGGTCAAACGTTGCTCTCGTGTTCGTCAAGCCTCATGCCAATAAAGAAAATATCAGAGAGTTTGTTAAGGCTGGTCTCCTGAGCCGCGGTCTCAGTATCCTGGCAGAAGGAGATCTGTCAGCCGCCCAGATTGAGGCCGACGGTATGATAGATACCCACTATGCGGGAATTGCCAAGGGAGCGATGGTCACACTGCCCTCTGAGATCCCAATTACCGACGAGAAGAAGGCCGAGTTCAACAAGACCTTTGGATCCTCCTGGGACGACAATTTGGAGATGGGGCTCATTCAAAACGCCAAGGGTGCGTGCGAGAAGCTCGGAACTATGAACGGAGACGACCTCGTTCCCCTTGACGGGCAGGGCTTAAACACTGTGTGGCAGGTGAGCAAAATGATGAAAATGAAAGCTAGCGAGCCATAAAACTCTAACAATTCACGCAGGCTGCGAAAGAACGCGTCAAGCTTGGCCCTGGCATGTACGTATCGCAGATCGGAAGTGAGGACGAGCCATTGTACTGTATTAACGGCTTCTACGCGGCCATGAGGGACAAGTACGTCAAGGGTGTGGGAATCCGTTACTATGCTGTTGGGTGGGGCGCGGATAACATTCCCTGGAGCAAGTTTAGGGGCGAGCTTATCGGCGCAACTGATCCCACAACGGCTGCTGCGACGTCTATCCGCGGTGAACTGCTCGCGCAGTGGGAGGATTTGGGCTTGCCCGCCTGTCCGGACACTGGCGACAATGGCATTCACGCCAGTGCCGGTCCTCTAGAGGGCTTGAAGGAAAGGATGACGTGGATGGGCCTCGACATTAAATCGGACCCTTTCGGCGGGCAACTGCTGAGCTGGACAGATAACAACGAGGACAGAATTAAGGGTTGGCTGAACGACGAGGTGGTGGAGGAGAAGAACAGCGGAGAAAAGGGAAAGATATTTGACCTTACCGAGGACAAGGACACCGGTTATTGCTTGATGTTCTGTAACAACCTCGCGAACGTGTAAAAAAATTTAGAAGAGAATAGAATTCTTCGTTCGTTCTCAAGAAATCTTATATCACACTTTTGGGTTCGTCTCCAGCTCCTGGTTCATGGATCACCGGTTAAGGAGGAGCATGCTTTTGTGGGTGGTGCGAACGGCCGCAAGCCCTTTGTACTGCTTCCAGCTCGCGGAGGATGTTTGGTCTCACTACACACGATTGTACTGGGACCAATGAGATGTGTGTCTGAGGGTTTTTTTGCGAGCCAATGTTAGTTCCGATCTGACTGAAGGATGGCTCTTCTACTGCGGAGCAATCATGTCTCTTGAGCCATTTGTGACTGGCTTTTGCAACTGTATAAAAAATTCAAATTTTAAATTTTTTTTGGAAGATATCCACTAGTATGTCCTTCTTCCTCTCAACTAAAGCAGCCCACGAGGACACCCAGATCTTTGCCCTTCCCAGAGAACCAACTAACTCCTCGCACGTGGACTCCTTTGCGAACGATCTCTTGTCAAAACTTTACAACAATCCGCACCTTTGCAATGACAAGGATCTGTTCATGGAGAGCATGTTTGAGGTGACCAACAGCATCATTACCAATCGCAACGGTCGATCATCTCGATCTCGTTCACGCAGCCCCCCAAAGCGTGCCAATTCTCCTACATCTACATCAAGCAAGAAACCAACTAGAGCAAAATCAACCCGAACCCACCCTCCTCCCTCTTCAAATTACTCCTCCACAACAATAAACAAGAACATGACTTACCCCATAATGTCCAACATTACTACCCCCAACGTGATCCCGAACCACCACCTATCCCCCTTGGACAAGAACAACACGGGGAAAACAGCCGCTAGCTTTGCCGAAGTGAGGAGGCAGAAAATTGAGGCGATCGAAAGGGCACGAAAGGCCGAGGTGGGGAAGCTAGTGAGCTTTCAGAACGAATCGCGACAGTTGGGTTTCGTTAGGGGTCCACCCAGCGAGGAGGAAGAGGACGAGGACGAGTACAGCGAGGAAGGGAGCTCATCATCCGACGACGAAACTCTCCCGAGCTACTCGAGCAAGTCGGTTAATGATAACTTTAGGAGGAACAACGAGCTTGTTAATGACGCGAGTTTGGAGAGTTTGTTCGACGAGAAGAGTATCGGAATGCTGAGGGAGGTTTTTGCGGCGAGCAGTGAGGACGAGGATGAGGGGGGGAAGGATTATAGCAGCTGCAAGACTATTAGAGGAAGTTTGTTGCATCACCAGGGGGTGAGGAGCGGCTTGGGGGTGGTGGTGGTGGGCGACGCATGCGATAAATTGAAGGGCATGGGCAACGATCTGATCGGTTGGGGAGGCTTTCTAGGGTTGTTGATCAAGGGAAAGGCGGATAGCATCGAAATGTTGAGCGAGAGGGTCAAGTGCCACGATGTGGCCATGAGCTTGGATTTGAGTGGATTTAAAGTCAAAGTCTAATAAAGATGGTTTTAACTAGTAGAATCTATTACAATACTGTGCGTGTAACTAGTTGTTGGTGGTTGGAGGGGGGGGGGGGAGAGATTTTCGAAAATACCCAATTGAGGAAGCTGCGCCAGCGAAGCGAGGCGCATTTTTGATGATGGACGAGCGAATCGAACCAAGCGAGCCAAAAGAATACGAATTGAGTGGAATAATGTTAGTTTAGTAGTGAATGTAGCCACTGTGTCTGTAGCCATTTCGCGGGATTCATCGCGAGTAATTCTCGTCTTAATCAAGGCTCGCTCACCCACCTCCTCCTTCCCATCCCGGCGTAAATTTTCGATCCTCATCTAGCCGCTCGTAACCCATATGTTGGTAGAGTTTGAGCGCCGCGCTGGGGCTGTCTTCGTCTTCAACGACGTGAAGAAATATCTCGTCGTAGTTCCAGTTTTCCGCAGCGATTTGCTCGCACAATTGACACAGCTGTTTTCCCAGTCCGCGTCGTCGGAATTTGGGGGAGACGCAGAGGTTTGATAAGTATGGTCTAACGATCTGTGTGTTCTCGTTGTTGTTGTTGTCGGTAAAAGTTGAGGCAACGAATCGCTCTATAGAATCGAGAGCTGCTTCGCCGAGCGTAGCATTACAAATTGCAAATTCAAATTGCAAATTGAGTGGAATAAAAGTTAGTTTAGCAGCGGCTCACATGCTCGTTTGCTCAAAGTGAGAAGTCTGAAAAGAAGAGACTCACCTGGTTGGGTGAAAGGAATTTTGCCATCAGTTTGCTGCAGACGAAGCTCAACCATGGCCACAGCGGCATTTGATTGGTCGTCCACGATGGAGAAAAGGAGAGAGCTCTCGGGGGGTGTTCGTAGGTCGTTGAGTTCAAGGCTTGGAGAGGCGAGCCGAGCCTTGCCAACGCGAGATAACATGCCAGTGAGGACATCAATCTCAGCAACACCGTTTATATACGTGTTCCAGAAGGTGACACCAGCTTGAAATATAGGTTCAGCAACACGAAAACCCTCGAAAGTATTGGGAGCGAGGGAAACCTCAGCACCAAACACTTCAACCGTGAGTCGAGCTAGGGACAGAACATCAGGTTTGGAATCTGGGTAACAGAAGGTGAGTCCAGGAGAGTTTGCCAGATATTGTGGGAGTGGTGTGAAGCAGGATGCACTGCCAAGGATGAAGAGCACGATGAATTCCTGCTTGACCATATTACATGAACAAAAAGTCAAAAAGTGATTTTTTTTTCGTCCCCAAAGTCAAAGTACCAAACTCGTCCCCACAAATTGCTCCCAAATTCATATCGCAAGTGGTATTCATATCGCAAGTGGTCGCCCCTCAACAACATGCTGTGGATTGACAAGCACAGGCCAAGAACATTGGCGACTTTGTCGTACCAGCCTGTCCTAACTTCTCGACTCTCCTCTCTATCAACTTCACCAGCCCTTCCTCACCTTCTGTTCTATGGCCCCCCTGGATCTGGCAAAAAGACTCGCATTTCTGCGTTTCTTCACAGCTTGTTCGGTTCTGGTGCTGAGAAGGTGAAGCTAGAGCAGCGGACATTCAAGGTGACTACAAATGGTAAAACGAAAAAGGAGATTGATGTAAACATGCTTTCCAGCAGCTATCACATTGAGATCAACCCTGGCGAGTCTGGCCTGGACGACCGGTACGTCGTTCAGGAGGTCATTAAGGAGATTGCTGCTTCTGGGCCAATTTTCCGGGATAATAGTTCTTCTAACGGTGGGGAAGGGAATGGAATTAATTTCAAGGTGGTTGTGTTGATGGAGGTTGACCGGCTTTCGAAACAGGCGCAGGCCGCCTTGAGGAGGACTATGGAGAAGTACAGCCATTCTTGTAGGTTAATTCTCTGCTGTACAAACCAGAGCAAGGTCATCGATCCAATCCGCTCTCGTTGCTTGGGCATTCGAGTAAAATCCCCAACGGTCGATGAAATTGCCTCCTGCCTGACGGAAATAGCCCGAAAGGAGAGGGTTGAGATCCCTGCCGAGGTTGTGGCGATTTGCAGCAAGGGGTGCACTAGGAACATGCGCCGTGCAATGCTGATGTTGGAGGCTTGGCGGGTACAATCGGGTGGAGATGGAGGTGGAGGAAGTAGTTCAGTGATTCAGAAGACTGACTGGGAGCAGGTGAGTTGAGCGAGAGATGGATGGCTGTTTGCAGAGCCCCCCAACTAAACACCTCACCGCACCACACCACACACCAATTTCACAGTACATCTCCTCCCTAGCCAAGGACATCACAACCGAACAATCCCCCCAAAAACTCCTCATTGCGAGGGAGAAACTCTACGAGCTTTTGATCAATTGCATCCCTCCCGATGTGATATTGAAAACGCTCACCATGGAGCTCATCGGCACGTTGGACGATTCGTTGAAGGGCGAGGTCGTTGGGTGGGCAGCATTCTACGACCATCGTCTGTCACAGGGCTCCAAGGATATATTCCACCTGGAGGCGTTCGTTGCCAAGTTTATGCAACTGTATAAGTCATATTTGACGAATATGTTTGGCTAACAAAATAAAAAAAAGGCAGGTTTGGAATAGGTTGGCGAAGGTGGATTTCATTTAGCTTTTAGTCGAATTCCATATCATCATCATCAACGGCTGGTACAGCCACAGCCACAGCCACCGTCTCTTCCTTCTCATCTTCTTTCTCATATTCCTTCTCCATATCTTCCTTCTCATCCTCATCCTCA
>Ga0302116_1002734_pt1 | contig 10204 bp, 12 predicted proteins | sample AG5_SCM_MG_FD_203124 | JGI IMG/M metagenome (GOLD analysis project Ga0302116, IMG submission 203124) | Marine microbial communities from Western Arctic Ocean, Canada - AG5_SCM | ecosystem: Environmental > Aquatic > Marine > Oceanic | place: Canada: Western Arctic Ocean | collected 2017-10-01 | reverse complement strand
TCTGACTATAGCTTTGAGGTGCGACAGTTTCCATTGAATTTAACTTAAGGGATGCGGAGATCTATGAGGGTCTCGAATTCGTTTCGGGTTGCCCATCTGAACCAAAATTCCAAAATGGAAATTCCCCAATTGTGTGAAAGTGCCAAACACCGCCAAACTCACCAAAGCAAAACACCTGAAACAGTGCTATAAACCGGCAATTTAAACAATCATGGATTCTGAGCCGTATATCATTGGAGATGATGGCATAACCTCGCAATTCTTCATGAGTTCCCCTTGGATTCTGCCGATTTTAGCGACTACTACAACAGCGATCCTGATCTGTTTCGCTTTCTTTTTGTTTTTTCGAAGTGGGAAGGAAGATGACGACTTCTCGTCTGTGAAGTGTAAAACTTTCCTCAAATTAGCCCCAAAGAAGCCACTTCCTCCCCATTTGGGGCTGTCACCGACTAACGGTGCCCATATTGGGACTCCACTAGCAATGGACCTATTGAAAGCCCAACTCTCTTCAGCTGACTTTGAAACACTAAACAATTCTAGCACGTCAAATGGCCGAAGCCTCCACTGGACCTATATGGAGATTCCATCAAAAAACGTCTTCGAACTTCATGCTCACCCTTCTGTTGAGGTGGTGAAATGCATCAAGGGCAGCCTTCACGAGATTCGCGCCGCCGTGGTCGCGTCCATTGCTCCCAGTCAAACTGCTGGACCCAATCTCCGAGATGTGAATACAAACTGGGAGAAAAAAACGTTGAACGCTGGCGAGTGGCTTGTCAACGAGCCTGGCTCTATCCACAAATCCTACACAGCAGATGAGAGCTGCACACTTTTGGTATTATGGTGCGGTTGCCACTGCAACATCAAACAAAGCCACTACCCCAAAAACCAAAACGTAAACCTTTTCATTACCAAATACTCACTCCCTCAATAGTAGGAGTCCCCTCCTGTAAATATACCATAAAATAAAGAGATCGTAGGCTATATTTTCAATTTAGAACGGCGTCGCAGTTTCTTTCAAACCATCCTTCAAATCATCAGCCACTCCCCCGAACATTTTACTAAAAATCCCCGCCAACCACGCAAGCAAGGAACTGAGCTTGTCCTTGATGCGGTGCTTCCTATCGAAAACCATCATCTTGGCAAAGGTAATGCCGACGCAGCTCGAGAACTTTCCCGCCACGAACAGATCCTCGTTTATCCACATCAATGTCGAAAAAAACGCTACAATTTTCATGCCCATCGTTCGCACCAGATCTCCCCTCCCACTCCGCAGCACACTGCTCATCATTGCCGTCCCCGCCCCCAACAACCCACCAATCCAGGCCGGAAACAGAATGATGTGATCCGCAATGTGGAACCCACAATACGCCCCCACGACAACCATGGCAAACAGGCTGCGCCGAGCGAAGAAGGTGCGAGGCGCATTTTTAACGAAGCACGAGAGCAGCGAGCGAGCAAGAATAGTTGAGTAGAATTGGGTTAGTTCAGTAGTGGATGTAGTCATATAAAGCAATTTACGCAAAGCGAGCTAGTCGCAACTACTAGTGCATGCGAGCTAGACACAACTAGTGTATAGCGTTGCTGGCTCGCTTCGCTCGCTCGTCGCTTCAAACTCTTCTGTCACAAGGCTCGCTCGCTCACCTCTTGGCCATGCTGAACTTGACGTCGTCGCTGTAAACTTGCTTGTACTTGAAAGGGTTCTCCTCGCCGTCGTTGTGGGGAGGGAAGGGCACGCGGGGGCCGAGAAACAGGGCAGACTTTACGTGAGGCCAGGTTTTGTACGTGGAGCGAATTTTGGGAAATCGCTGGAGCGAAGCGAGATTGTGCGCATTTTTTGTTTAGGAGTGGGTTAGTCGCTTCGCACTCTTCTTTTTTGTCAAGGCTCGCTCGCTTCGCTCGCTCACCTGGAGGGAGAAGATCACCGCCAAGGAGAGGGCTCGCGTCAGGTCGCCAAAGTGGCCCTTCGGGAAGGACAACAGAGCGGTAAAGATGCCTAGCCCGAGGGCTGTGGTGTGGGAATTGTTGTTGCTGTCCGAGAGGAGTGATTTGTGGAGGAATAAACCCAGCAACGAGCCGAGCATTAATGAAGAGGAGGTGAGAAGCAGTCGGTGGAAAATAGAGGAGGCCAAGTATTGCGTTACTATTTGGTTTCGCGGCCCGTGAATTTCCTCCGAGTAACCGGAGGAGGGTGTGGATTGTGATGTTGAGTGTGGTGTAGATGTGGATGTGGATGTGGATCGTTGTCGTAGTTGTGGTCGTTGTCGTCGAGAATCATCTCGTCGGGCATCATAATCATAATCATACTCTAGGGGGGGTGGGGCACGGCGAGGATTGAGATTCTCATCGCGATTCTCGTCACAATTCTCATCGCGATAGTCATTGTAGATATCGTACTGTTGTTGTTGTTGTTGTCGCGCTTGGGAAGGGGGAGGGGAAGATTTGTCGTTCTTGTTCTTCCAGAACAATAGAGATTTCTTTGGTTGTGGTTGTGGGGGCGGTAGGGCGCTCCCAACACGCTTGAAATCGTACTTGGGTGGGGGGCGGAGGGGTTGGGGACGGATGGGTCGTCTCTCTCTCTCATCATTTCTATTGTTGGGGCGAGGGGGTGGAGGTGGAGGTGGAGGTAGTTTGCCAGCTCCAGAGGTCGAGACAATTAACACTACTAGCAGAACATAGTGTATATACATGATTTGGCAAAATACCTTTCGTCCTGAGGTGCTAAATGCTTAAAATGACCAATATGAATGGAAATACCAAAACACAACATAATGGATAATCTCCCTCCAACCACACCCCTCCTCCCTTTTGCCACGTATGTGCGCCACCACAAACTACGATTGCCTGCCCAAATCGTCCTTGCTGCAACAAGCACAATTTTCAATCCCTCTTCTCTTTCAAGTTACTCTACCCCCGACCAGCTCATGCTCACTGAGCTGCTGATTGTCTCCTGCCTCGACATCAACAAGCCCAAGCTAGCCCTCCGGGGCATCCAAATCCTCGAAAATACCCTCCGAACAAACTCTGGCACCCCTGATCCTGAATCTTCCACTCGTGTTCGTAGACTTAGAGCCCTGTACGCGGAAGGCATTCAATCTTGGTCAACGGCCACGGCTATCTACAACGAGCTTCTCTCTGAGAACGATGCGAACTTGTTTTGCATGAAGCGCAAGTACGCGATTGCGAAGGCCCAGAAGAAGATGCCACAGGCCATCAAGGAGCTGAACGAGTACATCAACTTGCAGCAGGGTGACTCCTCTGCGTGGAGAGAGCTTGGAGAAGTTTATTTTTTGTTGGGAGACTACAAATCCGCGAGCTTCTCGTTCGAGGAGGTTGTGCTGCACCATCCGTTGGACCCCGACTGCCACAGCAGGTGAGTTATTTGGTGCTGCTGGTTTGTTTCGTTCTCTACTTATATTACATTCATTTTGCTCACTGCGCAGCTTGGCGGATTGCTATTTTTTGATGGGTGGGGGTAATAAGAGGGAGGCATCGATGGGGGGGGGGGACGCGGCTGTGGCAGTTGCGCTAACTCCCTCTTCCGGGAAGAATAACCTCGAGCATTTGAAGCTTGCCCGTGCCCACTATGCAAAGGCGATTGATTTGCGACCACAAAATTCCAATAACAAGGCAATCATCGGCCTGGAGGCAGCCTCGGCTGCTTGCCTGGCGTGGTATACTAAATTTGACAGCAAGAACGAATTCGAGGAGGATCGTCGCCTTGCCACGGCGCTGCTCGAATTTTCTAGGAACAAATAATAAATATGTTAAAAGAGAGAGAACAACAACAACATTCCCAAAAACATCTAATTTAATTCTTCTTCACATGTTTCGACTTCAGCCAGCCTCAGACAATCCCACCACCGCAAATCAATCTTTGAAGTGTGCCAAAATTTGCAAAGTTTGCAAGGAGTGCCAGAGAACCCCCTAGCGAATATGAGATGTCTTGCGACCTCTGGTGGAGGTTGTTTTGGAGTTCGGGGTGGGCAAAGAGCTTGAAATATTAAGGGAGACCAAGCTTGCTTGTTTTGCATTTCATTGCTGGTATATTCAATTCTTCGTACGCCACGGTTGCTGAAAGATAATCAAAAGCGTTCGTTGTACCACTCAAGAATTATGTCTACTGTGCTGCTGATGTCCGTTTCAATTTCTACTTGCAGCGAGCACTGGTTTTGGTTTTGGCCTTGGCTGTAAAAATTGTGCAGAGATTTGCTTCGTTCGTTGCTGGTCGAATAATATAAGTTAGTTTCGTAGTGGGAGGAAAAGGCGAATCACTGGATTGGCCGTAACTCCGTCGTGTGGAGGTTTTAGACGCTCAGATTTGAACACGGCGGCGAGTTTGGCCAAGCGCATCTTTTTGCCAAAAAGAGCGATTGCTCAGAAACCTGTCCGAAAAAAACAGCATCAACACAAACACTGTTGCTTCGCTCGCTCACCTGGAGAAAACCAATAAATCACAAACAGGCCTCTCCAACTTTCCAACACATACATCATTGCGATTATCGAAATCGGGCGGAGTTATCGCTACGAATCCGTCAAGAGGTCTCGACTCCAGGAATTTCAAGCCGGCGAGAATCTTCATGTCTACCGAGATTAGTACGGGAGGTGTTTGTTTGGTGAGGGTGGTGAGGGTTTCAAGGAGATCCTTCGAGCTGCGCAGAGTTAGTGCTTTTCAAGTCGCTTCGACGGAATGAACTCACCTATCGATCTCAATTATTGACAACTCAATGTCTGAATTGTCAACAAACGATGATTTTAGTGCGGATTCGAGTTGGGAGAGGTTGTTGTTGTTGCTCTGGTTGCTTAGCTTGCTGAACGCGAGTACGACCGGCACAGGCCGTTCATTCTTATTGGGCGGGACGAGGTGCCTTCGAAGAACAGAGAAAGCGCGCCTACAGCTCATTTGAATGCATCTGCGAAATGTGTGTGTGGGTCAGCAAATTTTCAAATTCTGTCCGAACATGCAATGCTTCATAAAAACAGCACAACAACAACCAAAAAGCTCATATTATATTCGAGGACGAGCACGCAGCTCTCAGTGGCACCAGCAACATCACACTTGTTGACATGCGGTTTTCGCGCACTGTCGAAATCTTGTCTAAAAATCGCAAATTCGCAAATCCTTCCAAGTACCCCGCACAGTAAAAAACAACGCTGCCCGAACTTCCCCAAACTTGCGTTTAAACCGCCTAAAGCCATTGAACTGAGTCAGTTCTTGTGTTTTCGTTACAACGTTTTGGACAGTGGAAGAAAATCTCTAGGCCAAAAGAGAAAACAAAGCTTGTCCACCCGATTAAAGTCGCGAAGAGGAGACGGAGACGAGGCGCTTTACGCAGCCAACCACAGTAGTGTGGTATTCGTGATGTTCAAGAATTTTCAACGGGCTTGATGAAAAGTGCCAGAGTCTTGATAATGCCCAAAAAGGTGCAACATCAAAACAGCAGCGGGTCCAACTTTCAAAATCGCGAACAAAGAAACCGTCGTTGATGAATCTCCAGCGAATGAGTCTTTCTGTTAGGGTTAAAGGCCCGGCCTCAACAATTGACTACCAAGAACAACCGCCGGAATGGCCAGCTGGAGGGAAAAAGGTGGAAGCCCGACCGCGAGGGCGGGTGAAGTTTGTGGGATGGTGGTAGTTGGGGCGAGGGTTGTTTGCCGGCATGGGAGAAAGGAGTATGGTGAATGGAGGGGGGGTGGCAGAACGACCAGACTAGATAAATCATCGCCATTGAGTGGTTGGCTGTTTTGTTGATTTCCGGGTGAGATTTAACTTACACAGGGTGGATGGATGGGATGGATGTTGGTTTATGAGGGGAACTGGGTATCTGGGAGACTGGGGAAACTTTTGCTTTACAAATTAATTTAAATATTTGTTGGAAGGTCCTGCCAGGGTTTATGAGCCTTTATACCGGCTTCCTCCTCTCAGCCAACCCAGGAGTTTCGATGTGAACAGAAGAGGAACTGTGAGGGCGGCAGCAGCAGGAGCTCCAAAAGAAGATGCATTTGTACATGTTGGAAATCGAGAAGATTGGGAATTCCCGTCGTCGGCAACAATCAATCGATCATAACTCCAACGCATTACCTCGCACACCCCTGAACAAAAGTGCAAAATCTTCCTCTCGTTAAGGCCTTTCCAACGCAATAAGGTAGACCACCTAAAACCAAAACGTGCATAACTTGAGAGCAACGCACAACTTCATCTCACCAAAGCTTTTCAGCATATTCTTTGCGGGAGTAAAACTGTCAGTCGATTGGATGGAGCAGAGCGGAGTTGTAATAATATTTTTTTGGAAGAGCTGTTTCAAGATGGAAATGATCGTGTCTTAATTGTTGTCAGCAAGTAGTCAACTAACTGGCGGCCCTTTTCCAGCCCTTGCTCAAGCTCGACGCTCAACGCTCCTTTTAACTCGTTTCGGTCAGGGTGGATGAACACCATGATCAGAACGCTGAAGAGGCAAATGAGAACCGCAACACCGACAAAGTTGCTGTTTGAGATTTTTTTGCTGCTTTTCTTGCTCTTCACAGGTGTGGTTTTCTTCTGTTTTTTGGAAAGTATCGGACTGCCGTCTGCCATCGCTGTGACTACTGTGGTATCTTCACTCTTCCTGTTTTTAACCGGCGAAGTGTCGTAAGCGACAAATTCTCTCTTCCCCGTATCCTTGCTTGGCGACTTCTCGTTCACCTCAAGGAAATCTTCTAGTGCCTCGTTAGACGTCACGTTATTGTTCAGAATTTGTAATAGATTCTCAAAAGCTGCTCTTCGCTCTTCTTTGATGTCGTCCGAATGTCCAAAATACTGCTTGCTTGGGAATATGAAGGCATCGCCTGGTTTCGACACCAGGTCCCCGTTGGAGCGGACTTTGGCGTATAGGTCTGCGAAGTCCGTGTATCTCTTTGATATAACCCAACGCACTCCGGCCTCATTTTCAAGATTGATGTTGAAGAAGGTGTGAACTTTTTTTGCTTTTTGAGCTGGGGGAGATAGGAGAGTTGAGGGCAGGGGTTTCTCTGGTTCCTCGTTACCAAGTTCATCCCTTTCGACGAAGGATGGGACTGAAACGCTGAGCATGTCAATGTGTGGTTGATTAAAAAGTATCTTTTCAGTTTGTTTTTTGAGGTTTCAAGATGGAAACTTTAAGAAACAAAAATTTGAATTTTGTATACTAATTTTGCGACCATGGCACACCGAGAAAAGGAAAACAACCACAACGGGCTGTGGAACTATGCATACCACGCCTCAACAAATAAAAAACAGCTTCAAATCCCTGAACCACAAGTTCGAGTGGGTCCCCCAGGGGTATCATCAGGCATCTCCTTTAGAACTCTGCCTGATGCCTCCCTTCTCGCCATCCGTCAGATCTGCGAGCACTACGAGAAGAAGTGCTCAGGCAAATACTCCTCCGACTCGCTGTCCTCCCGTTACATTTTCCAAATGACTCGAGAGATCAACTCGCAGCTTCAAGCCATGACCCACAATGCTGGCGGCTCAGGCCAGCGTGTTCGCGACCTTGAGTCAGTCCTGACTGAGTGGAATGAGAACTTCGGGAGAGGGACTGAGGAGGGGACGCAGGGGGTGTTTGGGATTGTGCCGATGAGCCCCACCGCGCTCAAGAATATGCTTCAGCAGCAGGTGAGCCAATATTATTAACTTAACAGCACGCTACCACAAACACTAACACATCGCAATCAGCGATCAAAACTCAACGAGTACGAACAAATCATCAGGGTGATGGAACAGCGCGCAGAAGATGGAAAGAAACAGGTCACAAACATTATGGACACTCATGTTGAAGCCGCCCGGCTCCAGGCCGAAGCCGAACGAGTCAGGCACGAGTCCATCTTAATTTCCATGAAGGCTCAGTGCGACGCGGACGTCGAGAGGGCAAGGAAGGACTCCGATGCTGCCAAGAACGAGGCGAAGCAGGCGGTGGAGTTCGACAGGGCGAGGGCCGAACAAACCATCGCAACAGCTCTCCACAAGGAGCGAAGCGAGAAGATCGTGCTGCAGGAGGAGTTGAAGAACGGCGTGGAGAAGCTGAACAGGGAGTGGAGCAGCAAGCTCAGGCACCTGGAGATTAAGGTCAAGAACGCGGATGAGAGCCGCAGAGTGGCTGTGGAGCGAGCCTGCAACAAGCTCAAGTCGGCGCACTCCGCGGAGCTGGCGGCCAGCGTTCGCGAGGCGTCGATGAAGGCCGGGGCGGCTGCCATGAGTCAGGGGGGTGGCAGCAGCGACGAAGTTATCAAGGGGAGCACTTCTGCCGGCGTCAAGAGCAGGATGAGCAAATGGTGAGTGCAATAAAATTTAAATTGTATGATATGAGCCGCCGTGTGACGTGACTAAACCTGACGCCAACGTAGGGACGAGAAGAGGGCGGGGGTTGGTAGGGAGCAGCTAAACATCGAGAAAAACGAGGTGTCGGTGCCGCTGAGCGCGGACGAACTGAACCTCGGGGTGGATGCGGGTGTTGCCGTTTCCATCGGAAATGGCGGTGATGGCGGTAGTAATAGTAATGGTCGGGGGGGAGCGGGCAGCGACGAATTGAGAAGCACAAACAGCTTGCTCGAGCTCAAGCTCAAGAATCAGAGGGACGAGTCGGAGTGGCTTCGGGGGAGGGTGAAGGAACTGGAGACAACCGTCGGGACCATGAGAACAGCAATCCAAGGGACAATGGAGGTGGGGGCGGGGGAGCAGGAGTTCAAGGGGTGGCGGCAAGTCGTCAGTGTCAAATATCCGTGGATGAGGGACCGAGAACGGGAGGACCCCGCGAGAACGAGTTTTCAAAGGGAAAAAACACCTCCGTTCGTGCTGCCAGTCAAGAAGAATGGGGCGAGCATGCTTTTCTCGAAGGTGCAGTAGAGATTCGCGTATGATAAGATTACATTAAACAGCTGGTTTATTGGAGGATTTTTGAGGTTTCTGAGCCGTGTGGGAAACTGGTGATGATCAAGCCGAGCTGGAAGGAAGCCAGGGGTGTAGCAATTTTGTCCCCGCTTGATATCTTGTTGGTGGGTGCACCCGGCGCATGTAAAATCCAGCCAATGCAGTTTTCTGGCGTAAGGGTGGGCGGGGGAGCACGGCAAGGTGGAATTGATGAGAAATCGGCGATGAAGATAGCCAAAAAATCCGATTAAAACCACTTTCCGACCAACAATAACTTGCTCATCGCAGGAAGGCGATCCAAAGCAGCTGTGGTCACCGACATCAAGCTTTTTAGGCCGCGCAAGCAGGGTAACGGCAAAGCGCCAAAAAAACTTCGAGGGAAAATTTCAAAAAAACTCACTTTTGTCCCCCTTTAGAGTTTTTTCATAGTCGCGGTAAGATGTTTTGTTTATATTACGATATATTCATTAAGATTTTGAAGTTTTCATACACTTTTGAGTAAAAGAAGTTGCAAAAATTTAAATTAATCTTAAGATCATTTTTTAATTTGTCTATTTCGCTTAGTATGATTGATCTAAATTCTTGCAACTTCTTTTACTCAAAAGTGTATAAAAACCTCAAAATGTCAATTAATATATCGTAATGTAAGCAAAACATTTGACCGCGACAATGAAAAAACTCTAAAGGTGGACAAAATTGAGTTTTTTGGAAATTTCCCCCGAAATGTTTTTTGCGCTTTTGCCGTTACCCTGCTTGCGCGTCCTAAAAAGCGTCATTTCGACACCCACAGCTTCTTTGCATCGCCTTCCTGCGATGAGCAATTTATTGTTGTTCGGAAAGTTGTTTTAATCGGATTTTTTGGCAATCTTCATCGCCGATTTCTCTTCAAGTCACCTGCATATTCCAACAACAACAAGATATTCACGGGGATGAGATTGCTGCGAATAGGCAGAGGGACGGCCGAAGCTGCATGACACACCACTGTTGTGGGAAAAGCCGGACGATGTAAATTAATCAAATCTTTTAGCTTCGTTTTTACAGTTCCTCCCACTTCGTCTCCCCCGATATATTATGGACGAAGTATCGCCGTTGATGTTCGTCGTCGAAATGCGTCGTCCACCCCCCTCCCCCGACCGGAGGAGGTGGCGGTGCATCGTCATCGTCGTCATCTGGTGGTGGTGGCGGTGGGGGGGGTCGTTGTGTTTTCACCCCTCCCCCCTTCGCCCCCTTCGCCGCAGTTGTTGTCGTTTTCTTGAAACCTGCCACCCTCGCCACGTGCGGCTTCACCCCCCCCTCCTCCTCTACCATTCGCACCCTGTGCTTCTC
>Ga0302116_1002731_pt1 | contig 10213 bp, 8 predicted proteins | sample AG5_SCM_MG_FD_203124 | JGI IMG/M metagenome (GOLD analysis project Ga0302116, IMG submission 203124) | Marine microbial communities from Western Arctic Ocean, Canada - AG5_SCM | ecosystem: Environmental > Aquatic > Marine > Oceanic | place: Canada: Western Arctic Ocean | collected 2017-10-01 | reverse complement strand
TTCAACCTCCCCCCAATCATACCTCGGCCGTCCCCCAAGCGCCGCATTAACCAGAACTGGTGTCACGGAATTCACTAGCGACTGGTCCATCCGACGAGTTGAGTGGTTCATCAAATACAGGCTTAGCGTGTACAGCGCTCCGGCTTGAACTATGGAGGGGGCGGAGGGGGATACGGCAAGGGTGGCTAGGGCGGGGGGAATCGAGGAGTGGGTCGAAGGACCCCGGGAAGAGAGGAGGACGGAGGTTTTTGTGAAGATTGCTGAGGGGGTTACTGAGAGGCGGTTGAGGAGCTGCATCTGGGTGGCCTTTCGAGAAACGTCAGTGGCATTGAATGAGCCGGAGTTTGCGGAGAGGGAGACGGTTTCGTAGGAGCTCACTGAGTAAGAAGAAGGGGAAGAGGGGGAGGGGGAGTCGGACATTATTAGGAGTTGATTTTTAATTTTTTCTTAGGTTTCTAAAAGTTTTAGGGGTAGGGGTGAAAAACGACCAAGTGCGTGAGGTGATTTTGGAAGGGTGACAAAGGATTTTTTGGAAATTTAAAAACCACAAAGTTTTTATGCATGTTTTTGTCATATATAGCATAAACCAAGCGCAATTCTTCAAGCCGTCCCCCACACGCGCTTTGGGTCGGCGGGGGGGGGCGCAAATCACGCAAAAATTTCGGTTATATCATTAAGTGATTATAAATTCCATTATTTCCAAAATAACAATGAATTCTGGTTGTTGGCATCGTTGCCATCATTCCCGCCCCTTTTCTAAATCGCGCCCTTTCTCACTCTTCCCATCCCTCTTGTCCATCTTCAATTGCCGTGTAATTTCTAATTCTCCAAACAACACCTTTCCCTCAGCCGAATTTTCTATCGAGCACCTTCCCACAGCGTAGTCCATCAGTACGGCCTCAAGGTTCTTGAACCTCGACTTGGCTATCCTTAGCTCCTCAACCAACCCCGCCTCGGGGTGAACAATGTGAGCGAAGGGAAGCGTTTCGATCCCAAGCCCTTGGATCACAAAGCTCCGCGTCTTGTCGTTCATCTCAACCTGCACGAAGATCACGTTCGGGTACAGGTTCGAGAGGGAGATGAAACGCTGCTCGATGGCCTTGCAGGACCGGCACCAGGACGCGTAGAACTTCGTCACGACTAGCTTATTTGAGGTTCGCGCGGAAGAGAGGGTTTTTTTGTAGTCAGTTAGGGTGCAAAGGGTTGTTATTTTTGATTTATTGTTGGTTTTGGACTTGGACTTGGACATGGACATGGGGTTGGACTTGGAAAAGGGAGGAGTTGGGGTGGAGGGGGTGGTGGAGGGGGTGGAGGAAGAAACTGGAGTTGCTTGCAAAAGTTGGAATTTGGTGTGACAGACAGTTTTGTACTCATAAAAGAAGTTTGGGAAAGTCATAAATGTTGTTGCTGGGAGTGTGGAAGCAAACAGGAGAAAGATTTGGAGAACGACATACATGGTTTTAGGTGTTTTAGGTGTGGGAATTTTGAGGGAAGACACAAGGGAAGAAGGAAGAATTTTTTTCAGTTTCCTATTTTTTATTTTTTTCGTGTTTCAGCACTCCTGGTAAGCTTCACACTACATAATTATGTTTTTGATGGGGAAACATCGCACTAGAATGGCATAAAGAAAAATTAGGGGTAAAGCTCTTTTCATCGATCTCCATCGAAATTGCGGTTGGAAATTCACCTTCACACCAGCTTGTTCTTACTCAAAACACTCACTAACATCCTTCTCTCAGTTCTCTCTCTCTTCCATCTTCACGTATACCACCCTAACCAAATATCAACTGTAATTTTCTTCATAATCCTTCCCATGGTCTCATCACTATCATCTCCCTCGGCAGCACTTCACCAGAAGCGAATGCTGAAGTCCCCTTCCCACCTCTCGGCGTTCAAAACTGCTGAAGCCTCATCGCCCCGATCCCCTAGATCCCCCCTCTCTGCAATTCACAGTAACAGCAAAAATTTGGCCACATCGACATCGTACTCCAAGCTTCGCCCGGCAGGTATAACGTCTACCGGGGCCAAGCGTCTCTCTGGCGGCCTTACGTCGCCCAAGTTCTCCTCCGAGCTTGGTTTCAAGAGTCCCACGATGAAGCGGCTCAGGAAGGATAGAGGGAGTACTGGTGGTCTGGTTGGGAGGATTGACGAGAACGAAAATAGTGAAATTGACAACAATAGCAATAGCAATAATTGTGAAAGTAGTAGTGGTGACAAGGAAAACAGTGGCAAAAACAACAGTAGCAATATAAATACGAGTAGTAGCAATAATAACGACAACAAACGAAAGCGACTCACAGTCGTAACTTCAGCAGCACGCTCCAACCCCACAACGAACCCCTTCAACGGCCTCCTTTCGACGGGCGGCCCAACCCGAGTCGTCCCTGGCCGCGAATTTGAGGAGGACGACGACTCCGAGGTGGTGGTCGTGCCTCTTCCCAAGAAATTGGCAACAACAACGACGGCGGCGACTAAGGCAAGGGTCATATCGATCATGCCGCCTCCCCCCCCCATCTCCCAGATGGACAGCAGCTTCGACAGCGTCGAGGAGTTCTACAACAACTCGCCGAAAAACGGCAATAACAATTGCGCTGCGAAGAAGTGGAGCGTCAGCGACTTCACCATTGGGAAGGCGCTCGGGCGGGGAAAGTTCGGAAACGTGTACATGGCCAAGGAGAAGATGACGAAGTGCTCGTTGGCCTTGAAGGTAATGTTCAAAAACCAACTCTCGGTCGGCACCGCCCCTCTCCTGCTACGACGGGAGGTCGAAATCCAGTGCCGGCTCGACCACCCCTGCATCCTGCGCCTGTTCGGCTACTTCTGCGACCCAACCTCCATTTTTTTGATCCTCGAGGAGGCCACCGGCGGCGAAGTGTACAAGTTAATGAGCGACGCCGGCGGAAGGCTAAAGGAGGAGGTTGCGCGGCGGTACATCAAGGACGTGGCGAAGGCCCTACTCTACCTGAAGCAGAAGCACGTCCTCCACCGCGACATCAAACCCGAAAACCTCCTCATCGGCAGCGACGGAATCGTCAAGCTGTCCGACTTCGGCTGGGCGATCCACGCCCCCCCCCCCGTATCCAAGCGCACGACCCTCTGCGGAACGGCGGAGTACGTGCCCCCGGAGATGCTGATCGAAAAGAGCTACGACGAAACGGTCGACAACTGGAGCTTGGGCGTTCTCGCGTACGAGTTCGTAGTGGGCAAAACGCCATTTAGAGTGAGCACCAAGGGCTGGGGGGAGATGGACGACCAGGTGTACAAGAAGAAGTTGCACGAGAGCATTTTTAACAAGGTCAAGGGTTGGGACGAGGACGAAGGAGTTAACAAGGTCAAGCTGTTTGACGTGGCGGCGGGGATTGACAGGGCGGCGGGGGTTGAGGCGGGGGTTGAGGCTGGAGCGGGAGCGGGAGCGGGGGAGGCGAAGGGCAGGAGGGCAAGCGGAAGCCGCTGGGGGGAGGAGGAGGAGAGCGGACCGTATAGCTTGATTAGCGAAAACTTCAGGGCTATGATCGGAGGCTTGCTGAGAAGGAGGGGCAAGGACAGGATTGGGATGGAACAGGTTTTGGAAATTCTTGAGAAGAAATGAAAAAATTATTTATAAGAAGGAAGCGAAGTTTCATAACATCACCTCTCTAAGCTCAAAATTATCTGGATTGGGATTTGGTTGCTTTTTTGCACGACGACGACGTTGTTTTAGAAGGAATATGCCTGCTACGGCTGCAGATGAAAGGAAAATAACTAAAAATGCACGTTTTGCTCGTTTCCTTCTGCGCAAAATGCGAGCGAGAAAAAACGGATGAGGGGGTTAGTTAGCAGTGGAGGCAGAGCTTTGAACACGAGGAATGTTCAGGGACGGATCAGATCAGGGTCAAGTGGAGGTGGATGTGAGAACACAAAAAAAAAATTATATCGCTGAATCGGCCGGAACTCCATAAAACCTCAATCGCATGGAGGTTTTAGACGCCAAGATTTGAACAAAGAGGCGGGTTCGGCCAGGCGCATCTTTTTGTGCGAGAGGGTTGTTCAGGGACGGTCCAGAACAGAGGTGTGGCACCGCCAATGTGAGAACTCAAAAAACGGCAAAAAAAGGCACCATCTTATGGAGGTTTTAGACGCCCAGATCTGAACACGGCGGCAGGTTCGGCCAGGCGCATCTTTTTGTGCGAGAGGGTTGTTCAGGGACGGTCCAGAACAGAGGCGTGGCACCGCCAATGTGAGAACTCAAAAAACGGCAAAAAAAGGCAAAATCACTGAATCAGCCGTAATTCCATCGTATGGAGCGCTCACCTCCGATATGAGTCAACTGCATTCTTGTGATTCACATTCCCGTTTGAGCGGTGTCGCAAGTTTGTTGCCAACTCCAAACCACCGTGGCCAACGTTGTCGATGCTGAAGAGATTCAAATCGTAGGTGTCGTATAGATTGTTGAAGACATTGTCCGCGTGGAAAAGATTCACGTCCGATTTCGTGTTATCCTTTAGAAGCGTTGAACCGCTCTTGACGCCCATCTCAACTTGGTCGTGAGAAATCTGCCAAATCCCTTGAATTTGAAAGAGGTTGTTATTGTTGTTCGATCCCTCTACAGCATTCTCGAGGGTGTAGTCGAAAAGTGATGTGAAGGGAGGTTGCGTCCACTCCTTCTTCGTACAGCTTTGATATGGGGTGAAATAACCGGTATCGTCGTCGCCGATGTCCGTCTCGTCTCGGCAATAGACGAGGTCGTTCGAGTTGTAGTTGGAGTCAGTGCAATCGTCACCGAAAAAGGCAAAGAGAGTTGAACCAGCCGTGGAAATTGCGCTGCTGACAGACACTCCTCGCAGGCTGTCGCACTCGACCACAGGGATGTTGAGGGCGTAGAGAGATTGTGCGACGAGCTCTGCAACGTCTTCGTCGAGATGCGAGGGAATTAGCATCACAATCTCGTCCGGGTTAAGAGCGTGCCATTCCAGCGCGTCATTGATAGCGGAGTCAAAGGTTACCTCGGTAACGGTATAATCGCCGTGCTTGAAGCGGAGCTCCGAGTTGTCATCAAGAGTGATTCGCAAGTCCAACGCTCGGGCACCAAAATGCAACTGGTCGTAGAAAGAACCCTTCTGGCATTTCAACCAAGCATTGGTGAAGAATGAAGTGTAACGGGTGATGCTGCCCAATTTCTTGTAGCCTGTGCCAGCGTTGTGGGAGAGGACGAAGGAGACAGATGAAAGTTGGTTGTCAGTGGATTCCAATTGTGGTAGACTATGTGATGTTGCAAAGGTGTAATGAGGAAAATGATGGAGGAGAAGGAGAGGGAGAAGGAGAAGAATCATTGAATTAGTGACAAGGGGCCGAATTTATACTTTGTGTTGATATGCATGCTATTAGGAATGCATTTTGTCCATGCATATCGACTTTTCGGCCAACGCTACTCTTCTTAACGTGTTCACAGATTAATTTAATTTGATTTTGATTTCGGTAAAAAACTACGAATGGGGGGCGGACAAGGGGTAATGATTATACATCTTTTTCTGGGTCTTTCGCTTCTGCTGCGTGCCAAAGCATTTACCACCTCGATAGATTACCACCTTCTCCCACGTTTCTATATTCCATCACTTCCACCTAATCTCTCAACACCCACTCAGATCCCCCTCTCTGATGAACAGAGCCAGCACGCTTTGTCAGTGCTTCGGCTCAGTTCCACACCAGGCCGGCGCAATCTCCTGCGCATTTTCAACCAAGTAGATGGTGAGTGGCTGGCAAGGGTTGTCACTTCGAAGAAGAATGCGCCATGCATGATTGAGCTCCAGTCCCTTCTCCGACCGCCCCCTCCCCCCACACAAAATCCTTCGTTGTATTTTGCGCCGGTCGGACCTAAGGCGAGCAAACAGGTTCTCGTCATGGGCACTGAGCTGGGCGTAAAAGAGTTTACCCCAATCTTAACTGATTTTACAGATGGGAAGAACACGAAATTGTTCGAGGAGGATTTGAAATCGAAAAGCAAATTGGAGAAGCTTTTAGTGGGTGCGACTGGTCAGGTGAGCTTCCGTGGATTGTTGGTCAGCAGCACCACGTTCAAAACAACATCTGACACAAAACCAATCTCGCCTCCCACACCCTTCTCGATCAACGTTTCTGGTCTCAACAGAGCGAGAGATTTGCGGTTCCACAACTCAGACCGTTGACCTCGTTGACGTCGTTTCTTGGAGAGTTCCGGACAAATCAGCAGCAGCAGCAGCATCAACAGCAGCATCAACAGTACTTGTTCATTTGCCGTGAGCGGAGCAATGATCACACAAACATCGTTAACATTTTAGACGCATATAGAACTGCAAAGGATGCTTGCGGCGGTTTAAACAGCCCGTCAATTTCCCTCGTGGTCGGGAGCGAGGGCGGGTGGTCGGAAAAAGAAATGGCGCTGTTTGACTCGCTGAGCGGCAACAGCGATAAGGTTGTCAACGTTTGTCTGGGGTCGGGCAGCGTTTTGCGGGCGGAGACAGCGGCTGTCATGGCCGTGGGCTGTTTGAATATTATCAGCAGCAGCAGCAGCAGCAGCAGCAGTAGCTAGAGCAAAAAAAATAAAGTTAGATTATACAATTTTTTGCCCTGTTTATTTTATTTTTCGTTCGATTATATATGATATGTGGGACGGAATATGAGGAATTAAAAATCGATTACTTTCCATCTTTAAAGCCCAACTTACGCCCACTTGCATTCTTGCATAGCGGAGTTGAAGTCGTATTTGTTGCCATCGTCATCGAAGCATTCGGTCCAAAAAGTTTGGTTTGAGTTGTTGTCCGCCGCCTCTGCCAAAGTAACTCTCCGCGCCTTGGGCTTGCTTATCTCCCCATCCTCGTCTTCCACAATTGGGTCATTTTGGCTAAGATTCTTTGCGCTGCCCATCGTGTTGACGTTTGTGAACTCGCTCGTTTTGCCAAGCTCCATGCCATCACCATTGTCGTTGTTGTTGCTGGCTGACCGTGCTCCACCACCCCCGGGTTTGCACAACAAACACAGTGTTAGGAGGAAGAAGAGCGAACCCAAAGACAAGAGGGCTACCGGCACTATTTCCTGGGTCTTGACATCCATAAAGGAGCCGGGTGATCGTCTTTTTTCGGGTTCAACGCTCGCCGGATCGTCTGGGGCGCTGCTGGGCGCCTCACTGGGCACTGGAGTCTATGTTCGTACTTGATGGCGCCGTACTCAATTCTCGTACTTGCTGTAGGCGATGGACGCGTACTTGTTCCACAAACTTATTCGTATAGGAATTAAGTCTATCCCACGAGCTCATCGTCCCAGGAACCAAATCTATATCCCACCAGGTATCACATTCGCAAAGCAAGTCGCAAACGTCCAAAGTTGCAGCTCACCAACTTCCTTCTAGTTGTATTTTGTATTTTGGGTTTACACAGTGTGGCTGTGGTCAATTTGAATAGCTGGTGTAGTGTGTTGTTTCACCTTAATTTTTTGTGAACATAAAAATTTCAAGTGATGAGATTCCCACCACCACTTTTATTTCTGCTCGTCACAGCCCCAACTTCTGCTTCTTCAACTCCCCAAAATAAAATTTGCGCCACTTCCAATGACTGTGGCCTCAATGGTGACTGTGTTTCCTCAAGTTGTGTTTGCGACCCAGCATGGACTGGTTCCACTTGCACTAAGCTCAACCTGGTGCCAGTCACGCCCGACTTTGCCGAAGCCGGCGTGTACAAGCATGGTTCTCAGACGAGCTGGGGCGCCAATGTGCTTCGGGAGGATGGGGATGGTCTCTTTCACATGTTTGTCGCTGAAATGCAAAACAACTGCACGCTCTCGTCGTGGATCCCCAACAGCATGATCACCCACGCCGTGAGCGATTCGCTGCTGGGGCCTTTTGAGTACGTGGAGACACTGTTCTCGACGTTCCACCACAACCCTCGTCTGGTGGTGGATCCGGCGACGAACAAGTTCTTGTTGTTCATGATCGGTGGGTCGTTGAATGGAACTGACGATTGCAGGTGAGCGAACAAAAAGCGAGCCACTAATGTGACAGAACCTGAGAAGCGACTATATCTAATTTACGATAAATAACAGCGGCATCGACGACGCCTTGGGGGAGACCTACGACACAAGGATTTTGGTGTCGGAGGCTGATTCGTTGAACGGGCCGTGGAGCGACCCGGAGCTTTACGGAATTTTGGTGGAGCGAGGAGAAGTTGACGAATGGGATTATGTCGTGACAAATCCAAGTCCAATAATCTTGGAAAACGGGACAACGTACATGTATTATCGTGGGACTCCGAAGTACTGGAACGACGGAGAGAGGGGTGGGAGAAGGCGGTTGGACCTGCCGGAGAGTGTGGGGCTTGCAGTGGCGGACCACTGGAGCGGACCATATGTGAAGGTGTCGACTCTTCCAATTTTGAGCGTCATGAACGAGGACCCGTTCGCTTGGCGAAGCGAGCGGGGCTTCCATTTATTGACGCACGGAAGGGACGATTGGTGGAACACGCATTACTCGTGGAGCGAGGACGGGTTGGGGTGGAGCGACGGGAGTGATGTCGCGTGCGACGTTAACGTAAGTCTGGTTGGGGGAGGGGTGAGGAGCTTCACGAACAGGGAGCGACCGATGATTTACTTTAACGAGAGCACGGGGGCTCCAGCTTTGCTGCTTAACGGAGTTTGTCCGGGGGAGAAGTACAAGTATGCTTACACAATGGGGCAGGAATTAAATCAACAGTGAAGTGAAGTGAAGTGAGAGTAAAGAGAAGTGAAGTGAATGGGTGAGATTATTAATTAGATTTTTTTGGTGTTTTACTCATACCCCCCCTTCAACTCCTCAACCCTCGACTCGAGCTTCTATTCGTTTCACTCAACATGCCCGATAGTGGCCAGCTACTACCGCCCCCTCCCCTCTCCCCTCGTTAGACCGTCTTCCGTCTTCCTCGATGATGGTTCGTCGAATTTCAGGTATCTGAAATCGACCCCCGGAGGGACGGGGCAACCTTCGAACCCCGCACGCGTTACTAGGTGAGTGGAGAGGAGAGTGATCACATTAGAAAATGGCAAATTAGACCGAAAAATAGCCTTTTTTCGTCGAATTTCAAGGTCTTTGAAAACGACTGGCCCCCCGCAGGGGCCCCCGGAGGGACGGGGCAACCTTCGAACCTCACGCATGTGGAGGGGGAGGGAAAATATCAAAAAAAGGCAAAAAAGGGCGAATAAATTAGACCGAAAAATAGCCTTTTTTCGTCGAATTTCAAGGTCTTTGAAAACGACTGGCCCCCCGCAGGGGCCCCCGGAGGGACGGGGCAACCTTCGAACCTCACGCATGTGGAGGGGGAGGGAAAATATCAAAAAAAGGCAAAAAAGGGCGAATAAATTAAATCGGCCGTAACTCCAACGCACAACGTTTTTAGACGCTTTAAATTGGACACGGGGGGGAGGGCATCCAGGCGCATCTTTTTGTGCGAGGGTGTTGTTCAGGGAGGGGCGGAGGAAGGTTCATGTGAAGGGGGAGGGGGAAATATCAAAAAAAGGCAAAAAAGGGCGAAAATATTGAATCGGCCGTAACTTCAACGCACAACGTTTTTAGACGCTGTGAATTGGACACGGGGGGGAGGGCGGCCAGGCGCATCGATTGTTCATGGACGGTCCAGATCAGGGTCATGTGGAGGGCAATGTGAAATATCACAAAAAGGCAGGCAAAAAATTGTGAATCACTAAAATGACAACAACTTCAACTTCAACTTCAACGCACAACGTTTTTAGACGCTGCTAATTGGACACGGTGGCGGATTCGGTCAGGCGCATCTTTTTGTACGAGGGGTTTGTTCAGGGACGGTCCAGATAAGGGACATGTGGAGGTGGGTGTGAAAACTCAAAAAAGGCAAAAAAAATGCGAATCACCCGTACTCAAACGTATGGAGGTTTTAGACGCTGCTAATTGGACACGGTGGCGGGTTGGGGAAGGCGCATCTTTTTGTGAGAGGGGGTTGTTCAGGGACGGTCAAAAACACGCCAACCCAGGTCAATGTGAAAACTCGAAAAAAACTCAGAAAAAGGTGAATTACCAAATCGGCCGTAACTCCAGCGCATAGCGTATTTAAACGCTCAAATTTGGACACGGTGGCGGGTTGGGGTTGGCGCATCTTTTGGTACAAAGCTGTTGTTCAGGGACGGTCAAAAACACGCCATCTGCACGTCAATGTGAAATTTAAAAAAAAAAAAAAAAAAAAAAAACTCACAAAAGCTCGCT
>Ga0302116_1002728_pt1 | contig 10215 bp, 8 predicted proteins | sample AG5_SCM_MG_FD_203124 | JGI IMG/M metagenome (GOLD analysis project Ga0302116, IMG submission 203124) | Marine microbial communities from Western Arctic Ocean, Canada - AG5_SCM | ecosystem: Environmental > Aquatic > Marine > Oceanic | place: Canada: Western Arctic Ocean | collected 2017-10-01 | reverse complement strand
AAAAAAGGGGGGGGGGAGGTGGTGGAGGAGGAGGAGGTTTTTAAGGGGGGTAAAAAGAGGCAGTCATCCGATACGGTGTTTAATTCTTTTTAAAGCATAAATCAAACAAACCAAAAAACCCTTCATTAGTGTGAAAATTAATTCCCCCCTTTTGTGCCCCCACCAAAAACCCATTCTAACTTTACAAGTCCGCATTGCCGTTCCGGTGAGGATCGTTGTAATTCACGTGGCACAAATGCATTATGTGGAAGCTGAAGTTCGCCAAAAAGAGCACTGCAGCACCAAATGAAAACAACATTATGCTCCCAGCCTTGTAGATCTGCTCTTCTTCCAACATTGCCACCTCCACACCCCAATCCGGCGAGTCTATACCGGCTGGACAACCGTTGCAATGGGTGATCCCGTAGTAGTGCATCGCCTCGTCGGGGAACCTCATGTTGTTGGGGTAACTGTATGGCACCGGGTGGCCAGTCTCGTCGAAGTAAACATTGTCTCTCACAATCTTCCGATCCTCGTTGGAGACGGATCCACCTGCACCCCAACCGTTGCCGTAGCACAAACCACCGAAACCGGAGAAAGTGATTGTGAGGGCAATTTGAAGAAATGCGCCCCATTTCAGCCGGGTCAAGTTATCGTCGTTGAGCAGCCATAAGTTCAAGGGAACAACACCAAACATTATAACCAGCATCGCTGGAACGAACCCAACGTCCCAGATCCACATCACAGAGGGGTCATCGGCCGTATCGAAACATTGGTGCTGCATGACGCAGAGAACCTGAAAGCCACAAATTACATGGCTGAAGATTAACATGTTCAAAAATCGAACCATGTTCTGTTGGAAGGTGAATGTCTTCGTCTTGACCGGCTGTATGTAAGGCCGCAGATCCGCGTAGCGTTTGCGTAGAGCTTCATTTACCGCCGCGTCGTCCTCGCTCCAAAGCTTTGACTGCACATCCTTCATTTTGGTTGTTGTCTTCTTTGTCACATTAGCATTTTTTTCCTCATCATCCGAATCAGCCTTTGCTTCATCATTGTTTGTATTCTTCTTCTTCTTTTCTCTTGAATTTGATGAAGTGAGCGGGGCAAGCTCATCTTCACCCTCGCCATCGTCATCCGAATCGTTGTTCTGATCGTTGTCATTTCGTCTCCTGCTCCTTCCCCTTGCATTCTTCAGCCTGTCGTCCAGATTTGCACCCCCATGGTTTTTCCTTACCACGGGGGCCTGTTGGAGCTCCACCGACCCTCCTGCTTCTTCGTCGCTCATGGTGTGAATAAGACGTAAGACGTAAGGGGAAAGGTAGTTATAACTAGATATTAGTTCAAAAAATATAAAAATTTAAAAAATTTAAAATGTGTTTAACAAAAATCAAGCAGTGAGCAGTAGTTTCACAGCACCATCAGGAAAACACGAAAAGAAATATATAATGCACCGTAACTCAACCTTCTTCGAAGGTGATCCACTAAATGTCAATAAGCAATTGAAAGAAGCTCGACAGGAGAAAAAAGACATGGGACCTGTGACATCGTGCATTGTCTATTCTTTTTGCTCAGTGGCAATGGTACTGGCTAATAAGAGTCTAGCCAGTAGCTACGAGACCAACTCCAATTTCTTTCTAGTCCTCTTTCAGTCCTTGGTAGCGATACTGTGCTGCGAGATCTCGAAAAGGTGTGGCTGGGTGAAATACCCCCATTTTGACATTGATACAGCGATACAGTGGGCACCAGTGAATGTGTTGTTCTGCGGAATGCTGTTTACCGGCATGGGGTCTCTGCAGCACAACTCAGTTCCTATGGTAACCGTATTCAAAAACGTTGCCAACATTTTCACTGCAATTGGGGATAATATCTTCTTCGGAAACCCAGTGGAACCCCTCGTGAGGGCTTCCTTCGCGGTAATGATGTGCGGGGCAGTAGCCGCTACCTACAACGATTCCTCGATAACTACGAACGGGTTAATATGGATGCTCATGAATTGCATAACGACTTCTGGCTACTGTCTGTACATGAAATATGCAACCAAGACAATCAAGGTGAGTGAGAGAGAGAGCCTTTTGGAAGACGAGAATACTCGCGATGAAGAGCACGAAATGGCTACAGACATAATGGCTACATCCACGTTCTAAGCTAACCCACCCAATTCGTTTGGCACCTTCTTCGCTCGGCGCAGCTCAGCAAGTTCGGCATGGTGTACTACAACAACGTTCTCGCTACATTTCTGCTTGCCCCCGTCGTGCTCCTCAATGGAGAGATAAGGGAATTCTTTATTCGAACTGACCTGCATAATGCATCCTATGCCTTGCACAACATATTTGCAGGCTTTGTTGGATTCTTCCTCAATTTCGCTAGTTTATCATGCGTCGCCGCAACGGGACCAACGACATACATCATCATAGGAAGTTTAAACAAGATTCCCACTGCCTTCTTGGGGGTGTTTATTTTTAGAACAGAGCTTTCGAAGGAAACATGGTTCTTCGTGTCAATTAGCATGGTTGGCGGGTTTTTGTATTCGTGGGCCAAACTCAAGGGAGTGCCGCCCGCGAAGCTTCCTGCAATCACACCGAGTTCGTCAAATGTGTAAAAAAAAGAAAAAATAGAATAGAAAAGAGAGTGATTTTCTCTGTCATTTGTTCATCACGAATTCAGTCTCAAGAATAGGAATTCGCTTTATGCTTGGGAGCAAACTCGAAATTGTCGGGCACCTTGCCCAAAAGAATTTCACTCAACTTGACCCAGTCCTTGCTGTTGTCGCTCATCATCAGAGTCTCAAGGTCGCTCCTGCCGCACATGAAGCGAGGAGGGCGCTGATTCATCTGCTGGGGGACTGCGGTAACCTCGAGAAGTGCCACAGGCACGTACCTACGAGCCGAATTGAGAGGGTTAGTTTTAGTGGATGTAACCGTCTGGAGCATTTTATTTCGCGCGCTTTATTCTCACCTGTGCAGGAATGAGATCCACTCCAGCAAGAACCTCCTGATGGTGTTGATTCCGCGTTGATCGCTGCCCCAGTGCTCCATGCCAAAGTGTACAAAATCCTTCAACATGTCCAGGCGCTCGGTAGCGCTTATGTCCCAGTGCCTCTGCTCCTTAATCTCTGTTGGCAGCCAAGGTTTGATCAGGGCGCCTCTCGCGAGCATGGCTGTCCTTGACACGCCAGCCCTCATCTTTTCTTCATAGTCGGTGTAGGAGAAAATGTCGCCGTTCCCAATGAGAGGGGGAGTGTACGTATTCACGACTGAGTTGATGGAAGTGGAAGTGGAACTGAAAGTGGAACTGAAAGTGGAAGGGGGGGAGTTTTCCATGGTCTGCAAACGCATACTGCCAACGTCGCCGATATAATCCCAGTTCGCAAGCTTGGAGTAACGCTGCAAACGGCTACGCCCATGAACCATGATGGCAGCGATGTTGGACATTTGCCAAGAAAAAATGTTGTGAACCAAATCCTTCGCAAAAGGCTTCTTCTCGTCCCAGCCTGTCCTCATCTTTATCGTTACGGGACAGCTCAAAACTTTGCTCATTCCCTCAACTGCATCACCCAACCGACGCTTGTGGTTCATCATGGCTGCGCCTGCACCTTTGTCACAGACAAGGTCCAAGGGGCAACCGCAGTTTATGTCGACAAAATCGACCGAACACTCCGCCTCGAGGAGCTCGGCGCAGCGGATCAACTGGTCTGGGAAGCCGCCGGCCAGCTGCACTCCAAACACATCCTCGCTTGGGTGACGTTTCAACAGCGCCCACTCGCTGCCTTGTCCTTGAAGGAGGTTCGCGCACATGGCCATCTCACCGCACGTGATGTCGGCACCAAAGTGCTTCATTATTCGTCGGAACGGCAAGTTGCCAACTGTTGTAAGGGGCGCAACGTAGATTTTGTTCTCGAAGTCAACCATCTTCACGCTCTTCGATGGGAGGGCGGAAAGGTCGACAACTCCCTGCCACGAGTCGTTGTTGGTAGTGGACGTGGACGTGGTAGTGGATGTGGGAGTGGGAGTGGACGTGGAACTTGAACTGGTACTTGCTTTTTTCTTTCCCTTGCGGTTCTCGCCATTGTTGTCCGCCGAGTAGGCGGAATCGGGGATTGCGGAAGATGATGAAGAGGAAGGAACGGGGGATTTTGCGGAGGGGGCGCTGTTATTATCCCCTGCCTGTTTCCTTGGGCAAACAAACGGATAAGTTCCCTTCCGTATCTGCTTCGCAACTTCACCACGAAGGAAATTCAACGTCTTGGGCAATGGTTTAAAGTCATCAACATTGACCTGCTTCATATTCAAACCAGTCTTCCTGTCAATGTGACTCAATCCGCTTCGGCAATTAATCCCAAACTGGCAGTAGCCGTACGTAGAGTGGATGTGGCAAGTTGGCTGAATGTCCTCAGGTCGCATGGTCTTTAAAAAAGAAACCAAATCGTGACTGAAAATACACTTCTCGCCATATACACAAGTACCACCAGGATTCAGCACCGCAGTGCAAACTTTCAGTGATGGATCTTCGCGCTCATCACGCGGACGTTTCTTATTCTGCCCGCGTTTCTTACCCTTCTGGCGATTATTATTGTTGTTTTCTCGATCGGGAGCAGGGGTAGTAGCATTGGCAGAAGCAGCTTGTGGCTCATCTCCAGAAGTTGTCAGGGAGGAATCTCTGAAAGCAAGTATAAACTGAGATTTGACCTGTAGATTATTGCTTGCATTGTTGTGAATATCTGTGACAATCTCCATTGTGTGACGTTATCTGTCAAAATTGACGAGAAATGGACAATGAATGGAATTTGGCGAAGTATGCCATGTCAATACAAAACATTTCAATGGCGCAGAGTTGATTTTCATTTAACTATTTCTTGATTGGTTGACTCCCCACAAATCAGGAGGGTTTCGGAAATTTGCAAAGCCATATGCTACGAAGCGCTCTTAAAGGCGATCTGCCGTTGATAAACGTTTTCGTTGTATTAATCATTCTCGCCAAACTATTGTTGAATACGACATTTCAACCTATTCTTAATGCCAGCTTAATCTTCCTGTCCATCCTCTCCGCATTGGGCTTCATTCGGCTATTTTCTTTCTATAGACTTACTGTACAAATGGTATTCAACAAGGAGCTTCCGCGACTGTTTTCGGATAACTTCTTCAAGTCAATTTACAACTACTACATTCTCTCTAGGCCAATGTCGATGCTGTATCGTTATCACACTGCAAGTTTTCGAGTGTTGCCCGATGTGTTGGTGCTCGGTGAAGTTCGCTGCGGCACCACGTCTCTGTGCAAGCATTTGACTTCCCTGAGTGGCTGCCACCCGCCGTTCTGCCCTTGGAAGCACCCGGAGCTGGAAAAGAAGGAGACCTTTTACTTTGTGGGTCACTATGGGACCGTTGACCCGGCCAAGTACTCGATGTGTTTTCCGCTGAAAATCACAAGGTGGTTCTACACCACCATTTTGCGCCGTCCGTTTTTCACATTTGATGGTTGTGCACAGTACCTGAATTCTCCCACGGCCCCTTACCTCTTGGCGGAGGCATACATAAAGGCTGGCAAACCTCCCCCTATTCTGCTCGCCTGTGTTCGCAATCCAGTGGATCAGGCAGTGAGCTGGTGGAAGTACGAGAATTCGGCGATTCAGTGGGGGGAGAGCATGGGCCTGAAGAACAACCACGACCAGCTGCGATCGAAGCTGTACCCTCCCAAGACTTTTTCGTCTGCGTTGGACTACTCCCTCTCTCCTTCGATTTCTTCGGGTTACGTAGCCGCAGAGGATCTGGTGCGCAACAAGTCACATTCCCAGATGAGCGGTCTGATGCTTCCTCCCTGGTCGTTGACGTGGCCTGGGGGGCAGCTAACGGGGGTCGGCCGAAGCGGAAATTTCAACGAGAACATTCTGAGATTTGAAAATGTGTTTAATTACAAATTCATGGGGGGGGAGGGAGAGTTTTCGAATAATCCTTTACGCTCCAGCAGCAATAGCAGCAATAGCAGCAAAAGCAGCAAAAACAACGGCAGTAATAGACAGTTCGTGCGTGTCGTGAATTTAGAAGAACTCAACGATTCAACGGCCCTCAAAGACCTCCTCGTGTTCTTTTGCCGAGAACTGAATTTGTATTGGAATTCGCCCCAAGAATCCACACTTACAAAGCTGAACGTTGAGTTTTACGTGGATAAAAACGCACGAGAGAAGATCACAAGAAAGTACAACGCTGGTGGCACAGAGTTCGACCCGTCAGAAGCCGACAAGGCAAAGGCGAGGATTCTTTTTGGAAATCAACAACAACAATTAGAGAAGCTAATTAAACGCAAATTGAACTGGTAAGTTTTTTTGTATAATAAAACAGCTCTATTTTTAAATATCCATTGCTCACAATGTTCATACAAATTGTTTTTACTCAACTCGAACTCACTCGAATTCTTCGTCATAATCGTTGCCATATTCCTCCTCGTCATCTTTGGATGGCGAGGCCGGCTTGGGCGACTTCTGGGGGGGGGGGTTCTTGGGTGTATTTAGTTTTGGTTTTGCGGGAGATTCGGCTTCAAATTCGTCGCCGTAACCATCGTCGTCGTAATCCTCTTCTTCGTCTTCAGCTACCTCGCTCTCAACTTTGAGCGGTACATCCTCGACCTCACTCTCCACCACCAATTCGACTACAACCGGCTCATCCACAACCGGCTCGTCCATAACCGGCTCGTCCAAAACCTCCTCTTTTTTCTCTTCGGCAAAGTCATCGCCGTATTCATCGGCAAAAATCTGTTCCGGGTCTTCAGGTTCAGGTTCAGGTTCAGGTTTAGCTTCCACGAAGACCACCGTATCCGTTTTTTTATTTGGTGTTGTTGTTGTCTCCGTTGGTGATTTTGCTGCTGCTGCTTTGACGGGGGAAGATTTCACGGGAGATTTTTTTGTTTCCGGCTTTGGTTTTGTTGCAACCTTAGCAGGAGCCGGAGTCGGAGCCGGCGGAACGACTGGAGGAGTCACATTTTTTTTGGGCTTGTTCAACCTTTTCTGCAGCTTGTTGTTGCTGGTGGTCGGCTGCTTGATAACTTGCCGAACGGGATAATCCGGCTCGCTGAAATCCTTCTTCGGGGCGGCCAATCTATCGCTGATGGGTTTGGGCTTTTTCTTCTTCTTTTTCCCTGCTTCTGCCTCCTTCTCCAGCTTCTGCTGCTCTACTGTTCGCGGCCGCAAAAATCCGTCCATCCCTTCTAGCACGACGTCCAACAACAGGCTCTCGGGCCAGTCAAACTCGGGGACAGACTTCAACGTAACGAAGGCCCAGGACGCGAGTTTAGCGCAACACAAACTGATGCTAGCCATCTTTGCTGGGAGAAATTTGTCGTTCTGTAGAAATGGCTTCAAAGCTCGAGCCTTGAAGCCCCGGATTGCGGAGCTGTCGAGAGCAGAAATCTTCTGGTGAAATGAGTTTCCCTTGATCGCCTTTTTGAATCCTGCCCAAGACACGTCCTTGGGAATGTCCTTCCCGGGGCTGAGCATGATGAGCACGGCTGCGCCAACGAGCTCCAGCTCCTTCTTGGGGTTTTCAATCGCCAGCACTGAGTGCAGCTCCACCTTGCTGATGGAGATGGCTATTTCTCGTGCCGTGTAATCATTCTTCGGCTTGGCGGGGTGCTTGCCCCCCCCCCCCCTCCCCCATCATCTCCACCGTTTGCGTCTACCAGACCGATGGGGGTTCCCAAGAATCTGCTCTGGATCTTAATGGGTCCCTTGGGCAGGAGGGAACTCTTCCTTCGCGCATTTTTTATCACGGTCTTCTTGTCGAGAGTTGATGAGTGGGGCGGGGGAACAGCCGAGGGATTGTAGATCCTCTCTCCAAAGTCTGTTCGGAGGGGGGCGCTGGCACCACCCATCATGCCCTCGGCTAGGCGACTAATGTCGTCGTCCTCCATGTCCTGGTTGTTGCTGTTGTTGCTGTTGTTGGCGTTCTTGGTTTTGGTGGTGTTGTTGTTGTTATTGTTGGCAAAGCGATTCAATGGGGAAAGGGGGTTGGGTGCCAAGATTTCCGTCAGGCGACGGGGTTCGGGGTAAAGGTTTTGGGGGTCTCTCTGGAAACTGGGCTCTCCGGGGTTGCTCGGGGCGGCCATGTTTCCGCCAAACGTCTGCATCTGACTGTCTCCGAGTCCTCGACTTTTCTGCTTCGTGTAGCCGCTGATCGGCTGGGAGAGCGCTACAAGCTGCGCCTGGGCCCTGTCGTACCAGGACATGATATCGTTTTCGTAAACTTCCGTCTGATCTGTTTCCATGGATGCTGCATGAGTTGATACATCTGAATAATATTCGTTGTTGTTGTTGTTGGAGGTGGTCGTGGTGGAAGTTTTGTTGTAATTGTACTCGTCCTGGGCGACGTCTTTGAGTTTTTCCTCAAAGAGCAAAACAGCCTCGGCATTTCTCAACTTTTGCCGGGCTTCTCTTTTCAATGGATCGGTGATGCTCCTGTCAGCGTCAGACTCGTCATTTTCGGGCTCTCCAGCCTCGCTCAGGGTGTTTGGAAGCATAAGAGGATTGTGAATCATTCTATCAGGAACAACTTTTAGCGCGGTCACCAGCACGTCGCATGACGACAGAAAGTCGACGTCGTTGCAGCATTTAAGCACGTAGTTTTGCCCGTGCCAGAGGAAGGCGCGGGGGGGGGTGTTGGAATTGGAGTTGGAATTGTTGGAATCGTTGTTGGAGTTTGAAGTGTCTCTCCACTTTTGTACATTCATACAAAGTGTGCAGGTAACATCGCGTAGTTGCGTCAAAACACTTAAGATGTTCGTGCCGGTTGAGTCTACCATCTCAAAATCACGGTTTGGGAAGCTGTCGACAATATTTGCATCGTTATTGGCTGAGACAGATTCGGAGAAGTCCCACAGTCGGTTCACTAGCCCCTCCCGAATGAGGATAAATTTCAGCACGTTGAGCTCAAGACCAGGATCGGTACCATCGTGGTGCTCAAAATCGAAGGCAGCCGCCACTGATGCAAATGCAGGGGAAGTTGCCGAGAGCTGGAGGTTGTTGTTGTTGTTGTTGTTGTTGTTGTTGTTGTTGTTGTTGGATGATTGGTTTTGGCCTTGGTTTTGGTTCTGACCACTTCGGCTCAAAAACTTGCTGTTGATTCCTGAAGGGGGCTTGGCTCCTCCATTGGCAAACGGGTTCCTAGTCACGTCGCTTTGAACCTGAGCTGCCCTCTTCTTGATACGAGCTAATTTCTTATGGGTCATTTTCTTTCCAGCTCCATCCTTTATTAGGTTCATGACTGGATCATATACTTGGCTGCTTCCTCTGTGCAGGAATCCGACGGCAGTGTCGTACTGGGCATTATACTCAGGCAACCCGAATGTTTGGTGCTCATCCCAATTACATTCCTTCCGACTGTTTTCAACAGCACGATCCCCCATCGATAAATGCTATTATTGAGTGTCTAAGTGTGGTTAATAAGATGTGGGGTTGGATAAATCGTGTTGTGAGTTCAGGCGTGCGAAAGGCGGTTATAATAATAAAAAATTAAGAAAAATTTATATATCATATTCAACAGCCAAATTTCAGAAATCAAGCTCTCCGAAGCTCCACTTCCACCAGAACTTCCAAGCACTTCTGAAACTCTCTTACGACTATATGAGCCATAAACTAGAACGAAACCCGATCCCAGTGTCGAACAATAATATCGGGCCTGCACAATTCTTGCTCCAACGAACAGCGAAGGGCGGGCTGCCGGCTCAGTTGGAAAATAAAGGCATCAAGTTTCGACAAGAGCCTGATCTACCAGATGGTGTCAGTCGAAGATCGCTGCCAATCACAGATCAAGGCACATTGAAACAAGGCCAACCGGTTTGTCAGGTTTCAGCAATGCAGCAATACCCAATAAACGCTGACAGCAGCTTGGGGAAACAGCTTAGATCTCGACACACGAACAATGGATCGTGTCGAATGACTGAACCAAAGTCACTCTTGGAACGCAACCCGTTTCCTCAACAGACTTCGGACATAGGCCCTGCGCAATTCCTGCTCCAACGAACAGCGAAGGGCGGGCTGCCGGCTCAGTTGGAAAATAAAGGCATCAAGTTTCGACAAGAGCCTGATCTACCAGATGGTGTCAGTCGAAGATCGCTGCCAATCACAGATCAAGGTACGTTGAAACAAGGCCAACCGGTTTGTCAGGTTTCAGCAATGCAGCAATACCCAATAAACGCTGACAGCAGCTTGGGGAAACAGCTTAGATCTCGACACACGAACACTGGATCGTGTCG
>Ga0302116_1002724_pt1 | contig 10223 bp, 13 predicted proteins | sample AG5_SCM_MG_FD_203124 | JGI IMG/M metagenome (GOLD analysis project Ga0302116, IMG submission 203124) | Marine microbial communities from Western Arctic Ocean, Canada - AG5_SCM | ecosystem: Environmental > Aquatic > Marine > Oceanic | place: Canada: Western Arctic Ocean | collected 2017-10-01 | reverse complement strand
TTTGCCCAGACGAGCAGCTTCTTCCTCGGTGAGGTCTTGGAGAGGAGATATATCGCTATTTTGAGATGGATACACCCAGGCCTTGTTGATCTTGAACGATGCAGCATTGGTGAGAACGTTCGCGAGAAGGATCTCAACGTTTGGGCAAATTGCGAGGATGGGGGCGAGGAAGGCAGTCTCAGCGAAAATCCTTCGGACAAGTGATTCATTGCTTTGGAGGTTTTTGCTTCTGAGCTCCAACAGTTCGTTGGACACTTTCTTCCAAGCAGTGCTGTTGCTGGTGCTGGTGTCGGTGTCGGTGTCGGTGTAGTTGCTCACTTCCATGCAATTGATCTCAGCATGAAGAGTCCTTCGATGAAGTTTCAGCTCCGCAATCTGAGCCCCCCATCGCTCTTCTGCAAGCTGCAGTTCATTCTTGTGCTCTTCATCACGCCTCATCAGTTCATTTTTATGAGTCAAGTCTCGGTCCGCTTGGCCGGCAATGTGGGTCACAAGAAGCTCGTTCAGGGTGATATTTTGTTCTCGTAGTTGAGCCAACTCCTCAAAGATCCGATTTGTCATAGGCAATTCATAACCTATCATCATTTTTCTTTCTTGAAATTCTATATATAGCGTCACTAAGCACTGTCTTTGTTGCAACCTCGCGAGTGTGTTGCAACTCCTATTAACACTAAAATACACAAAACCAGGTTCAAGGTTCAAGATACAATGATAAGGGAAAAATAAATTATTTCCAAATTTTTGTCATCTTTAACATAAAGTAGTAACAGTTCGCTATGCAAGTCTCACCTCTACCACCTTTACGAGACTTCCCCCCTGCACCTCCCCATGTCCAACTTTGCAACTTCCCAAAATGGGCACAACGTGAAGATATTTTTGTCCCTCTGCTTATTAGATTCCCCCTCTTCACGCTTCTCTTGGAGGAGCTTCTTGAGAACTCAAACAAAACACTGAATATAAAAACTACTACAACCTCACTGGAGTCCCTCGCGGAATCTGATATTCGGCACATTTCCAAGTCATGGTCAGCTTACGTCCTAAAAAAAAAGTCTGTTCCATTGATTGTTTCCGCCTTCCTCCTCAACTACCCCTCGATGACTCAGCTCAACAACGAGTTCCCCTTCACTGAGAGCCTCTTGGCAGATATAGCAGCGTCGCAATTTACCATCTCCAACAATTATGGTCTGAAGGCGCGGGTTTATGGAGGTGAGTCTCACGCAGTCCTCGCTTGCTTTGATGAAGACGAGAACACGAGCCACTACTAAACTAACATTATTCCACTCAATTCTTATTCGTTTGGCAACTTCTTCGCTCGGCGCAGGGGCGCTCCTGTCAGTGTTGGACGCCCTTTCTGATACCTATATGATCAGCGTTTTTTGGAAAGAGGAGGCAACTCGGAGCGTTGCACATGGATTACTGGCCTGCCTATCGACGAACCTGGCCTGCCAGTCCTTGATAACTTACCTACAACACAAGCATGAAGGAGTTGTTGGATTGGCGAGGGAACTTGTTTTCGTTTTTAGCTTCATAAAACCAGGTGTTGACGCCTATAGAGTTGCCAATTTCAAGGAACAAGGAGAGGAGCCGCTGAGTGCCATGACGGTCCTCACAGTATCAAAAGGGATTGAATTGGCTACCGAAGGTGAGCGAGCGAAGCGAGCGAGCCTTTGGTTATAAGGCTACACTAAGCTAACCCACCAATTCAATTTCGTTTTGCTCTCTCGCTGCACTCGTCTTTCATTAAAATGTCGCCTCGCTTCGCTCGGCGCAGCTGTGACCGGGACGCTTCTACAGATCTTTGCTCTAGTGCTGACCCCGGTGAAGACCCCTGCGATGATAGTTTCCACTTGCATGAGCCTGTTGACGACGGCGTTTACAAGTGCGACGCTCGCCTACGACATGGACCTGGACCCCGAAAGGCGCAAGAACCAACCCCTTTTTTATGGCTACGTTCCGCCTTCCGCGACAGCCAGGTTCTCTCTTTTCCTGACTCTAGTGTCGCTCAGTTTCTTCCACTGCCTCTCGCGAGCAACGTCGCTGGTGCTCGTTGCCATCGTTTTCGGGAAGCGGTACGCAGTTTTTTTGTATGTGGGAGAGGTGGGGTTGTTCTTCAGGTGAGTTGCGAGCGAAGCGAGCCAGTCACAACTTGTATGGTGTTGTTAAATGCGAGTGCGTTGCTGTCTCGCTTACACATCGCACGCAAGCCTCACCTAACCCAATCATGGCACAGCTACAAGCTGCTTCGGGGAGACCTGCGATACTGGCCAAATGTGGCGGACAGCATCTCGGGAATTGTTAGCGTAGTTGCTCGACTGCTTGTCAAGGTAATTGTGGACTTCACGTGCTGCGCACACTACCGCCACCCATTCGAATTTGGCGGGTTCTTCTTCGCCTTCTCAGTTTTGCTGAGCCAGGCAATGTGCTTCGTTGCGACTGCGTTGTACGTGCAGAGGATGGATGCGGACGACGCAAGCACGATTCCGCGAGAGTCCTTGTGGGTTGTCACGATTGTGTCATTTTTGGGATGGTTTGTGAGTGTGTTGCTGTTCTTCCGGTTCAGTACAAACAAGTACCGCAAAACCTTCTTCAACTTGCAAACCGCGAAGCAGTACGCGACGGCCCTCTTCAGGGAGAGTCAAGAGGACGCGGTAAAAGCTGATGCATGCTTTGACAATCACAAGTCGTTCACGCTGGAGGCAAAAGATGAAATTGTGGTCTGGGTGGGGGAGAATTGGAGCAGGTGGATGAGGGAGCAGGAGCCCTGGTTCGTCCATCTCCGTAGAATGATCCCAGTAGACTATCTCCCAAAGAAAGTTGTTGAGAGAAGTTTTAAAGATGAGCGAAGGCAGAGTTTTTCTGCCCAGTTTGTGGGGGGGAACGGGTTGGATTTTGTCGAGGACGAGGACGATGAAAGTTTAATGTAAAATGAAAAGCATTTTTACTCGACTATTTTCCTACAACCTATCACCACCTTCTCCTTTTTTCATTGTTCGTTGTTTAGATATTTTAGATGATCCCAGGAATCAATATGCTCCCATGGGGGGGGCCAAGAATGCTGTCGTTGGCAGTGGCAATGTGCTCGGCCAGAGTCATCCCCTGGATCCCCTCTCCAAGCATCGCTCCGAAGATACCCAGCATAGCTGCCCTGCCCTGGTTCAGCTCCATGTCCAGCTTGAACTTGAGCTGCTCTCCCTCCAAGGTCTGTCCAAGGTATCCGGTGCTGCAAAAAGAGAGTGGAATAATGTTAGTTGGCGTGCTGCCAAATCACCATCGTAGCCTTCAAATTCGCTAGCTCACTCACGGCACTCACCCATAGTCGCCCGAATAATTGTTGGCTGGCCAGATTGCCACCTCCATAAAACCAGCCACCAACAAAATCTGGAACAAGCCGGCGGCTGGGACGGCGAAGAGCCCCTTGAAGCCGTCAGGAATGTCGTGGAAGGCAATGCCCTGGGAAGGGGAGATCATACCGGGCAGCTCAATTCCGGCATTGTGGATGAGATTCCCAACAACCGCCACCATTGCAATTCTCCCATGCTTCCTCTCGACAGCACGGCGGCGTTCAAATTTCTCCGGCGCATCCCTGATCAGGTTGAGCGGATCGAACAAACCAAGAGGGGCAGTGACACCAATATCCAGCTCATTCGCGTTTAGGATTGTGGGGGAGGACACGACGAGTGGGGCAGGAGGGAGGAAGGCCGAAACGCTGCCCAGGAGTGTGAAAATGATGATTGGCTGCATTCTGTGGAGAGTTGTGAGAGTGAGCAAAAGTAATAACAACAAAAAATATCCTTTTGGTTTTGAGATGTACTATAATAAGCGTAATAAACCCAACCAGTGTGACTCCATTGCCTTCCAAAAGGTTAATAACACAACAAAACGGGGATAACTCACCTGTATCAGAGGTTTTTTGGTTGTGAGAAATTTACTTCAAAATGTCAAAAGGTGAAAAGTGCAAAGTGCAACAAACTACAAACACCACGTGAACACTGCAAGGTTTTGAGTTTATAAATTGGAAATTTCACATCCAACTGAGCTAAATGTGGTCAATTTCCCCTCTCCTCATCATCTGCATTGTTGCCATGCCAAGGCCCACATTCACATTTATGCATCAATCTTTTCGTTCCACTGCTCAGAAAACTTCTGGGGACGATTCACTCCCACTCCCCAGAGGCTTGTTCGACGAGAAGAATGCGAGGTTTGACTGCGTCTTGGCCCGCGGGCCCAAACTATACTCTTCGTCCTTCTCGGACATGCAGAATTTTGATGACAATTCCACTCCAATAGACTCCTCCCCCCCCCTCCCCTTCCAAGCAGCAGACGAGAACGACGATCAACAAACTAAAGCTGCTGCTGGAACAGCTCTCCCAGCTCCAACCATTTTCTCTCCTGATGGGCTCCCTCACCCTGCCATTCACCTCCCCCCTGGCGAGACGATTGAGTCTTCCGAGGACAATGTCCAAGGTGTCCTCCAAGCGTGCCGCGAGGAAATAGCCTCGCTCTTTGGTTACCTCGCCGAGAACCGCGGCGTTGGGATAACTGGTGGGTTCGACTATGTTGACATGGATGGTCCCGTCGTAGTGATTGAGCTCAAAGGGAGGTTCTGGCACGAGCGGACGATGGTTCTTGCTCGGGTGAAGAACTACGTGCTGCATAGGATCCCCGAGATCATTGATGTGGTCGTTGAGGATGTTGCGTCTCTGTCGAACGAAGCAAATGACGATGCGGTCTAGACAATCTCCTCATAATAAATATAAATAGTAGTCTAGTTTTTCCTTTAGAATAGTTCCAAGTTCTCCAACAACAATGCCTCCAGCTCAGTCTCTCCCAACTCGCCAACCAGCTCGCTCAACTTAAACATCCACGCATCGAGCTCCTCCATCCTCGTCTTGTTCTTCTCTTGAGACAAGTGCGTCTTGGACTCGAAGATCCCCTTGCCAGGCAGCTCGGGCAGCAGCTGCACGTCCAGCTTGAGGTCCCTCATTGCCCCTCGAAAAGCTGCCCTCAGCTTGACGAAATCTTGGAATCGGAAGTAAACGACGCTGCGCCGAGCGAAGCGAAGCGAGGCGCATTTTTAACGAAGCACGAGAGCGAGAGTGAGTTAGTCAGTCGTCGTCGCTTCACACTCTATTGTCACAAGGCTCGCTCGCTTCGCTAGCTCACCTCCTAAAAATCCGGTGCGACGACTCGCACCGGTACACCGTGATGCCCCCAAAATCCCTAATGCTGGCAATCTTACAACTTAGCCTGTTCGCGTACCCTCCCACATTCGCACTTGATAGCAACAACCTTCTGGTCATATCGTCATCAATTTTCATTTCGTCCAGGTCTTTTTCTGTCAATCCCGCTTGTTCGATGAGCCTCAAGTTTAGGTTTGGATTTGGGTGGTTTGCGAAGTTGGTTGTCAGGTGAGGCAAATTAAGTGCGTTTAGCCATTCGTCAAGGGTGCTGAAATTGGCAAAGGAAATTTTCTTCTTCGATATTTTAGCCGATATTTTCTCCTCCTGATGTTGATGATGTTGTTGTTGACGTTGTTGTTGATGTTGCACATCAACGTCGTCCAGGCCCATCAGCTTTCGCGCCTTGTTGTCAAACTTTTTAATCGAGCCTCTTTCCACCTCCTGCTCCTCCTCCTCCTGCTTTTTTATGCGGTCGGCAATCCTAATCACAATAAATTTTGGCGAGTGTTTTGTTCCACCTATATTACTCTCATTGATGTGAGAAGATAGAGAGGACAGCCAGTCGGCAAGCTCGGCGTCCGAAGATGCGGCGATTTCCCTGTTGTGGAGTCGGGTGTCGTCCACGTTTGTCAAGTCGTCGGAATTCAGAATCTGGAACCTGCGCCGAGCGAACCAAGCGAGCCAAACGAATACGAATTGAGTGGAATAATGTTAGTTTATTAGTGGCTTGTATATATTTCTCGACTTCCTCAAGGCTCGCTCGCTTCGCTCGCTCGCTCACTCACTCACTCACTCGCTCACTCACTCACTCACTCACTCACTCACTCACTCACCGAAACCCCTTCCTCAAATCTGTCAACGTACAATTCCTCAACGAAATCTTTCCGTGCGGGTCCCCCCACGTTACGCCGTTGAACACCTCCTCGTGGCTGCTGTACCAGCTCAGCTCGCTCTCGCTCCCAGTGCTCTTCAGGACGAACCATCTCTTCTTCCAGTTCCGGAACCCGTGCCGATTTCTCTTGAACAGCCACCCCATCTTCAGCTTCGCCGGCCCCGCGACCACCGTGTTCGTGAAGCTATCCCTCGTGCTGCTGCTCGTGACACTTCCTTCCTCTTCCTTCTCCTTCTCCTTCTCCGTCTCCGTCTCCTCACATATAATATCAGATTCTGTCTTGTTCACCTCCTCAACCTCCTCCACGCTGCTCATCCGCTGCAACCGCACACTCTTCCCCCTCTCTATAATCACTCTCTCACTAATCTCCCTTGTCAACTTCGTAACGACGCACTCCCCCGACACATCGTCGTCCTCTGACTCACCCTCCTCCGCCTTGTTCTTGGGTATTTCAAGCGACTGGAGCTTGCTGTCGTCCAAGCAGGGAAGGGGGTTCAGAGCAGGCGGCTTCACGCCATCATCATCCTCGGGTTGCTTGGAAATGATCTCCTCCAACCAGCTCGTCGCGTCGTTCGCGAGCGGCCGGTCGCTCGGCTGCACCAAGCGAGCCAAACGAATACGAATACGAATTGAGTGGGTTTGTTTAGTAGTGAGTGACCTCGTATATATTTCTCGTCTTCCTCAAGGCTCGCTCGCTCGCTTCGCTCACTCACCTCGTAGTCAGTGCAGAGGGTCGCCAGGTCCACGAGCTCGGTGGGCAAGGTGGACAGGTCCAGGTGGGTGCGGACCTCGTCGTAGTCCATGGTGAAGTTCCTGGACGGCTTGCGAACGGCAAAATCGCCGTCGCCGACGACTTTCATTGCCATCATTTCAAAGAGGACGAGGCCGAACGGGAACATGTCGGCCGGGAAGCTGTGAGCCGAGCGGCCGCGGAGCGAAGAAGGTGCGAAGTAAATTGAGCGGGTTAGTTCAGTAGTGGATGTAGCCAATTATGTCTGTAGCCATGAGCAAGCAACGATACACTATTGTTACCAGCTCGCTTTGCTTACTGCTCGCTTCGCTTGCTGCTCGCTTCGCTTGCTGCTCGTCTTCCAAATGGCTCACCTGTACTCCTCGTCGAAGAGCATCTCGGGGCTCATGTAGGCGTCCGTCCCGCAAATGGTCATGGCGTGCGCGACCTTGTCCCGCACGGCCCGCGCCATCCCAAAGTCGGAAAGCTTCGGAACGAAGTTCGCGTCCAGCAGAATGTTCTCGGACTTGATGTCGCGGTGGATTATCTTCTTCTTGTGCAGGTAGGAGAGAGCGTCCAAGCACCCGAGAGCGATTTTGCACAGGAACTTGAGGCCGAGGGGTCGGGGGGAGGAGGACATTGATGACGACGACGAGGAGGACCTCAACAGGGTGAAGAGCTCGCCGTTTTGAGCGTACTCAGTCACGATGTAGAGCGTATTTAGCTCACCCCCAGATCCAAGCTGGTTGCAAGCGCCAATGTACTCGAGCAAGTTCTCGTGGCGAACGTACTTCAGCACGGACAGCTCCCGGAGGATGTAGTTCTCGATGGTGACCGTGGAACGCTTCTGGGTTTTAATCGCAACCACATCGCCAAAATACTTGCCAATGTGGACTGCACCAAATTGACCCTCGCCGATCACCTCACCAAGTTTCAGATCGGAGAGGGTGGTCAGGAAGTCCTCAAAGCGAGGGAGTCCGTCGGAGTCGAGCTCCGCGCCTTGGGCACTGAAGCGTGACATATTGGGGGCTCAGCCGCAGTTTTTGTTCTACACACTTTTTGAAAACTCAAGGAAATTTTTGGCGTGTGAAAGATCTCAAATCCAAATTGCAACACACACAGAACAAAAACACCGGTGAAACACATACACAGGACTCTCCCTAACCCTCTAATAGAACTGGCGACATTTTTGGATCTTTGTGAACAAACAAAACTGACAATTCAAGAACCATGCCCATTTCTCATGAGCAGCTAACCCCAATAATTGACGCCCTGATCGAACTCCGCTCCAAAAACCAGCCGGGCAACTTTAGTCACGTCGAGAAAGTTTTCACCGATCACGCAACCCTCCTTGCTCCTCTCGAATCAATCTGTCCCAAAATAAAAATCCTCCTCTCCCACCTCCTTACCAACGCAACAAACGTAAGAGCTAACATTAATTCTTTTTGGCGCCGTAAAACGGGGTGCAATAAAACGGGCAAGGTCACCAGGGCTCCTCGACTTCATGAATTAACAAACGATGAGGCCGCAACCCTGGGGAATTCGTTCAGGAAGTTTCTGCTCGGAAACAAGGAAACTACCACCGCGGTGAACGCGTGGAAGCTCGACAACCCCATCCTGGAGCCTTTGTTCACGGGGGGTGTTTTTGAACCCATAGTAATAGGAATTGCAAAAGAACTCATGGTGGCCTCGAAGCTCGGACTGGCGAAAAGAGTTGCTCTCGGCGCGGGGTTGTCGATTATGGACATGATCACCGACACGGGTGTCATCAACTCATACCGAGCGAGCGGGAACATGGCGGATGCTTACTCGCTGATGGCCATGATTGGTAGTAACATGGCGGTACAGCTTCTTTTCACATACGCGCAGAACAGGAAGAAGAGCAAATGGGTGATTTTGCGAGAATTGATGTTCGTCGTCACCTTTTTGAAACCGGCAGTGGACGCATACAGAGTTGCGACCGGTCACATGGACGAAGACGTCGTTTTTTCCCCCCTACAAGAATTGTCATTTGGGAAGGGTACAGAGCTCGCGTTCGAGAGCATACCCGGGGGGGTCCTCCAAGCCTACGTGTTCATCAACGCCCCGGAGAAGACATTATTTCTCTTGATTTCGATTTTGATCAGCACACTGACAACCGGCTATTCGAGCGCCTTAATCTCATTCGACATGGACGTGTCTGTAGCTAACAGGAAGGAAGTGCAGCTGTTCTACGGCTACATCAAGGACAGCAACACGGAACGAATGATCACGTTCATTCTGCAGGTGAGCGAGCGGGAGCTGAGAGGGGGGGGGGTTGTGAACCGAGCTAAACTAACATTTGTTTCGCTCGGGCGCAGATTCTGCTCGCCAGCTTCCACAACCTCAGCCGCACAATCGGCACCGCGCTACTGTTCTCAGTAAGCAAGAGGCTAACGTTCGGCGTAATCCTGGCAGAAATGGTTTTGTACCATCTTTACAAGGTGGGGAGGAGGGACTACGTGCTTTGGGTTCCTGGACTCGAAGGCTCTCTAAAGTACATATTTGCAGGAATTACCCACAGCGTTGTGAAGGTGCTAGTGGACTACACAGGTGAGTGAGCTCTGGTAAGGGCGAACTAAAATCATACTCAACATCTTCCCCAACACTCCCCACTCCCCCCCTTACAGGCTTAATTCACGCTCGAGGACCGAAACTCGCTGGAGGAGCTTTGTTCTCGTTCCAGACGATAGTGAGTCAGTGCTACCCTTTCATCGCGCTGTACTTCTACAGAACGAGCGATATTGAGGATAAAGCAGCCGTGGACTTGTTGAAAAAGGTTTTCATCATCTTGGCAAGTTCGTGGTTCCTGTGCGTGCTTGCATTTTTGAGAGTCACCAACAGAGACTTCTGGCACACCTTCTGGTCGACTGCAACGGGGTGGCAGTTCACCATCGATTCGTTCAACAAGAGCGACGACCCCGAGACGAAGATGCTGACAATCTTCGAGAACCACCACAGCTTCACCACATCGATCAGGGACGAGGTGATCACTTACATGCACGCCAACTGGGCGACGTGGGTGCGAACAAAGCCGGCGTGGTTCACCCCACATTTCATCGCATCCGTCGGCGACGAGTTCATCCCAGGACGCGCCCTCCAACAGCTGAACGAGGCGGCAGCAGGAGGAGCACGAGAGAAGCTACAACCAACAACACTATCATCCATGAAGGAGGTTGTGCTTACGCTCACGACTGTCGACACTGTTACTGACGTGTACATGATTTACCTGTACAAGGTGAATGGCTTCCACAGCAACGCAAACACGATGATCGGCATGATCGCCACCAACGTGGTTATACAACTCCTATTAGCGTTGCTAGTGGTGTACAAGAAGAAGGGGTGGAAAACAAAGCTGAAAGAGGTTCTCATCACTATATTGTTTCTGAGGCCGTTTGTCGAT
>Ga0302116_1002720_pt1 | contig 10234 bp, 12 predicted proteins | sample AG5_SCM_MG_FD_203124 | JGI IMG/M metagenome (GOLD analysis project Ga0302116, IMG submission 203124) | Marine microbial communities from Western Arctic Ocean, Canada - AG5_SCM | ecosystem: Environmental > Aquatic > Marine > Oceanic | place: Canada: Western Arctic Ocean | collected 2017-10-01 | reverse complement strand
ACACGACGGCGGACGCGGTGATCATCCTCTGCATCTTCCCTGCGTCCGTTGCGTTGGTTGCCGGCCTTGAGGCCGCCGGAATGGATTGAATTTAAATTATAAGTGCTGGAAAAAAATATATATAAAAAAGAGGGAATTAAAAAATTGTTTTCACATAAAGATTCACTTTTTCGCTTTCGCAATAATCATCAATCCATCTTCTATCAAACCTATCCTCTCCTCTCCTCCCACCCCCCTCTCTCCCGCTCCCTCCCCGATCTCCTCCAACTCTCTCACAATCCCCTCAATCACGTCTCCCCCGCACGCAAGCGGCGTCATAAATTCCACCGAGTACTCGCAGATGGCGTCCTCCTCAACACCGACGACCATGTTGTACTCTCCGCAAATCAACTTCACGACCCCTCTTCGCATTTTGTCCACCCTTCTCCCCTCTTCATTTTCCTCGTAGTGGCCCGCGCACCTCGCTCCACCCTCGATTTTGTACCCATCGTACAGATTGTTCTCGTTCCAATTGGCGAAACTGCGCCGAGCGAAGAAGATGCGAATACGAATCGAGTGGAAAAACGTTAGTTTCGTAGTGGCTCGTATATATTTCTCGTCTTCCAAAAGGCTCGCTCACCTCCCCAAAGTGGTCTTTCCCTGGCTGACCCGTCCAAGCAAGCATACCTCGTAGTTGTACGAGCCGACCTTGCTAGAGTAGCAGACGTCCGCCGCAGTTGAATAAACGTTGCGGGGGCCGTAGTCGACATCCAGCTTGTTCGCGGAGAGCTTGAGTTTGTTTTTTATGTTGGTTATCTGCACCGCAGCTTCCACTTCGGCCTTTTCGAGCAGCTTCCACTCATACGTGTCCGGACCCACAAAGATGCCAACAGCAAGCTTCTTGGCCCACAAAAAGCTGTTTTTGGGAGATTCCCATAGGAACAGTAGGGTCGGCAGCGTATCTTTCTTGAGCATTCTGAATTTAATTATAATCTTGCGAACGGGCGCGTAGGAGAGGTAGTCCAAGGAGGGGTGGACGGAAACGAGTTTCGTCCGCAGCCATTCTTCTGCCTTCTCTGCCTCTTCTTCTTTCTCCTCCTTCTCCTCTTTTTCAATTTCCATTCCTACCCCTTCTATTTCCCCCCTCACCCACGTCCAAACCTCCCACCCTGCCCTCGGCAACCCGAACAGCACCACCCCCCACACCATCAATAAGCTCTCCTTCGGCCGATCAAAGAAACCCGCCAAGAGCATGGGGCTCTGCCTAGCCGTGGTTACGTGGTACTTCCTCCTTGGGTCTGACAAGGGCGCACCGACAACCGTCAAGAAATCGTCCAAAGTGAAGGGCTGCAAAGCATGGCGATTGTATTTGTTTTCATTTTCGTTTTCATTGAGTTGTTCGCCAATCAGTACTTTTTCGCTCGAAACGCTCAAAACCCGTTGAATGAATTCGCTCTCCTCTTCACCATTCGCAATCGCGAATACATTGTATTTTTTTTTCCTTTCGTCCATCCTCATCCCACTAGCCACCATGGCGTAGTTAATCCGCGGCCAGGCGCTGCTCTTTTTGTTGAACTCGTACGATTTGTGCATGAGGATTGCCCGTTCCAACGCCTCGACCCGCTCGAGCTGCTCCCCCAGCTTCTTCACCGAACTTTCGATGATTGTAACACGGGTCGTCTCGGCCTCAATTGCCCGGCTGTAGCTTGTTGTGTGGGCTCTGTAGGTCTCCAGGAACTTGTATTTTAGAGTGGCGTAGTGCTCGAGGTTCAGTGCGCCGCAGGTTGACGGGCAGGGGATGCCTTGCTCATCGTCCCCATCGCAGCAGTCGCACACTCCATCATTTAGACGAGAGTGGGGGATTCTGATGCTTGAGTTTGCGCAGGAATATTTCGTTGGGGGGGACTGGACTCCGTTTGCGCATTTGGAGGAGGAGGAGGAGGAGGAGGAGGAGGAGGAGGAAGAGGTGGTTGTGGACTGAAGATCGAGGCAAATTGGATTCTCTGAGGCTTTGGCCAATATTATGACGAAGATGAGGCTAAGGCTTCTTCTCATGTTTAAAAAAATGGGCTGCTCGCTCTATGGGTTCTTAAAGTGGTTGTGTGGTGTGTTGAGAGAGAAAGTGTAGATGCTGAGCAAAGTAATTAACAATAGACGTTTATTTCCATAGAGACTTGTCACCTATATTTAAAAAACACCATGAGCAAGAATCACGTGGTGCTCACGGCACAGATTCCAACTTCCCCACCCCATCATCCACCTCACCCATCAACTCCACTGTCAACCCTCAACGACAACTCTCGCAATGCAAATAAAACGATGACCAACTCCAATTCACATCGCGTCACTCACGCACGATCACATTCTCCAACACCTCGGTCACCAAGTCACACGGACTACTCACTCACACACAATGCCACGATCACACACCTAAATGAGTACATCCAGCTAGTTGAAGCTCGTCTGGCTGAGATCAACCCACACCAGATTTTCCCAGTCTCTCCCTCTGAACTGGGCTCCCAGCCCCATCCCCTCTTGACCAGAAACGTTCCGTCATACATTCTCAGTTCCACAGCAAAGTGGGAGCACCAGCTCAAGGAGCACAAAGACATGATAGTCAAGTTGGAGAAGAAGCAGGAAATCGAGGTGAGCGAACAATATTAATACCAACCCCAAACCTACAATAACCGACTCTATTCCAGCAAAATAAGCATTCCGAGACGCTTCGGCAGAACCTCGAGCTCCGGCGGCTGTGCGAGCGGTACGAGAAGGAGGCAATTGCCAGCCGTCGGCATATCCACGAGTTGCAGTCGATTCCTGCCATTTCGCGTGTTAGAAAACAGAACATTCCAACCTCCATTGTCAATGATCAGAAGGTCAAGCAATTGCAATCGTCCTTGAAGCAACAAGCAATCAAGCTCAAGGAGGTGAGCGAGCGAACGAGCGGAAATGGCTACAGCCACCCACACCCACTAATAAGCTAACCCACCCAATTCGTTTGGCTCACTTCACTCACTCGTTTCGCTCGTCCTTCATTAAAAATGCGCCTCGCTTCGCTCGGCGCAGCTCACCGAGGTGTCCAAGGAGAAAGACATGCAGGTGCTTATTTTGGAGGACGCGTTGGACATTCGTGCCGACGAATTCGGCCTGAGTAAGGAGGTGGGCAGCAACAATAACGGTCGCGAAATGCTGAAATCCGTCAGCAGGCTCAGGGGTGAGAACAATAGCTTGAGGAAGAGTCTGAAGGAAGCCACGGTCAATGAGTTGCACGCCAAGGACCAGCTACAAATCATGATAAACGAAAACAAGAAACTGAGCGGCCTGCACAAGGCCAAGCTGAGTGAGGTGAGCACATCGAAGCGGAGCGGAGCGGAGCGAGCAGTCACAACTGTGTACTGGTGTTGCTGGCTCGCTTTGCTCGCGGGCTCGCAACCAAGCATTATGCTGCTTCTTCCACACACCACAACGAACTAACCTCCTCAATCCGCGTCGCTTTAAGCTCGCCTCCACCGAACTACTGCTGAAAAAATCAAACAACGGCATGCTCGCCGCGGACATGAAGCGAACCGAGGACGAGAAAGACGCTCTTTTGGAATACGTTTCTGAAAGCTTAGACACCGTGAGCAAGCTCGAGGGTGACAACGCGGGCTTCAAAACCAAGATCTCCGAGTACATGAAAATTGAGGGCGAGCTTGTTGACCTGCAGAAGGAATACACGGCTGTCAAGGCCGAGAACGACGACTTGACGACGAAGGGGGTGGGAGGAGAGGAGGAGGTGAGCGAGCGAGCCTTGATGAAGACGAGAAACTCGCGATGAATCCCGCGAAATGGCTACAGACATAATATAATGGCTACAACCACTACTAAGCTAACCCACTCATTCTTTTGACTCGCCTCATTCGTTTTGCTCTTGCTTCATTAAAAATGCGTCTCGCTTCGCTCGGCGCAGAGGGAGAATTTGGAAATGTACGTCAAGGCGAGGGACGCGGAGATTGAAGAGCTTGCCAGCATGCAAATTGAGCTGCTGGGCCAGCTAAATAAAAACGAGACTGAGCTGGAGGAGGTGAGTGAGCAAAGCGAGCGAGCCTTGAGGAAGACGAGCATACTCGTGATGGATCTCGCGAAATGTCTGCAGACGGCTACATCCACTACCAAACTAACCCACCAAATTTGTTTGGCTCGCTTGGTTCGCTCGTGCTTCATTAAAAATGCGCACAATCTCGCTTCGCTCGGCGCAGAGGACGAAGGAGCTGCTGATCGAGAAGGAGAATTTAGTGGAGCAAACGAAAGCAGCCACAACCTCAACGACCCTTCAGAAGCAGACCAACTCAAAGCTAATTTTAACAACTGCCGAGCTCCAAAAGTGCGAGCTGAAGCTGAATAACGTTGTCCCGAAGCTGGAAGGTTGCGAGGCTGAGCTTAGGCTGCTGAGGAGGAAGTGCGATGATACGGAAATGGTGGAGCAGGAAAATGCCAGCTATGCGAATGAGCTTAAAACGGTGCGGCCAATGATGGAAATGTTGGACAAGGTTCAAATTGATTTGAATAAGAATATTGATGATACTGGGAGTCATATTGTGTCAAATGGGGAGGGACTGAAACAACAACCGATGCCGAACAAGAAACACGTCTGGCACACCTCGTGGGTCTCCTCTCCCCACATCTCCCTCCTCCTCCCTTCATTAGCTGACCGAATAAGGAATATGCACAACGATCTGATGATGGTAGAAGAGCAAAGTGTTGAAACCTCGTCGCTGTTGCGATCCGAGCGGAAGGTGAGTGGAGTGGAGTGGAGTGGAGTGGAGTGGAGTGGAGTGGAGAGAGGCGCGCACAGGCGTCTCAATATCAATTTTGAAACAAACTACTAACGCGTGAACGACTGACGCTTTCAGGAACGGGAAATGGAGAGAAGGGTTATGTCCGACTCGCTAATTACCGCAAAGGAGGAGAACAAGACGTTAGAGGGAAGGAGCGAAAAACTCACGAAGGAGAACGAGGGGATGAGATCCTTGGTGGCAAAGGCCCAGGCGGCTGAGACTGCCACTAGTCAGCTGAGGACGGTTTACTACAGCCACTGCAGGGAGAATAACGAGGAGAAGAAGGAAGGAAGGGGCGAAGGTGAAGGCGAAGGTGAATACAATAGCATCAGCAACAACAATATTTCGGAAGGAGATGTCGTCCACTCGATCGGACGAGCGTTGTTCAGCGGAAGGCAGGCTGCGAGTCGACTTGATGCGACGCTCAGGAGGTTGGTTGAGAGCGAGGCCATGGTGAATTTGAAGCAGCAGGAACTCGCAAAGGTGAGCGAGCAAAGCGAGCGAGCCTTGTGACAAAAGAGTGTGAAGCGACTAACCCACTCCTAATTCACTCTTGCTCTCGTGCGCGCAGCTCACAGCAATTCACGAGGATATGACCAGGCAACTTCACTCAGCCCGGTGCAACAACGATGCTGAGGTCGCGGCACTCTCCTCTGAAGGTACAGCGCTCGCGGCAGAGCTTGAATCTGCCGCAGAGCTGGCGGAGCGGCAGGGGGCGCTTGCCGTAACTCTCGAAGGGAGGATGGAGAGCTTGACCGCAGAGCGGGCGCTGCTCGCCAATCAGCTCGACGCCAATTCGGTGGAGAGGGACGAGTATAGCGCCATGTTGAACAATGCGATTGCTGACGCGAGGAGGATTAGCCGAAATACAATTGAAGGGGGGGGGATGGGCACGCCGAATACAAATATGCATATGAATATGAACAGCAGCTTCACATCTGTGCGGAGCGAGAACAACAACAACAACAACAACAACAACAACAACAACAATACACTCAGCATGAACAGTGCCGTGAGGACGGCGTGCAAAATGCTGGTCAGGCTGAGCGAGACGACGATTGATTTGAATCAGCAGCTGACCGAAAAGGCAGATAGAAGCATGCAATTCAGCGTTAATATGACTGGTATGCCCCCCTCAACTCCGGTGCCGCAACAACAACAACAACAACAACAACAACAACAACAACAACAACAACAACAACAACAACAACAACAACAACAACAACAACAACAACAACAACAACAACAGCAACAGCAAACAGGACCATTTTCTGAAACACTCAGGAAACAACAGGGAGATTTGGCAAGGTTGCAGAACAAGTTTTTGGGGAATGTGGGCCGGCCTGCCGAAGGGCAGCAGCAGGGGGGGCAGCAAGGGGGGCAACAACAGCAACAGCAACAGCAATTTCCACCACCACCAGCTCAGGAAAATAGCACTCTGCGGGCTGGGAGACGGCCACCAAGCCCAGGGACGGTTCAGCTTCAAGAACGATTGAAGAGGGCACAGGAGACGTTTGCATCATTGCGGAAGATATAAAGTAAAATGTTGGAACTCTTTCTTTTGAACGGGTTTGAACTACTGCCAAAATTTATTTATATGACCTGGTCATCATTGTGTTGCTGTTGTTTGGCATTGATCGGTTCAAGAAGTGAATTGTCATTATTCTCAGAGGATTTCCAAGCACGTTTGAAGTTTCTTGCACGATGGGCCCATACAATCGTCATGAAGAATGTAAAGCTGAAGGAAAGCCAGAGAAAGAAATATAGGAACACCAACAAAGCCAAGGATTTTACCCCAACAACGAAACAGGAAACATTAAATGATTTTCTTGGGTAATCCATGGAAATGTTACACCGTCCATACACTCCACAAATAATGGATAGTGCTATTGTGATCATTCCCTGGTGCTCCCAGTCTCCACGGAGATCCATGTTTGGGTCAATAAATCGACAAGAAATTCAAGTGAAAAAAAAAGTTTTTCAGTGTTTAAAAATTTAAATTATTTTTAAACGATGTCCAGCCTTTCACGACTACCGCTGCAAGACAGCAAGTACAGCACCAACTTAGCGAACCAAAATCCGGTAGATGTAAGTGCAAAGCCCGCCCCGTTCTCCCCAGAGAGAAATTTTTTAAAGAAGACCAGATTGGAAATGAAGAGTTGCTCTTCGAAGAAGCCAAAGGTACCCTTTAATAAACACCTATTGCGTGTCAATCCAGCTCTCCGGCGTATCAACAAGGAGCACGACAACATGTTGACTTCCCCTCCTGCATCAAAAATTAAATCAGTTCTCGAGCAGCGAAAGTCTAAAGCTATGGTGGGCACCGCATCCGGGCCAAAGGTTGCTTTTGAAGTTGCCTGCAAGTCGACGAGTTCCTTTGAGGCGGTTGCTTCGTCCGACTCCCTCAAAAACTCCCACCCAAACATATACGAAAAGTTATCGCGCATTGAAAGTGAACTGGATGACAATGTCGATGACAACGAGTCCGCGCCTCCCTCAAGTGTTGTGATGCGCGAGCATGCGTATTCCCTGCTGTCTTCACCGGCAGCTTCTCCTTCTCCGTCCCAGGGGAACTCCCCAGAACTCAAGAACGGTGGAACATCTCCTTTCATTTCAACTCCCCAAAAAAACACCAAAAACGCCAACCCCAACACCCAACAATTCTCCACCCCATCACCGGTTAAAATGACAATGACAGATGAGTGCGAATCTGCTTCTCCAACTAGCCCTCTCGGTTCTGCCAAGATAGATGAAATTCTGAGGGAGATTCCCATCGAGGAAAACCACCACAAAGAAGAGGGAGTCGTTGGAGAGTTGAAAAGCAGTAACAAAGTTTACATTGGTGCGGCGGTGGTGGCGGCCATAGGGGCGCTTGCGTATGGAATATTCAACAAAAGATAATGATAATGAATGTAAACCTCAAAAAAACTTCTCGTTCCTTCTAGCCTAACATCACTTTCATTAGCCGTTCATTGCCCAACCAAACAACCCCAGTCTTCATGATTATTCTCACCAAACACTTTTTCAGTAGAATGTTCTTCTCGAGAAGCTCGCTCAACCGGCCCTCCCTTTCCAAATCGTTGCTGGACGAAATTGCGTCTATCACTTCTACCAGTTTGACCGAGTATTTATCATTCTCGGCCTTGAGCATGGTGAGGGTCGTGTGGTTAAGGGCGGCAGCACGGCGAACCGAGACCAACTGAGAGGACAAATCAACGAGATTTGAGGAGATGTTTGCCTGAGTATTTAAGGAGTTTTTCAGTAAGGTGGTTTGTGGTGGGGTGGAGTTGGAGTTGGAGTTGGAGTTGGAGTTGGAGAAATTGGGGGGCGACGCATTAATTACGGCTTGAGCAACTTCTGAACTTTTCAGGCGATCTAAGATCTGGTGCACTTGGCCAGAATCGATTGTTTTGTCAAACAGCTCTTGACGGAGCTTGCCGAGACGCTGTTTTAGTTTCGTGATTGATGATGATGAAGAGGAAGAGGACAAGGAGGATTCCCGCTTCCGCTTGCGAGAAATTTTACGTCGGATTATGGCAGCCTTGTAGTCGGTGATTTGAGCATCGAGCCAGCCTGAGGCAGTCTGCTCGGCGAGAATTGCATCGTGGATTTGGGGGCTCGTGGTAGAGGGGGAACGAAGGGTTGGAGCAAGGAGGGAAGTTGTGATAATTGACGTGGTCAACGTGAGGATGCTTTGGGCAGTTGACATCGTATAATTCCTCTGACTGGTTGAGGGTGTTGGAAGGAATTGAGGAGTAAACCTTATAAGAAGATATAATCCATCGATCGTGCTAGGTGGAATTGAAATGAGGAAATTCTTTTTCAGTTCAGAACTTCAGATCGAAGGACCGAGCCTTAACCTTGAGCGACCGCCGAATCCCTTCTCGGTATTTAGTGTGTGAAGATGGCGATGATAGTGACGATGTTTACGAGGAATCATCAACCCCTCCACCAGGTTGAATGTCGACATCATGATTTCCATCATTACCATTAAGATCAACGGACCGAGCCACTAAATGAAATGCAACGGACGAGAGGTCGAGAACGGCCAAACGAAGTTCAAACGAAGGCTGCTGGAAGGACTAGGATTCACCGTGGTGAGCATCCACTGAAACGAGTTGAGAGAGAAAGGCTGAAACCATTTTTTATTCTTTTTTAGTTTTGTTGATAGCATCGTCCAATCCATCCTACGATTCCGATCAGACCCCCGCCCGTTGTATTTAGACCGAGAATCCGGTGGTGAAGTCGTCGGCGATCTTCATCAACTTCTCGTCGGTGCTCGCCGGCAGGTCATAGCCGCTGTCTACGATCTCCTGCATGACGCCGGCGTGGCTGGTCTTGCAGTGCGCCAGGAAGGCAGCCTCGAAGGCCTCGCAGTCCTTGACGTCGACCCTGTCGCAGAATCCCCTGACTCCGGCAAAAAGAGCCACGACGACGTCCTCGGGCTCGTACGGGGTGTACTGGTCCTGCTTCAAAAGCTCGTAGAGCCTAACTCCCCTGTTCAGCTGCTGCTGGGTGGACGCATCGAGATCGGAGCCGAACTTGGCGAAGGCGGCAACCTCACGGTACTGGGCAAGCTCGAGCTTCATGGTTCCGGCAACCTTCTTGGTGGCCTTGAACTGGGCGGCACTTCCGACCCTACTCACGCTCAGCCCGACACTGATAGCTGGGCGCTGTCCCTGGTAAAAGAGCTCGCTCTGCGCCGAGCGAAGCGAAGCGAAGCGAGGTGCAAAGTAAATAAAATTGAGTGGAATATGGAATATATGTTAGTTTAGTAGTGGTTGAAGCTCAAGCTCAAGCTCATGCTCTCATCTTCCTCAAACCCCCCTCTCTCTCTCAACCCCCCCTCTCTCTCAACCCCCCCTCTCTCTCAACCCCCCCTCTCTCTCAACCCCCCCTCTCTCTCAACCGCTCCGCTCCGCTCGCTCACCTCCAAGAAGATCTGCCCGTCGGTGATAGAAATCACGTTGGTGGGAATATAGGCGGAGACATCTCCGGCCTGGGTCTCGATAATGGGAAGGGCGGTGAGGGATCCTCCACCGAGGTTCCTGTGCATCTTGGAGGCGCGCTCCAGGAGGCGGGAGTGCAGGTAGAACACATCTCCGGGGTAGGCCTCGCGGCCGGGAGGGCGCCTGAGCAGCAGGCTCATCTGCCTGTAGGCAACGGCCTGCTTACTCAGGTCGTCGTAGAAAATCACGGCGTGCTTGCCGTTGTCGCGGAAGTACTCTCCCATAGCGGCTCCGGTGTACGGGGCGAGGAACTGCAGAGGAGCGGCGTCGGAGGCCGTGGCGGCCACAACGATGCAGTTGCTCATGGCTCCTTTCTTCTCGAGCTCTCCCACAAGCTGGGCGATGGTGGACCTGGCGTTTTTTTGGGGGGGGGGGGGGATTTGGGTTAGTTTTTAATTTTTTTTTTATTTTTATTAAAATTTTTAACTT
>Ga0302116_1002717_pt1 | contig 10236 bp, 10 predicted proteins | sample AG5_SCM_MG_FD_203124 | JGI IMG/M metagenome (GOLD analysis project Ga0302116, IMG submission 203124) | Marine microbial communities from Western Arctic Ocean, Canada - AG5_SCM | ecosystem: Environmental > Aquatic > Marine > Oceanic | place: Canada: Western Arctic Ocean | collected 2017-10-01 | reverse complement strand
TGAGAGCCCCTCGTCGCGTTCGAACGCGCGGAGTTGTTCCATCGGGTCGTTCCCGGAGAGCTGGCGGTGTAAAGCCTCCGTCGCGCCCTCGGCTTCAACCGCCGCCGGGGATCGCGGCGACGGCGGGAACGAAAAGCCGCGTTCGTCCACGATCTCGACATCGCCGTCGTCGTCATCGCCGTCGCTCAAGGCGCCGGCCCACGGCGCGGCGGCGGCGGGCTGTTCGGGCGGAGGCGGCGGCGGCGGCGATCCCCGCGGCCGGCCCTTGGCGGAAATCGGCCTCGTCGCCGCCGGCCTCATCTGCGCCGTCTCGGGCCGCGTCTGTACAGCTGTGTTGAACTCCTCGGCGTCCATGCTGATGGACGCGTCGCCGAGTGTGTCGTCGCCCACGCTCATGGAGAAGTCCACGTCGTGCCTCGGCGCGCTCTTCGGCCGCGCCGCGGGTGAATGCAAGGGCGAGGCGGGCGTCGACGACATGTCGATTGATATCGAGTCGCCGATGGAGTCGTCCTCGAGGATGATGTTGTCCGAGATGTTGTCCTGGCTGAACGTCATCACCTCCGCGCCGCCGCCGTTGCTGCCGTCGTTGTCGTAGAAGCCCGCGTCGTCGCTCGACATGTCCATCGCCGATCCGTTCACGTCTGTGGAACGAAGAAGCGAGGCGTCGGCTTCGAACGAGTCGCCGTACGAGATCTCGGCTGACTCGTCCAAGCCATCGTGCGAGTCCTCGGCGATGGATCCGCCGGTGCCATCCAGCGTCATGACCTCGGCTCTGGGCGACGACGTCGGCGACAACGGCGGGCGGCCGCCGCGCGCCGCGCTGCCCGGCCTCGCACCCACCGCCGTGCCCGGCCTCGCACCCACCGCGCTGCCGGGCCTCGCGGTCGTGGGCCGAGCGCGGCGGAGGAGCCCTTCCGCCGCGGCGAGCGGGTCCGCGCGAGCGTCCGGCCCGGACATGCCCCCGGCGGATCCCCTCAAACCGAGTGGGTCGAGGGGCGTGCGCGACATCTTCCGCCCCTTCCGTCCTCTCGTCGCGCGCTACGCTATGGCGCTCGGCGCTCTCCAACGGCACGAAATAACAAACTTCGAGCTCACAGTCGAAGACCGCTTCAGTCACAAATCGCACCCGGCACCATGACGAAGAAGGACTTGGAGAACGTGGACGCCGAGGGCTTCGGGTCCGCGATGCTCGACTCGTTCACGATCGACATCTCCCACCAAGAGATGGAGCGCATCATCGTCGAGCTCGAGCTGCTGCACAAGACCCAGCCCGCCAAGTGGCTCCCCATCCAGGTGGGTCCCGTGAAATCTCAATCTTTCTTTTCCCCACCGCCGCCGCCGCACCTCCGACGCGCGCGACCGTTCACTGACCGCGATGCGCCCCGTGACTCGCAGGGTATCTGCAACATGCTCGCCGAGGAGCTCGGATACGAGGACGTGGACGAGTTCGAGGACGCGCTCAAGGCGCCGTTCAAGGTTTTCCTCGCCAACCTACCCCACGTCGAGGTGCGACACCCCGCCGACAATCCCTCCTCATCCCCGACACTTTCATCCACGCCACGACACATCACTGACCATCTCGTCTCCACCCGCACAGGTTCTGGAAAGACAAGAGTCCGAGCTGCAGCCCGGCCTGTTCCGCGACGTCTTCCGCGTCATCCCCGACCCACCCCCCGAGGAGTGCAAGCCCCAGCGTTTGGAGTGCGTCCTCTCCTCCAGACCCGACCTCTGGCGCGTGCTCATGCTCCACCCCGGCGCGATGGCCGAGATACCCGAGCTGGAGTTCGAGATTGGCGCCGACCACAAGAGACGCGTGGACTCCATCTACAACCACATCGGCGGCGCGATATTTAACCTGGAAAGGCACGTCGAGATGCTCGGCGAGGATGGTGAGCAGGCGAGCCGGGAGCGCCAGGGCATCATGGACGTGTGCGACGAACTTCGAAAAGTGCTGGACATGGAGGGCGGCCCGTACACCCTCGTCGTCACCGACCCCGGCGGTCTGAGCGCGTTCAAGCCGCCGACGGGTGTCAAGGTGACCGCGCTGGAACAGACGACGCAGTACGACAGGGCCGCGCGGGCGCTCGCGGTGGCGGAAGAAGACGCGGAAGGGGGTGACGAAAGTGATGAAAGCGATGACGAGTCGGCGGAGCTCTTGGCGGCGGCGCTCGCGGACATGAAAACCGGCGACGAGTGCGACGTGACCCCTAAGCGCGACGGAGGCGTGATGAAGAAGGTCACGAAGGTCGGCGAGGGTACCGATCGACCGGGTAAGGGTGCCGAGGTTGCCGTGCACTACGTCGGGACTCTGACGGATGGCACGAAGTTCGACAGTTCGGTGGACAGGGGGAAGCCGATCGAGTTCACGCTCGGGATCGGGCAGGTGATCAAGGGGTGGGACCTCGGCATCGGCAGCATGAGGAAAGGGGAGAAGGCGACGTTGACGATCGCGCCGGAGTATGGGTACGGCGACGCGGGCGCGGGTGGGGTCATACTGGGCGGCGCCACCCTCCTCTTCGACGTCGAGCTCGTGAAGTGGAAGTAGTAAAATTGTAAAACTGCAAATCAAGAATGCCCGCCTCGTCACACTCGGGCGCGTAGGCGCGAGCGCGCGGGACGCGACCCGGTCTCACCCGGTCTCGCGTATATCGACGACCGGGTCCGTATTTCATAGCGATAGATAAGCGGGAATCATGCGCGCGTACTTCCTGTGCGTGCCGCTCTGCGTCCTCCTCGGTCTCACCCACCGCGGGGCCCCGCTGAGTAAGCAGCCGTTGTCGTTGGGCGGCATCGACATGAGCGAGCTCGAGGTTGAGATGAGCGCGGGGTGCGACCCGAACGACGACGGGTGCGAGGTCGTGGAGCCCCTCGTGTCCATCGAGATGCGCGCGTTGGACACGAACGCGACGGTTCACATCCCGCCCCGGCCCATCGGCGGCACCGAGGCGGCCAACGTCCACGGCGCCCGCGATGCGTTCTTCGTCTGGCTCACCCATCCACCGGACTCGTTCTGGGTCAACCTCGCGCCGACGGAGAGCGACCGCGTGATCGATTCCGAGCTCGGACGAACCGAGGTGGGCAAGACGATGCTCGACGCGGACCTCCTGCTGAAGCGCACCGCCGCCGAGCTACTCCACCCCGACCACGAAGTCGGCGCCAAGTTCTGGAACGAACTCTACGGATGGGTAGGCACGCGAGGCGCGCGCTTATGCCACTCGTTCCGGCAGTGGATCGTACCGGGCGTCGCCAAGATGCAAGTCACCGCGGCGTCGGAGGCATCGCCCAAGGCGATGCACGTGCTGCACGCGCCGCTGCGTGTCATGCAGGAAGCCGCGTACGTCAGCGACGGCGCCTTTGGGTTTCTCGCCGCCGACGCCGATGAAGCGGTTAAAGCGATGTGCGAGGGTGCGGACCCGGACGCCCGGCGCGAGGCGGACGCGCTGTTCGAGCGCATCGTGCTGCCGGTATTGGAGCGCGAGGTGAACGAATCGCCGGAGTATGCCAAGTTGCGGGCGGCGTACCTGTGGCGGGTGGTGGGCGAGAGCTACCGGAGCGGCTTAGTCGGCGATGACGAGGACGTGGGTGACGGTGACGATGCGGAGGATGGCGACGAGGACGCGCGGGAGGAGGCGCGCGCGCGTAACGCCGCGCGGCTGGCGAACGTGACGCGCTCGATGGACACGCGATCTTGGCGACGTAAGGACGCGAGCGACGGTTGGTCCCCGGGTAAAGTGTTCGAATCGTACGCGGAGAGCGCGACGAGGGGCGAGTTTCACTTGACGCGGGACGTATCGACCGAGGGCGGGGATGTGCTTCGGCGGACGTATTTCCACGGCGGGATAGACTGGAGGGCCGTGCCCGTTTGCGTGCGGCGGCGGATGGGGTTTGGGTTGGAAGAGGAGGAGACGTGCGTGCGTATGGGCGTTGGGGGAGGACCCGTGGAGGCGCGCCACGGGTCGGTTTCGATGGTGGCGGGGTCGAGCGAGGTGGTTTCGAGGGGCGAAGAATGACGTTTTCATTTCGTGCCGTCTCATCACCGAGCGGAGCTTGTTTGAAACGAGATGGGACTTGTATTCATCTAAGGTGCTTCGCGTATTTCTCGGCGTATATCTCCCAGTTCGGGCACTTGTTATCCACCGTATACTGGAAGCAGTCCCAGCGTTTGCGTTCGGCGGCGTAAAAGCACGTGTTGCCGTCCCAAGGGCACCCGTTCTCGTGCAGGTACTTGAGAGCGGGCAAGTGCCCATATCCGGCTGCGAGAGTGCACGTGTATGTACCCCAAGCATGGTTGTTCACACGTGTCCACTTCAGCAGTCTTACACTCCCCCGGCAAGCAGCGTCGTCACATAAAACACTTACGAACCTCGCAGCTTCACCAAGAAGTCCGACGACTCTCTCGTAGGGTAGAGACAGGGCTTCGTCGTTGTCCAACATGTCTAGGATACGTTCAAACTTCGCTCCGTAGGCGTGCATCGAATGCACCTGCCGGAACGCGTCGAAGTCGAACGTGCGAGGGTACGCAGCGGCAGGCTTGGAGGCGTCCCTCCACAGCTTGCTCACCAGGCTGAGGTTGACGCGGGTCTTGACGCACCGCACGTGTGAAAAGACCAAAGTCGCGACGTCCATGCCGGGATCAAAGATCGGTTGCTTCGTATCGGGTGCCGACATGTCGCTCGAGGTCGAAACGGCGACGTCGCGAGGGTGAGAGTGAGCGAGTCGTGGCTTTCAGTCGTGGCTTTTCTTGGAGTGGCTTTTTGATAGAGGTGGTTTTGATAGGACCGCACCGGTGAAACGGCAGCTTTCGATGGCACACATTTGAAACTGGGTTTGAAAGGGGTGACGTGTCCTCTCGACAGATAAACTCTCGATCGGCACTTTATCTGCCTGGCCCACACGACCAAGCGCCTGCCCCCCGCGCCGAATAGACCCGGAACCGTTAACGATGGCGTCGCTCACGACCGTCGCGCGCATCTCCGCGCCCATCCGCGTCGCATCCCGCGCATCCTCCGAGACGACCAACAGCGTCCGCGCCCCCGCGGCGAGCAGATCGAACACCGTCGCCACTCCCCGCCAACTCGTTCGCGTACACACCACCAACGCCCGCCGCGGCGAGCGCCTCGTCGCCAACGGCCGCAAGGGCATGCTCGCCGAGACCCTCGACGGCGAAGAGGGCAAGAAGTCCAAGAAGGACAAAAAGGCCGGGAAGTTCGCGCAGACGCAGTCCATGGCTGCGTCCATGGACCCGAAAGCCGCGAAACGCAAAGACGGGTACATCGCCGTCGGCAACGTCAACACCGACTTCCAGGAGAAGAACATCAAGCTCCTCGAGCTCGCCAACGGCCAGTTCCTCGCCGTCCGGTGGGAGGATACCGGCGATGTGTACGTCATCCCGTGCGCGTCCACCGCGTTCTCATACCCGCTCATCGACGGTGAGTCTATTTTAATCTTCACACGCGCAATTAGTCTGACTGACGTCGTGTTTTGGTTTTTTCAACAGGAGAACTCTTCTTCGGACCTATGGGACCCGCCATCCGCGTCCCCCTGGACGGCACCGAGTACGACCTGACCACCGGCGCCGTGATCACGTGGTGCCCGGGCGGTGGTAACCCCGTCAAGGCGGTGCTCGGCGCGCTGAAGAAGGCGGCGGATCCGATCCCGCTCAAGTCGTACCCGGTGCGGGTCGAGGCGGATGGGACGGTGACCACGACGTTCACGCAGGCTAATGCTTCTGAGGGGTTCGCCAACAAGACCGCGACGGAGGAGCAGTGAAGTGGGTGAGAGAGAGAGAGAGAGAGAGAGGCGGAGAGGTGGAGAGGCGGAGAGACGGGGTGATGGAACGGCCCGGGTCGATGGTATAGCAGAACGTAATAAGTGTCAAAAACCAACTGAAACAGAAAAACCGGCGCCAACAGATCCTAACAGACATCTGATCGTGAATAATCCGCCCCGTCCACCAGAGATCGTCACGCGCCGAGCCGCATCCGCCCGCCGCGATGGGTGACGACGCGCTCATCAAGAACGTCTTCGGCTCCGACTCGGACTCCGACTCCGACGACGGCCCCGCCGCGAAGCCCGCCGTTTCCCCCGCGAAGGGCGACGACGTGCAGAAGGACCGGCCCGCCGAGGACGCGCCCGAGGATGGCGCGGAGGCCGCCGGGCGCCCCGCGGGGTTCAAGAGCTCCTTGGAGGAGAACCTGAGCGACTTCGAGGACGATGAGGAGAAGAAGGAGGAAGAGTTCGGTACGCGATCACGCACGCACGCGCGCGCGCCCAGATCACCCATCGCCCTTTTGCCCCCGCGCCGTTAGGAGGGTTTTCACTCACAAATTCCGCCCCACCGACCCTCTCCTCCTCGACCGCCCGCTGACCGCCCGCGCACCCACATTCCACCCCCCCATTCAAACCGCAGGCCCGCCCCTGGAGATCGAGGTGAACCTCTTCGACAAGGTCCCATCGACCACGACCGCCAAGATCGTCAGGCTGACCAACGTCGTCGGCGTGGAAACTGAACCGTTCGATCCGGAGACGTACGTGGAACAGGAAGACACCTACGTCGACGCCGAGGGTAAGAAACGCATCCAAACGCCGTTCCAAAACATCATCCGCTGGCGCAAGGTGATCGACCCGACGACGGGTAAGCCGGTGATCGACCCAACGACGGGCGAGGACAAGGTTGAGAGCAACGCGAGGTTCGTCAAGTGGTCCGACGGAAGCACGCAGCTCCTCATCGGCGCCGAGGCGTTCAACGTCACCGAACAAGACCTCTCCGACCGCCACGATTACCTCTTCGCGCGGCACGAGAACTGCAAGGGGCTGATGCAAGGGCAGAAGAAGATCAGTGGGAAGATGGCGTTCACACCCGCGAACTTGGAGTCCGCCACGCACAAGAGGCTGACCAGGGCGATCGATTCGAGGCACGTCAAGACGAAGCAGACGCAAAAGTTCATCGCGGTGACGGATCCGGAGCGCGAAAAGGCGGCGATGGACGCGGAGGCTGAGCGCATCATGAAGGAGCAGGACGCCGCGAAGAAGCGGCAGAACGCGGCGATGGGCGGCGGTGGTCACGGCCGGGGTGGATCAGGCCGGGCGCCGCGTGGGTACACCGAGGATTACTACGCCAAGTACGACGACGAGGACCAGATGGATGGGGATTTCCTCGAGGCTTCCGACGAAGAGGAAGAGGAGGGCGACGCCGAGGCTGTCGCTGTCGCGGAGCGGGTGGCGGAGAAGCGCAAAGCCGCCGGTGGGTTCGAGGACGAAGGTGGGATGTCCTCGGACGACGGCAAGGCGGAGAAGAGGAAGCGGGGACGGGCGATCATAGAGTCGGACTCGGAGTAATAAATGCAAAGCCACTTTCAACTTTTTGTGATGAATAATATTCAAACTTCGCGCGCCACTTCGCTCGACGCCGTCGGCGCACGAAGCGATGTTCGCGCCGTCCGTGTCGCACGCCGTCGTGCATGGGGTGTCCGTCGCGCCGTTCCGCGCCGGATCGTCGCGTCACCGGCCACGTCCCGCGCGTCCCGTCCGCTCCGCGTCCTCGTCAGCGGAAAACGAAAACTCTGGGAGCATCGATGCGTTGAGCGACGTGACGCGCGCGGTGCTCGCCTTCCACGCCGCGGAGCGCAACGGCAACGGCGATCGCGGCCGCGGGGGCGAGCGCACGGTCCCGCTCGAGTCGTGGGCGGCTCGATACGGCTGGACCGTCGATGTCGCCGAGCGCGTGCTGTGGCAGGCGGACGTCCCTCTGAAGAGCGCCATCACGTCGGGCGATGCCAACCCGATCGGCGAGGACGTTCGCATCGTCGACGCGAAAGCCGCGTACGTCGGCGTGTGGCTATCATTCGTCGAGGCTGATCACGTGGTACAATCGCTGCTCCACAGGACACACGGCAACCCCAACAGCACAGCCGTGAAGGGCGGAGGATCGATGATGAAGAAACAGGCGTTGGACGCGGCGCAAAAGATGCTCGAAGACTCGTTCAAAGAATGCGAACCCGAGGGCGGCGGACACATCGCGCGACGATCCACCGTCGCCGCGTGGGGCGACATAACCCGCGCGCTGCAGCGACGGTACGCCGGCGTCGATGCAGAGAGCTGCCCGTACGCGGTGCTCACGAAGAAGGTCAAGAACAAGCGAGCGTACCGAGCGGTGATTTCGACTTATGCCGATTCGACTCTCGATTCAACCGGAGACCTCTCCGGATGGGAGATCGTGGTGGGCGCCGTGAGAGGACCGGGCGGCGAAACTACCGCTCCGCCGCTACGGCCCGCGGTGGAGTCCGACGCGAGGGAAAAGGAGCGCGGCGGCTTTGGCGTCCGCGCGGGTATCGGCGCGTCCACAACGAATGGCAAAGTTGTTTTTTCGAATAACATCGCGGCTCGGAGGGCGGCGCGGGCGGCGTCGTGGAAGAGGCATATCAACGCGACGTACGAGCTGGACCAGTGCGATAACCCGTGGGCGGACGAGGGGACGTGCCAGAAGGGCGACGAGGCGCGAAAACTGGCGGAGGCTGCGGAGAAGAGGCGAAGGTCCAGGCTCGGCTCCTGGTGACGTTTGTCAGCACTATTCGTTGTTTGTCATTCAAACTAATCTTACTTCATCGATCGCGCCACTCGAAGAACTACGTCACCACCCGCGGCGTGTCTCAGCCGTCGACGAACGTGTCCACTCGCTCGCGATTCCCCTCGTGCGCGTCCGCGGTGCCCATCCCGCCCGGATACAGCGCTCGTATCGCGTTTCTATCCCCTACGCCCAGCGCCGGTTGCCAGAGGTCGACGACCAACACGATCCGCGACGCGTCCTTTCGTTTACTCGGCGAGTCGTCCAGGTCATCCCACGGGTCGTCCCGTGGGTCGGGTGCGCGTTGTCGGTACTCGGCGCTGTGCACGAAGCTATCGTCGAAGAGCACGCATCGCCCTTCCTCCCACCGTATGATTTTTTTGCCGACGGCGAGAAAACACAACGGCAGCGGTCCGAGCCCGAGGAGCGTCCCAACCGTCGCAAAGATCCACGACGCGATACGAAACGTCGCGACGAACGGCCACACCAAGAGCACGTACACCGGGTACAACACGAACCGGACCGCCAGCACCCGTCGGCACCGCCTGCCGACGAACTCATCCTCGAGCCGCCGGCCACCGAGCTCCTCTTCTTTTTCCAAAAGTTTACTCCGCTCGCCGCCCCTACCCTCATCCTCGGGGATGCGAAGCGCGAGGTGCACGCGCAGCCGCGCGTTACACGGCCCGCAGTGCGGCGTGATGAGCGTCCCGGGCGTCAGCTTGCTCAGGTACGCCGACGCGAACGCGCACCCTGGTTCCTCCAAACCCTCGTAAGAAACCTCCCGGAACGCGGACGATTGCAACGCGCACAAAGCCTCCATCGTCGCCGGAAACGCCGCGCAGTTGACCTTGTCCTTGATCCCGTTGCGCCACAGGTACACCGCGCTCCACTCGCCGACGCCCTTGCGCACCGTCGGGTCGAACGGCGCGAACATTCCGTCGCGACGTCTGGCGATGGACGCGAGCTCCACCTCCGCCGCGATTGCCTCGGCGGCTCGCTCCAAAACGATCAAATCGCCCAACTCTCCTCCGCGTTCTTCGGACCACAGCTGTGCGCACCAGCACGTCTTGCCCTTGGCGACACCCTTGAGTATGCCGCGCGTGGCGATCGCGAGTGGTCCTTCGTCGCAGTTGTCGCCGTGGCGTCGGTGCACCGGGATGGCGGGGAGCGAGTCCAATCTGAACACCGTCGGAGCTTGCAACCTGCAAATGTAAAAAGAAACACGCCGTCATCAAACCAATTGCCCACACGAGAATTAAAATGAACTTACCCGCGGTTGAGCCTCGACCGGATCTTCGCCCTGCCGTCCCTCGCCAGCGCCATGACGTCGTCGGTGACCCCGGCGAGGGACGGGTCCTTCCGTCGGTGGAGCATCACAACCTTTGCCGCGTTCTTCGCGAGCTCGAGCGCGTGCGAGGAGGGCGCGCACCGCAGGCACCTCGGATCCGAGCACGGATTCGGCACTACACAAAACACGCTGTCATTCTAATTGCCCATACGAAAGTACTGTAAAAAAGGAAACGCACCGTCGTCGTCGTCCGCGTCGAAGGCGCTGTAGGCGCTCCCGAGCGATGCCTTGCTCGGGGATTCCACCGAGGACGCGTTGGACCACTTACCGGGCGAGTCGTCGCTGGCTACACCCGAGATGCCGCTGAACCGCGAGAGCGAGTTCA
>Ga0302116_1002713_pt1 | contig 10241 bp, 14 predicted proteins | sample AG5_SCM_MG_FD_203124 | JGI IMG/M metagenome (GOLD analysis project Ga0302116, IMG submission 203124) | Marine microbial communities from Western Arctic Ocean, Canada - AG5_SCM | ecosystem: Environmental > Aquatic > Marine > Oceanic | place: Canada: Western Arctic Ocean | collected 2017-10-01 | reverse complement strand
AAGCGCTTCGGGGGAGAGGTTGAGAGCAGCAAGGAAAGGGGGCAGAGAAGAGCGAAGTGGAGAGACTGAAGCAGCTCAAGGGGGGGGTTCAGCAACAAAAAGAACTTGTTGAGGGGAAGGGGGGCGTCGAAGAGTTACAAGGAAGAGCCGGAAATGAAGGTAGAGGAGGTGGAGTTGGAGGTGGAGGTGGTTATGGAAGAGGAGAAATTCCCGCCACCACCAGCACCATGGAAGAAGCCTCCTATGCCGGTGGTAGCGCAACGAAGATGATGGTGCGCCCCCTCCCCTCAAAGGCAGCCCGAGTGGGACGAGGTGTGGGACGAGAACGAAGGGGCCAACTACTACGTGCACCGGGCGTCGGGGAACTCAGTGTGGGATAACCAGCTGGGTTTTTTTAACATAGAAAAGGCGGCGAATGAAGCCAAGCTCCGAGAATTGCACAAGGACATTGCGTTACTGAACATGTAAATACAGAGAAGTGGGGCTGGGGATAGACCGACCAGCGTGTGCTTGAGTTCCTGCTGCCCGATCCAGCGTATTGATAACATTAAACCACCGATGAGAAACAATTGAAATTTTGCTATTTTGGAAAATTAACTGGTTCGCACTGGTGTTGATGTTGGGAGGGGGGTTAACGTTACGCGGCTGACACGCAGCACTCCAGGGGGTGTTAGCATCACGAGGGGGCTCGGGGGGGGGGGGGGCACTGCTGCGGAGGATTTTTGACCCTTTTGGGGGGCCCGCGTGGGAAACTGGTGATGATCGAGCCAATCTGGAAGGAAGCCATGGGTGTAGCAAACTCGTCCCCGCTTGGCATCTCGTTGGTAGTGAAACCCGGCGCATGTACAAGCCGGCCGTTGCAGTTTTTTGGCTTGAGGGTGAGCGGTGGAGCACGGCAAGGGGACTGAATGAGAAATCGGCGATGAAGATTGCCAAAAAATCCGATTAAAACCACTTTCCGACCAACAATAACTTGCTCATCGCAGGAAGGCGATGCAAAGCAGCCGTGGTCACCGACATCAAGCTTTTTAGGCCGCGCAAGCAGGGTAACGGCAAAGCGCAAAAATATTCAAACCTGCGGAGATTTCCGCTCGAGGGAAATCCGCAACGGCGAAATCGCCTCGCGAAGTTCATGGAAAATGACTTTGAACTTAACATTAACTTCTAAGACTTCCTTTTGTTAATTGGGGGGTCACCCCGATATATACAAAAAACATTTCGGGTGAAAATTTCCAAAAAACTCACTTTTGTCCCCTTTGAGCGTTTTCATTGTTGCGGTTGAATGTTTTGCTTACATTACGATATATTTATTATACTTTTGAGGTTTTCATACGTTTGTGAGCTTTAAATTTTCTATAATTTAAATCAGTCTTGAGATCATTTTAAAATTTGTCTAATTCGCTTAGTATGATTGATCTAAATTCTTGCAACTTATTTTACTCAAAAGTATATGAAAACTACAAAATCTCAATAAATATATCGTAATATAAGCAAAACATCTGACCGCGACAATGAAAACTCTCTAAAGGGGGACAAAATTGAGTTTTTTGGAAATTTTCCCCCGCAGTTTTCTTGGCGCTTTGCCGTTACCCTGCTTGCGCGGCCTAAAAAGCTTGATGTCGGCGACCACAGCTGCTTTGCATCGCCTTCCTGCGATGAGCAAGTTATTGTTGGTCGGAAAGTGGTTTTAATCTTTTTTTTTGGCAATCTTCATCGCCGATTTCTCATTCAGTCCCCTTGCCATGCTCCACCGCTCACCCTCAAGCCAAAAAACTGCAACGGCTGGCTTGTGCATGCGCCGGGTGTCACTACCAACGAGATGTCAAGTGGGGACGAGGTTGCTACGTTGGATTCCTTCCAGCTCAGCTTGGCTCGATCATCACCGGGTTTCTCAAAAAAGTAAAAAATCCTCCACAGCTCAATGTGAACCAGCTAATTTCCAAAAAATAGCAAAATTTCTACTTGTTTCTCGTGAATCGTCGGTGGTTTAATACCTGGTGGTTTCTTTATAATATTTCATTCATCGCGCTCAAGCTTTTCCTTCTCGATTTCCACCATTGCTTGATTGACCCCCCTGGAGAAATCCTTGTGCCTTTTGGTTCCCAGCTCTGGAATATCAACCTCCTCTTCCGTCCTCTGTCGTTTCGCATCGTGTTCGTGTTCGTGTCCTCCTTCCTGTCCTCCTTCCTGTCCTCCTTCCTGTCCTCCTTCCTGTCCTCCTTCCTGTCCTCCTTCCTGTCCCCCTTCCATTTGAATTTCCCCTCGGTCAAAGCCCAGCCTCTTCCCCTCTTCCCAGCTGACCACATTGCCAGCCGCTGTCAAGACGAAAGAGCCCTTGCTGGCGTCGAATCCGAACAGCCAGCACAAGTAGCTCTTTTCGATCCCCTCGCCCTCCTCCCCAGCCGCCCTCACCCTCTCAACGTCCTCCCTCAGCGCCTTGACCGCCAGGCTCCTCGCCCCTCCCCCCTCCAGCGTGAGCCGGGGGTCGTATATGCAAGCTGGCCAGAATCCGAGCTTGGGCGACGTCTTGGCCCAAACAATGGACCCAAATGACTGCGAGTACTTGATGGAGGAGGCGAATTTAGTTGGGGGCGGTTTCTTTGCGTTATCGACGAGTTCTAGCAGCATCTCGACCACTGTATCGCTGCGCCGAGCGAGCCAAACGAGTTGAAATGTTAGTTCAGTAGTAGTGTGGATGAAGCAGTCTGTCTGCAGCCATTTCTCGAGATCCATCGCGAGTATTCTCGTCTTCTTCAAGGCTCGCACGCTTCGCTTCGCTTCGCTTCGCTCACTCACCTGGTGGTGGATGGTGCGGGCATTTCAGTGTCATTATCTTGATTGCTGTTTGGAAGTTGTTGTTGTTGTTGTTGTTGTTCGTTGTGGTCATTATTGTTGCTGTTGCTGTTGCCATTCTGATATATATTCACATTCTCATCTCTAGGTCGAACGCGCCTGTGGGTGAGTGGGGTGAGACCAAAGTGGCGAGCAACCTCAGTTTTGGCCCGAAACTTCTGCCCATACTCGTCAAAATAATACGTATCGCTCCCCTGTCGTTCACCGGAACCATCGCTGCTTATCCGCAGGGTAACGGTGACTGTCCAATTCGCAATCAGCGCTCCAGCTCCACCGCACTGCTCAATATAATGGGCAATTTCGATCATCTGCGCCGAGCGAACCAAATCGAATTGGGTGGGTTAGCTTTAGTAGTGAATTTGGGTGGCTGTAGCCATTTCCGGTCGCTTCCGCTCGCTCACCTTGGCAGCCTCGGCTGCGCTCTTGTCGAACGGAGGCTTGGGCCCGTCAACCACAGAAGGGCGGTTCCGAGGGATGAACCTAGGTGACTGGGGGGCAGAGGAGGGCCTTGATGCCGATGCTGAAGTTCGGGGGACGATAACTATGGACGAAGGGAGGGGGGGGGGTGGAGGGGGGACGAAATTGGGGGGGGGTTGTGGAGGATTTTGGTCTGCGCCGGAATGAGTGAGTATAACGATGGGATAATAGATTTAGTTTGTAGTGGCTCGTGCGCTCGTCTTCAATCGAGGCCCGCTCGCTTCGCTCGCTCACCGTAGGATTTCATAACGCACCCGGGGCAGAACCAGTCTTCCTCGGCGGAGGGCATGACCCAGTCCATTCCGTACACGCGGAAGGCGTTGAAACCCTTTCGCTCTGCGTGGAGCTGGGGGTTGGAGGGTGGTTGATTGATTGTTTTTTGGAGTGTTTGGTCGTTGTCAACTTGGAGCAGTTGCTGTTGGTTTCGGGGCTGAGGCCCCAGTCCCTGGCTGGGAAGGCTATTGAGGACGGTGTATTTTTCTTCCTCCTCCTCCAGCAAGAATCCCCAGTTGTTGTTGGCGGTGATGGTGCGGCCATTTTTCGTTTTTTTTGTTTCCACCTCATTTTCATTTTCAGTCTCATTCTCATTTTCAATCCAGACCTCATTCTCGTTCGCAATCTCATTCCCAATCTCATTCTCACCCCCCACCACCCGAGCCTCAGTCAACACTTCGTCATCGCTAAACTCTTCTGATATGTCAATGTCAATGATTATAGGCTGGTCGGTAACCGGTGCTTCTACAATTTTTTTAAGCTCAATGATGCGCTGTAGACGATCTTGTTCATTTTTCTCTTCCTGGAGTTGTTTTTGTTCTTGAAGGGTGGATGCCTGTTGGTAGTGTGTAAGGGGGGCAGTAGAAGATGTGGAGTTTTCGACGGCGTCGAGCATCATATTTAGAACTGCCTGGGAGGCGGCACGGTCACGAAATTGCTGATAGGTTCCCATGCCGACTTTCCAGCCGGCGGGTCGGTTACTGTTTGATTGTTTGGTCGAGGAGGAGGAGGAGGAGGAGGAGGAAGCCTTGGGGCGGCCAGGTTTACGCCTGGACTTGGAGTTGGAATTGGAGTTGGAATTGGAGAAGGAATTGGAGAAGGAATTGGAGTTTGTTCGGTTCTTGACAAAATCCCACATTGAGCTCTGCTGGAAGTCCTCAAGGGTGGAAAGTTTCTCCACTGGAATGTGGGAGAGTTGCTGGGCGCTGCTCCGCGCCACGTTGTGCCTGACCATTTTCTGCTCTCCACCCTCAACCCCGTGAATGCTGCACCGAGGAGCGAAAGAGTAGGTTAGTTTTGGGGTTATTGTTGTGGGCTCGTATTCTCGTCTTCCTCAAAGCTCACTCGCTTCGCTCGCTCACCTCGGCCACGTCAAGCAATACGCGTGGTACTCGCTGGGGCATGGGTGAGCAACGTTATCCGCCCCACCCTTTTCGTACTGCTTTTTGCTCTCCTCCGGGTGGTAAATCGTGCTGCAGAGCAGCATGTGCTTGTGGTCGGTGTCCAACCCACACGTTATGCATCCCCCTTGGTAGTTGGAGTTGGGGTTTTTGCTGCCGTTGCTGGCGTCGTAGACGGAAGTGTTGTAGCCGAAGCTCAAATCGGAGTTGAAGCCGTTTTGGGTTTTGTTGGAGTTGTGCTTTGGGTGGGCAGCGACTGCAGATTGCAAGATCATGGGAGGGGGGTTCTCAGCAAACTGGCCCTGCAACTTCTTCTTGACCACCATCGGCCGATCTACGTTCATGTTGTTGATTTTATTATTGTTATTGTTATTGTCGTTGTCGTTGTCGGAAAGGTCCGAGTCGGAATGGTTGAAGGCCAGGTACGCAATTGCAGCCGCATTGTTCGAATCCTGGGTGTTGTGACGAGGGGGACGACGAGATTTAGGGGCCTCGGCAGTGGACATCTGGAGGAGGGAGTGGACCAAGCGAGGGGGGACGGGGTTGGGGTTGGGGTTGAGGTTGGTGTTGGAGTCTGAGATGATTGCAGGGTCTGTTTGGTCTGTTATTTGGTTTGGAAAATTGGTTGGGGAGGAGGACTTGGACACGGATTTGTTCTGAATTTTAGTGACAGCAGACTCCCAACCCCAAGTTCGCTTGGTTTGGGCTTCGTCCGGTTTGAGCTCCCGAAGCCAGGGAGTGTCGTCCTTGGAGAACTCGGAGGGGATGAGATGCTGATTCTTTCGAATCAGCTGCTCTCTCATCTGCGAGATGCGCAGTTCAAGCTCATCGCGCTCAACTTCACCCTCGGATACTTCTCCCTTGAGGATCTCATCGTCGGAACCGTAGTACCATTCTTCGTCAATAACCTTGGAAGACTTTGGGTTCGTGGCGTTTCGTGTGGAACGGTTTTTCGTAGGGGAATTGCTATTGGAATTGGGATTGGAATTGGGTCGAGATGACGGTGTTGAACTGGTGATGGGAGGGGGAACTACATTTGACTCCGGGAGTTTCCCGCTTCTCCCGAATGGGCCCGCCATGTCGTATAGGTGGTGTGAGAGCGGCCTGGAAGGGGGGGCAGATAAGAGCTATACAATGTCGATTGACGAAGGTCGAACCCTTTTTGAGGTGGGATTAATTGGGCTGGTGGCCTATAGAACGGGCCAAACTGTTGGGAGGTAATAAAATATTTTAACGGTAGTCGTTGGAGCCATTTATTTTTAGTGTTTCTTTGGGTATAAAGTTCTGCTGGTTGGATTTCCATCTGCATTTCCCTACTCCATGGTCGACTACACAGATCAATGCCCAGCTGTTGCGCCTCTTTGGGGATATCTCGGTGTTCTGTTTGCCACTGTGCTATCAAATATGGGAGCAGCGTACGGCACCGGTAAAGCTGGAGTTGGGATTCTTCGATCAGGAGTCATTCTTCCCGAGCTCGTTTGGAAGAATCTAATCCCTATTATCATGGCGGGGGTGAATGGCATCTATGGCCTCATTTGTGCCATTATTATTTTGAACAAGATAACCAAACCGGATGCAGACGGTTTTCAGGTGTACTCTTTATATACTGGGTTCAGCCACCTTGCGGCTGGACTTTGTTGTGGGCTCGCCTCCCTTGCCTCCGGGATGGCAATCGGAGTTTCCGGCGACGCTGGCGTTCGGGCATTCACTCAGATTGACTATGAACAAAGATTCCCATCAAAAACTTCGAAATTCGACCTTGCGGAGCCGAAGAAGAAGGGGCAGAAGGGAGGTTCTGACCAAATTTATGTTTCCATGGTGTTGATTCAAGTTTTTGCGGGGAACTTAGGGTTGTATGGGTTGATTACGTCCTTGATATTAACGCAGTCATTTTACGATTGCGTGAATGTTGGAGATGATGATGCGAACTAAACAGGGCGAGGTTTTTAAGAATGAAGTTACAGCAAAAAAATTTGACACAGTTATTCATGCTGGACCCCCCCCAGATTTGATTTCACTCATGACTGTGCCCATCATTGTGCTGACAACCCCCCCTTTCTTTTTCAAAATCAATTGTATCTCCTCATCATTTTCGTTCTCGCTCTCGTTTTCGATCTTTTTATCATTGTTATTTTCGTTTTTATTGGCCTCATTGTCGGTATCGTCGAAAACGACATCGTTATCGTTATCGTTATCGTCATCGTCATCGTCATCGTCATCGTCATCGTCATCATCGTTAATGCTTTCGACCTCCTCCTTCTCCCCTTCCTCCATATAAATTTTTGCCCCACCTCCACCTCCGCCTCCGCCCCAACCCCCCCCCTTCACCTTCTCCTTCTCCTTTTCCTTCCCCTCTGCCACCGCCTCTTCTCGACTTGGACTAACTAAAAGCATACTATTTTCGACCCGCCCCTCCACCTCCAACGCCTTGATGTGAATGGTGCCCGTAACTTGCATTTCCGCCGCCTTGATCTTCTTTTGCCTGTTTCCCTTCTTCCTGAACCTCTCGTTCTGATCAAAAACGCAGCTCGCCAGCGCGTGCTGCAGCTTCTCGGCGATGAACGGATTCTCGTAGCTCGTGCTCGCCAGTTCCTGAATCCCCAGACTGTACACAGCGAGGAAGCCCCGGGCGATGGCCGAGTGCTTGTTGAGCTCGCTGTTCATCACCCCCAGGTAGCCTATCACTTGTCCCGGCCGAACCTCGGCGCATTTGACTATCAAGCGCTGCTTGTTTTGCAGCAGGCTCTCGTCCTCGCCGGGTTTCAAGCTATTGTCAAAGAAGCTGGCCGAGTTGTTGCCCCTGAAGTCCTTGATCTCTTGGTTGAGCGCCTCCTTGGCTGAAGATATGGCGGGGGTGTTTGTTCTATTTTCCGCTTCCGCTCCTGGGGCGGACTGATTGCCCCCCCCCCCCTCCCCCTCGCTGTCGCTGTCGTCCATCTCCTCGCTAACCCGATCGATCAGCACGCTGGCGGCGCCGAGCGAAAATTAAAAATAATGTTAGTTGTGGTTTGGTTTTTGTTGTCTCTCGTTACCCTCACCTCTGCACCACGTCGGCCTTCCCTCCAACGACGAAGAAGATGTCGTTGGGGACGGTATTCTCCCGAAAAATGTAGCAGCCGTCGGAGAACTGCGCCGGCTTCAGCAGGTCGAAGATGTACATCATTATCCCTGTCTGCTTCAAATACTTGAAAAGGCAGATGCTCTTCAGAATCTCGCTGTTGTTGTGGAAGAAGAGTTTGCGGGCGAGTGTGGTCGGCAACTTGGCAATTATGCCGTGTTCGTCGAACACACTCTGCGCCAAGCAAAGAAGGTGCGAATACGAATTGAGTGGAATAATATACGTTAGTTTAGTAGTGGCTCGTATATATTTATATATTTATATATTTATCGTCTTCATCAAGGCAAGCGAAGACCGAGTGACAAGAGGCTCACCTGCTGGGACAGGGAGTAGCGGATGTGGGAGCGGATCGACTTGTTCAGGAGTTTGTTAATGTTCTTTTCACTCAAATACTCGGTCACGTTTTTTATTCTTGCCTGCACGCGCGACTCTCGAGCGTTCAGCTGCCCCATTAACGTTGCAATATTGGCCAGTATGTAGCCAAAAACCGTAGCTCCCAGCATCATGATTACCACAGCGTACCATTTTTCAGCCAAACTGACCGCAACAATATCTCCGTACCCCACCGTTGTCATGGTCGTGAACGCCCAGTATAGTGCTGCAATGTACTGGTCGCTCACGTTCCGATCGTGGACGCCAATGTCGTAGTACCAGCTGTTCTCGACTGCACCGAGCGAACCAAGCGAGCCAAACGAATACGAATTGAGTGGGTTGGTTTAGTAGTGGATGTAGCCGTCTGCAGTCATTTCGTGATTCATCGCTCACCTTCGGTCGTCTGCTGACTCGTAAAGAAGAAGAAGCACCCGAACAGGTGTGCGATGAACGTGACCTGCAGCAGAAGTTTGATTAGCTCAAACGCCGCGGGGTTCAAGTTGAAGTATTCTTCTATCTTCTCTAAGTAGGTTCCCAGCTTCAGCAGCCTAACCAGCTTCATAAGCCGAATCAGCCTCACCACCTTGAGCAGCTTGAGAGTTGAAAGGCTGCTGCTCGAATCGCTCGAGACATCGTTCGATTGCAATTTGCTCTGCAGAAACCTCCCGCCTCCTCCGCTATCAATTTCGCTAAAGTTCCCACCTACCCCATCCTTCTCCAGCTCCGCCAGCAACATTCCCTCGTCAACCAAAAAGAATTCAACAATTTCGGCTATTGGAAAAACCGAGAAAAAATCAATGAAAAACCATCCTTTCAAGTAGTTCTTGGCAATTTCCGCCGGAATCGTCACCAGCAGGTCGTGCTCCTCGTCAAAGTAGGCGCACCTGAACGCCATGATCAGGTCCGCCCAGAAAATCAGATCGATGACCAAGTCGGTAGTTTTGCTGCGCCGAGCGAAGCGAGGCGCATTTTTAATGAAGCAAGAGCGAACCAAACCGAGCGAGCAAAAAAGAATTGAGTGGAATAATGTTAGTTTCGCGAGATCCATCGCGAGTATGCTCGTCTTCCTCAAGGCTCGCACGCTTCGCTTCGCTTCGCTCACCTTTTGGGAGTAGGAGCCATGTCAAAACCAAGCCGGAAGGGAACGACGATCACGCTGAAAACGATGAGGGCCCCAACGAACATGTCCCACTTCATTTTGGAGGGGAGCGTGGGGATGATGATGCCGCGCCGGAGCAGGTCCCATGACGTCTCGTCCACCACTTCCACCAAGGCGAGAGGTGATTTCGCCCCGGCTGCTCTGCTATCTTTTCTGTCCCTCGAACTGCTGTTGCTTGGCGAGGCCGCTGCGACTGCGGCAATGCTGTCCCCATCTAAGCTCGTTCTCCGCGTCTTGAAGCTGTTTTGCCGCTGCAAGCCGGGTGTAACGCTACCGCTGCCGTCGCTACCACCCTCGCTCTCGTTCCCATTGCTGCCCCCCAGTATCGGCGAGCTCGCCATTTTCTTAATCAGCGGCCCAATCCCCCCCCCCACCATGCTCTTCAATCGCCCGTTTTCGCCATCCTCGCTCCCGGACCGGTTCCTCCAATCCAGCGGGCTCCCGGCGTTAAAGCTCGGAATGCTAATGATCGGAGAATGGGGGGCTGTTTTTGCCGAGGCCAGCTGTTGCTCCTCCGCCTCCTTCTTCTTCTCTAACATTTCTCTCGCTCTGTTACTCCGCAAAACCTCGCCCGCTCCCCCCTCCTCCCCCTTTCGGATGGTTACTTTACCCTCGCTGAAGCTTAAGGACTGAATGTCAACCAGAATACCATCCAAAAATATCTTCTTCTTCGTCTTCCTCCCCTCACTCGTTAGCACCTCCACACACGCCATGGTCTCCTTGAACGTTGCCAACCTCTTATCGGTCTCCTCATTGAAGCGCTTGCCGGATATTGGATAGATCATGTTGGCATGGTCCAGGTTCTCTCGGCTGATTGACAGCATCTGGCAGATGTTCTGGGAGGTGTAACGGGCAACGCGGGGCTTCT
>Ga0302116_1002712_pt1 | contig 10243 bp, 15 predicted proteins | sample AG5_SCM_MG_FD_203124 | JGI IMG/M metagenome (GOLD analysis project Ga0302116, IMG submission 203124) | Marine microbial communities from Western Arctic Ocean, Canada - AG5_SCM | ecosystem: Environmental > Aquatic > Marine > Oceanic | place: Canada: Western Arctic Ocean | collected 2017-10-01 | reverse complement strand
ATCCATCAAATTTTGGAACCCTGCCGATGGAAGCTTGGTGAAGAGCATCGACCAGGCTCACACCTCTCTCGTCCTTAGCGTCTCATACTCCCCAAACGGGCGTATTCTTGTGAGTGCTGGTTACGACAAAACGATGAAGATCTGGGATGCTGAGACTTTCGAGCTCAAGCACACGTTCGAGCAGGAATTCAACACCAATAAGCTCACCATCACGGCCGATTCCAACTACATCGTTTCGGCCAACGCAGACCACACGGTTAGAATCACCCCCTGCCGAGAGTACCAACCTATCACTTGCCTCACCCCCGTCCTCAACCTCATTCTCCACATCGTCTACAAGTGGGAATTTGTGTCGTTCTTGGAGCCAAACGAAAACACACCGAGCTCACCCCTCGAGAAAGTCATGAGGGTACTCGGCGAGTGCGTGTACAACGGCGGCTACAACGTCACCTCCGAGATCCTGTCCTTCCTCTCCCCAGCCCACCTCCCAATCCAAATCACCCCGACCAGGTGGAAATCTAAAAGAGAAGGGGAAGGGAAGAAGAAATTAAATTTAAAGAGTTCCTACATTTGAAATCATCATTTTATCATCATTTTATCGCTGACAAGCATCAGCAGCTCCTCCACTCCTTTCCCCCTCATTCCCACCCCTTTAGCAATCCCATTCCACACAAGACCCTTCATCCCCTCCGCAACCCCCTTGCACTTCTCTGCCACTCCTTTCACCCCCTCCTCACTCCCAAACTCCCTCTCAAACGCAAACCACCTAGCCCACGAGTCCCCGTTCCCCTCTTCCAAGCTGACCGCCCTGAAGAACCACTTCCGCGCTTTTTCCACCTGCGCCGAGAGTATATATTATTAGTTTAGTTAGTTAGAGTAGCGATTATAATTGGCCAATGCCGCCCGTCGCTCACCTTCCCCTCCCTCGAAAACAGTCCTGCGACCGCCGCAATCACGTTGCTGTCGTCCGGGCAGTTCTTGATCGCGTCCATGCTCTTCCTCTTCTGGTCCGCCCTCGGACTTGTGACGATTTCCTCGCTCCACAGAAACCCAGAGTTCGGGCACTGCTGCAGCGCTTTGGCCATCAGGATGTTTGCACCCTTGCCATCTTCCCCTTCCCCAGCGTGGCGGCGTTCCAGCCTGCAGTAAATGACGATTATTATTATTAGTGTTCCACAAGGCTCTCGCGTTATAAATAACCTACCCGCTCCCTCACTCACTCCCTCACTCACTCCCTCACTTACTCACTCCCTCACTCACTCACTCACTCACTCACCTGATTGCCTCGAGCCAAAGTTTATCGTTGCTCTCGTTCTTCAACCTCGCAACTTCTAGCAGGCTCCGACTCTTTGCAACACTCCCGCCTTCCAACTCCTCCTCGAACCGAGAGGCCATGATCCACAGATCAATGCAGTTCGGGCAGGCCTTCAAGCCGTTGTTGAACCACTTCTTGGCCACAGCAATTTTCTCCTCTCCGCCCTGCTGGGCGCAAACGTCCGCTCCCATCAGGAAGAATTTGTGGAATGTTTTGTGCTGTGACGAGTTAGTGTTTGGTGCAGCTGGCTCGTGCCCGTCACGCTCGCTCTCACTCACCTTCTTTATTCCTTCCTCCAGCAAGTTTAAGCAGAGTTCAAAGTCTCCAATCTCTCGTTCTAGCAAAGCCGATTTCAAAAAGACCCTCTCCCCTCCGCACTGGGTTCTTGCACGGGTAAGCAGGGTCCTGGCTCGTTTCAACTCTGCGCCGAGCGAAGCGAGGCGCATTATTAATGAAGCAGGGGGGAGCGAGTGAGCAAAACGAATGCGGAATTAACGATAATTTAATTTTGTGGCTCGTATTCTCGTCTTCCTCAACCCCCCCCCGCTCCGCTCGCTCACCTCCGTTCTCCCACTCCAGTTTTGCCGCTGCCAGCCAGATTTGCTCGCAGTTTGGATTGGCAGCGAAGGCCTCTGTCAAAATCTCCCTCGCCGCAGCCACGTCCCCTTCCCCCACCCACTTTTCCTTCGCAAACATCAACCACAAGATCTCCGCCGTCGGACAACTCGTGACCGCCTGCCTCAAGATCTGCGCCGAGCGAAGTGAGGCGCATTTTTAATGGAGCAGGGGGGGAGGCGAGCGAGCCAAAAAATCGAGAATAATGTTAGTTTAGTAGTGGCTCGTATATATTTCTCGTTTTCGCTCGCTCACCTCCTCCACGGATTTCACCGAGCCGTGCTTCTTCTCCAGCTCGACCGCTTTGACCCACACCGAACGCTGAGCCGAGTGGAATAGTATAATGTTAGTTTAATAAGTATATTGCTGGGTTAGGTAAATTGATAAAAAAAGGCTCGCGGCGCTCACCTTGGAATTGAAATTTTTCAAAATGTAGGCGTAAATGGCCCGCGCGGATTCGATGCTGCCGCGTTCGTACGCACCCTCCGCATCCGCAACCCACGTCCTGATGCGATCCTCCACGTCAACTCCGAGCGAAAGGCAGTTCCTGACGATTGCTGCGCGCCATAACCATAATAGTGTAAGTAGTTAAATGTTAGTTAATGTACTCAACTCAACTCAATTCAATTCAACTGAACTGAACTGAACTCAACTCACCTCCGCACGTGTAAATCGCTCCAGAACTTTCGCACGTTTCGGCTTCACGAAGCCAACCGTCGCGCTTTATAATCACGTTGTCGGACATGGAGAGGAGCTTCACCGCCTTCTCGACAACCTTATCCACCACTTCGTTGTTATTCTGCGCCTCCTCCAGCTTCGCTGCCGCAATCCAAATTGCCAATTCCGCTGGCAATTCCTTCCTGGCGTTGTTCAGCACTCTTCTCGCGTTCTCGTAGGTCTCCAGCCTCGCCAACGCAAGCCACATATCAACACTTTTTGGACAGTACACAACCGCCTGGCCAAGCATGATTCTTGCATCGTCTGCGCCGAGCGAAGCGAGGCGCATTTTTTTTTGGAGCAGGGGGGGAGGCGAGCGAGCCAAAAAAATGAGAATAAAGTTAGTTTAGTAGTGGATCTCATTCTCGTCTTCCTCAAAGGCTGGCTCGCTTCGATTGCTCACCTACGTCCTCTAGCTCAATGGCGTACTTCCACAGTTTGACGCTGTTATTTATCGCCTCCAAGGCCTTCCGGAGAACTTTCCTTTTCTCAGCCTGCACCGAGCGAAGCGAGGCGCATTTTTAATGAAGCAAGAGCAAAAAAACGAGCGAGCCAGACGAGCGAGCCAGACGAATTGAGTGGAGTGGGTTAGTTCAGTAGTGGATGTAGCCATTATGTCTGTAGCCAGTTCGCGGGATTCATCGCGAGTATCTCGTCTTCCTCAAAGCTCGCTCGCTCGCTTCGCTCACTCACCTCCCCAACTTCCAGCTCCACCGCTTTCAAGTACAGCTTGACAGACTGCGGGAGCTTCAATATCCCCATTCTAAGCACGAGAGCAAGAGTGGGTTAGGAGTGGGTTAGGAGTGGGTTAGGAGTGGGTTAGGAGCGAAGACGGAATGGAACTCACCTGCACACCCCCTTCCCCATCTCCGGATTCTCTTGCAGCCGCACCGCCTCCAACCAAACGTCCTCGCTGTCGCTGCACGCATCACAACCGTCCTTGATAATCTTCCTGGCTGCGAGTGCCTTCCCGGCAAATTCCTCAACCCTCGCCGCCGCAATCCACCCTGGCCCGTGCTTCGGGTTCGTGTCCCTCACGCTCTTGAGCAAAAGCCTCGCCTTCTTAATGTCGCCGATCTCCGCGCTCGTGCTGATCTTCTCGGCCGCCAAGCTCGTCAAATAACCCTTGGGATCGATCACGGTCTGCCCGCTGACGCTGTCGCTCATTTTGTCCAAGTTCATGGACATCAGCTTGCCCCTGGAGCTGGCCAGTCCGCTCAAATTCTGAACCGTTCCAGATTGGCCGTTTTCTTCCGTGGTGGTGCTACCACTTTTACCGTCAGCAGATGACGTCGCAGCGTGAAGCACCGTGTCCGGCAGAGGGGTGAAAACCTCCTCGCGCTTCTTCTGCTTGTACTTGAGGGAGTAGTCACCCACGTCGGGAATGGCATTCCACTCGTCCTCCGTCACTGACTTCAAATTGCGCTTCAGGTCGGCGAACTGGTCGCTGATCGATTGGGCGGAAGAAATTTCGGTTTCAGTAGAGGTGGCTGACTGTAAGGGTGGGTTGGGTTAGAATTGAGAGGAAAGGAGGGGAGGGAGGTGGAGGGATGTGGAGGGAGATGGAGGGAGGTGAAAACATTAAAATCACCAACAAACACACCTTACTGTCATCCTCGTCGCGTTTTCGCTTGCGACGAGCTTGCATTCGTTGATCGATAGCCTCATAAATCTTGTCAGCATCCTCATCCTCACGGTCGTACTCAGACTGGCTCACTATCGAGCCGGAGTAGCCTGAAAAATTGTCAAACTGGGAGTTGTCCAAGGAGGCCTCTTTGGGCTTGTCAGCAGAGGCATTTCCAATATCAGATCGAGTTTGGAATCCCACAGCACCACGGCCTCGGCCGGCTATGTAGCCCGGAGGGGCTCTCACGTTGTCATAAGTCGGGGCCGAGCGGCTCATGTTCCGATATATTTATTGTGTTACTCGACACCTCGAAACCTCGAAAGAAAATTTTACAAAACAATAATTTTGACAAAAACTCTCCAAATCATGCCAATCAAATCATCAGCAGCAGCCCCGCTCCTTCTCTTTGGAGCCACATTGATGATTTTCAAATTCAAAACAGCATCAAACCTAGCTTCCTCCTCCTCATCCTCCTCCTCCTCTTCCTCATCCTCCTCCTCCTCCTCCACCAAATTCTCATACAGCAATTACAATGACACATCTACTGTATCACAAAAAACAACCCACAGGCTCCACAAGCTCGTTGCCTCGACAAACACAAAATTTACAACAATCTGCGACGACTCCTTGAACAACCTGATGAAGCGCTGGAACAGCGCCGTAGCTTCTCTCATAAACGAGCTAACGAAGGGTTCCGCCAGAGAGCCTGACGCATTAGATATCGCAACGATTAAGCTGCACGAAATTTTGCTCAAGTACCAAGAGCCAACCCGGCACTACCACAAGCTTGCGCATCTTGTTGAGATGTTTGAGTACATTGATGCGTTGTCGGCATTGTCAAAAAACCCAACCCCAATCACTCTAGTTTTCGCCACGTTTTTCCACGACTTGATCTACGATGGCAAAGAAAAAAACAATGAAGAACTTTCCGCTGATGAGTTTTTGGACTTTTTCGAAGGTGAGCGAACGAGAACGAGCCTTGATGAAGACGACTGCCTTCACTACTTTTAACTAACCCACTCAAACTATTTTTGCTCGCGTTATTTGCTATTCTCATGCTTCGTTATAAATGCGCACAATCTCGCTTCGCTCGGCAAATGCAGATTTCACGCTTGCCCTCGAGTCTGAGCCCGACGCCGGCGCAGAGACCGCGATCCGTGACGAGGTTGAGAACCTCATAATGATGACGAAATCCCACGACGTGGGAAAATCGGAGGACGAATTGCTGAAAATCTTTATAGACGCGGATATGGCTGTTTTGGGAAAATCGTGGGACGCGTACAAGGTGTACGCAGCTGCGATTAGAGAGGAGTACCGGCACGTGGGGGATGTAGATTTTTGCCAGAAGAGGAAGGAGTTTCTGGAAAATACGTTGGAAGGCGGGGGGAAAGTTTTTGCTACTGAAGAGATGATTGAGGGGTTGGAGGAGAGGGCGAGAGAAAATATGGAGCGAGAAATTGATTTGCTAGGGATTTATCTAGAAAGTGTTGTTCAATAGTTCAAACCTTTTTTTATGTGAAGTGTTTATGTTACTCTACGCTTGAAGGACACCGTGTTACTAGTCTTTACTTCGCTCGAGTTGTAGCGGGATAGTTGGAGCCGCGACAAGTCCTTCAGATCGTGTCGCTCGAAATCTCTCAGAACCTCGTTGGGCGCGTTATCATCGTTGAATTCTTCATTTCCCCACGTGAGCCACGGACACCCGCAGTTGCCATTGTCCGTTTGGCCGATCATGATGTACTCGCTCACATTAGTGTTTGCGCGAAAGAGGTACGTCAGATCACAGGCCATGGGATGCCACGCGCAAATGACAATGACATTTATGTTCTTTTCCTCCCCCTTTTTACCGGCATACTTTTCCAAAGCTTGCACAACATCTAGTTTTTCCACAGCGTGATTCGGATCTATGCCCCAACTACCGTTGTCAGTTGCGACGAATTTCACGTTTTCTCGTGTTCGCAAATTGTTGTGCGCCTGCTTCCCCCCCCCCTCCCCTTTCCCCTTCCTCCCGAAACGAGTGCTGCTCAAATATTTGGTCAGGCGCCCGTCGCCAGCACACACTTCTAATACGACTGTTTCTTTGTTGCTGCTGCTCCTGCACGCACGCGAGAGGTGCTGAGCGAGAGCGCTGCAGTATTCGCGTGACCAGATTTCCCACCAATTGCTCTCCTCCATCAACAGATTAAACTCGTTGTGGCCGTACACTGAACCGCCCGCAGCCTCAATTACTTGCTCCATGTCCCAGTGGGCTATGGAGTTTGTAGGATCGAGCGCGTTGATTAGGGAAGTTCGGTGGGGCGGTGGCGACGAGGCTGTGATCGGTTTTCGATGCCACGATTGTAAATTGAACGTTTTTTCAACCATATCCACTGTGGGCATTGACTTCGAGCTAACATCGTCCTTATTGTCGTCGAGGTAGCGCTGTATCCAGGTCTTGGTCTTGGTATTGGTCTTGCTTTTAATGATCTCGTTGAGCGTTCTCTGGTACTTGGCACGCAGGAACTCCTTCCGAACGAGGCCGAGGAAAACGTGGTTCTTGTTGTCGTTAAAGACGGCAAGGTCGGACAGGTTCTTGGTCGGGGCGATTGAGTTCAAGAAGAACTCGCCGAACTTGGAGACTCGATTAGGGTCAGAACGATTGGAATCAGACTGGGCTTGGATTGTCTTGATCTTGACAAGGAGAGGGATGACCGCGCTGTTCAAAATGTACGTTATTATGGGACTGGAGGTGCGAGAGTTTAGGGTGAGGGCATAATGGAGCGGCTTGTGGGTTCTCGCTAGTAGCTGGAAGGGGAGGAAGAAGACCATAGTGATCTATGTCGGTGGTTTGTGGGTTCTCGCTAGTAGCTGGAAGGGGAGGAAGAAGACCATAGTGATCTATGTCGGTGGTTTTCTTCTGTTGAGTTAGGTTGCATCTTTTGATTGCGCCGGCTCGTTGTTGCTATGAAATGTGAAGGAATTTTAAATTTGCTCTATTATTTCGCCAACATCGACATCAACGATCTTGTTCCTCAGCACGTGCATCATCATTCAAGTTTTTTGCACACCTGATCGACCTTAAACTCTACAGTATCCCCCATCCCGCCATAATCCAAAATTACAGACCCATCACTCCCCATTCATGAGCCCCATACCCAATGATCCTCGACTTCAAACAATCTTCAATGTTCATGATGTTGACTCCTCCGGCTCGATCAATGCTTCCGAACTTCACCAAGCTCTCAATTCCCTCGACGTTGCGATTTCCCCCGCCGATTGCAAAACAATCCTGACCGACCACGATTCCGACTCTTCTGGCAGTCTGTCTTTCCAAGAGTTCAAAGTCATCTTCGGCGAAGCTCGTCTCAAAGCAGTTTTCCAACAAATAGACGTCGACTCCTCTGGTTCGATAAACACAGCCGAGCTTCAGACCGCCCTCCTTTCTCTCGGCTACAAACTCCCCTCTTCCCAAATCGCCTCAATAATGAAAAAGGTTGATTCGGACAATTCGGGCGAGGTGAACTACACCGAGTTCCACACTTTTTTCAAAATGGTCCCAGCTGCATCGCTCGCCTCAATAGCGAAGCAGTGGGTGTCGCAAGTTCCCATCGACGTTGGGTCCGATCTATCACCCCCAACAATCTCCCCCGACGTCCCTTGGTACTTTGCAATCTTCGGGGGCTTGGGTGGCATCATGTCACGAACAGCAACAGCTCCTTTAGAAAAGGTCAAGCTTGTTTCCCAAGTCTCAGCTAAGCGAATCAACATCATTTCCGAGCTCGCGAAAACTAAAAAGCAGCTTGGCTACAAGGGTATGTTCGCTGGAAACATGGCAAATTGTTGCCGAGTGTTTCCTTACGCGGGAATCGTGACCATCGTATATCTTAGGGGTTTGAAAATGACGCCAGCTGATAACGAGTTTGACGCGTGGGAACCCGTTTATCGAGGCAGCGTTGCCGCTTCCGCAGGTATAATTGGACAGCTTTGCACCTACCCCATGGACGTCGTTCGAGCGCGGCTCACCGTGAACCCTCAACTATACACCTCGATGCTCCACTGCGGAAAAGAAATTTTCAAGGAGAGCGGCTATCGTGGATTGTATAAAGGATTGACTCCAACCCTGTGCGCCGTCGCCCCGTTTCTAGCTACGCAAATGGCAACGGCAGACATGCTAAAGGCCAAAGCAGCGGAAAACAATGTAGAAATAACATCAGTGCGAATGGCGGTGATTGGAGGGGTAGCCGGCGCGACGGCTCAAACGCTAGTCTATCCGCTCGACGTTTTGCGACGACGAATGCAGGTCCAAACAGCTGCGGGGAGCGAACACGTTTTATCCGACAACACGTGGTTAGCGATGCGCCAGGTTGTGAAGCGGGAAGGGGTGAGAAGTTTGTTCAGCGGAATTCTTGTAACGTTTGCAAAGGTTATACCAGCGACTGCTGTGGGGATGACAATTACGAGGGAGCTTATCCAGCAGAGTAATCGGAATCGGTGGGACAACTAGAAGAATAGAAAGGACGAGAGAGAATGTTCAAATATGAAAACGCCATAAAAAACTAAATTTTAATCATAGGTCGAGATCCTAGGCAAGGTACGCCTCCCACAACCATTCGGTTGTGTTACCTCCATCGTTTCTGAATTTGTCAAGATCTAGCTTAATTCCGCCATAGTGTTCTACGATAAGTGCCTCTTCGTCTGACTCCGCTAGCAACCCAATCAAATCACCAGAATCCATCTCATGTTCGTCTCTTGGTCGAAACAAACAAACCCCTTCGTCAACGCACTCGAGCACCATCTTGGTTGCTTCTGAATCATTTGTGTCAAAAATGGTAAGGTTTCGGCACTCTACAGAAAGGAGAAGATCATAGCAATTCACAGGGGCAAGATGAGGTACGTGGATCTTCGTGATTTGCGTGTGTGTGACACTAGGAGACAGGAGAGGAAGGTGAATAGTGATTAAGGTTCGTTGATTGGCATTTCGCAATCTCCTGTTAAGGATCAGCCTAAGCCTCGGCCTCGATATCGAAAACATTGCCCCTGACGGTCAAAAGTTCTAGGGAATTTATGTTTTCATGCTTTGCACTTTTTTGGGACTGCCTATCCACAATGCATTTGAATTGGTTGATCACCTTATTTAAAATAATGTTGTCAAGAATGAAATATTCAAACTCACCCTTGATTGTGACACTATAACACAAACACCCACCCCAAAATGAAGCCAGATATCACAATTGTGGTGCTTTTAGCTCTAAACACCCTCACATCATCGTCGTCGTCGTTGATAAATCGTCCACAAATAAATTCTCTCTCCTCCTCTTCTCCTGATGTAATCCCAGAGCCTGACATCCAAATAGACGTATCAATTTCCAACCCCCCCCTCGAACCAGATCACCCCCCCCCCGTCACAGAAGATGAGGAAAAGAAAAGGAAGAAAGAGGGAGGCATTGGTGATCCTGATGATAATTCAGACAATGATGCCAGTGATTCTGAAGACCCCCCATCATCCTCTCCCAACAATAATAATAATGCTGACGATGACAACAACAGCGACAATGACAATGACAATGACAACAACAACGAAAACAACGACACCATCTCGGACAGCAATCCCAAAGGCAACCGCCTTACCAAGCTGTTTGGCAAAAAACCAACCCCCCCCCCCATGACAGTCAGTTTGGATTCGATCGAGGAGGACGACATTTCCCTAACCACAGCCAGAGAAGAGGTTTTGACATTTGCTTTTGCTTCGCAGGTATATTTTCCCTCCTCAACCCTTTCCACCCCCGACTCCAAGCCTTCCTATCACGATGTGAACAAGGAAGCCCTCAAACGGTTGGATCGTCGCACACTCTACAACGCTCTGTTGCTTGAGCTATCGTCCTCCAAGCTCTCTTCCCCCCCCGCCGCGGGGGCGGCGGGGGGGCCGGGGCCGGCGGGGCGGGGGGGCGGCCGGGCGGGGCGCGGGGCGGGCGCGGCGGGGCCGCCGCGGC
>Ga0302116_1002710_pt1 | contig 10245 bp, 11 predicted proteins | sample AG5_SCM_MG_FD_203124 | JGI IMG/M metagenome (GOLD analysis project Ga0302116, IMG submission 203124) | Marine microbial communities from Western Arctic Ocean, Canada - AG5_SCM | ecosystem: Environmental > Aquatic > Marine > Oceanic | place: Canada: Western Arctic Ocean | collected 2017-10-01 | reverse complement strand
TAAGTGACATCCGTGAGATCCGCCACACTTCGCATCGCGCCCACGCGCCCACGGTTTCGCGCTCTGCACGGATCTGTCATGCACGCCGGCGCCTCCGTGTCGATCTCCCCCGGCGCGGCGCGCCTCCGCGCCTCGGCCTCCCCGTCCGGCCGCGCGGATCGCGTCGCGCGCGCCCCGGCGGTCGCGCTCTTCGGTGGCGGGAGGAAGCGCTCGCCCGCGGTGCCCTTCCCGAATGGCACGCCGGGCCCCGACGGCATCGTCCCCGGGGTCGGTAAGGGCATGCCCAAGTGGCCGGAGGTGTGGGAGTGGCTCAACTACGAGAAGCGCATGCAGACGGTGGACTCCGCCGAGGCTGTCGCCATGATGCGCAAGGGCGCGGTGTTCCTCGACGTCCGGTTCGACCCCGACTACGAGAAGTGGTCCGTGCCGGGCTCCGTCCACGTGCCTTACGTCACCGGCGGCGTCCTCGCCAAGATGCGCCTCCCGGGGTTCAAGCGCAAGAACGAGGACTTCGTCCGCCTCGTCCGCGAGGCCATCCCTGACAAAAAGACGAAGATCATCCTCGCGTGCATCTGGGGCGGGTCGCTGGTGCGCGAACCACCGAAGAACCGCGGCCTCACCGACGACACCAAGGGCGCCGGGTCCCTCCCGGGCGCCTTCGAGCTCTACCAGGACGGCTACGAGAATCTCGTTCACCTCTACGGCGGCGTGAACCAGTACTATCAGGACTGCGCGTTCGACGCTAACCTGCCCGAGGGAGAGGGCGTGTGGCCCGGGGACCTGGAGTGGTTCGGGTACAGGCAGTTCGTCCAGAAGGACAGGCTCAAGGGGCAGCGGGACGACTGATGATCGATCGCGCGTGCGTTTAGGTGCGTGCGTACGTGCGTGCGTGCGTGCGTGCTTGTGTAATCTGTTATATACATCAGTTCTCTCGGGTGTCGTCGTCTGGCTCCCTCTCACTTCCGCTTGATGATCATTCCGACCCGTTTCATCTTCGACTGGCAGCACGTCAACTCGTCGCAGGCGGTGTCGACGCTGGCAGCCGGGTCGTCGCCCTCGGCGTTCACGTGGTTATATTCGCACGGCACGCACCAGCCGGACTGCACTCGCTCTATCAGACACTTCACCTCCGCGCCCGCCTTGATGAGCAACATGGCAATCATCGCGTCCCCGTTCTCAGCGACTAGGTGCAGAGGCGGCGTGGTTAAGTCGACGTCATACTTGTCGACGTCGGCTCCCGCGTCAATCAGGAGCTTCACCACCTCAGGCGATTGCCAAGCTGCGGCTGTCTTGATAACGCCAAATAAGCACACCTCCCTGACTAACCGACATGCTGGCTGGCTGGACATGATGAGAGTCCCGCTTGCCGGATAGCGAAAAGCGAATGATCAAGCGAAAAGCGAGAGGTTGAAGAGGACACGTCTCATACGCTCCCCCCGCCGCGTGGGCATGAGCAGCCGCCAGAAGACGCTCGCCGCGGTCCATCGGGCGCTGCTCGCCTCGGCGACGCCCCTCGCGCCGTCATCCGCCTCGCCCCTCGCGCCCCGCGCGTTCGGAGAGCTCGCCGCGCGATGGGCTAACCTCGCCCCCTCGCATCATCATCGCGTCGTAAGTCGCGGCGCGTCGGGCGGGCGCGCGGGCGTCGCCGGCGCGTCGCCCAAGGGCCCGTTCGCGGTGCCCACCCCGAGCAGGGCCGAACACCTCCCCGCGCCCGCGCGGCAGCTGGCGGCCCTCGGCGACCACCGCGCGGGTCTCGCCACCGCCCAACACGCGCGCGACGGCGGTGCGGGCGCGGCCAACTCCCGCCTCTTCTCCTCCCTCAACGCGCTCAAGTGGACCGCCGCCGCGCTCGCCGCGCTGGAGGTTGCGCTCTGGGCCAGCTCGCAGGCCTACGCCCCTGACGCCGAGGAGCAGACGGTGTCCAACTGGTCCGGCACCCAGCACGTCGACTGCGCCAGATACGCGCAGCCGGAATCCATCGAAGCGTTGGAAAAAGCCGTCGAGTGGGCGCACACCTACCGCCGCCGGATCCGCCCGGTGGGCAGCGCGCTGTCCCCAAACGGCGCCGCGTTCAACCCCGAGGGCATGCTCTCCCTCGCCATGCTCGACGATGTCGTGCGCGTGGACCCGAGCGCGATGACCGTGACGGTGCGCGCGGGCGCCAGGGTGCTGGAACTGGTCGAGAAGCTGCGACCGCACGGTCTCACGCTCGCCAACTACGCGTCCATACGCGAGCAGCAGATCGGCGGGTTCACGCAAGTTGGCGCGCACGGCACCGGCGCGACGATCCCGCCCCTGGACGAGACCGTGTGTGATCTCACGCTGGTCACGCCGGGGAAGGGTACGATTCGTCTGTCGGATGACGACGCGGACCCGGATACCTTCCGGATGGCCCGGTGCGGCGTCGGGTCCCTCGGGGTCGTCTCCGAGGTGACCTTGCGGTGCGTCCCGTCGCACCGGCTGCTGGAGCGCACGTGGACGGCGACGCACGATGAGATTCACAAGAACCACGCGCGGTGGCTCGAGGAGCATAAACACATTCGGTACATGTGGATACCGCACACGAAGACGGTGGTGGTGGTCGGGTCCAACCCGCTGGCGCCCGACGCCGCGGTTCCCAAACCGACGAGCGCGTACTCCGAGGCGAAGAAGGTGGAGCCGATGGTGCGGCTGTTGCGGGAGGTGGCGCCCGACGTGGACCCCGGCGGCATGGGATTCGGGCAGCTTCGCGACGAGCTGCTCAAAGTGAACCCCCTCGACTTGGCGCACGTCAAGCGGTGCAACGCCGCGGAGGCTGAGTTCTGGCGACGTAACTCCGGCACGCGGTGCGACTGGAGCGACCAGATTTTGGGGTTCGACTGCGGCGGGGAGCAGCACGTGTACGAGATTGCGTTTAGAACGGGCGACGACGTCGAGGGTAACACCGGGGCGGATCTCGCGTACATGAAGGATCTGTTGGCGATGATCGATCGCGAGGGGATCCCGGCGCCCGCGCCCATCGAGCAGCGGTGGAGCGCCGGTAGCAAGTCCCCGCTCTCCCCGGCGACGAACGACGGGCACGATCTCACCAAGCCCGGTTTGCACAGCTGGATCGGGATCATCATGTACCTCCCGAGCCCGGACCCGGCTTCGAGGGACGCCATCACGCGCGCGTTTAAATCGTACGCTAAAAAGGAGGAGGACGCGCTCGGGGATACGTACGGGATCAGGACGCACTGGGCGAAGATCGAGCTCCCGGACGGCGAGGAGGAACGGAAGGAGGCGCGCGCGAGAATCGAGCGGCGGTACCCGAGCGCGGAGAAGTTTCGCAAGATTCGCGCCGAGCTGGATCCGAAAGGGGTGCTCGGCAACAACCTCATCGAGGGCTTGCTCGGCGATCCCAAGCGCGTGCTGCGGGAGGGGCAGTCGAGGAGCGATTGGAACGCGCCGGGGGAGTACTTCGGGGCTGCAGTTCGAGCGGCGAAGCGCGCGATGGGTCAGGGCGCGTGAATGAAGAACGCGTGCGTGAATGAAGAACGCGTAGACTATCCATCGCCTTCAAACGCGACTACTCGACTAATAGCTCACAGCTCCCCGTCCTTCGCCGCCTTCTTGGCTCGCTTCTTCCTCGCCTTGCGCTTCTTCTTCCCTTTGCCGTTCTTACCGAATTTCGCATCCTCCGTTTGTTTCCGCGGCGTCGGCTTGGACTCTCCCTTCTTCCACACCCGCGAGTTCCACTCGAAGCTCTCGACCTCGTCCTGTTCCCACAGAAACTCCCGCACCTCGGGCATGTACTTGCCGTCGGCCATGTTTATGAGCACCGTGTCGACGTCGATGGCGTAGAGGTTCTCGCTCATCCCGCCGCTCCGCAGCAGCGTCGCCCACTTCCCCGACAGCTCGTCGACCTGCTTCTGGGTCCGCGTCGAGCCGTCGGGGGGCGGGTTCAGCTTGACGAAGGTCATCTGCGGGCCGGACGACGCCGCCGCGAGCGCGTCGAACCCTCCGCCTTTCCCGCCCTTCGTGAGTTCGGACAGGTCGAATCCGCCGCCGCCGCCCCCGGGTGGACCGCCGCCCTCCATCTCCCGCTCCATCGCCAGCTGTCGCTTGGTCATCCCCCAACTCTTGTACTCGTCATCCTCCTCGTCGTCCACGACGTCGTCGAGCTTCTCGGGGACCCTCGGTCTAGGCTTGGCCAGGACGCATCGCGGCGCGACCAGGAAACATATCAGGACGATGGCCAGCGTTGAACGGCGAATGAATGGCCGCATCGTCGAGCGATGGGCGAATTGGGGCGCGCGTGCGTCGGCCAATGGATGGAACAGCCTCGTTCGATCGACGGTGCCACAAAACCAAAAAAACCAAAAAAAAAATTGCAGTCAACAACCGGGAACCCTGACCCGCAACCTCCGATGAACCCGAAAGCCACGTGAGTCTGAAAAAAGCAAGTGATTGGCGCGGTTGAAACCGAGCCGAGATCCCGCGCGAGCTCTCTGAGCCACGGAAATCGCCGATGACGAGGACGTCCGTTTTATCAAACACGACAACGACAAGAACCGCGGGCGACGACACACGTCCCAGGCGGTCGGAGCTGAGCTTTCCGTCGTCCGGCGAAGTTCCAAACACCGGCTCGAGGTCACGCGTCGAGCGCGCGCGACCGCATCTTCTCGCCGGCACCTTCCGGCACGGACCTTCCACATCACATCCCCCGCCCGAACCTTTTTTCGCGCGGGTAAAATCTTTCCGCTCGGACCTATAGAAACACCATGAGCGGCGCCGAGCATGTCCAGGACCAGGAGCTGCCCTCCACGCTCTCCATCCTGCCCCTCAAGAACCGCATCCTACTCCCGTCGTCCGCCATGAAGCTCCTGCTCACCTCCCCGAGGTCCGTCGCGCTCGTGGACGCCATCCTGTCGTCCACCTCGGCGAGGGGCGGAAACCACCACTCGCTGTACGTGGGCGTGGTACCGCTGCGCCGGGACCCGCGGGCCAACTCCAACGCCTTCGCCGCCGCCGCCGGCATGCTCGACGACACCGAGGACACCGAGGACGCGCATCACGCGCACGGCAGCGGCGCGAACATCGCCGCGCCCGAGGACGAGCGCGCGCGGCTCCACGACGTCGGCACCGCCGCGCGCGTCGTCCAAATCGCGCGCAAAGATTCACCCGTGAGAAGCTACACCCTACTACTCGAGGGCCGGTGCAGGTTCGCCGTGGACAAGCTCACCGCCGTGCATCCCTTCATCGTCGCGGAGGTTCGACAGCTCGACGCCGCGGGCACCGGCGTCCAGCTGAACGGAGGAGCCGGAGGAGACCCGGAGGATGACCCAGAGCTCGAGTCCGTGGCGGCTTCATTCAAAGACCGCGCTCGAGAACTCGTGGACCGACTGGAGCGGCGCAAGGGCCACGCCAGGCGGCTCAAGTCCATGCTGGAGTCCGCCCCGGCGCACAGACTCGCGGACCTCTTCGTCGCAGCGTTCGAGGACTCGTTCGACGCGCGGTTAGAGCTCCTGAGCACCACGTGTCCAAAGGTGACTTTCTTTTTATTTTCGAATTTCTTTTTATTTCCGTATTGTGGGCAATTAGACTGACGTCGTGTTTTGTGCACAGGAGCGAATGCGAAAGGCGCTGTCGCTGGTGGAGGCGCACCTCGGGCAACTCGACGTGACGACCGACATCGCCAAGAAAGTGGAGGGCCGGCTGTCCAAGACGCAGCGCGAGTACCTCCTGCGGCAGCAGATGCAGGTGAGCTTATTTTTATTTACGTACGGGCGATTAGTATGACGTCGTGTTCTGTTTAGGCTATACGCGAGGAACTCGGCGAGGCGGACGGCGGAGGCGCGGACGGGGAGGACGACCTGGACCAACTCCAGCGGTGAGTGTATTTCAATTACCTTCGCGTATCGTATGGGCAATTAGATTGACTGACGTCGTGTTTTGTGTATTTGTTCACAGGCGCCTGCACGACGCTTCGCCGCCCGAGGAGGTCTTGAAGCAAGCCACCGGCGAGTTGCGCAAGTTACGTAAGATGACGGAACAGGCTCCCGCGTACGGCAGCACGCGCGGGTGGATCGAGTGCGTCGCGAGCTTACCTTGGGCCAAGGAAGCCGCGTCGGATTCGCACGAGGTGGCCATGGCGGAGGCCCGCGCGGTTCTCGACGAGGAGCACTACGGCTTGGACAAGGTGAAGGACCGCATCGTGGAGTATCTCGCCGTCCGCCGGTTGCGTCCGGAGGCTAGACCGCCGATTTTGTGCTTCACGGGCCCGCCCGGCGTGGGTAAGACGACGCTCGCGAGGTCAATCGCGAAGGTTTTGAGCCGACCTTTCCAGCGCATTTCGTTGGGCGGCGTTCGCGACGAGGTGAGTGTTACTGTACAGCCCACACTCAAATACGTGTTACCCAATTACCACCTAATTACTAACCACCCCCCCCCTCCCCCGCCCATCAGGCTGACATTCGAGGCCACAGGCGGACGTACATAGCGTCCATGCCCGGGCGGCTCATCGCCGGACTGAAGCGATGCGGGGTCAAGGATCCCGTGATGCTGTTGGACGAGCTCGATAAGATGGGCGCGGATTCCCGAGGCGACCCCGCGGCGGCTATGCTCGAGGTGTTGGACCCCGAGCAGAACCACGCGTTCACCGACCACTACCTCGGCATGCCTTTCGACTTGTCGCGCGTCACGTTCCTGGCCACCGCGAACGACCCGAGGACGATCCCGGGCCCGTTGAGGGACCGCATGGAGATGATCGACGTCCCGGGGTACACGAGCGAGGAGAAGCACCACATCGCGATGACGCACGTCGTGCCTCGAGTACTCGACGAGCACGGTTTACTTCGCCCCAAGCCGAGGCTGACGATCCCACGGGAAGCTGTCGAGATTGTCGTGCGGAGCTACACGCGCGAGGCTGGCGTGCGGGGACTACAGCGGTGCCTCGCGTCGCTGTGCCGCGCCGCGGCGGTGCACGCCGCGCACGCGTCTGACAACAAGGGCTCCGGCGGCAACAACGTCGTCCTCGCGTCGCCTCCCGGTGGATCGAATTCGAACCGATCGCTGCACCCGGCCGCGGCGGCGATGTCCCGCATCGGCCCCGACGGCATCCCCGTCGTCACGCGCGAGCTCATCGAGAAGGTGTTGGGTCCGCCGCGTTACGACGGCGCGAGTAACGACCTTCGATCCAGCGGTTTGATTCCCGGCATCGTCGCCGGATTATCGTGGACCGCGGTGGGCGGCGACATCATGTACATCGAGGCTGCCGTCATGCCCGGCACCGGCCAGCTGCAGCTCACGGGTCAGCTCGGGGATGTCATCAAGGAGAGCGCGCACATCGCGATGTCCTGGGTGCAGTCGCACGCGCAAACGCTCGGCCTCGTCGACGACGCGGCGTCGTCTTCCGAGAGCGGCGGCGGCGGCGGAGGCGGCGGGTCTGGCGGGTCCGGCGGGCGCAGGCAGGGCGGGAACCTACCCCCCGGCATGTACGCCTCCGCGCCGCCGACGCAAGCCGTACAAGCGGCGGCGGCCGGCGGGCACTGGCCCGTCCGCGGTCACCACAACGACGGCGGCGGCGGCGGCCACGGCCTTCTCCGCGGTCGTAACGTTCACATCCATCTACCCCAGGGCGCCATACCCAAGGATGGACCGTCCGCCGGGGTTACCATGTGCTCCGCGCTGGTGTCGTTGTTCAGCGGGCGGCCCGTGAGGGTGGACACCGCGATGACCGGCGAGGTTTCACTCCGGGGCCTCGTGTTGCCCGTCGGCGGGATCAAGGAAAAGCTCATAGCCGCGCACCAGAACGGCGTGACTCGCGTGTTGGTCCCGGCTCGGAACCTTTCCGACGTGGAGCACGAGGTTCCCGACAGCGTCAAGGCTGAGCTGACGATCGTGCCGTGCGCGACGATGGCGGACGTGCTCGAGAACGCGTTCGAGGGTGGGTACAGGCTGGTCACGCCGTCCAAGCTGTGATTCTTTCCATTACCTTCGAAGGTACTTTTTTCGTATAGTCAGACGGGAGACGGTTCCATCGCGAGCCGCCCGGCCCCCGCCACGCGGTGGCCGCCCTCTGCGCATTCTTTGCACGTCCCACTACCGGCGCGTGCGTGTTGTTCACAATAAAATAGGTTACACGTTGACAATTAACATTACACAATCAGACGATGAAGCGCGAGCGGCGAGGACGAGAACAAACAGAATAATACCTTCGTAGTGCATTCACGCGGGGAGACCCTTGGCCCAGTCCGCGAGCTTGGCGCTGCACTCCACCGGCGCGTCGTCGTGCGGGCAATGCCCCGCGACGACCGGCGCGTAGTGCGCGTCCGGCTTGATCTCCATTATCCGCGCCGCCTTCGACGGCGTCATCCACGGGTCCTTCTCGCCCCAGAGCAGCATGATGGGTCCGGTGAATTTCTCCAGCAACTCCCCCGCGGTGATCTGCGTCCGCCCGCCCGCGAGTGACAGCTGGTAGAACGTGCCGATCGCGCCCGGGTCCTCCGCGGCGAGCGCGATGGACCGCACGAGCTCGTCGTCCACCGGGTACTCGTACACCTGCTCCAGGATGGTCTTGATGCGAACCTTGGTGAAGTAAAAGATGCCAGTCGCGACCAATCTGCCGAACGCTTCTTGCGCTCGCTCCAGCGCGGTGTACGGCGGTGGGTTGGGATCCGTCGGGTCCCTGATACCGTCGGGTCCCTTGGTCTGTCCCACGGCCTTCTGCGCGAGCGTCGCCTTCTCCGGGCCGGGCTTGGCGCCCTCCTCAAAGTTTCCGGCTGAGTTCACGAGGCACAGACCGCGCGTTTGCTCGGGCGCGGTGGATGCGGCGTAGAGCGCGGCGAGCGCGCCGATGGAGTTGCCGGCGACGACGGCCTTATCGCTCGGCGACGCCTTGGCGACGTCGCGGGTGAAGTCGATCACCTGTTGCCCCCAGAACTCCATGCTGTACGGCTCCTCGACCTTCGGGGACCATCCGTACCCGAGCATGCAGAGCGCGTAGACTCTGAATCCTTGCCTCGCCAGCGCCGGGACGGTGTAGCGCCAGTGGTAGGAGTGCGCGCCGAAGCCGTGGACGAGCACGACGATCGGGCCGTCGTTGTCCTCTCCCGCGGAGATGTAGTTGCACATGTGCCCGCGCCACTCCCAGAACGACCAGCCGTCTGTCTGGAGCGCGAGCCTCTCCACTCCGTTGGCGTCCGTCTCGAGCGGAGGCATCGATGCCGTCGGCGACGCGGCGCCCTCGACCGCGGCGAGACGCGAGAGAGAGCGGGGAACTTTGCGGGTCATCACTCGGGACTTGTGGGGGGGCGTCCTCGAGGGGCGGGCGACGGAGGCTGCCATCGTTGACGCCATGGTTGCTGCCATCGTGCCGGTTGATGCCTTGATCAGTGTGAGAGTGAGGCGACGTCATCGGTGGAAATGGATGATTGCGTGCCGCGCTGGCATTGCCGCTGGAGGCGCCGAAAACGCGCCAATGGACTGGATCAGAAAAAGCGCTGCGAAGGGGCGATATTTTCTAAGGGGCGATTCGACTCGTCACTGCCCAGGCGCTCCGGAGGCCACCGAGAGCGATTCCACATCCGCGGGTACGCGTGAACGTAAACTCCGCGCCGAAGAGAATGCACGCACGCGCAGCGACCGTCGCGCGAACCACCGCGGTCGCGCCCCACCAATCGCCGACCTCGCTCGCCTCCAGGCGCCGAATCGCCGTCGCGCCTCCCTCGGCGCGCGCGCAGGTCCGGGGTCGCGCCGGACGATCCGCCGCGCTCGTGACCCGCGCCGCGGGGACCATCCAGAAGGTGACCAAGGACGAGTTGGAGGGCATCATGAAGGTGAGACACCAGTTGGAGGACCCGTGACACGCGCATCCCCGACACAGGAATACCCTAAAACCCCGGTTCACTCATCATCATCGGCTACCGTCATCAATCATCCCGACCTCGACCCGCCCACTCACTGACCCGACGTCCGTCCTCCATCGACCATACATCCACAGGATCGCTCCACCCCGCTGATCATCGACTTCTTCGCCACGTGGTGCGGCCCGTGCGTGTTGATCGCGTCGGAGCTCGAGAAGGTCAAGGCTGAACTCGGCGACGCGGTTCGCGTCGTGAAAGTGGACACGGACGAAGAAGACGAATTGTCATCCCAGCTCAACATCCAAGGTTTACCCACGCTGGTGTTCGTCGGTACCGACACCGCGAAGCCGGCGCTGCGGACGGAGGGTATGCTCCCGGCGGAGATGGTCAAGGGCATCATCGCCAACGAGCTGTGAGTCGG
>Ga0302116_1002702_pt1 | contig 10261 bp, 9 predicted proteins | sample AG5_SCM_MG_FD_203124 | JGI IMG/M metagenome (GOLD analysis project Ga0302116, IMG submission 203124) | Marine microbial communities from Western Arctic Ocean, Canada - AG5_SCM | ecosystem: Environmental > Aquatic > Marine > Oceanic | place: Canada: Western Arctic Ocean | collected 2017-10-01 | reverse complement strand
ACGATTTTTGGTCCCAACCAGCGATACCAGCTGCTGCAGCAGCGCCGGTGATTAGTATGCCTGCAATGCCTGGCATGCCACAAATGCCTGGATTAAGCATTTCATCGCAGCAGCAAAGCGCGCCTCCTCCTCCTCCTCCTCAGCAACCACTACCAGAAACACAACAGGCGGACCCGTTCGCTATGTTTGGCGGCATGACTGGCGTGTCGGCGCCTCCAAAACAGCCAGCTGCACAACCTCTAATGCCAGCTATGCCAACTATGCCAAACATGCCAGCTATGCCAAGCATGCCAAATATGCCGGCGATGCCAAACATGCCGGCTATGCCCAGCACAATGCAAAAGACTTCTCCAAGACCTTCTCAAAATTCAGCGGCGTATAATCCGTTCGCGTAAATTCTTTGTACATCAGATTTTTAGATAGCAGCACGCACGCGCAGAAAAGTGTACACATAACTTACAAATACTAATAAGCTAAAGTATAACGACTGATGATAATTATTTGCCTGCCGCTGTGGGCGCTTGATTCTTCGCCTCTTCTAAACTCTTTTCGTAGTTTTCAATGCTCTTGAACAACTCGGCAAAGTTACCTTTCCCGAATCCCCCGCACCCAGCCGCTTGTTCCTTCTTCTCTTCTTTCGGATATTCGCAACCGATGCGTTGAATAATCTCGATGAATATCGTCGGTCTATCCGTGAGTGGTTTTGTAAAAATCTGAATCAACACGCCTTGGTCGTCTTTATCTACCAACAAACCTAAGCGTTCGCACTCTTTCAAAGTTTCGTCGGACAACGCGTCGCCAACTTTGGCTTTCAAGTTTTGGTAATACTTCTCACTCGCGGGCGGTTGAAAATCAAAGCCACCAAACATGCCAGAATATTTTTTCATTTCCGTGACGGTGTGAATAATGTCGTCTGTTTTCAACGCCAAATGTTGAACGCCCGCGCCGTTGTTGGCTTCTAAATACGTCTGAATTTGCGATTTGCGTCGCGTTCCAAACGTCGGTTCGTTTACCGGAAGCAACACAAACTCGTCGTTATTCGCTAAAACCATGGAGTTTAACCCAGAGTCGACAGTTCCAACATCCGCGGCGACGAATTCGGCAAACTCGTGGAATCCTAACATCTTTTCGATGTATTCCACGGTTTCGATCAAATCGCTCACGTTCCCGACGCAATGGTCCAAACGTTTCAAACCGTAATTCCTCTTCTCACTTTTACAGCTCTGTTCTTGTTGTTCTTGTTCGACTGCATCATAATCTAAATACCTATACGTCTCATCGTCGTCCAAATGCGTCGTCACATCTTCCACGAACCTCAACTCCACGTCTCCGTACAGCGCGACTTCCGCCACCGTCGCTTGGCGTCCGTCTTTCCTATTCCTCAGCACTCTCGGCGCGCGAACACTTACGCCACCATTTTTCGTGCTCACTGCGTACGCCTCTTTGCAATCATTCACTCTCAAACACACGCGTTTCACCGCTAAACCGTGTTTCTCGACGAACCGTTTCGCTAAAGCTTTTTCTTCCTCGATTGCTTTCGTCGTTTCGTCGCTCACATTTTTGTCCTCCTTCTCGCCTTCTAAGTCTCTCCCGTACCCTTTTTCCTCCGTCATCACCGGCGCGGTAAACACAAACACCAGCTCGTTGCTTTTCATCGCGTACGAGTTATACGTCACATTCCCGGTCGTCGTTTGATCGCTCAGACCGATGACGTTCATCCCGAGCGCGATGGCGAATCGATTCGCGGTCGTTTTCGCGTCTTGACAGAAAAACTCAATCGAGTGGAAACGCGTTACGGCGAACAAATCCGAATGCGGATTCGCGCGTTTAAAGTTTGAGTACCCGACCAGTTTTCGTTTCTTTTGTTGATTCGGTACCGTTTTTGTCGTCGTCATCGTTGATGATGTTAATTGCGGTGGTGCATCGTCCTCGTTCGCAGGCGCAGCGGTTTTAGGTTTCATGCTCGTCGCTCTTTGCGAGTGGATAAAATGACGACGTCAACACTGAGGAGAGGGAGAAAATGTTCTAAAAATAGCGCATATTTGGCATGTTTAATTGTTGTTTGATTCGTTCGATACGTCACGTAAATGTATACGTGTGTACACGTAGGACTATAAAAGAGCTAATGTTGAGTGCGCTTGTGTTTTTTCAAACTACTAGATTGAGTAAAACGCTTCTCGCAAACATCACATTCGTACGGCTTCTCCTTCGTGTGAATACGCATGTGGACTTTCAAATCACCATATTGACGAAAACTCTTCTCGCACACATCACATTCATACGGTTTCTCGTTCGTGTGAATACACATGTGGACTTTCAAAGCATTAGAATGACGAAACTTCATCTCGCACACATCACACTCGTACGGTTTCTCGTTCGTGTGAATACGCATGTGGGTTTTCAAATTATTAGATTGAGTAAAACGCTTCTCGCACACATGGCATTCATACGGTTTCTCGTTCGTGTGAATACACATGTGGATTTGCAAAGTATCAGATCGACTAAAACGCTTCTCGCAAACATCGCACTCGCGTTGCGTTCTCTTTCTCTTCGATCCTTTCCTAAAAGCAGTTTCTTCTTTTCGTATCTGTTCCTCCATCTCATCATCATCATCATCATAATCAACAATAACAATAACAAAAACATCATCATCATCCTCGTCAGGTGGTATTTGCAAACACAACACCACCGGTTCTTCTTCTTCATCATCATCTTCATCACCCACAACCACCGTCTTTACGTTCACCGCGCGCTGCGAATGTGGATTCTTTCGTCTCATTCTTCTTCTTGTTGTTCTTGTAGTATCGCAAACCACGCGCGCAGCAGAAAATCAATCGCGCGAGGGAATGAAGTGAAGTGATTTTGCTTCGATTTCCCCACACAACTGCCCCCTCAAAACGCTTCGAATTTTACCTAATAACTAAAACCTTCTTCGTGCGTTTTGATTCGAAAAAGGAGGAAAAGACGAAAGGAAGAGAGATGGGGACGACGACCAAGAGTGATGATGCGATGAGAATACATAACGAAGAACTGAAAGCGAACGTGGCAAAGATGGATGCGTTCTTGGACGCAATGGAAAAAGCGATTGTGGATGCGAACGAGGACGAGGACACGGACGACAAGAAGTTCACTTCTTCTTCCTCTACTTCGAGCAAAATGGTGTCTTTGCAAAAAGCGGAAAAGTTACTGGAACGCACGCGACTCGGCTTGCTCGCGTTCGCGGTTTTACTCAAAACCAACGGCGTAAATTCGGACGAACACGAAGGTTTACGACTTGAGAGGAAACGGGTCGAGGCGTATTCCAGGAAAATAGAGGAGACGAAGAAACGAATAACGAAGAAGAACGAAGAAGAAGAAGAAAAAGAAGAAGTAGGAGAGATTAAAGAGGAGAGTAGAAAGAATAATAATCGTCATCGCGAGGACGGGGAGATCCCGCGCGCGAACGGTCGCGTGGCGTCTCGCTTTGTTTTCAACGCGCTCGGCGGATCGAAAACGGCGGAGAAGAACCGGTTGAAGCAAGAAGCGCAGGCAAAGTTGAGACGGAGCATAGAAGAGGACGTGAAGAGTAAGTTCGAGGAGAGAGTGAACGAGAGGTATCGAGAAAAGGACAAAAGCAGAGGGACGGGTGAGAAGCAAAAGACGAAGAAAAAGAAGACAAACGACCACGCCGAGCCGGAAATCGAAGACGGCGAGTACAGCGACTGATAACTATTCAAAACTAAAGCACTACACGCACACACACGCGCACAAACACAAAATTCATCACTTATACAAAGGTGCTTCAACTGGCGGCGGTCCGATGATTAAATACAGCGCCAATAACCCGACCGTCACTCCTAACATCGCTTTCGTAAACTCCGCGCTCGTCACCGCGTTCAAAGCTCTTTGCTCGTCCTCTCGTATTTGATTTTTCGCGGCGTTGTTGGATTTTCCTCCGGTAAAGAGTCCTCCTCCTTGTTTCATGTCCACGAAATCGTTCGGGTCGGTGATGTTCATCTCTCTCGCGAAAGACTTGAGTTTGGCTTTCAAATTTTCGTCGTCGTTTTTGTTGTTGTTGTTGGAGGAGGAGGAGGAGGCGCGCGTTCGATGAAGCGTCGTCGTCCTCGATGATGATGATGATGACGATGGAAAATGTCGTCGATGATGTTGATGTGATGACGACGACGGCAAAGCAGTGCTCGTCCAAAATCTCAAAGAAGAAGAAGAGGACAACATTATTCTAGTAGTATATCAGAGAGTAGTATTACTGCGATAAATACTTTGTGTTTTTGCGTCTGTCTGTCTGTCTGTCTGTCTGCAATCAAAACGTATCCGAGAGCGCTTTTAAGTGCGTCTCTTTGGTCTGTTTTGGGGAGAGAAAATTACTTCAAAACGTCCCCTTTTTTTAAAAGTAAAACACATGTAATACAAGACACGAAGAAAGAACGTAAGAAGAAGAATGGGGAAAAAGGTATCCGGGGCGGCGAAAAGGAAGAAGAAGAGAGAGAGAGAAAAAGCTTTAGCGGAGCATGTTGCGAATTTGGAGCGTTTAAAGCTTGGGCCGACGAAGTTGTGGACCGGGTTGGTGTTGCATCATAAGGATGTGTTTGTCTCGCATGTGATTTCGAAATTGAATAGGACAGATCGGTGTTTATTTTCATTTGTCAATACAGAGAGTTGGGAAGTGCTTGAATACGCCGGTGTAAACGTATCAGAACTCGATTGGACTGTTTACGATTGTTCATCCATTTCAACGTTGGAATGGGAGTGGAATCACTTTCCCTGGGGAAGGAAAAGTATAAGTGGAAGTGTGATGGATCAAGCCTGGTTTTGCTCTCAAGTTGCTGCAACGAACAAATTCGAGTTCCTCAAGTGGGCGAGAGAAGTGAAACATTGCGAGTGGGATGAGAAGACGATTGACGAGGCGGCACTTAAAGGTAATCTCGAGATGCTGAAATACTGTTTCTCTAACGGTTGCCCGTGTGATGAAGAACAGGCGTGTAAACGAGCTGCTGCAGGAGGAAACCTCGACTGTCTTCGATTTCTTTTCGACAAGATGAAACCTTCGCGAGATGCGGAAGAAGAAGCGGTACATCAGGCAGCAGGAAAGGGTCACGTGGAGATCTTGAAATATTTCGTCGAAGAAAGAAAGATACCGGATTCTTTCAAGCTCAACTGCGTGGGAAACGCTGCACTATATGGCCGACTCGATTGCCTCAAATACTTAGTCGAAGAGGCGAAAGTGCCTCTTAACGACTGGCAATACATCGCTTCCGCTCGTTACTACGAACAACGCGAGTGCGAAAACTACTTGCTCGCAAAAGAGTGCCCAGAACCAACGGACGAAGAATACGCTGACTTTGTCGAAGACATGAAAGAACTGGAAGAACAGCAGTAGAACACGAGTAGAGCAGCACTGGAAAGAACTATCACACACACACACACTTTTTTAATAATAATGAATAAGAGAGAGGGAGAAACAACACATTTTTTGTGCTCTTAATTGGGCAGAAAAAGAGATCACACATTCCAACACTTTTGTGTCTCTCTCTCTCGTAGAACACATATTACATACCTCTTTTGCTTGAAAAGAGAGACATCAAAGAGAGAGTGTGTGTTGTGCGTGTAAACGACGACGACGAGGAAAAAGTATCATGAGCCCCGAGTTGTTCAACAAAGGGGACGACATGGATGGGAAAATCTTGCCCTTGCATTCGCCTCGAACACCGACGTCGACGACGAATGGTAGTAATAACGGGTCGTACAACAACTCTAATAAGAAAATAGCAACCTTATGCGTGGGCTATTGTTTCAGTTCAGCGTTTTTAGCCATCGTGAATAAATGGGCGTTGATGTTGTTCCCGTTTCCATCGATATTAACGTTCCTGCAATATTCGAGCAGCGCAATCGCGGTGACTATATTAGGGCACTTTGGAGTCGTGGAACGAGTTCGATTGGATTGGCAAAAAGCGAGGCAGTTCACGCCCGCGGTGGTGCTGTTTTACGTCTCGATATTTACGAATTCGAAGCTTCTTCAACACGCGAACGTGGATACGTTCATCGTGTTCAGATCGTGCTGCCCTTTACTGGTGTTACCGTTGGAGTACTTGTTTTTACTCAAAGGAAACAAGAGTAGTAGTAGTAATAATAATAGGAATAGTAATACGAGCGACGACGGAGAGATGATGAGTACGAATAGTACTAAGAGCGGGAATGCGAGCGAAAGAGGGGAAACGACGTTAAAACCAAAACTGTCGAGTTTAGTCACCATTCGACAACTCGTATCTTTAATAGCCATCTTTCTAGGTGCGATTGGGTTTGTCCTCGTGGATAAAAAGTTCAAACTCCACAGCTACTTTTGGGGAGTCGCTTACGTCGTATCCATGACCGTCGATATGGTTCTGATCAAGAAAATAGTCACCAACGTCGATTTGAGCACGTGGGGGTTGGTGTATTACAACAACGTCTTGGCGATGTTTTTGTTTCCAATAGCGTATTTCATTTCCGGCGATTACGCGCGGTATCCAGAAATGATAGCCTCACTTTCCGACGAATCCAATTCGGCCGTGTTAGCCATCTCCACCAGCTGCCTCATGGGCCTCTCCATCTCTTACTTTGGCCTCGGCGCGAGAAGATCCGTCGGCGCGACCACGTTTACCGTCCTAGGCGTCGTCAACAAAATCGGTACCGTGATCATAAATACCGTCATCTGGTCGCACCACGCCTCGCCCATGGGTCTCACGTTCCTCATGGTGTGCGTTTTCGGTGGGGTTGTCTACCAACAAGAAGCCTCGAAGACGAAGAAGAGTCAAAGACTGTTGCACAAGAAAAGACAATTTTTGCAGCACCAAGCGAGCGGGAGCGCCGCCGCCCAACAAAAGATGTAGTAAAAAGTATTAACAATAGAATAGAAGAGAGTCACTTAGTACATACCGCGAGACTTTGCGCGATTAATTATAAAGAGAGAATGTTTTAAAGTCATGTGTCACAGAAGAACAAGAACAAGAAGTGATCGATCCAGATCATCATCCTCTCTCTCTTTTTCTTTCTTTTCGTCTTCACTTTTTCTCCTCCTCCTCCTCTTTAACTCACACACACACAAAAGCATATAATATGTTCGACGACGATCATCCTCGCGCGATACTCACCAAACCACAACAATCTCAACATCAACACCACTCTCTCGTCGATTACCAGGTCCTCAAAAAGCGTTTGAAAGAGTGCAAGCAAGCGAACGTGGATCTCGCGCGAGAGATTTCAAAGGTGATCACATTTCGTTCTTTGTCTCGTATTTTTTACTAAGCGTAGTTTTAATAAACTCTCGCCTCTGTTGCGCTCTCGTCGTCGTCATTGGTCGTCATGAGAAACAACGACGCGCGAAAACGAAAGTCGACGATAAGGACGACGATGCGAGAGAGAGAGAGAGAGAGAGAAATGCGTGCTTTTATTCAACTCTTTTTACTCGCAAAAGTTCTCTCGTTCCTTTTCCGGTCTGACCTTTCTCTGAACAACAATACTAACAACAACATGAACATGAACAGATACGAGGCGAATCGAAAGAAGCGAGAGACTTAGCCCACCGCGCGTCGATATCGGAATCTATGATGCGAGTCGCGCATAACTGCGAACGCGCGGAGTTTGCTCGACTCAGGAGAGAGGATTCGAAGAAGATGAAACACATGCGGGAGGAGATCTTAAGGTTGAAAATCCAGCTGAACGACCACCATAACCACCATCACGCGACACAAACGACGATACAAACGACTTCGAGAACGAGAGAAAGGGAAGAAGATGTGGAACAGCAGCAGTTGTTGGCACCGGCTGGAGCCGCGATAACGGCGGTATCGTCGCCACCGCCGCCGAGATCGTATTTGCAATTGAAGAAGCGAGAGACTACGGCTCCGGCGGCGCGAGCGAGGAGAGGAGGCGAAGGCGAGTTTGCGGATACGAAGGAGTACTTTGAGAGTTTTTCTTCGGAGGAGGAAGAAGAAGAAGAAGAGAGCAGTAGTTCCTCGTGGTCCGCTCCCGACGAAAGTGGCTTTTTTGTGAGCGTCTCTAAGAGTAAGCGGCAAGTTGGATTGAAGAAGAGAGACGAGAACAAAGAAGAGAAGCAACCGCTGTTGTCTCTCGGTAAGAAGGACGAAACGACGACGAAGAAGAAGAAGACATTTTCGAAGACGAAGAAAACTACCACCACCGCGCAACCAGAAAACGAAAGCGAGCATCCGCTTCTCGTTCGCAGCCTCCTCAAAGGTAAAGAAGGAGGAAAACCACCCTTACCGCCGACTTCCAAGAAGGAACAACAAAGGACTTCTAAAAAGACGACCAAGAACGAAAAAGACGAGGTTTCGGGCGCCGACGACGAGCGAAGAAAAGGAGAACAAGAACAACAAGAACAACAAGAACACGAAGAAGAACAAAAAAGACGCCTCGGCAAAAACAGCGGCCACCAAACTCTCGCCATGCGAATGGGATTCACGCGAAATGCCGCAAACGTCGACACCGAACACCACCAAGAACAACAACCGCTACATCAAAAACAGGGTCGGCCGTCTCGCGACGTCGCCAAAAAGGTGGTCTCTTACAAAGAGCCCAGTTTGTTGACGAAGATGCGCCGACCGTCGTCGTAACTCTACAGAAGAAGAAGAACAACTTTCGAGAGAGAGTTTATTAAAAAGATATATACCCGAGTATTTAAGAGAGGACGACTGAAAAAAGAGAGAAGACATTTTTGCTCCTCTGTCTAATCAAATGAAATATTGAGTACGAGTACGACGAAAAAAAAAAGCATCAACACCAGCAAAAAAAACAACGAGAGAGAGAAAATTTTTAACCGAAAAAATAAGGTTTTTAGACGAGTTCGTTCACACAAAAAAGAAAAAACAACTTTTTTCTCTCTTCTTCTGTTTAATAAGATGGCGTCTCTTCATCACTCTCTGATGTCCTCGTCGATCAAAATCTGCACTTCGTCTTCTTCTTTATCGAAAAGAGCGCGACAAAGAGGAAGAGCGTTTGTCTCGCTCGACCAATCCTTGGTTAGTTCTTCGGATTCTTCTCGTGATGATGATTTTTCATCTCGGCGGCGGAATCGCATCGTCGGGAAAAAAGAGGATTTTGCTTCGAGGAGGAGGAGGATAAAGACGCGAGCGATGTCATCATCAAATAATAACGTTCGAAATCCGCACCGAGCGAAACCAAACGTCCAATATTCCACCGTCGAATTGACCTCCGAGTACGTTTTAGAGAAGAACTTTCACCCGAGTTACGACCACAGAAACGACCCTTTACGAGAAAACGACAGTCGATTGAACTCGTTAGCGTTTCACCATAAAAATTTGGAGGATGTGATTGCGTTATCGGAGACGAGAGGGAAGAACATGGTTTCGCCGATGACGACGCGGGTGATTTTCCCGGATTCGTACGACGAGACGAGGGCGACGCCGTACCCGATGGTGATTTGCGTTCCGGGCGATCCCGGGTACGGCGTGGATTACGAGGACGGGTATTATCACGCGTTAAAAGAAGATATCGCCAGAGAAGGTATGGTTATGGCCTTGAGAGATTTAGAGTATCACAATAAAAATGATTGCATCATCGTTGATTTGTGTTTCAACACGTACACGTGGATGAACGATAGCTGTTCGCGAAACCACGAATCGTATCTCATGAATGTCGTTTTACCGGAATTGTTAGGGTACGAGGCGACAAACGTCGGAAAGATTTCCTTGATTGGGTACGGGACGAGCGGGTATGGCGTTTTATCGTTGCTATACAGACACCCGGACGTGTTTCACAGAGCTGTGAGCGCGGACGCGCCTATTTGGGGCGGCGCCAACGAAGGTCGAGAAGTCGTCAGGAAAGAATATTTAGAGAGCTCGACGTACACGTCCCCGAAAGGCTCGGAGATGGAAGAGATAACACCACCCGGGGAGAAACCAAAGAGTAAACAAACGAAAGATCAAGAGGATGAAGAAGACGAGGAGGAAAAAGAGGAGAAGAAGCGACGACGAAGTTTGCGGTATTACGACGCGTTTCCAGATTGCGGCGAGTCCTTCCCGGACGAACACAAAGTGTTGTTATTAGCGCACGCGGATAAGAACATCGAAGCGTTTTCTGGAGACCCGCGAGTGGAACAGTACCCACGGTTAGCTTTAATCCCTATGGTTGAGTACGGCAGAGAAGTCGAGTGGTTTTCCGATGCCATCTCCAACGTCACCACGCACGACGTGCTCACCGGCCACGAGGAGGAAGAAGCGTGCCACGTCGGCCCGTGGTTAGCCAC
>Ga0302116_1002699_pt1 | contig 10270 bp, 10 predicted proteins | sample AG5_SCM_MG_FD_203124 | JGI IMG/M metagenome (GOLD analysis project Ga0302116, IMG submission 203124) | Marine microbial communities from Western Arctic Ocean, Canada - AG5_SCM | ecosystem: Environmental > Aquatic > Marine > Oceanic | place: Canada: Western Arctic Ocean | collected 2017-10-01 | reverse complement strand
AGTCACGTCACGAAAGAACCCAAAACGCTCCCCCTTCACATAATAGCACACATTTGACAAAGCCTTCCCTCGAACATCCCCTTATCCAAAATTTTCCCCCGCGCGTCGTAGTCGATTCCCAAGTTTATGTGGTACCGAACACTTGCGAGGTGCACGTCCATTCGCGTGAGTTGGTGCTTTATCAACTCAAGGAACTTATCCTCCAGCTCCTCGGGGTGCATCAGCATGGCTTCGCCGGACATGTTTTCGTGTAAATCGACTCTTATTGTTTCCCGTCGGTCGTGTGTGGTTGGCATGAGTGCGGCGAACTCGTTTTCGGTTCCAAACACGCTTTGCGGCGGCGCGTCGCCAGTTTTTTTCGCGCGCGAGTTCGCTTTGGTTTCGGCTCTTATTAACTCCGACCTCACCAAGCTCAGCGGCTTCCCGGTGCGCCACCAGCTCACGTTTTCCACCATCTTCAGCCGCAGTCGTGCTCTTTTCTGCCACTTCTCTCGGAACTTCAGCATGTTCAGCGCGTCTCTTCCTGTTAGCGCGACGTGCGCCAGCGCCATTCGCAGCGGGCTTTCTTCGCTCGGCACGTGGGTAACGTGTTTGTACTTGGGGAACTCCCCTTGCGGCGGCGTTTTCGGCCAATTGTTGACACGTCTCATGGGTAACGCACCGGCTTCTTTCTTCGCTCGCAGCATCTGCAAATCCGCCAGCTCACGCAACTGCGAAACGTTCATCGCGCGCACGCACGACGCGCCAATCTTCTCGCCGCCCGACGTTCGGGACGTCACCGCCTTTTCCAAAGCACGCACGATGTTCCGCACGCAGAAGGACATCACGACGTAGTGCGCCAGCGTGGGCCACAGCGGGTGCGCTGGGGAGTACCGATCCTTTTCTCCGCCCTGTGTCTTTCCGAACCGCCGCTCCTCGGGAGGAGGCTCCAGGAAGTCCGTGTCCCACCACGGGATGTCGTGGTAATCGCCCGCCTCCTCGTACGCGGATTTGTCCTGAACACTCCCGAACGTGTTCGCAGTGCGCGTGGACTTGGCGCCGCGGCTCTTCGAAACCATGGAGTGGTCTCCGTCATCGCCGCCGCGGCCGGACGTCGCGGTGGCGAACGAACGCACCGAAGCGGACATGACCCGCGGCCAAGGGCGCGACGGTGTGATGACTCCGAATAAAAGTGGGTGTTATGTCGAACTCACGTCGAGTTTTCGGGTGCGACCCATTTTCAGTGCCCACCTCAAAACGCGCTCGTTCCCGTCCGGCGCGCATAGCCGCGGGGTGCGGCGTCACTTCGCGAGTCTGTGCGATGCCGCCCGCCCCCCCCAAGCTCCCGCCCATCGTCAAAGGCGCGCGGGATGAGTACAGCGGCGCGGTGGACATCCTGCGCGCCATGGGTTTGAAACCCGCGCACGATCATTTCCTCGCCGCGGGGCGACCACCCGCGGCGCTGCATCTGGACACCGAGCTTCCCGGAATCAGCGCCGGGTTCGAGCTCCGGCAGGGCCGGGCGCTTGAGCTTGTGCCGTTGTTAGAGTTGCCCCCGCCCGGCCTCGCCAAGGCGCTTACGCCTCTCGACCGAGACACGGCGATCGCGGCGTTTTCGTTCAAGCCGACGCCTTTTTCGTTGCGCGAGGACGACCTCGGGGTAGTGCCTTCCGCGATTCGCGCGGCCCGGGCGGATGAGGCGGCGGCTGCGGCGGCGAACGCGAACGCGATGAAAAGCACGGAGGGCGTGGCGGCTGCTACTACAGAGCCTCAAGGCGAGAAAAGAAAACGGGACAAGAAAGAGAAACGCGCGAAGGGGGAGAAGAAGGAGAAGAAACGGAAACGCGGCGGCGACCCGGGCGAACCGATGCAATCGGGGCCCACGCAATCGGGCATGAGCGGCCCCGACAGCGCCGCGACAAGCGGGTGAGTGAGGGTTTAGGGTTTAGTTAGGTTTAGGGTTCTTGTTGTGTCAGTGTGATTGCTACGTGCCTGATTGCCAGTGCGGTGTGGTGTGTGCGGGTGCGTGCGGATGTGTGCGGCGTGCCTATAGAATGAAACGAGGCGAAGGGCACGCGACCTTGACGAGAGGACTCTCGTGTTTTTTTCGTCTCATCAAAATCTCGTCTTTCGCCCGACTATGATACATCTCATCATTTCTTTATCTTGATGGACTTGCGCTCAGTGGTCACTTTCAAGAGGGCTCCTCTCCTCGGCAAAAACATGAGAAGAACTAAGCCAGCAAAAACATAAGGCGAACTAATCTCACAGTTCTCCTTATGTCTTTGCAGAGGAGAGGAACCCATTGAGCTGAGCGCAAGTCCATCAAGATAAAGAAATGATGAAATGTATGCTGCTATTCCAAAGGTCTTTCCGGTGTTTCGTGTCTTTCCGTTTCTTTTCCAAACCAACCGTGCGAACGGGGTGGTTTCATCATCATGAACGTCAGCGCGATCGCTCAAGAACGCTAACAACGTCATCATCCCGCAAAGAGAGGCCGACGTCGGTACCGTTTTTGTGCGATCGATCAAACGTTCGCCATGACGAAACCACCCCGCTCGCGCGCTTGGTTTTATCTCCGTCTCTTCCGTCTCAAATCAAAAACTCGAGGGCGTGCGTCTCACGAGATGACACACTTCGCGGGCGCGCACTTCCGGGCAATCTCCGCGGCATCCGCTTCGTCTACTTTGCCGTCCTCGTTGACATCTAGCTTTTTCGCGGACTTTTTGAAAAAAGAGGAGAGAATCGAACGTTCCTGGGAAACGAGAAAGAAACAGAAGGACCAGAAGTGTTAGTTGGAGGTGTCAGCTGGAGCTAAATATTGAGGCTAGATATTTTCGGCTTCTCCGAGACGTCTGTGTTGTGGTGCGGCGTTCGTCGGGGGCGGGCGGGCGAGAAGACCGCGCGCGCGCGGTCGCCCATGTTCAGACGCTTTCGGTTTCGGGAAGGCGAGACTGTGGTACCTTTTTGATAGCGCTGGACACCGCGGAGGTGACCGTGGACGCCGCGTCTTTCGCGGTCTCCCCCACGGTCTCCACACCGCTCGCAACCGCGTCCTTCACGGAAGTCCCTACGCTTCCCGCCATCGGTTTCGCCGCGTCCTTGATCTCCCCGGCGCCACGCGCGACTTCCTCGGAAACCGCCCCCGCGGTGTCCTTGGCGAGTTCCTTCGCGCGAGTCGCCTTGTCTTTCCCCATGTTGCGTAGGACGATGAGGACGGTGCGTTCACGCGTGTGCGGTTGTGCGAGGGCGAAGAAAACCACGACGTCCACGGGACGAATCGTGGCCGCTGGTTGTCCGGGAGGAATCGTGGCGGTCCCGTCTCGGACCCTCCGAGACAAACCCCGTATTCTTTCGAGTTTCGGTTTTTCTAAATTTTTAATATTTCAAAGACGCACCTCCTCCCTTTTTTGCAGCTCCAACCGCAACGCCTCGATCATTTGCTGTGCGTCATCCAGGGCCTGGTTCTGTACATGAAGCAATTCCTCCTGTGCGTCTCTTTCCCTTTGCAGCGTCGCGATACGGCTCGAGAAACCCGCGCGTTCGCGAAGAAGCGTTTCCAACTGCGCGCGCGTTTGTTCCGCCAAATCGTCATCCGTTTCCTTTTCCTTGTTCGCCACTTTCAGCTCGCCGAGAAGTTTATTGGCCTTCGCGGCCGCATCCGCGGCGTGCGCCGCGTTCACCGCGGCGTACACCGCGGCTTGTGCGGCCTTTTCCGGGTCGGCTCTTTTTTTCTTTTTCTTCTTCACGACGGAAGAGGGAGACCGGGCCCCGGGGTCACCAATCGATTGGGTTTGGTGTTCGTCCTGAAACGCATCGTCGGCTCTTTTACTCGCGGTTGTTTTTTTCGGCGTCGTCATCATCTCTTGATCATCCTCACCCCCGTGTTGGTCAAGATCGGAGCGCATCCCCGTCTGCGTATCACGTCTCGTATCCCTCACATCGCGGTTTTGATTGGGTCCAGGCACGGTCGGCGAAGGCGGCGGGCGCTTCGAGCCCGATGGTTTTGCACGAGGCTGGGGCGAGGTCAAGGTGGGCACACCAGGCTCTGGAGTAGGCACCGCGTTTTTCGGGGGCCTCGGAACGCATGGGGGGTTCGGCACGGGCAGGTCGGGTTTCTGGCTGGGCTTAGGGTCCGTGCTCGGTGCCTTTGGCGAGCGGAATACCGTGATCCCGCCACCGCCGCCACGGCCGCCACGGATCGGCCGGGACATCACCGGTGCGCTTCGCGATTTGAACTCGAAGAAACAGCTTGGGACGAGACACCGCAGCTGGCAAAAGAAAGCACTGCTTTTTCTCAACAAACTTAAAACTCCGTCCGAGCAGCCGGCACTTCGGTGGACGCCACGAGGTCGGAGGCAGATGGCCGGAGGAGAAGGCAAGCCCGCGTTGCTCGTGAACAAGATTCGCAAGCAGGCGGCGGCGGCCCGAGGAGACGAGGCCCCTTTGGAGCCAGAGGTCAAGGGCAAGGGCAAGCGCGCGAGACTCGAAAACGACAGATCTGAACACGAAAAGGAGAACCAGCACGACGCGGATGGCGCTGCGGCGTCGGCCGTGGATTCCGCGGAGCTTGACCGCTCACTTTCCGTCATCGCAACGCGCGCCCCGCGTCTACACGCGTTGCTTCTCCCGTTCCAAAGAGAGGGCATCGCCTTCGTGCTCGCGCACGGTGGCCGCGCTCTGCTGGCGCACGACATGGGCCTCGGCAAGACTTTGCAAGCCTTGGCGTGTCTCGCGCATTACTCGCACGAGTGGCCCGCGTTGATCGTGGTTCCGTCGTCAATGCGCTGGCCTTGGGTGGACGCGTTGGAGCTTTGGTTGGATGGTTTGTTGCGACCGGGTGACGTGAACGTGGTGAAGGATGGGAACAACACCGCGATTGCGTCGCCCACCTCGCGAATATCAATCATCTCCTACGCCCTTATGAACAACCCCTCGATTCGCACCCAGTGCGAAGCCGCCCGGTTCAAAATAGTAATCGCGGACGAGTCGCACTACGTGAAGGATGCGAAAGCCAAGCGCACGCAGGCGTTACTGCCGGTGCTGCGACGCGCGAAGCGGTGCGTTTTGCTATCCGGCACGCCGGCGCTGAATCGGCCGAAAGACTTGTTCACGCAGCTCGACGCGTTGAAACCAGGGGGGGTGGGGAGCTTCAACGACTTCGCGAAGCGGTACTGCGACGCGAAGAAAAAGCCGTGGGGGTGGGACGTGGGGGGCGGGCGCAACTTGCTGGAGTTGCACCAGGTGTTGAAGAAAAACTACATGCACCGTGTTTTGAAAAACGTGGTGGCGGACCAGCTTCCCGCGAAGCGCCGGGAGTGCGTTCGGTTCGAGCTATCAACGACCGCGGCGAGGGACGCGAACGCGGCGGCGGAGGCGCTGGTGTCGTCGTTCAAAAAAGAAAGCAACGGTGGCGGCGACCACGAAAAACGCTTCGAGACCTTAAAAGCGCTCTCCGCGTGGGGGCAAATCACCGCCTCCGCGAAAGCGGGCGACGTCGCCGCGAGGGTCGCCGAAATTCTGGAAAGCGGCACCAGCAAGGTGCTTTTCTTCGCGCACCACCACGTGATGCTCGACGCGATGGAAAACGCATTGAGAGCGGCGCGGGTGCCGCACGTGCGCATCGACGGCCGCACGCCGAGTCTGGATCGGTCGCTTTTAGTGAACCGGTTCCAACAGGAGCCCGACATCAGGGTCGCGGTGCTTTCCATCCTGGCCTGCGGGCAAGGCATCACCCTGACCGCGGCGTCCGACGTGGTGTTCGGCGAGCTTTACTGGGTTCCCGCGGCGATGCTCCAAGCGGAGGACCGCGCACATCGGCTGGGGCAGAAAAACGCAGTCAACGTGAAGTTCCTGTGCGCGGCGGGGACGCTGGATGACGTGATATGGCCTGCTATTTTGCGGAAGCTGGAACGGCTGGGCCACATTCTGGACGGCGCCGCCACGGATCTGGGCGCGGAGGTGGTGGACGGGAACGTGGCCGCCGACGCCGACGCCGGCGTGCTTTCGAGCTTGATGCAACACTTCGCGGTGAACCCGTCTTCCGCTGGGGCGTTCATGGCGGGACCAAACGGAACCGCAGGAGGCGGCACCACCACTGACGCCAACGCCGATGACACGCCTATTGGCGGGATCCACGCGCACGACATACGCGCTTTCTTCGCGGGAGGAGGGGGGTCAGGTAAAACGAAAACGACGCCTTCCGCCGCGATTGATTTGACAAAGTCGCCCGAGCAAAACGCGACGAACGCAAACGCGCCCGAGTTTTCTCAAGAACAAGGAGTTAACTCATCCTCGACGCCCGGTCCGGAATGGGCGTGTGTTCGGTGTACGCTTCTAAACGCACCCGCGTTGCGACGGTGCGGCGCGTGCGACGCGCCTGGACCGGCTTGGTTTGGCACCGCCGCCAAAGCAAAACCCGCGAAGACCCTTTTTCGTACCCCGGGGCGAATTGAATCCGAGACTTTGGCGGCGACTCTCAGAACAAACAACCCCCACACCGACCGCGACGTCGCGTTTGAGGTTTCCGGGAATACGGGCCGGGTTTTCGTGTATCGCCGGCGGTGTGTTGGTGTGGACGGAGGTTCGGCTCAAGCCAACGACGGTAAGAACTCAGGAGGTTTCACGCAAGACACGGAGATAAGAACTAAGAACTTAGGTTTCATGCAAGACTCCGTGTCTTCGCGTGAAGCCGACGACGGAGGAGACGAGTCGTTTTGGGAATACGCAAACGCTCGTTTGACTTCCAGCGAAAAATCTTCTGTACTTTTTCCGTGACCGATTCGACCTCCGGAACGTCCTCTCGGGTACGCCCCCGCACTCCTCACCACGAAAAGCGGGTTTTGATGTTCGCCACGCATGCGGCGTGGAGCCTAGCTCCGCGGGCCACCCCGAGTTTGTCTCAACCGCGCCGCGGGGGTCGATCCGCAGGTCACGAAGCGCCGCAACACGGATGGGTGTCCCGTGTTGCACCCTGCGAACGATCGGTTTCGGTGACCGCGAGGTTGAGTCGCCCTTCTTTGCGTTCCAGCGACGGTAACGCCGTGCCTGCCGCGTTCCGGTACGCCTCGCACCGCACGTCAACAAAAAGCGGCGTTTCCCTCGGTGCGGTGGCCGCGAAATCGGCCGCGGGTGCCACCGACAACGAGCGGGTTGATCCAACCGTCAATCCCAAGAATGGCATTCGCGTGGCGTACCAAGGCATGCCCGGTGCGTACAGCGAAGCGGCTGCGTTCGCGGCGTACCCGCACTGCGAGCCGTGTCCTTGCCCGCAGTTCGAAAACGCGTTCGAGGCGACGGAGCAGTGGACGTGCGATCGCGCGGTTTTGCCGTTCGAGAACTCGCTCGGGGGAAGCATCCACCGGAACTACGACCTCATTTTGACGCACCGTTTGCACGTCGTCGGCGAGGTGTACTTTAAAGTCAACCACTGCTTGCTCGCGCTTCCCGGGCAGAAAATGGGCGACATCAAAAGGGCGATGTCGCACCCGCAAGCTCTGGCGCAGTGCGACGGGTACCTCACCAACCTGAATGGGGGGGTGGTGAAGGAAGCAGTGGATGACACGGCGGGCGCCGCGGCGCACATCGCGGCGAACAAGCTGATGGGTGCGTATTTCCCAATCACCAAATCCCGCCTCCCTGATTGCCCATACGAGACTGACACTTTATTTTTTATCTCAAGGCGTCGCCGCGGTGGCCAGCGAGCGAGCCGCTTCGCTATACGGCATGGAGATCTACGACAAAGGCATACAGGATGACAAGAGCAACGTCACGCGGTTCCTAGCCCTGGCGCGCGAGCCGTTGCCGCCGCGAGCGGACGTTTTGTACAAAACCTCAATCGCGTTTTCCATGAAGGAAACCAGCGGCTCGCTTTTCAAAGCCTTGGCGTGTTTCGCCCTGCGGGACATCAACCTCACGAAGGTCGAATCGCGGCCCATGCGCACGAACCCGGTGACGCAAAGCGCGGACTCGAAAAGCATGCAGTTTTCGTATCTCTTCTACGTCGACTTCTCCGCGTCGATGGCGGACGAAAACGCGCAAAACGCGTTGCGGCAGTTACAGGAAAACACAACGTTCCTTAGGGTGTTAGGGTCGTACCCGGCGGACGACTCGCGGTTGTGAGGAGACGTGATTGATGGACTTGGCTGGGGTACGAAGTGCATGTGATACGTGCGTATTCATCTTTTTGTTCGAAATAATAGTATTCATCATCTCAACCAGAACCGGACAACACGTTCGTCGCGTCGCGAAAGTTCCCGACTCGTGCCCGACGCGTCGCACGCGGTCCCCGCGCTCGTCGCACGCTACTACTCTCCGCGCTCAAATCTTCTTTTCGTTTTGTTTTATCAATTCATCAACCAAAGCAGTTCTCCTCTCAGTGATGCCCGCCGCCGCCGCTGCTCATTTGCGGCATGGAGTTGGGCGTGGCCAGGATATCACCCGCGCCGCCGAGCTTCCAGAGCTGGCGTGCGGTGGGCGCGGGGGTTTCCTGCACCAGGTTCACGTCCGATCGCTGGCCGTTCACCACGACGGTCATGGTGCTCGGCATGATGTACTCCATGTTCGGGTGCCACTCATCCAGGGTGTGGCCGTAGGAGTGGATCTGGATGCCGGTGATGATGGCGAAGTCGCACTTGGACGGGTCCACGGACGCGCGCACCAGTTCTTCCATGTGCTTGCGGATCACCTTGTCCGCCAGTTTCGTGACCTGCACCAAATCCAGCCCACCAGCGGGAAGGTCGTTGGGCTGCACCGCGCTTAACATGCGCGCCTCAAGGAGCGAGTACTCGGGGTCCATGTGGTCGCACGTACCGGGCGCGCGGATCTGAAGCCCGCCCGCTTTGAGCTCCGTGAACTTGGGCTGGAGCTTAATCAAGGCACCGCACGCGTGCGAGCACCCCGCTCTGCCGGCGCGGATGCAGTCGCCCGCCCTTCCAGACGAATCAACCGCGATGTGCGGCATCGCGAAGAACACGTACCGCTCGCGGCCGTTCGGATCAGTGGGCGAGTGCGACATTCCGGCGCCCAGGCCGGTGAGACCGGCGGCGGTGAATCCGGCGAGGCCGTCGATGTCCATGGCGTACCCGAAGATGTCGTGGATGCCGTTCTTCAGGGGCGCTGTGATTTCGTCTCTGCAGAAGTTCGTCTGCGCGATCGTGTTATCGCCCGTGAACCCGAACGAGGAGAGCTTGTTCTCCACGCGGAACAACCAATCGTCCATCCCGATTGAACCCGGGAAGTGCGAGTTCACGATCTCCGTGCGCTTGTTGTAATACCGGTGTCTGCGCTCGCGCTCATCCGGAGTAGTGTCAATACCTGAGTACTTGAAGTACTCGGGGCCGTGGTGCTCGTTGTACGAGTCGTGCTTCACGGACGCGTTTTGCTTCAGCGCCTTGACGGTCACGGATCCCGGGCGCACGGCCCTGCTGGATGGCTTGCGAGTCGCGAGTTTGGACTTGCCGAACGCGGGCGCGACCTTGATGCTGGCCATGGAGAGAGCCATGTTGATGAGGGACGAAACGCGGGGGGTCGCGAGGAGGTGCGAGGCAAGCGTGGCGCGCGCGGGTGTGGCAAGCGCCGCCCCTCATAATCCACTAATCGAGTCGAGTCACGCCTGCAGTGGAAGCACTTTTTCTGGATCGAATTTGAAACCTTATCCGTCGGAGGGGTGACCATCAAACGGTTACGCAGTCTTGGAAAAACGCACACAGAGGAGGTTGCCTTCGGAGGTTCGAAAACGGTCCATAAGCACGTCGCAGATTTCCAAGGTGAAGGCGCGTTTTCTCAGTCGCATCGAGATTCTACTTTTTAAAAAACAAGCTCAAGGTTTATTAACATCACCGAACGTCCGACATTTGTCAGAGTTTTCCGCCCCGCCAGGGGGGCGACCACCTCGACGGCGCGATGGTGTCTTCTGTGGACGATGCTGAGCTCGCCGGTGTTATGGACGTGCCGCCGCCGCGGCCGCCGCCTTGGTACGCCGGCGCGCCTGCGAAAGGCTTTGGATTGTTTATCGCGGGAATGATGTTTCGGGAATAAATACCTGCTTGATACCGACGGGTTGGGCAGGTCGTGTAAGTTCGAAGCCATGCTCGGGATGGGCTCGGTGGTGTTAAGGCCCAACACCGCGCACGCCTCGCACTTCAGCGACGCCCTAGTGCCGTTCCGACACTACGTCCCGATACAGAGAGAGAGCGCGGGTGACGCGCTGGACGCAGTGCGGTGGCTGGACGCGAACCCGCTCGTCGCGGAAAAAATAGCAAAGGCGGGTCAGGACTTCGCGTGTTCTCAG
>Ga0302116_1002698_pt1 | contig 10272 bp, 9 predicted proteins | sample AG5_SCM_MG_FD_203124 | JGI IMG/M metagenome (GOLD analysis project Ga0302116, IMG submission 203124) | Marine microbial communities from Western Arctic Ocean, Canada - AG5_SCM | ecosystem: Environmental > Aquatic > Marine > Oceanic | place: Canada: Western Arctic Ocean | collected 2017-10-01 | reverse complement strand
AGGAGGGGGGGGGGGACGATCCAATCCAGACCCTCCACATTTCAAAGCAGAGTGCGTATTTGTTTGGGCGAGAGAAGCGTGTTGCAGATATACTCGTGGAACACAGCAGCTTGTCAAAGCAGCACTGTGTGTTGCAGTATAGAGCAACGGTGGACAAGAAGGATGGGAAGACAAAGTGCAAGCCTTATTTAATGGATTTAGGCAGTACAAATGGAACGATTTTGAACGGGGTAAAAATTGACGACGCCAGGTATTATGAGATGCGGGAGCAAGACGTTATCAAGCTTGGCGAGTCAACGAGGGAGTACGTGTTGCTGGCTGACCGTACGTAGAAGTAGGTGCTATAAAATGGTGGAGGATAATCTAACTTTTAGGAAAATCTTTTTTACACAACGCTTTTTAGCTGGACCCGTATCTTGTTCAGACCCTCCAACATAATCTCCAAACCAGGCTTGTTCAACTCAAAGTGGAAATGCCGTATGCCTTCCATCTTCCCCGCGAACTTTGCATGATCCTGAACACCCATATCAACAACCACCTTTGGCTGCTTGCCGCAGTCGCTGTTGGACGTGCCAGATGTTTCTCCCTCCACGTCCACCCGCCAGCTTGACTCGCACAGCTTCGGGAGACCGACCCGTCCCAGCACGGACGCCTCGCGCCACTCAGTTGAACAATTTTCTAAAATCGACAGGATCAGTTTGCAAACTCTTGCATCTAAATTTGGAGAAAGGTGGGTGGACACAAAGTCTGACATTGGGAGGTCTGTGTCATAGAGGGATAATTTGATCAGTTCCTTCACGGAGATAATTAGGGATGCTGATTTCTCATCGCTGTCAAGGTTAAATGAAGTTTTTACTGAAGCAATGTGTTGAGTTGAGGGTGGGGACACATGCCGAGCCATGTGGCATTGCCTGAAGAGTTTTACGACACTAGGCTTGGTGTCCGCTTGAGCGATGAACTTCAGGGGGGCGTGGTTGCTGAAGGAGCTCATCAAAAGATTTGTCAAAAAATAAATTAAATTAAATGAAATCATTCGTGACTTTAAAATCTCTTGGATTTTTATTTTCTTTGTTTAGTTCCATCCTGTAAGTTTGCTCTCATCGACCCTGGAAGCCTTGAGCCTGAAGCTCCTCATCTCCATAGCCTTGAAAACGACCTTTCCATCCGCATCCAGGCTTCTTCCACTCTTGATGCTATCATCATCCCCGCCCTGGCTCTTCCAGTGCAACTTCTTCTCCTCCCTCTCGCTGAGCTTGGCATTGCCGGTGAGGGTCATCTCAACGAACTCGTCGAGCTGCAAGCCCTTGGGGAGGACGCTGGCAAGGCCCACCGTCGCATCTGCGGACAACTTCTCGTTCTCGCCCACGGCGAACTGGTGGGCAAGCCGAACGAAGAAAACGCCCTCCTCGCCGTACACCTTCTGGAGGGTGATGAGGGCGACCTGGGGGGGGAGTGGTGAGGCACCGTCTGTGGAATGCTTGCCGATGCCGACGAAGCCATTGCCATTTTCAGAGTTGAAAATGTCACTCTCGGTGGAGGCGGGAGCCGCAGCGAAGAACATGTTGAGGGGGGAGAACATGCTGTCCATCCCGGAGCGAGCGAGGGTGGCTCCGGATAATCCCTCGCCGACGTAAATCCTGTGAGTTCCCTTGATGATGACGCCGGTCCCGACGCGGGCGTTGTCGCCCCAAGGAGGGTAGGGGTTCATGCCGCCGGTGGTTTCGTCCATCGGCTCGCCGACTCCGCGACTGTCGTCGGCCTTGGTGCGGCGCTGGACCATGAGCTCGATGCTGCCCGGACTCAGGCTCGCTCCTCCCTGGGTCCGGTCGTTAAGAACGGCCATGGAACTCTCCTCATCCTCCACATAAATTGCGGCGTTGACGGGGTAGTAGTTTCCGGCGATAGGCTGGAAAACTTCCATGTCCCATGTCTCCCTGAAGTTGAGGGTCCGGGGGAGGAACTCACGGCCGTTGGAGTCGGTGAAGCAAGTTTCGCCGGAGTTGATGGCTGCGTTGGTGAACTTGGTGACGACCTGCGCCGAGTGAAGAAGGTGCGAAACGAATTGAGTGAAATAATGTTAGAATAATGTGAGTTTACGCTCGCGGCTCGCTTCGCTCGCGGCTCGCTCACCTCCTTTCCGATGCCATCATCGTCGGGCACAGGCCCAACAGTCCACTCAATCTCCACGTACTGCTTGTCCTTAACCACCCTCGTCACCTGCTTCACCCAATCGCCGTAGCTCGCGTGAACCTCGCGAACGAGGTCACTCTTGAACACAGTGATGCTGTCCTCGTCAATGGGAAGAAGGGTAAGCTTCTCATCTGGCCTGGAAGGGCGAAAGATATATGCGCCGGAGTTCTGCCCGTAGGAATCCTGCAGCCAGCGGGACTCGTCCCCCTCTGCGTCAAGGAAGCCTGGAAGGCACATGCCGGGAAGGCCCCAAGTTTCGGGACCCTGGGGAACCGGTTTCTTGAGGTTATTGTTGTTGCTGTCGTCGGAGTTGAAACTGGTGTAGTACCCCCACACCTGCTCGACCTTCTTGTCGTTGATGGTGAGGCTGGGAAGAGAGATGGGTAAGTTATTGGCAATTACAATTATTCAGCAACAGTCTCACCTTCCCTTCCTGTCAAACTTGAGGTTGATCGCGCTGTTCCCGACCTCGAACTCTCCAGCGCCTCTTAGCAGTTTCCTCTTCACAGCAGTGGCGGTGCTATCAACGGCAACGGCATCATGAGACGCTTCAGACACAGCAATCTTGAAGCCCTTCGCCCCCATGGCGGGCACATCCCTCGCCTCGAACCAAAGCGTGAATGGGCTCGAATTCTCAACGTCATCGGTGCTCGTCGCGGGCATGATCGCGCTCATAACTTCCTCTCCCTTGGAGGTCACGGTGTAGGTGAGTTTGTCGGAGTTTACGGGAACGCCAACGACGTCGGTTCTAGGGTGGCTGAGGGCGTTGTACGCAATGGTGAAAAGGTCCGAGGAGGAGCCGTCCGCGGTGGCTTTCTGGGTCACCTCGCAGACGCTAACGTTACGGCCCTGGCACACGGTCAACTCCACGTCGGCAGTGTCCTTGACCATCAACGACTTCAGAATCGAGCCAGCATACGAGGCGGCCTTCTTGAAGCCAAGGTCGATTCGCTTGGCGTAGTCGAAGGCAACGTGCTGTTTGGAGGTTCCGGAAACGCCGTCGTGGTGCTGCACGACGCCAATGGCAGCGTCGAGGAGGTGAAGCGGGGACTCCATGGTGGTTTTGACCGAGTCATACTGTTTTTGTGTTTGTGTTTGTTTGTGGGGGTGGGGAGGGGGGGTTAGTTCTGGTTGGAATTAATCAATAATAACAACAATATCCACTCGCTCACCTTGCCACTTCCGTCCATCGCCTCTAACTGCCTGGCAGCTTGCAAAAAGCTGCTTCCAGTCCTCTCCCACTTCTTCAATTCCGCACGACTAGTGAAATATCCAGTCCAGAAGCACATCTCGCAGTCACTGTAAGGCATGAAGTCGTCAGTCTTGACCTCCCACTCAAGCTGCTCCTCGTGCCTCGCCTTGGTGTACATCTCCGGGTTGCTGTAGAAAACCTCTACACCGTCGAACTCCCCGTTGGGGTCCGCCTGGATCAGCCCCTTCTTGCTGTACTCGTTGGTGTATTTGATGATGCTGTCCATGTTCCTGAAGTACTCGAACGCGTTCTCGTAGTTGAAGTCGCTCCCCATGGTGAGCATGATGCTCTCCCCCACGGCCATGCCGGCCTGGGAATACAGCTGGTCAACAAAGTCAGACACGCGCGAACCAACGTTGTACTGCGTCAGGTCCTCGTAGTCGCACATTGGCTCGTCGGAGCCGAACTGGTCCCAGTTGAAGCCATCGGGCGGGCCGTAGTTACCCCCAAACGAGCCGGTCAGGCCCCAGAAGACCTGGGAGTTCTGCTGCAGTGAGGGGGAAGCGCGCCAGATGCCCTCCGTTCGCCGCTCGTCTTTCCTCTTGTTCAGGTCCTGGTAGTCGATCCTGCCGAAGTAGAGAGCGTCGAAGCCGGCCTCAGCTGAGAGGAGGGAAGCCTGGGTGGCAGAGTGGCCAAAGGGATCAATCTGCCAACCCACACTGGGAGTGTAGTCGAACTCGGACTTGAGGAATTGATGCCCCAGGGTGGTCTAAAAATGATGTTCGGTTAGAATATTGTGCGGTGGTTTTTGGGAAATGAAAGTGGCCAATATATTTTTACCTGGTCCAGCATTCCCATATAATGGGTCGCGGCCTCGTCGTGCATGCACCAACCTCCGTTGATGAAGGAAAGCTGGTTAGACTTGACCAGCTTCTTCACGCGAACCTGCATGTTGGCGTCCTGGTGGTTGTACCAGCGGGTGAAAAAAGCCTGCTCAACATACGAGAACTTACGCTCGGGATTGGCTTCGAGGGCAGGGATCAGGGTTGTTAGGATCATCTGCACATTGGCGTGCTGGATGGTGTTGTTAGCTCCATAAAAATATTGATCAACTGTCTTCAACCAGCCAACATCGTCGTGCGTATGCGGAACAACATGAACCTTGAGAATTTTGGCTTGGGCCATGTTTGTCTTGGCTAGTGCCAAAAGGGCCACTGTCAACTTCATTGGCTTGTATTGGAATGTATTGCAAATAAACGTGTACGTTACGTTTTTCAAGGTCCACTGCGCGGCAAATATACCCCCAAAAAGGAACGAATCAGGGAAAGGAAATAATTTTTTTTGCTTTTTTCTTTCACTTTCAGTGCTAAAGATCTTCGCTTTAAATATTGCCATACTCAACTCCATGCAGGCGACCGCTCCTGTTTTTGTTCTTGTACTTGCATTGTTTGCAAAAGCTTTGGCCAAACCCACCCTCAGGGTTCATCTGGTTCCCCACACACACAACGATGTTGGCTGGTTGAAGACAAAGGATCAATATTTCTATGGAGCTAACAACACCATCCAGCACGCCAACGTGCAGATGATCTTAACAACCCTAATCCCTGCTCTGGAGGCCAATTCCGAGCGAAAGTTCATTTATGTCGAACAAGCGTTTTTCTCCATGTGGTACGAACACCAGACGGATTCCATGCAGTCGCGCGTGAAGAAGCTTGTGCGTGAAGGTCAATTACACTTCGTTAATGGGGGCTGGTGCATGCACGATGAGGGTGCCACCCATTTCATTGGCATGATGGACCAGACGACCCTTGGACACGACTTTTTGAGTCGCGAGTTCGGTTTCATTCCAAAAGTCGGTTGGCAAATAGATCCCTTCGGTCATAGCAAAACGTGAGCGAGTCAAGCGAGCGAGCTTTGAGGAAGACGAGCATACGAGCCACAACTAAACTAACGTTATTACATTCGTTTTGCTCACTCGCCTCCCACCTGCTCCATTAAAAATGCGCACAATCTCGCTTCTCTCGGCTCAGAAACGCCTTGTTGTCGTCGAAAATGGGGTTTGATTCAATGTTTGTGGGCCGAATTGACTACCAGGATTTGGAAGCCCGCAAACGTCGACAAGATATCGAGGGTTTGTGGGAGAGTAGCCCAATTGTACCAGATGTTACAATGTTTTGGTCGCTCACCGGGAGCTACGACGGAAATTACTCACCACTAGAGGGGTTTTGCTTTGACACATTTTGCAGCGACGAGTTCGTTGTCGATGACACAGAATCCCCATCCTTCAACGCAGAGAACCGCGCGAACGATTTCGCAAACGCCGTGTACTTACAGGCCTCGCAACAAAAAGGCGAAAACATTTTATTGACGATGGGATCCGACTTTCAGTTTGAGAACGCGATGGAAAACTTTGATCAGTACGATAAATTGATCAAGGCCGTGAACGAGCGAGCAGCGGAGAATGATATAGTCGACGATCCGTTCGGGACTTATGATAACCTTGACGTCTTTTATTCCACACCGGAGGATTACGCCCGTGCGAAGCAGGAAGAAGGAATTCAATTTGCTGTCAAGAATGATGATTTCTTTCCCTATTACGAGTGCGAAAACTGCATGATGAATGGCTACTACGCTTCTCGTTCGTGGTTGAAAAAGTTGGAGCGACAATCGTCGTCGTTACTCCAAATCGGGAGGCAGGTTGAGTTGCTTGATCGGCTGGATGGCGGGAGGGAAGAAAAGGAGAATTTGAGAGTGTTGGACGAAGCAGTTGCGGTGGTACAGCACCATGATGGTGTATCGGGGACATCCAAGCAGCATGTTGCTGATGACTACGCGGCTGCCCTGAAACAGGGGGGGGACTTGGCCAAAGATTACATTGGAAAGGTACTCGGCGAAAAAATGGGTGTTGGCACGCCTCGGAATGCCCCAAAGAGCGGGAACTTCACCGTTGTCTTTTACAACGGCTTGTCGAGCGTGAGGAGGGGGGAAGTTGTCAGAATTCCGTTGGAAAAGAAGGAGGGGTGGTGTCACGAGGTTTTAGTCGGGAGGAGGAGGGAGAGAAAAAAGGTGCAAACTGGATTTCAAGGAGAAAGTTTGTACTTCGTAGTAGATGAAGTAGAAGGAATGGGCGCTGTTCGGTATGATGCCAGAGAAGTGCCTTGCCAACAACAGCAGCGCACACATGATGATGAAGAAGAAGACGATTTTCCTGGTTCGATCACCTGGGGGTACTACAAATCGTACGTCGCACCAGTAGCCACATCCACAACAACCGATTCGTGCCTGGGAAACTTGCGGACGGTTGACATAGAGGATAACCTTAAAGACCACCAAACTCTACGCTCATCTGGCGCCTACCTCTTCGTTCCTTCAACGCCAGATGAGTTGCCAACAATGTTCGAGTCAAACCCAATCCCCCCCTCAAATTCCAAGAATTTTCAACAAAACATCGTCAAAAAAGTTTTTTCAACCCACGGTCCATTTATAAATCAGACAATTACCACCTACATAGACATGCCCGACGTGTACGATATTGAGTACTCTGTCAAAACACCTGTCGATGACGGAATGGGCAAGGAAATAATAATGAAAATCTCGCTCCCCGAAATTAACAATGACGCCTTCTTCACAGACAGCAACGGGCGCGAGTTTGTGAAGAGGAGGCTGAACCACAAAGACACGTACAACTATACGGTTCACCAGCCTGTGGCGGGAAATTACTTCCCTGTTCCGACTGCCATTTTTATCGAGAGCGAGAGCAAGAGGAGCGAAAAACAATTCCTTGCTGTGATTCCTGATCGATCCCATGGTGGCACAAGCCTCCGCCCCGGAGAAATAGAATTGATGATTACGAGGAGGGTTCTAGCTGAGGACGAGTACGGCCTTGGTGAAGTGCTGAACGAAACTGTCGGAGGGGTTACTCCGTATCCGCCTTACGGCGATGCAACAAGGGTGGGGACGGGATTGACAGTGAGCGGAGTGATAAGAATTGTTGCTGGGAAGGGAGGAAGAGGGGGGGCCGCCGCAGCGCGAGAGCACACGGACGAGATGTTTTCGCCCTTGATGCCATTCTTTTATGAGAACGCAAACGCAAACGCAAACGCAAACGCAAACGCAAACGCAAACGAAATCTCTCTCCTGGCTAACGGCGGAAGGGATTTGCCTGTGCAAGTCCGAGTCGTGACCATGCAGCAGAAGAATACAGCAGATGGAAAACATTACGTGTTCGTGAGACTTGCGCACAGATTCGGAGTTGACGAAGACAATAAATTGAGCCAAGGGGTCAGCGTAGATTTGAACTCAATCCTCAAACAAGACGTGAAGAGCTTTGAGGAAACCACGCTCACAGGAAACGAAAGCAGGGAGAGCTGGGAAAACAGGAGAGTACGTTGGAGGAAAGAAAAAGAAAACGTTGGCAGTAACCAAAATTGGAATGCGAAAGACGAAAAAAATGTCGTCTTCATGTCTGCAATGGATATTCGTACCTTTAAGCTGTTCATTTGATTGAATTTAAATCTATTCACTTCACTTCACTTCACTTCACTTCGGCACAACGCCCAGCACGCTGGCCAGCAGCGCCATCCGCACGTACATGCCGTTCTCCATCTGCTCAAAATACTTCGCCCTCTCGTCAGTGTCAACTTCCTCCTTGATCTCGCCCACACGCGGCAGAGGATGGAGCAAAACGCACTTTCCGCTCTTGTCCAGAGCCATGGTGTCGTTGCCAATAATATAGCAACCGTTCACCTCGTTGTACTCATCCTCGCTGGCAAACCGCTCTTTCTGGATGCGTGTCACGTAAATGACGTCGCACCCACCGCTCACCACAGAATTCAGGTCCGTTTCCTCAATTTGCTCCACCACACCTCCTCCTCCACCCACATCCTCCATCACGTATCCCGGCATCCGCAACACCTCTGGGCTCACATACTTGAGGGTGACGTTCTTCGCACCACAAGTCGACAAGAGCCTGGAGAGCGAGTGCACCGTTCTGCCGTTCTTCAAATCTCCAACCATTGCAATAGTCTTTCCATCGAGAACGTTCACCGACCACTGGGAAGGGGGGACGTTGTTGAAGTTCGCAACGCAGTCGACCATGGTGAAGATGTCGAGAAGAGCCTGGGTGGGGTGCTCATTGGTTCCGTCACCCGCGTTCAGGACTGGTTTGAGGGAGGTCGCCGCAACCATTGGCACCGAACCGGTTTCAGGATGACGAAGCACGGTCACATCAGCGTAGCACTCGAGGCAACGGATCGTGTCCGAAAGCGTTTCACCCTTCTTTGCTGACGAAGAAGTTGCATTGACATTGATAACCGTCCCACCAAGCCGTAAAATAGCAGCTTGAAAGGAGCAAGAGGTCCGGGTGGAAGCCTCGTAAAACACGTTCGAGAGGATCTTGCCTGTTGCGCAGGTCTTGTAGGACTGTGAGGCTGTGACATGGGATCGATCGAATTCACCGGAGGATTTATATTTATATATAGTTCTCATGTCCAAAGCTAGGACGAGCAATCTGTGCAGACCTTCCGGCGTGAGCTGCTTGACGCTCACGAGGGACGAGCCAGTCCATGTCGCTGGATCGGCTGTAAGATTGGGAGTAAGCATTTTGACCAATCAATCTGGACAAAAATTCAAAAATCAATCCGGCCACCAACATTCCAATAAAATGGGAAAGCGATCGAAGGGGCGTATGGCCAAGAAAGCTCTAGCAAAAGAAAAGGCGAATAAAAAAAGGATTCGAGACGATTCTGATTCGGATGTAGAATCTTCGACAGTTTTTTGCGACGATGAGGCCTCCGAACCACAACCCGAACATCAGATCGAGGCCGTCCACAACGAGGCAAACCACGAATCGCTGAAGACGAACAAGCGAAAATCCAAGAAAGCAAAGCGGAATGAGGAGGCGAGTGCTGAGGCAGCTTTAATTCGCGACAAGCAGAATGACATAATAAACTCTCTCCCCCCCTCCCTATCTCTTAACGATCTTAAGATGCTCCCCTCCGTCCCCACCGGTCTCTGGACCCACACGACAACCTCCCCCCCTCCCTCCCCGACGCCAATCACTCCCGTTCCTTCGACTTCTGCCCCTCCCGAGCTAAAGCTCGCTCGGCAGCAACTCAACATTCGCGTGACTGGCGCTGCCCCTCCGCCGCTAACGGCCACGAACGCCTTCACCCTCCTTCCTCCTACCTTCTCGAACCACTTCAGCAGGAAGAAGAATTTGACGCTTCCTACCCCGATTCAAGCGCAGGCCTGGCCTGCTTTGTTGTCTGACGTGAACGTCCTGGGGATTGCTCCAACGGGTTCTGGAAAAACTCTCGCTTATGGCCTTCCGCTCATTCACATGGTCTGGACGATGCTCACCGAGTCTTTGGCTAGAAATGCGGCGATTTCGAATAAGAAGAAGCGGAAGCAGAAGGAGATGAGGGCCCTGGGGATTACCAACTACAACCAAGACCTGAACGAGTTCAACATTGTCAAGTACAGGGCCAACGACGGGCCGCTGGGGCTGGTGCTCGTGCCAACTAGGGAGCTTGCGAGTCAGGTGGAGAGGGAGATCAAGGGTGCGGGTCGGGCGGTGCCGAGCACTGACGGGAGCATCAAGCTCAAAACGATGGCGATTTACGGGGGAGGGAGCCAGGAGGACCGCAAGGCGCAGCTCGACGCGTTCCAGGAGGGGGAGAAACCGACCCACATTATTGTGTGCACTCCCGGGCGAGTCCTCGACCTCCTCGCGAGCAAGGTCTTCACGCTGAAAAAGTGCATGATGGCGGTGTTCGACGAGGGGGACAGGATGCTTAAGCTTGGATTCGAGGAGCAGGTCAGCGCGATTAGTCGGCAGGTTCGCGGGGATGCGAGGAGGTGTTTGCTGAGTGCGACATTTGGGGGGGGGG
>Ga0302116_1002693_pt1 | contig 10291 bp, 13 predicted proteins | sample AG5_SCM_MG_FD_203124 | JGI IMG/M metagenome (GOLD analysis project Ga0302116, IMG submission 203124) | Marine microbial communities from Western Arctic Ocean, Canada - AG5_SCM | ecosystem: Environmental > Aquatic > Marine > Oceanic | place: Canada: Western Arctic Ocean | collected 2017-10-01 | reverse complement strand
GTGCCAAGTCTGTTATGGAGCGTTACGTGACTGCTTACCCGTCCACCAGGAGTTTTTTGAAGTACGCGAAGTGGGCCGAGGGCGACGGAAAGGACGTTGCTCTAGCTAGGGGAGTGTACGAGAGGGCTCTAACCGAGCTTGAAGTTGAGGAGGTCACCGCCAGGGTCTTTCAGATGTTTGCCAGGTTCGAGGAGCGCCACGGGGAGTACGAGAGGGCAAGGCTCATTTACAAGCATGCCATTGGAGTTTTCCAGCTTGGTACCAGTGGAAAGAGGAAGGAGGAGGAATACGAAAACGAAGAGATCGAAATCGCAGAGAAGGAGAAGCGCGAGGAGCTCTACAAGAGCTACGTCGCCTTCGAGAAGAAGCACGGCGACAAGGAAGGGGTAGAGAATGTTATTTTAACGAAGCAGCGGGCCGAGTACAAGTCCCGCACGGAGGCTGACAGCAGGGACTACGACAGCTGGTTCGAGTGGGCGAAGCTCGAGGAGACCCACGGGTCGTCCCAGGTCGTTAGGACAGTGTACGAAAAGGCTATAGCCAACGTGCCTCCCTCTGCCGAGAAGAAGCACTGGAAGCGGTACATTTACCTGTGGATCTACTACGCCCTCTTTGAGGAGCTAACGATGCAAAACTTGGATCAGGCCGCCGAGGTCTACAAGGTGAGCGAGCGAAGCGAACGAGCTTTGAGGAAGACGAGAATACTGAAGACGAGAATACTGAAGACGAGAATACTGAAGACGAGAATACTGAAGACGAGAATACTGAAGACGAGAATACTGAAGACGAGAATACTCGCGAATCCCGCGAAATGGCTACAGACATAATGGCTACATCCACTACTAAACTAACATTATTCCACTCAATTCGTATTCTTTTGACTCGCTTCATTCGTTTTGCTCTTGCTTCATTAAAAATGCGCACAATCTCGCTTCGCTCGGCGCAGGCCTGCCTCGACATTATTCCCCACAAGAGCTTTTCGTTCGCCAAGGTTTGGGTCATGAGCGCAAAGTGCCACGTGCGCCGCAAGGACCTTGGCAAGGCTCGATCTATCTTGGGACGGGCAATCGGCGTAACGAACAAGAAGAAAATCTTCGACGAGTACATTGCGCTAGAGGTGAGCGAGCGAAGCGAGCGAGCCTTGATGAAGACGAGCACACTCGCGATGAATCGACACCCGCGAAATGGCTACAGACATAATGGCTACACCCACTACTAAACTAACATTCTTCCACTCAATTCGTATTCTTTTGACTCGCTTCACTCGTTTTGCTCTTGCTTCATTAAAATTGCACATCGCTTCGCTCGGCGCAGCTCGCTCTCGGGGAGGTCGACCGATGCAGGAAGCTGTACGGCCGCTGCCTAGAGTCGTTCCCCGAAAACTGTGACGCGTGGAAGAAATACGCCGACCTTGAGCAATCGGTGGGGGAGACGGATCGCTGCAGGGCTCTATTGGAGCTTGCGGTTTCGCAGGACGCTCTGGATTGTCCGGAATTGTTGTGGAAGGGGTACATTGACTTCGAGATTGCCGAGGCAAACGGAGGCAAGGCGAGGAGGTTGTTCGAGAGGCTGCTGGAGAAAACGAGCCACGTTAAGGTGAGTGCGAGCGAAGCGAGCCAGCAACACCATTTTACACAATATTGGTTTAGCCACTAAACTAACCCTGGCGCAGGTCTGGATCTCGTTCGCCACTTTCGAGGCGAGCTCAATCGGGGGAGGAATGGAGAGCGCCAGGTCGCTATTCGAGGGAGCGGACAAGCAGCTCAAGGAGGACGGACTGAAGGAGGAGAGGGTGTTGCTCCTGGACGCGTGGAGGAACTTGGAGAAGGTCAGCGGAACGGCCGAGAAGGTTACATTGGTGGAAAAAATGATGCCGCGAAGAATCAAGAAGAAGAGAATGAAAACGGACCCCAACACAGGAGCGGAGCTCGGATGGGAGGAATTCTACGATTTCCACTTCCCCGACGAAAAGTCGGCGGCGAGCAACTTGAAAATTTTGGAAATGGCGGCCAAGTGGAAGAAGGCTCAGGCGGCCAAAGAGAATGTAGCAGAATAATTTAAAGACGGGAGATCGGTTTCTTGGAATGGTTTTCTATGTTATATTTTCCGTTCTTTAATCTAGAATGGATATCTTTTCAAATCTTGAGAGGTGTTAGAGGAAGAAATGTTGTCGAGGACTGAGATGTCATCGATTTCGACCGACTCGTTACCATTGGCGCATCCTCCCCAAAATTTTTGGATTCGGATTGTGAATGCGAATATGAGGCTAACTGCGGCGGTGTGTCCATCATGTTCTTCTTAATCATTAAGTGCAGCTCGTCGAGCTCCCTGTCGCAGGCAGTGTAATAACCACTAACGTGGATCCGCACAGCACCGACGCTCTCTACTTGGCACATCATTCGTGCTTTTTGGCGCGATATCCACCGAACTGCGTTCCTCTTTTGCGAGGCAATTCTGTCCTTCCCCTGCTGGTACAGCAAGTCCAAGTTAGCTAACTCCGAGTTGATGGCAGCTTGCTGTTGCTGCTGAACTCTACTGTTCGCTCCGGGCGAATTTGGATTGTTGAAATTGTTTCCCCCTGTGGGGGAAAAAACCGGCGCAGTATTGAAAAGGCGAGACTGCTTCTCCTTGCTCTTCCAAGGACCGGACGCCTCCGTTCTTGTGTTGCCACTGAGTAGTTTCTTGCGCTTTCCCATTATGTTGCTCTTCTGGCTCTCGAAGTCGCTCAGCATTTGCTGCTCATAGACTGCCCACTCCGCGTCCACCCTCGCCAGCTGCAGGTCGAAGGAATTCTCCAAGTTAAAAGTCTCGTACCTTTCCCAATTCAAGAATTGGTCCCTCTGCAGCCTCCTCTCCTCCCTGGCAAGAGATTCCTCCAGAGTGAAGGCAGGTGGGCTTCTTTTGCAGGCCTCTGATGTGTAAAACTTCTTGCTGACCTGGGCATTGAACTGTTTTCGCTCAGCCGCTTGTATTTCCAACAACTCCACCCACCTCCTCTTGTTCGAACTCGCCTGCATGCTGCAGTGCCGCTTCGTTTCGGTTTTTAGCCCCAAATCAACACGATCTGCATACTGCCCGTGAGCCTCGTAATTTTGCTGAGAGGCAGCAATCTCCTCTTTTTGCATCAAACTGACGAGCGAGCTCGAGAAAGACGACTCTAACGGGTGTTCCTCGATATCAAGTTCTAATTTTATTCTCTGTTTCTCATGGTGACTCTGTTTGGGGAGGGGAGGGGAGGGGAGGTGGGAGGCCGGCCGGGGGGAAGACGAGTTTGTAGTTGTGTTAATGATGCTTATTATGCAAAAAAAAACAATTCCATAACAAGTCCTTATGGCACAACATACCTGTAACTGCTTTGCCCGTTCACCGATATCAAGCAAAGCTTCACAATCTCCAGAAAGATCCATCTCGAAGATCCAAGTTGGATTATCGATTAGTTGCGAGCTGGATATTGAATATTTATGGTTTGTTGATACAATACAGGGGCGAGGGTTAATACTTGGTTCCACAAAATTCCAAACAGTGGGGCTAAACTTGTTTTTGTTTGAAGTGCAGGCGTCAAAAGTCGAATTTACAAAATTAGTATTATGAATAAATTTGAAGAATTTTTTTCTTTAGTTTAGGAAGTACTGCTGAGCTATTGCTATTGTACCTTGTTTATTCCATTTGCCCACTACACTGTTTCCTTGTCTTATGATATCAAACACATAACAAAAAAAACAGCCCGGCACCACCTCCAACTCCAACACCAACACCAACACCGATACAACGATGCTGAAGGGCACCATACAGATAGACGTATCCGACTCTGGCGCTGAACTTCGCGCAGCTATGGTAATCCAGCGTCTCATCAAGCTACGAATAAAGGCTCGGGCGGTTCGGAAGCGAATCAACGAATCAATGTTCACGAAGAAATTGGATCTGACCCATGGCAAATATTACTACATAATGAACGCCACGGGTGAGCAGACTTGGGATGTGCCCAGAGGCGACTTTCCGATGGCTCTGCCTCCAACTCCCAGGCGCGAGGAATTTGCCAAGGTAAAAATGGAGCAGAAGTTGGCTTTGGCAAAAGCGAAGGAGAAACGCGACTTTCTGATCGCGCAGCGCCGAGAGGAATACAAGCAGTCCCAGATTCGCGACGTGAAGAAGGCTGACCTTGACGAAGCCAAGCGGCAGGATGACCTATGGGCGGACGCCGTGGAGCATGGTAAAATGTCTGGCGAGGTGAACATGTCTTGGCAAAAGGTGAGTGAAGCGAAGTGAAGTGATCTGAAATCTCTCGTAGCCCTAACCCTACCCCTACCCCTAACCCTAACCCTAACCCTAACCCTAACCCACTTTTTAACAGCTCGTCAACATATCAGAGCGCGTCTACAACTTTAAACGGACGACTGGCAGAGACTTGATTCATTTGCGCTTGGTCGGACACGACATGGAAGAAGTTCCACCTAAAATGTCCACCTCTTGCCAATATCTAATCTCGCTCTCCCTCACTTCGAACCGGTTGATCGACATTGACCCCGTGGCGCAGCTCACGCGGCTCACCCAGCTCGTGTTGCTTCGCAACAAGATCCCCAAGCTTCCATCGACATTTGGTAACCTCATGAACCTCGAAATTCTCGAAATGGCCTCCAACCGGCTCGAATCTTTGCCCCCGACCTTTGGGAATTTGACCAAGCTCCAAAAGCTCAACCTCGAGTGCAATCGTTTGAAGAGAATTCCCGAAACAATGAGCCGAATGTGCTGCAAAACTTTGAATTTAAATTCGAACAAGCTCATTGCACTGCCCCACTGCATTGCCAACATGCCCAATTTATTGCAGCTGTCGGCGAACGACAACTCTCTCAAGTACCTGCCGAGCGACATTGGCGACAGCAAGAGCTTGGTTGCCATTCACGTTTGCAACAATCGGTTGATGGAGCTTCCGGACGGAATTGGCAAGCTTGCAACGCTCGAGAACTTGTGGCTAGACTTCAACAATATCACCGCGCTTCCGATGAGCTTTCACAAGCTGCAAAGCTTGAAGGAGGTGAGCGAGCGAAGCGAAGCGAGCGAGCCTTGTCACAGAAGAATGCGACGCTCCGTGCGAAATTTTATACATGGCTACATCCACTACTGAACTAACGCGCCTCGCTTCGCTCGGTGCAGCTTAAGATGGAGGGCAACTGGGGAATGATTTTCCCGCCCATGGATAAAATCATCAAGGGTCCAAAAACAGTGCTCGCCTGGAGCAAGAAACGCTTCTCGAGTTCCCTTTTCGTGAGGCAGCAGTCCATCGTTCTTTCGTTCCAGGACATGCTGAAGCAAACGGCAAAGCACAAAATTGGCGGGGAAGAGCACTTGGGAATTTTCAACAAGGACATTCAAGAGGGTGACGAAATGTTCTACACGTACCCCGAGGAGCTCTTCTGGGAGCTATTTCTGCCCACGCTGGAGGATATTTGGCACGACCCGGACGTAAACACTAGCGGGGACATAAAATCGTTCCCGTACAACCGCAAAGAGACCGAAAAGGTGATGAATTCTTTTTCGGACCCTTTTGGACCGGTAGTGCTTCGGAAGCCGGTGAGCTGAAGCGAGCGAACGAGCGAGCCTTGTGCCAATTAATAAGAAAAGTGCGAAGCGACTAACCCACTCCACAAACAGGACGGCTGGTTCCGAAGGTGCGTTTGCAAAAAACCGGACGGGTCGAGGAACGTGTGTATTCCGCCGAAGGCCGGGTGGATGTGCGAACGGCCTGTGATAATGGTCAAAATGACAATCACGCTCGAGAGGGAGCTTATGGAGCGGCAGCGGCAGCAGCAGGAGAAAGATCGAATTGCCGAAGCATCAGCGGCTGCGGAACATTCCGCCAAGGGGTACTTGGAAACGGAGGAAGGCATCAAGTTGATCCACGCAATGGCCGAGGCAAGGTGAGCGAGTAAGACGGACACAGCAGGAAGTGGATAAATATTTTTTTCTAACAGGTTGTACAGAGCACACGAACTGCAGCACGAGACGAGCGACAGCAAGTTCAAAGGGAGCCTGGAGATTGAGTTCAGGCGGAGAAGGAAGAAGCTGGAGAAAAACTTCAAAAAGAAGGAAAAGCAACTCCAGAAGATTAGAAACGAAATGTACGAAACGCACCATGTCGCGAAAAACAGCTTGCAAGAAAAGGGAGCGAGCCTGGTGGGCTGGGCTGCGGAGCAAAACGACATTGCGATTGACAAACTGTTGGACACGATGTCGCAAATGCCGGAGGACGAAGACATCGTCAAGTGCCAGGACAAGTACGAGGAAGATTTGAAAAAGCTGATTGCGGACATTGAAAAGAAGGGGACAAAGGGGAGCTTGATGTCGCGAGTCGTTCCGAAACAATTTCTGGAATTCAAGCAAAAGTTCAGCAAGGAGCACAACGAAAAATTGAACGAGTTGATTGTGGATTTGAAGCGCCAGTACACTGAACGAGAAGCCTTCAGAGCCAAGAAAAAAACAAAGCAAACGCACGAGAAGATGAGAAAGATCATGAGCAGCTGGACGGGGCTGGGAATGCGGGACACGTTCTTCGACTGGAAAAAAATTGCAAAGGGCAAAGTAAAGCAGAGGAGGAAGGACGCGAGGAAGAAGGCCGTGGCGGACCGCTTGGGGTACGAACAGGAAATGGCCAACATGGACTTTGCACAGGTGAGCGAGCGAAGCGAGCGAGCTTTGAGGAAGACGAGAATGCGAGGCACACTTATACTTATTTTCAATTCTTTGGCTCGCTCGCCTCCCTTATGCTCCATTAAATATGCACCTCGCTTCGCTCGGTGCAGTGGAACTTGAGCAAGTGGGAGACGCACTGGGACGAGTTCAACGATTTGAACTACTGGGTCCACAAAGAAAGCGGAAAGAGCACCTACGACGAGCCTACAACTGATTTGTATATTCCCAAGGGCTGGGTGAAGCCCGATCCACCTGCGACGATGCTCGACCCGAACACGGGAGAGCTGCTCAGTCCAAGGAGCTTGAGGAGGAACGAGCTTGACACTCCGAGCGAGGCCAGCGAGGCCAGCGAGCCGAGCGACAGCGACGATGAGCGCTGGGACAAGGTCAGGGGCGGGGGCGGCGTTGACAGCGACGACGAGGACGATGAGGAGAAGAAGCTCGAGGACGACGCAGTCTCGGGCATGGTCGACTTCGAGGGACAGGCGGAGCTGAGCAACGTGGCGGTTACGGTGACAACTGGGGGGAGAGTGGGCTTCGCGAACGAGGACGAGGTGCAAGACGGAGACAAGGGGGAGATCACGGCGAGACCGAGCACTAGTCAAGAAATGGGAGTTCTGAGCAACAAAAACAACAACAACAACAACAACAACAACGGCGGAGAAATGGTCCTGGCCAAGGCTAAACCGAGCGGGAAAAATGAAGAGGTGGATTTGGCAATGTCGCGGGTCCTGAATCGGCGCAGAAAACAAGTCAAGGCGAGAATGAAGAGGGAGGGACTGCTGGGCGACGGAGGAGAGGAAGAAAGCGAGATTCACAAGGCAATGAGGGAGAAGGAAGAACAAGACAAGGCCAATAATGCTTTGCCGAGCGAGGATGAGGTTATGATTATGTGCGGCTACGATCCCGCAAAGGGAGATGAGTACAGCATCAAGGAGATGGACGCCTTCGCCAAAAAGGCAATAAAAATGAACAAGACACTGGGAAGAACTGAAAACGGCGGAGTGGGCAGCTTGGAAGGACCAGACGGTCAACACTATGGGCGGTACGAGACCGATTTTGTTACTGGTTTTTTCGACAAGCGTAAAGAAAAAAATGAAAATAAAAAAAGGGCGAAAGAGGAAAGGGCCAAAAAATTCGCAACGGTTGGAGGGGCGTTAGAGGAGGGAGGGCGCCCATCCTCGCCAACAGGGTTGGGAACGGTCTTTTCGCGCGCTGGTGGGCCTCGTCCCAAGAAATAGGTGGGCGGAACAAAAAGAAAAAGAAGTAGTGTATGTATCTCAAAAATTCCACCTCCCCTTTTTTCACAGTTTTACATACTCCTCCTAGCCTCATTCCTAATGAGATGTCAATTTTTACTTACTACTCCTCGGCTCGGTAGTAGTTAGTTGGCACAAAGGGCATCTTAGCAATCTCGGCGGGTTTCATCTTTCCTCGGATTGACATGTTAATCTTTGTTCCGGCCTTGGAGTGCTCGGTGGCAACGTATCCCATGGCAATAGGCTTGCCCAAGGTAGGGGACGGAATTCCAGAGGTAACCACCCCTATTTTGTTCTCTCCACTCTCGTCGTAGATCTCAATGTCGGCCCTAGCAGGCGCCTTCATACCGAAAATCCCAACGCGCTTCCTCGCAACCTTCTTCAACTTGCCCTCCTCGGTCAGGAAGTTTGCTGCTCCGGTGAAACCCTGCTCGAGCCTGCGCCTGGAGTTTGGCTTGCCAAGCGTCCAGGCGAGTCCACCCTCAACTGGAGTGGTGGTGGAGTCAATGTCGTTTCCGTGGAGGCACAGGCCGGCCTCGAGGCGGAGAGAATCCCTAGCTCCCAAACCTGCAAGGTTGACACCCTCCTGCTTCAGGAGAACATCGGCTAGCTCAACTGCACGGTTCTCGGGAACAGACAGCTCAAATCCATCCTCTCCGGTGTAGCCACAGCGGGTGACCTTGCACCCCTCAACGCCACCAACAGTGACATTCGACATGTGGCCTGTCATGAAACCCATCTTCTTAAGGTTGGTCGAAGGAGGAAGGAGGGAACCCAGAGCTGTGGCAGCACCGTCCCCTTGAAGAGCAAGAAGAGCCATGGAATCCTGCATTCGTTGAGAGTGGGAAAAATAATGGTTTTAGATTTAATTTGGTTGGGCGGCCATTTCTCCTCACTCACCTCCAAGTAGTTCATGGTCACGTCGCCATCAAAGTCAGCGAGCACCTTGTTAAAGTGGTCCATGCCAATAAACTTGTTGGCACCGTTCACAACCATGTAGATGGACTCGCCATCAGTAGAGTTAGAGATTACCGAGTCGTCAATAATTCCACCGGTCTCGTTGGTGATGAGAGAGAGGAGACCCTCCCCCGGAGCAAGCGATTGAATATCGGAACAGACAACCTTCTCGATAAACTTGACGCGGTCCTTCCCGGTCCAAATGATTTGCCCCATGTGAGACACATCGAAGATTGACGATTTGCCAGCATCACGAGTGTGGTGATGCTCAGCTGAGACACCCCCTTTGGCTCCCTTCGGAAGATTTTCGTAGAGGACTGGGAGAGAATAGCCCGCGAAAGGGACCATCTTGCCCCCATACTGCAAGTGCCATTCATTGAGAGGAGTCTCCACAAGGCTTCCAGCATCATTGGCAAATGTCATTGCCTGGCCCAACGCTCGTTTTGTGCCCACAGGACAGGCAACACGACTTAGAGTACATAGCATTGTTACCGTTTTATTTTGATGACGTTAGTAAAAAATTGGTGTCAAGATGTCAAGGTGATTGTGAAATTGATCTAAAAATATCAGAAATTCTCAACCTGGAGTTGAACACCTCATACGCGTCAATCTGTAAACAATTTATAGCGTCAGAAATTGAAATTCGAATAACTTGGCTCTATATTTGATGATTGTCGTCGCTATCCCACCATTTGTTTCAGAAAATCCTCTCCTAGGTTATTCCCCAGCGTACTGCTTGCTGCTTCTGAACCTCCCCAAGCCCCCCCCCCCACAACAACAGCAACAACAACTACCCCCGGTTAAAATCACACTGAATGGGAATCATCCTATCATCCCTTCCCCAAAATTCACAGGGATCACATTCACTTCCAAACATGCAGACGCCATTTTCCTGGTCAGTTTCAAGTTCTTCTCTCCGAATAGTGGCAGCGGTGGAGTTTCGCACGGTATGTTTCTGAGAGTTCCCTCAACTCCTGCCACCCACACGTCCTATACGGTTCGTTCCTTCGATCCAATTACCGAGGAAATGAGCGATTCTCCTTTCGGTCGGATGGACGAGACAGCTGCCAGGGAGCTAATTTCCAGCCTCACCTTTGTCAATAACAACAATAGCTCAATTCCCCACAGCACGGGCGAGCACGTTGACGAGGCGGTTGAAATCCTCGGCGGCCTCGCTGAGATTTCCAAGGTTCTCAGTGTACAGCAGCAAGACCTCATGGAGTACATCACCGACGAAGTGCTGGTCAGGTGCAACGTCGCCATCGGTGGCAAGGTGATCCCTATTGTTTCTGACATAAACATTGGGCCTTCGATCCCTTTGGACACGAACACAATGACCGATGCCCCCCCTCAATCTCAACTTCCACCACCCCCACCCCCACCAATTG
>Ga0302116_1002690_pt1 | contig 10295 bp, 7 predicted proteins | sample AG5_SCM_MG_FD_203124 | JGI IMG/M metagenome (GOLD analysis project Ga0302116, IMG submission 203124) | Marine microbial communities from Western Arctic Ocean, Canada - AG5_SCM | ecosystem: Environmental > Aquatic > Marine > Oceanic | place: Canada: Western Arctic Ocean | collected 2017-10-01 | reverse complement strand
CAGCATAAACAGAGAAAAGACCAGGCCCTTCTGGCGAGATCCAGGCGTAGGATCCGATGGAGTGAGCCAGATCCTTCTCTTCTCTGATTACTCGATAAAGTGGGCTCGAACGCCCACCACCCAATACGGTGCCCAGAAGTTCCAGAGCAGGAGTATCAGGGTGAGCAAGATCGCCCACTTGCCAGCTCATGCTGAATCGAGTCGAGGGAACCGTGAAGGACTCGGAAGCACGGCGAGTCCCAATTTGAGTCGATTCAATTGGGACAGAAACAGGAAACTGAGCGAAGGGGCGTAGTCCTTTCGTAAGCTCTCTGTCGATGATCTCTTTCGCGTTACGAGGGTTAAATCCACCGGACAGAACGATAAAGGTGTTGTCTGGTCGGTAGCGCGCATGGTGGTAGGTCACCATCTGTTGGTGGGTGATCGAATCAAAGAGATCGAGGTGTCCGATGATGGGCTGTCGACGGTGATCTTTCCGATAGATTGTACGGAAGAGGAGTTGGTGTGCGACTGAATCTGGATCATCCAAACCCATCGCAATCTCGCGGCGGATAACATCTTTCTCCTTTTCGAATTCCTCTTCGGGAAAGGCCGGACGAAAAACCATCTCCATCAGTGCTGAGAGAAAAAGGTCGAGCGATTCTGCTGGTCCATCGATGTAGTAGACCGTGCGATCAAAGGTGGTATAGGCGTTCCACTGTCCGCCTGCGGCTTGCACCTCCTGAGAGAGGGCCTCGCCTGAGAAGCGGTCGGTCCCCTTGAAGACCATGTGCTCAAGAAGATGTGAAACTCCCGCGCCCGCAAGAGCGCTCTCGTGCACAGAACCGGTCGCGACCCAGATTTGGGCGCTGATCACAGGCGAATCAGAGGAAGGATCAAGAATTGCGTCCAGTGAAGAGCCAATCGTCTCAACAGAAGCAGTCGTTTTCGGGAAATTCATCTTGGTGAAGCATTGAGGCTAAGCTGAAGGGGAGCAAGGAGTTTAAAGAAACTAAAATTGTTCGTGCGCCCGAATTTTGACCTGCTACATCTCCGGAATGAACAGTCGCATGCTCGCCGTTGGTGCTGTTGTCCTCATCCTCCTTCTGGGAGGCGTAGGATTCGCATTCTATAATTCGAAAATGAATACCGAGATTGAGCGGCTGGTTCGGTTCTCTGTTGACGGGATGTCGGAAGCGGGGCGAATCGAATGGGTGGAAGAGTGGAGTCGTCTGAGTGATGACGAGACGATTCTCGTGAATGTCGTTAAAGAAAAAAAACTAGTTGCCGCTTGGGGTAGTGAAGATGAAGCAACCGCAGTCAAGGAGCTTCTAAAACGTAAATCAATTGTTCTCTCGCCCGACGGAAAATCAATGCATGTGGCAATAAAAGGAATCCGGAAGGAAATCGACCTCCTGAATTCTACTTCAGCGGCTCTCTTTGAGGAGGTGAGGGAAAAGTTCGTGGAAATTCACCCGGAATTTGCTCCTCACCTACAGCCGTGAGATGAGCTCGCTCTTTTCATAGCGAACCTTAGGAAGCTCGGCATATTTATCTGCAGTGCTGCGATACCCAAGGGCGCAAGCGACCGATGCCCTAAGGCCCTTCTCCTCTAATCCGAGGATTCGATCATATTCAGCAGAAACAAAGCCCTCCATGGGGCAGGCATCAACGCCCAAGACGCTCGCAGATGTCATGAGCTGTCCGAGGGCTATGTAGGTTTGTAGTTTCGCCCAATTAAGAAGTTCTTCTGGATTCATCTGGGCCATGAAACCGGACATCATTTTCCGGTAGCCGTCGAGAGTTGCAGTTTCCACTTTTCTTAGGGTACTAGTATGGTCCATTAATTGTGAGATCTCCACATCTCCGACATTTTTCTGAGCAGCGAGAACGACAAAGTGCGAGCACTCAGTCACTTGAGCTTGGTTCCAAGAATGGGGAAGGAGCTCTGCTTTGATCTCAGGATTGGTGATGACAAAGAAATGCCAGGGCTGAAGCCCAAAGGAGGAAGGTGTTAGAATGAGGCTATCTTCCAGTGATGACCAAATTGATTCAGGAATTTGTCGCTCCGAATCAAAAGCCTTCGTTGCATAGCGCCATTGAAGACTCTTGAGGAGATTTTCAGGTGAGATCACTTCCATTGGGCAGATTATTCCGTCCCGATTCGAACTGGCAAGGATAGCTTTGGTATTTCCTTGAGGCCCAAACTTAGGAGCAAGCCATAGTCGTCTTTGATGCTGTTGTCCCGATGGAAGAAGCCAACTGATCCAACCCAAGAATCGAAATCATAGTAGAGGCTGTAAGCTTGTAGTTCGAGGGTGCCGTCCTCGATCTCCCATCGATGCTCTGTTCCGATCCCCCATTTTTCGCTGAGACGGCTATAGAGTTCCAATTCGATTCGATTCGAGTCTCGAAGAATGGGATGGTAGTTGAGATAGCGATAGCGAAGTGACATCTCAATATTTTCCGTAGGCATCACCGTTCCGGTTGTCGCTACCTCAAGGAAATTGGAATCTTCAAAAAGTGGGATCTGAGTGTCAAACTCGAGATCGAACCAAGGCAGGGGACTCCAACGGATTTCATTGTAAAGGTTCGAAAAATTCCGAGAGAATTCAGGGTCATCGAAAAAGACATTGAGATAAGTATTAACGGACAGCCAGTCTTGGGTGCTACCGTCCTGATGGGTCATGATTCGATTGCGCGCACCCAAGCGAAGAATCGACCAATTTTGCAAATCGTCGATGGCTGAGAAGCGGCCGACATTTAGGGGCCGAGACCGGGTGGAGGGAGTAAGCCGGTCGATGCCATAGAAGGACTGGTCCAGCTCATTCGTCGAAACAAAGGAAAATGAAGCATAGGGTTCCACGACATGGAGGGCCCCATTGAGTCCCCATTTGTCGTTAATCCACTCAGGATAAGACTTTGTGAATTTAAGGGAAGAGTCGATGCCTGCGTAGAATAAGGAACGACTTTGTGAATCATCAGGTCCTTTGATCGAGCTGTAGTTGGTGAAGCTGCCCCCGACCTTGGGGGTGATGTTTAGAAAACCCACTTTGATTGGCCTGGAGAGTTCGTGGTAGGAATGAAAGCGATTAAAGCCGTGGGGGGAAAGAAGGCGATTGATCTCAGTAAGGCGAGAGTCGCCAGGCACGAGCCCCAAAGATTCTGTGCGCAGGCTAACACTATTTAAATCGGCAAGGTGCTCCCGATAAATCCCGAGAGAGGTCTGGCTCTCATAAAAGAAGGGGGTGTCGAGGAGTGGTTGTCTGATCCAGTCGAAGGTGAATTCGGGGAGACGCGTGTCACTTTGATAGAAATCATTGATACGCATACGTGCGCCAAACGTTGCCAAGCTCTGATCATTTCGGCGTGTGACCGCGAGGGTGTTATCGGGCTCTGGGTTGGTGTTGTAGAGACTTGTGTCAAAGTCCTCCAAGTAAAAGGCATCACTGAGCCAGGTGAGATCGGCTTCGACGGAATAAGTCGCCCTTTGGGTCTTCCAGAGATCGCGCCGATGAGCTAGCTCCACCCGATAGCGATCTTCATTGAGGTAACCGCGAGGGATTCCTGACCGTTCTACTGAAGGGGCTAGATCGTTAATATAGTAAAATTTAAAATGACCAAAGTCGTCTTCATCATCGACTCTAGTGTCGAAGAGATTAATTCCGGTTCCGAGCCCCCTGCGGGAATAAAGATCCACATGCCACTGGGAGAGGATCCAGGCGGAGTCATTCGCTCCTGTGATGGGATCTCGTTCGCCACCAATCATCAACCCGTAGCTATTTTTCAGGAAGAATCCGAGATTGGATCGGGCCCCGGGCACGACGTGGTAACCTAATTCGGCATCAAGCTGCTGGGATAAGTAAGGAAGCCAAAAGATGGGCGTGTCACCGGCATAGAGTTTTAGATTTTTAAAAACGACGCGGTCACCGGGGAAGATGCTTGTTCGATCGGCGCGAAGCCACCAGTGGGGATTCTCGACGTCGTGAGTCGTGATTCCGGAATTTTCTCCCACGTATGCAACTCCATTGGGAGTTTGCACGGATCGGAATCGGCCCGCCTCAAGGAGAATTGGACCCATGCCAGCGCGGAGGCCTTCGGTGTCGAATTTTTTCTGATCGAGGCGGTAAATGGCGGAGTCTCCCCGGAAGATAATGCCATTTTGATAGATGCTAACATCTCCAGTGATCGTGATCACCCGATCCTTCTCGTTGAGCACCGCGCGATCAGCAAATGCTTGAGATCCATCTTTCCCATCCATTACGACATTCCCTGAATATACGAGAGTCAAATTGCCTGCGATGTAGTCGAAGTCGACCTGCGTTGATCTTACAAACTTTGGTAGAGTGAAGGAAGGCGCTGCTTGATCGCTGAAAAATCCGTCGCCTGGAGTCACCTTAGGCTCCGGAAGCGCGCTAGTCGGGGGAAAGGGGGCTCCGACTATGGCGTCATCCTGTGCCGCGAGCGGCAAAAGATTGAGGAGAAAACAAATTAGAGAAAGGCGCATCAGTTCGCGATAAATTTAAGAATTGCGCAAATTTCTATCCGTTGGATTTTATCTGGCTCTCACTGGCAAAGTAAAGAAAATGGTTTATAATCTTAAACGATATGGCAAAAACGATAGGAATCATCGGTGCCTCGGGCTGGCTGGGCCGCTCCCTTTCTAATGCGCTTTCGGGGAAGGGACACCGCGTTGTGGGTTTTTCTCGCTCTGAGAGAAAGGGGCAGGAGATGAATTGGCGGACCTGGAGTGGGGAGGGCGAAGTCGATTTATCGGGCATTGATGTTGTCATCAATCTGGCCGGAGAATCGATCGATCAACGATGGACGGAGGCCAAAAAGAAGCAGTTTTACGAGAGTAGGATCGGAGTGACGGAAGAGATCGTCCGAGGCATGGAAAAGTGCGGAGTGGCTCGGCTCCTCAATGCTTCTGCCGTTGGAATTTATGGCGATCAAGGGAAGCTCTCTTTGTCCGAAATGGCAGAGCCGGGAGATAGCTATCTCGCGGGGCTCTGCCTCGCTTGGGAAGAGGCCGCAAATGACGCCCCTGAGGCGACGTTCTTAAGAACGGGAGTCGTTCTCGGAAAAGATGGAGGTGCGTGGCAAAAGATGACTAAGGTCTTCAAGCTCGGTATCGGCGGGAAGCTTGGATCGGGAAAACAGTGGATGCCCTGGATTCATTTGGCAGACGAAGTCGCTGCCATTACCTTTTGTCTCGAAGAAGAAATCACAGGACCGGTGAATCTGGTGGCTCCAGAAAGTGTCACCAATTTGGAGTTCACCAAAATGGCGGGTTCCGCTCTCAGTCGTCCGACCTTCTTTGCTGCTCCCGCGTTTGCTCTCAAAGCCGCCTTAGGTGATTTTGCAGAAGAGGGGCTTCTTGCGAGTCAACGGGTTGTGCCCAAGATCCTCCAGGATCGAGGCTTCGAATTCCGTTTCCCGGATTTGAGATCGGCACTGAAAGATCTGGCTTAAGCACCCGCGTGTTTCGCGTGCCAGTCGTGGTAGATCTCCGGAGAAATTTCCGACGGCTTAATTTCCGAGCGTCCGCCCCAGAAGACGTTGGTGTAGGAAACCGGGATTCCGACAGATTCGAGATGACGATCGATGGCCGCTTTGTGCTCCAACACTTTGTCTTTCTCGGTGCCGTGGACCACTCCCATGACGTTGACGTTTCCAAACTTTGGACCGCCTTCCCGCCAGTATGCGTGGGTCATGCAGTGATGACGACCGACTTCGCTGCCAGCTTCTACTTCGCGACCTTTCGGGACGGCCCAGTGGAAGAGTCCATTGAAACGGGTAACACGCTTGCCGGTGTCCGAAGGCTTGACGTGTTCCAGGAAGGTGGAGAAGCGGCCGATGACTTTTTTTGAGTTCAGCAGCTCTGCGACTTCACAAAATCTCTCCAAGCTCACACCTGCGATTTTTGCCCGTGTGTCCCAGCAGTTTTGTATAATTTCCTCTGGGGCGAGTTCTTCCTTCAGCGCCAGCAAAATGCGCCATTCTTCCTCATTGAGTTCCACCACCGTGGTGGTCATCATTTCAGCGGCGACGTCCAGTTTAGCTCCAGGCTCGAGGCCCTTGCGTCGCACGTGACCGACTCCAAGGGTGAAGACTCCATTGGCAGGCATGAGGATAAATTCGTCGGCTCCCACGATTCTCTTGAGAACATTCCCGTGTTCTTCGAGAGATTCGCCCTGAGGAACTTTTAAGGTCGTCCAGAGGCGGTAGCCTGATCCTGAGATTTGGCCGTCGGTTGAGCGGATGACAACGTGGCCGGAGAAGGGATCTTCCTTTGACATAAAGTCGAAGGCATCATTCAGCTTCTCTTCGGGAAGCCTCCAGGCGACGAGGGCTCCGTGGGCCAATTTAGTCGCGAGAAGAGTTTGCCGAACTCGGCGGATTACCCCTGCTTCAACCATCGCGCGAATACGTTCGAGAACGATTTCGAGTTCCAAGCCCGATTCTTTTGCAATGGTGAAGAAAGGATCTCGTTGAAATCCGGAGACTAAGTCTTCAGAAATACTTAAGATTTGGACGTTGATGGGGTCGTCGTGTTCCGTGGGAATACTCATAGTTATTTTGCTAATGTTTTTACGAAAGTAAGGGCCTGATCTCTGTCATGAAGTCGGCCTTCGAGTTGTTCGGTTTGCACCGCTTTGAGAATCCTCCCCAAGTGTGGCCCGGGTGAGAGTTCGAGTTGATCCATTAGATCGCGGCCATTTAAAAGAGGCTTCGGAATGAGGGGTTCACTGGCGAACTCCTCTTGCTTGAGGTGGAGGAAGTTGTAATTATCGCGGAAGCCGTTGCTGCTATCGCAATCCACTCGGTGGAGTTCAAGCTCCAATGGGAAGACGTCGGACGACATAAAGCGCTTCAGTTTTGCGATTCGCATTTCCTGAACATGCATGAAGCGCATGTGGCGAGAAACCATGAATGAGACTTCATCAATGATTTTATTGGAGTAGCGCAGACGATGAAGAATGACTTCGGCCATCTCGGCGCCCACGCGATCATGTCCGTTAAAACGGTGTCTCTTTGCTTCTTCGTCCCAAGTCTGTGTGGCCGGTTTTCCAATATCGTGGAGAAGAACCGCAAGACAGAGGTGAAGAGGGGCATCGCCCAAGAGGGAGAGCGCGATACGAGTGTGCACGTAGACATCTCCTTCAGGGTGCCATTGCGGTGGCTGCTCGCAACCGATAAGATCGAGAAGTTCTGGGAAAAAGACCTTGGCCATTCCGGTATCGACTAGGAGGTCGAGGCCACGGGCGCGATCTTTGGCCACGATGATATGAGATAACTCATCGCGGATGCGCTCAGGGGAAATCCTTTGTAAGAGCGGTGCGTTTTCCTTCATCGCGGCGAGCGTGCCTTCTTCGATCTCGAAACCGCTACAAGTGGCAAAACGGACGGCTCGCAGGAGACGGAGGGCGTCTTCTTGAAAGCGCTTACTGGGATCGCCAATGGCACGCAAAAGCCCGGCTTCGAGGTCGGCACGGCCGTCGACGAAATCAATAATCTCGCCGCTGAAGGGATCTTGAAAAAGTCCGTTGATGGTAAAGTCGCGTCGGCTAGCGTCTTCCTCTGGGGTCGAAAATGTGACTGACTCGGGGCTGCGTCCGTTTTGATAGAGACCATCGGTTCGGAAGGTTGCGACTTCGACCGCTTCGCTTCCCTGCTTCACCAGGATGACGCCGAAGTGCTCACCGATCGCATCGCTTTTAGAAAAGAGGGACTGAACCTCTTTAGGAGTCGCAGAAGTCGCTATATCGTAGTCCTTTGGCACTTGTCCGCGGAGTTGGTCTCGCACGGCACCGCCGGCATAGAACACGGTGTGACCCGCATCCTTTAGGACGCGAGCCGTGCTCAGGGCTAAATTCGCTTGTGCGCTCACGCTCGGAGGCTTGCTCCACATTCGACGAGAGGCAATCGAGAAGTCGTCTTTTCAGTCGATTTTCTAACTTTGCCCGATACCTTTAAAACGTGCTTCAAATCTGGCAAAGCGACGTCATTGGCGTCGGGATTCTTTTTATCGGCCTCTGTGTGGGGTCATTTCTCAATGTCGCCATTTATCGAATTCCGCTCGGTCTCTCAGTCAACGAGCCCAAGCGTTCGTTCTGTCCGCACTGCAAGACGCAGCTCCCGGCGTGGCAAAACATCCCGGTTTTAACTTGGCTCCTTCAGCGGGGAAAATGCCGGAAATGCCGAGCTCCGATTACGGTACGCTACCTTATTGTCGAGGTTCTCACTGGAGCACTTTATTTGATCTGCTGGAAGGTGTTCCCAATGATGGCGGCAATTCTTGCGGTCATTTTTCTGACGATTCTCATTACGATCTCGTTCATTGATGCGGAACATCAGGTTATTCCGATTTGGTGGACCACTGCCGGGAGTGTGATTGCACTTCTGGGAGCTTTCTTTTTCTCTGGACACCTTTTAAATTTGGACACCTATTCTGCCGGTGGTCTCAAGGATGCTATACTGGGGTGGATCGCCGGTTTTTTGGCGCTTTGGGCCGTTCTGCACCTCGGGAAATTGCTCTTTGGTCGGAAAAAGCACCGCTTTGAGGAGGCGCTTCCGTGGAAGGTGGTGGAAGGACGTGAGGAGAATCCGCAAATTCACTTTCTTCTCGATGGTGAGTCCTACTCTTGGGACGATCTTTTTTTTCGGACGAGTGATGAACTCCTGCTCACTGGTCACTCCTTTAAGGTCGATGGTGACCGGGTTTCAGGGAAGGAGCTGATTCTTCAGCGGGAGTCTTTCGCGATTGGTGATCAGAAGTGGGAGATTGAGAAACTCAAATCACTCTCAGGAAAAACGACCGAAGTTATCATTCCACGGGAGGCGATGGGCGATGGAGATCCTCATCTACTGGGGATGATCGGTGCTTTTCTCGGCTGGCACGCAGTCGTTTTTGTGATTTTCGCGAGTTCTTTTTATGGCATCATCGTCGGATTGATTGCCCGGGTGGGATTTGGAAAGCCCCTTCCGTTTGGTCCCTTTCTTGCACTCGGTGCAGTGACCTGGCTTTTCGGAGGATGGAAGCTCTGGATCAAGTATTTTGAGATGCTTCAGCTGAGTCTCTAAGGTGGTTTAGTGGAAGTCATGAGATCGGGGCGCGAGGCCTCCTTCGATTCCGCTCAGTGGCTCCACGCGTGCGGTGTAGATTGTCGGCTGCTTACCTTCGCTGATCTGGACGTGCCCCGAAATCATGAGGAAAGGCTCAGTGGTGATGGTGAGACGTTGGGCGTGGAAGGTTTTCCGAGGAACGAAGAGGTTGGCGATGCCATATTCGTCTTCGAGCGAGATGAAACAGTGACCTTTGGCGGTGCCTGGACGCTGACGGCAGATCACGAGGCCGGCAATTTTGACCGGAGCTCCGTGGCTCAGGTGATGTAAGTCCGCTGAATTCACGCAAATATGGCCATTCTTCTGTCGCCACAGCCTCATCGGGTGCGGCCCCACGCTATGTCCCTGAATCGCCAAATCGGTGCTGAGTCGCTCGGCGGGAGACATCTGCGCAAGCGGAGCTGGATCCTCGTTCAGCATCGCTCGCGCAAAAAGATCATCCTCGGGGAGCCGCTCAGCCTGCCACAGAGCGTCCCGTCGATGTCCCACTTCCGGCAGTGCATTCAGCGCGCCTGCTGCGGCGAGAAGCCGACGTTCTTTTTTGTTGGGGCGCACGCGATTTAGGAAGTCAGGTAGCGAATCAAACTTGCGCAGTGCCCGAGTTTCTTCGAGTCGGTCAATCGTGCGCTGCTGCAGTCCTTTAATTCGATTTAAGCCCAAGCGCAGAGTTCCATCGTCAATCACCGTAGCTTGTCCCTGCGAATTCACCACGCAGACCGGCTTGCTGCGCACTCCGTGGCGTTTTGCATCCTGCAAGAGGGTGTTCACCGAGTAGAAGCCCATCGGCTGGTTGTTGATGAGTCCGCAGTAGAATTCCACTGCGCGGTGCACCTTCAACCAGCAGGAGGCGTAAGCGATGAGGGCAAAGGAGATAGCGTGGGACTCGGGGAAACCATAGAGGGCGAAGGATCCGATGGAGTGAATAATCTTTTCCTGCACTTCCTTGGCAATCCCTCGTGCACTCATGCGGTATTCCAATTTTTCGGTGATCGCCACCATTAGTTCATCGGCTCGCTTGCAAGCCATCGCGCGCCGGAGTTCATCGGCTTCAGTTCCAGTAAAGTCGGCAATCTCCATCGCCATCCGGAGCACTTGCTCCTGGAAGAGAGGAACCCCGAGGGTGCGCTTCAGGATGGGTTCGAATGACGGATGGATGTAATCGATCGCTTCTCGGCCGGTGCGGCGAT
>Ga0302116_1002689_pt1 | contig 10299 bp, 19 predicted proteins | sample AG5_SCM_MG_FD_203124 | JGI IMG/M metagenome (GOLD analysis project Ga0302116, IMG submission 203124) | Marine microbial communities from Western Arctic Ocean, Canada - AG5_SCM | ecosystem: Environmental > Aquatic > Marine > Oceanic | place: Canada: Western Arctic Ocean | collected 2017-10-01 | reverse complement strand
GCCATCCAAATGAAAAAATATCTTTTCTTTTTGTATGCTATTGCATCGGAAGTCTTCCACTTTACGTGTTTACGTTACAGCTCGTCGGGTTAAGAACCGCTCAGAAAAAAAAAAAAAAAAAAAAAATTTTAAAAAAAGAAAAAAAAAAAAGTAAGGTAAAAATTGGTTTCTATTTAAGTCATAAGTCACGACGATGTAAGTCTGATACTCCTCCCTGGATAGTGTGTCTCTTCAGTGGTCACCAAGGGCGTGCTGAACTTTGTGCTAATAATCAAACTCTCCTGGGTAAGAAATAAAAAAAAACTAACACAATAATAAACACCACCCTATTGCTTCTCATTATTCCCCCCGTCTCACAGGCACCCCCTTCAATCACTCATCAAAGAGGCCTGTATTGGCGTTACTCTCGGCATTGTTGCTGGGCTTGGATGGCGTTACAGTGTAGAATTGCCTCAGAAGAATAGGATCGACCAGTTTTATGCCAACTACGATGCGAACAAGGACATGACACCGTAAAGTTGTTTATCACGTAACACCACGTTCTGTTTTTTTGGTTGCTTTTTGGTAAATTATCTAAGTTCCTAAAAGTTTTAAATAAGTTCTACTCCAACTTTTGCTTCTCGAACCAGTCTCCCAAGCTCTGACCTAACGCCTCTACCTTTGTCGACTCTCTTTTATTGTTGCTTTGATAGCCCTTAATGAATTTTTTAAACGCTGAAGTGCCTACCTGTTCCTCTTTCTCTTTGTTGCCTGACCTGGGATTCAAAACTCTCAAGTTTGTCACTAATTTGACCTCGCCCCCCTCGCCCTCCACTTTCAGCTTAAGCCGCTTATTTGCCCTTGCCGATCGGATCGCTTTTTTGACTCGCTCTAGGGTGATGATGAACCGCCTTATAGGCACGCTGAAGGCAAGGAAATGGTTGTCCAAGAACTTGCCTGGTCGCAAAATCGTCCTCAGCTTGAAGCGAAGGGCCCCATCAGCGATCCAAATTGCGGAGATCTTGTTATCCTCCCCCAGGTCGAATCCCCCGCCGTCCGCATCCTTGAACCGCTGCCGTTCCCCGAGCGGGACGTATACGATGACCGGGTCGGGCTGCGCGAACCAATTGCGAGTTAGAAATATGATGTTAGCCCTTTGTCTTCAACGTGGCTCGCTCGCTCACCTTTGGCGGGGCTTTAATTTTGAACTGTTTGCACGTCATTACAATATTCTTCTCCCACGAGCAAGGACACTCGAGGATGAGAGCAATTTCTGGGTTCTCCAAGCCTATGATCTGCCCGTCTTGCCTCGTCCCTAGCTTTGTTCGAAGCCTGAACGCATTTTCAATGAGTGGGTCTCCTGGCTTTGTCTTCGCATAGAATCGCCCGCAAATGATTGCGTTGTCGTTCTCGTCAAAGTAAATATCGTCGAAGACGGGGATCTGTGCATTGAGCGAAGTGAGGTGCATTTTTAATGAAGCAAGAGCAAAACGAGTGAATTGAGCCAAACGAAATACGAATTAATTGAGTGATAATGATAGTTCAGTAGTGGATGTAGCCATTATATTATGTCTGTAGCCATTTCGAGGGATTCATCGCGAGTATTTTCGTCTTCCTCAAAGCTCGCTCGCTTCGCTCGCTCACCTCCACGCTCGGTTCGTTCTCGGAGTTTTGCGTCCATTGCCGACCGAAAATTAATGCTCCATCCAACAAATCCCTCACGTCCCTCACCCTCACCCTGAACGCTCGCGCTACCAAGCGGCGTATTCCGGCTATCAGCAAAGGACTGTTGAGGATATCTTCGGCTGTAAAGCTCCCTTCCGCGTTGATTACAATCGGGGTGAGGATGAGATTCCCCCCGGGGCGGAATCGCTTGAAGAAGGGAAGGTTCCCGAGCAGAAACTGCCGCAGGTCGAGAGTGAAATCGTCCAGCTCAATGGATCCAATTGCAGTTGCAGTTGCAGTTGCAGTTGCAGTTCCAGTTGCAGTTCCAGTTGCAGTTGCAGCTGCGGAAGGCTCCTCCTCAAAATCTACTGAGCAGAGATCGCCGTCGGCAGAACTCTTCACGTAGTAGTTGTTCATGATATTGTCAACCTTGTGCCGCAAAATTATTCGACGAAACCAGCTCGCGATGCGCTGGAGCCTTGTGAGCTTGAAGAGACTTTGGTTGCAAAAGATTTCCTTCTCCTTGGCCTTAAATTCTCGCTCCTCCGTCAAAATCAGTCGCCGCTTCAACTCTTCCTCTTTCTTGATGCACGCAATGTCCTCTACCATGAGCTTGTACTCCTCCTTGTCGAGTCTCCCGTTAGCGTCCAAATCGTAGAGCGCCAAAAGCTCACTGGCGAGATTGTTGATCATTTCGGGGTTGGATCGCTTGATTTGTCGCCGACCACGGTGACCTGCGCCGAGCGAAGCGAGGCGAGGCGCATTTTCATGGATCGAGGGGGGGGGAGAGCGAAGAAGTGGGATAAAGTTAGTTTCGTAGTGGCTCGTATGCTCGTCTTCATTAAGGCGAGCGGAGACTGAGTGAGACTCACCTACTGCTCCCTCTCGCAACACATCTCTGAGAGAAGTTGCCAGTTCAGTTTGATCGAGGAAGCCATTGTTGTCGAGGTCAATTCTGGTGAATGCCTCGTCAACTGTCATGCTCACATCGCGGTGTGGTGAGCTGAGCGAGCTAGACAGCGAGAATAGGTCGCGCTCGGTGAGACCGCCAAGTTGAAGGGGTTGAAAGCCTAGCCGCGAGAAGGAGATTCTAACATAGTCAAAGTGCTTGTGTCCTAAACAATTGTTGTTGCTGTTGTTGTTGTTGGTAGCAACCTCCACCTCCAGACCAGAGGACTCAGAAGCGAGGGCCAGGATCACCCCTGCCAACATTCGAGCTATGAAGTTCCCAAAGATTCGGTACAAAAACCGTGTCTTCCGAAGTGTTGCTGGTGGGCGGGAAGCGAGCAAAGTACGCGCCTTTTGGCGGTGGAGAGGGTCTCGCAAAGGGGTGGAGGATGTTGTCGAGAATGTTCGTGTTGTGGCATAAAGCTGTGGTGGAATGCTATGAGTCCTATGAGATCTAAGGGATGGTAGATTGTTGTGACGGAGACTTATTGTCAAAACTGTAAAAACAAAAACAAGAAGGATACGCATGTGGTATATGTTATGAAGTGGAAGCCATTTATCGTGATAATTCCAAAAAAAAAAAAAAATCACACAAACATTTACCACGGCGTTTGAGAGCAGAAAGCCATCCCCAATTTGTTTTCAACCCATACACAATACAACTATTCATGGCAGAACTAGTGACGAAAAAAGCATCATCATGTTCGACAACATACACATCAACACCAGGCACAGCACCAGGAGCATTTCCTGCAACAACAGGCACGGCAGCAACAGGCACAGCGACAGACAAACCGAAACGCCGCATCACAAGAAAGCGTGTTGTGCGCAATGCTATTCCTGATTCTCTCTTGAACAACCCATCGATTGCAGCAGCAATCTCGATCCTTCCGGTTTCTTATTCTTTTGAGATCCACAAGACCCTTCACCAGATCATCACTCGTAAGGCTACTCGCATTGCTCTTCAAATGCCCGAGGGTTTGCTTATGTACGGTTGTGCAATATCCGATATTATTCACTCCTTTGGTGGCCCAACAGTAGAAGACGTAATCATCCTTGGCGATGTCACCTATGGCGCTTGTTGCGTCGACGACCTCGCAGCAAGAGATCTGGGCTGCGATTACCTTGTTCACTACGGCCACAGCTGCCTCGTCCCCATCAACAAGACAACCGTCCCTATGATGTATGTTTTTGTGGAAATCCAAGTGGATGTGGAGCACCTAGTGGAGTGCGTGATGGAAACTTTCGCCAGCTCCGGCACCCCGCCTTCCAGCGTGAGCATCCAGATCATGGGCACAATCCAGTTCCGATCTGCAATTGCCAACGCGAACGAGGCTCTCCGAGACAAGGGGTTTGTGACGAACATTCCCCAGGCAAAGCCGCTGTCGCCCGGTGAGTTAGTTAGGTTTATCGAGCAAGCTCTGTCCTTCGCGAACCGAGCGTAGCGAGGCTTCTCCCGAAACAAATCTAAGTAATTCCACACCTCAAACACCAATATAATCTAACCCCCCACATACGCACCCACTACGCACCCACTACGCACCCACTACGCACCCACTACGCACCCACTACGCACCCACTAACTGCACACTAACGAGGGCAGGCGAAGTGCTCGGGTGCACCGCTCCAAACAAGCTTTACTCCAACGACCTCCAAAACAACAACATAACCCAAACAATCCTGTTCATTGCTGATGGCCGGTTCCACCTTGAGGCGGCAATGATGGCCAACCCTCGGCTCACAGCGTATAAGTACGACCCCTACAGCAAGTCTCTCACCGAGGAGAAGTACAACATAAAAAAGACGAGAGAAATCAGATTGAATGCTGTCAACAAGGCGAGGAAGGCGAAAACGATTGGAGTCGTGCTAGGCACGCTGGGAAGACAGGGGAACCCGGCTATTCTGCACCGTGTGGTTACAATTTTGAGTGAGTCGGGGATTGAGAACTTCACAGTGTTGTTGAGTGAGATTTTTCCCCAGGTGAGCGAGCGGGCGAGCAAATCGAGCGAGCCATATACTTAACTAACCCCGGCGAAGAAACTTGCTCTGATGGGGGCTGACGCCTGGGTACAGATTGCCTGCCCACGACTAAGTGTCGATTGGGGACACTTTTTCAGCAGTCCCGTTTTGTCTGTATACGAGCTTGAGGTCATGCTTGGCAAGAGCGAGTGGCTATCCGAGGACGAGGGCTACCCCATGGACTACTACAAAACAGGCGATCACCAGTACGGGAACTACGGTGCTGAGAACGGGAAGCGGCAATATGCTGGGTTGGATGTATAGCTCTATTAAAATTGACAAGACCTCACAGTAGTATTTAAATTCAAATCTTCACCATCCACTCCGCTCCAAAAATGCGCATCGCTCACTCCAACTGCTCGTCATACGCAGCAGCGGCCTTGCCCTCGGTATTGTAATTGAGTAGCTTCTCAATTAAGTCAACATGGGTAAGGAGCATCCTCCGGCAACAGTACCGCTTGAGGCCTAACAAATCAAGCGCATCCTCTTCCTTCTCGTTGGCTTCGAGGTAATATAGGTAAGACTCCCACTTGTTCCCTACCACCTTACCACAGGTAAAGCAACGAACCGGGATGATCATTCTGCCAATGTTGTGGTTGGGTGGAGGGATGGGTTAGTTGTGCTGTGCTGTGCTGTGCTTTGGTCGAGGTGCTGAGGGGCCGGGAGAGGGGGGTGGCGGGCGCGGATTATCGAGCGCGGGAGCGGGAGCAGGAGCAGAACCACAAGAACAACAACAACAGGAGGAGCTCGAACATTGATTTTCGCGTGTGTGGGGTGTGACATAAATGTAGTTTTGGCGAGGAACACGGGGTGGTTGTACATGAACGCAATATCATTACCTCGTTTAATTGAGGAGGATGGCTTATTCCTCTTTTAGTCTCATTTTTTCATTTGGTGGCCACGCCCTCCCCCAAAACTTCTCAATGTCGATTTGTGTTGGGTGCTCCAAGCCCTGCGGCGAGCCCCCGCTAAAATGCCCCACATGCCTGAAATACAATGTTACTGCTACCTTCTGTGGGCAGGATTGCTTCAAGTCGTCTTGGGGTGATCACAAATCAGTCCACAAGGCCACGAAGGCTCGTTTTGCGGCTCAACTTCAATCTAAACCCCTGACAATGGACGACATTCAGTCCATGGAGGACCAGATGGCTAATTCCAACTTTGATGCCAATGGACCTCCGGTTAACACCTACGAACCTCCCATGGACAGGCGAAAGGAAATGCCAAGATGGGGCCTCCAATACACATTCAGCGGGGCTCTCCGGCCCGCGCTGCAATCCGCCACCCGGACCGTTCCCAGTCACATAAAAAAGCCCTACTATGCGGGGCATCCGGATGGTGCAAGCGCATGTGAGAACGAGGAGAAGAAGGGGAACGATATTAAGGAATACAAGTACGGCTCGAGTGAGTTCGAGGACTTGAAGTACGCGTGTCAGATGGGCCGAGAGGTGTTGGATGCGGGTGGAAAAGCTTGCAGGGTCGGTGTGACCACCGACGAGATTGACCGTGTGGTCCACGAAGCAGGTGAGTGAGTCGATAAGATAGGGGGAAGTTTTTGGCGATGATTAATTGGTGTGAGTGAACGTGATTACAACACATGGACTAGAGTTTCTGAAAAGCGTTTTAGTAGGCGCAGACTTGAACGATACAACCCTTGGCTGAATGATTCATTCTCTACAATTTCATTTGTTTTAAAGGTATATTGGAGTGCTAACCCCAACACTAAATGGCACTAAATGGCACAGCAATCGAAAGAGATTGCTACCCCTCCCCCCTCAACTATTACAACTTCCCAAAGTCGGTTTGCACCAGCATCAACGAGATCATCTGCCACGGAATTCCTGATTACCGGGAAATTGTCGATGGCGACATTTGCAACATTGACGTTACGACATACGTGAAAAATTTTCACGGTGATCTGAATGAAACTTACATGTGCGGGAAGGTGGACGAGAGGGGGCAGAAGCTGGTGAAAACGGCGTTCGACTGCTTGGCAATTGCGCTTGACAAGTGCAAACCAGGGACCTTGTACCAGGTGAGTGAGCGAAGCGAAGCGAGCGAGCTTTGATGAATACCAGAGTACGAGCCACAAAAACTAATATAATGATATTCTTTCACCCACTTACATTCGTTTTGCTCACTCGGCGCAGGATTTGGGCAAGTTCATTCAACGCACAGCGGAAAAGAGCCGTTGCACAGTTGTGAAGACCTACTGCGGCCACGGAATTGGAACCGAGTTCCACTGCAGGCCGAACGTGCCTCACTACAAGAACAACCGAGCGAGGGGGGTGATGAAGGAGGGGCACGTTTTCACCGTGGAGCCCATGATCAACGAGGGGAGTTATGAGGACATGACTTGGGGCGATAACTGGAGGTGAGTGAAAAAGTTGGAGTGGTAATACCATGCGCGAGTCTAGTCTTCTTACACTAACAACAACTGAATTTTAAGCGCGAGTACGGCCGACGGGAAGAGGAGCGCGCAGTTCGAGCACACAGTTATTGTAACAAAGGACGGGTGCGAAATTTTGACAGCGAGGGAGAATGAGCCGAAGATGCTGTGGGATGCTTCAAAGAATACAAGATAAATAAAAGGGTTAATGGGGGGGGTAGAAAAACCTTGACTATTTTTTTTCTAAATATGAGTCATCTTGCTTCTTTTATTTAGTAGCTAGGGCAAGTTGGACTCAAAGTTCTTGGGGCGGAATGGCTTGGGGGGTGGGGGAGTTTTGCCAAATGAACCGTAGTCGTCGGTCGTTCGCTTGTACCTCTCAAATGTTTCTGATTCACCATTGGCATACTGCATTGTCTCGGTCAGGCCCTTCTTCGAGTCCGGAGAAAATTTTGGCTCCTTTCCGCTAGTCTTGCGTTCCAACTTCTGCTCTCTCGCAACTTCTCTCTCCTCAGGTGTCATTGTTGTTGGGGAGGAAGTAGTTTGGTTGGAGTTGGAGATTCAGAAATGGGTGAGATACCACAAGTTTAAAAAATGCGGGGGTCACGCCAACAATAGTTGTAAAAATGGCTTTGCGAAGATACTCGTTGCTTGTTACGAGATACTCGTTGCTTGTTACTATGATATTTCCAACAGAATTTGCAACAATTTTTTTTTCATTTTTTTTATTTATTGTCTTTAAAAACAACATATCACATCCACCATCTCACGAAACAACATTTACACTTCTGCATTGCATTGACTTTCCTAGAGGAGGCAAATCACGATTTTTTTCAAAACTCTCAGTCAACTCAAGCAGATTTAAAAAAAGTGTCAAGAAATTGATTTTGAGAATTTGCTCTGCTGGTTGTCTGCTGGTCAACTTTGATAGATCCACACACACATCATGTTCGAACTCACAGGAGCTTTAATCGGCATCACTGTCGCTACATCAATTGCTGCCCTCCAGGCGACAACCAAGGGGTTCACTATAACAAAAATATTCAAAATTGAAGAAGACACTGCAACAATATCAATCTCCCACAACACACTAACAGGGCAGAAGCAAATTTTCTTGAACGATGTCATTGTTCACTCGGTAAGCCGCAACTTGGTTGAGTCCTCTTCCAGATTTACCATTTCTTCCATTAAGGGCGAGTATGAGCTTTTCATCACACCAAATCACTGCCTCACAACCACGGAGGATTTCTCTGGATTCAATTACAAACTAAGCAACTTGGGAGTTGCGCTAGACGTTCTTTAATTTAGAAAAAATAGAATGCCCCCATCATTATAAGCTAATTAGCATATGACCTTTAAAAATCTCGCTGCCCCTTTCTCCTCACTAAACTCCCTTTTACTCACTACTTCAAAAACCCCTCATACATATCATTGCTCGTTTCCTCCACCCAGGAGAACCCGACCTCATCCAAAAATGCATCCATCAACTTCCCGTCCTCGCCCCACTCGCACTCCAACCCCACCAGCACTCGCCCAAAGTCGTCGCCGTGGTTCCTGTAGTGAAACAAGCTCACGTTCCAGCTGATCTTCAGGCTGTTCAGGAACCTCTCCAGCGCGCCGGGCGACTCTGGGAATTTGATTCGGAAGAGTCGTTCGTTGAGTCTGGGTTTGTCACTGTCATTGCTGACACCCTTGCCCCCGGCTTTCCCCCTACCCCTTCGCCCTCCAGACATGTAACGCACATGCGTCTTCGCTAAATAATTGTCGCTGACGTCACTGACGCAATACCGATTCTCCCCTAGCAATCCCAGCACTTTCTCAAAGTCCCCCTCGACGCTCTTCAGAGGCTGAAACGTCATGAAAATTTTGGCATCCCTGTCGCAGACCTTCCGGTAGCTAAACCCCGTCACGTTCCTCGGGTGCAACAGGGAGTACAACTGGAAGTGTGAGGGTTAATTTTAATCGTGGATGTGGGTGGCACGCTCGCCAAGTCGCTCACTCACCTTCCGGAACGATCCTGGCTCTTCGGGGATGGTGACGCTCAGCATCTTCTCCGAGTCGTCAGCGCGCTCACTCACAAATCTCATCCTGTCAAAGTCCATGTTGGCACCAGAAGTAATCGCAACAAGCGTCTCGCCCCTGATTCCATTAGCCTCAACGTACTTCTTCAGCCCCGCTGCGGCAAGAGCGCCAGCAGGCTCTAAAACGCACCTCGTGTCGTTGTACGCAATCTTAATCGCATTGCAGATCTCGTCTGTCGACACCGTCACCATGTCGTCCACCAGCTCATTGCACACCCTGAAAGTCTCGTCTCCGACCGTTCTGCGAGCGAGCCAAACGATATGATATGTATGTTAGTTGCAGAAACTAAAAAAAGGCGAATCACTAAATCGGCAGAAACCCCAACGTACGGAGGTTTCAGACGCTCAAAATTGGACACGGTGGCGGTTTCGGCCAGGCGCATCTTTTTGTGCGAGGAGGTTGTTCAGGGATGGTCAAAATCAGGGTCACTTGCACGCCAATGTGAAAACTAAAAAATAAAATAAAAAAAAGGTCAACGCACTTCCCACTTTTCACAAAACTCACTAGCTTCGCTCGCTCGCTAACTCGCTTACTCACCTCACCGCAGCCCCGTCGGCAAACAAACCAACTTCAGCTAGCGTAACGACCTTCCCAGCCTCCATCGACCTTGTCATTCCGGCTGCGTCAGCTGCCTCGACCCCAATCACCATCACCTCGGGCCGAACACGCTTCACGTACGCCGCGATTCCAGCCAGCATCCCCCCACCACCGCAGCAAACGAAAATTTTCGAGAGAGGCTACGTGAGTGAAGTCAAACACACAAAATGGTGAGCTACAATACTTGTACCGTGAGCGAGCGACGCTGCGTCCATTGCGACGAGCGCTAGCGAGAAGCTGAGTCTATCAAGCTGAGCGCAGCGGAAAGCCGAGCGCAGCGGAAAGCCGAGCGCAGCGGTAAGGGGTGGGGGGTGGGGTTGTCTCTCCCCCCCTCCCCCTCCACAACCCAAGTAAATTCCACACCTCAAGAATTTGGTGACTTCATCGCGAGTATGCTCGTCTTCAACAAGGCTCGCTCGCGCCATTTCCGCTCACCTTCCCCTCAGTGATAATCTCTGAGTTCGTCTGCTTTATTATCTCCATTCCGATCGTCCCTTGACCAGCAATGACGTGAGGGTCGTTGAACGGATGAACCATTACCATGGATTTTTCGGTGACCAGCCGGCTGGCCTCTCCTGTGCGCGCAAATTTTGAGTGGGCTTTTGTCAGCCATTGCGACG
>Ga0302116_1002684_pt1 | contig 10309 bp, 7 predicted proteins | sample AG5_SCM_MG_FD_203124 | JGI IMG/M metagenome (GOLD analysis project Ga0302116, IMG submission 203124) | Marine microbial communities from Western Arctic Ocean, Canada - AG5_SCM | ecosystem: Environmental > Aquatic > Marine > Oceanic | place: Canada: Western Arctic Ocean | collected 2017-10-01 | reverse complement strand
AGCCAGCGTCGGCCTTTCTCACACACACTCGAGAGAGAGAGAGATGTCCTCTTCCGCGCTCATGTCCTCCGCGCTCGCCCCCAGGACGGCGCTCGCGACTGGAGCGACGAGGCCCACCCGCAAAATATCCTCCCCAACGACCGTCTCGCGGCACGATGTTGATCGTCCGGTGCGTCGCGTCGTGTCTCGCCCGCGCGTCACCGAGCGCGGCGTGTCCACCCGCCGCCGGCATCTCATCGTCCCGAGCTCCTACGCCGCGGGCGCGCCGTCTCCCAGCGGTAGCCCCGAGACGAACCCTTTCGACGCGATGGACTTCGCGGAGTGGTTCAAGACGCTCAAAAAGGCGCCGTGGGACGAAGCGCCCAAGACATGGAAAGAGTTCTGGGCGGTACGCACCCAGGCCGCCGTCATCGAGATGGACGTCGAGAAGGAAACCGTGGACGCGAAAGAGGTCGAGGGCATCGGCTTAAACCCACCGAAGGACAAGGCGGAGGCGGTCGAACGCATCAAGACCAACGCGGTGTACTACAGACAAAACTATCTCATCGCGACCTGGGCGTACGCGCTGATTAACTGCGTCATGCCGCGGCACTTCGGCGCTAACCCCGGGGCGGTGGTGTTCCTCCTCGCCACGGGAGCCGCGCTGCTCTGCGCCTCGGACACGCTGCTCGGGGAGTTATCACTGTGGATGAAGAGCAGCGGCAAGGATCTGGTTTGGAACGCCACTCGAGTCGCGGGTGTCGATCGAAACACCGCCAAGAGCGGCTTGGGCGCCGTCGCGGGCCTCGGGCTCTGCGCCGCGGTCATCGCGGAGGGTTCGGTGGGTCACTTACTGGGTAGCCTGCTGTGGGGCGTGGTGCTGTCACTGGCGCACGCGGCGTTCAGGCCCATCGACCTCAAGTCCACGCTGGGTAACCTGTGGAAGGACGTTCAGGGTGTGCAGTCCAAGGAGGAAGCGGCGGAGGTTGCCAAGAAGGGCGTCAAGGCTGTCGCGTCGTGGTGGAAGAACAGGCGGCCGAACGAGCCCACGCCGGTGGTGATGACGATGAAAGGGGACCCGAACAAGGCTGCGCAGCAGTACTACGAGCAGCAGCAGGCGGCGCAGAAGAAGGACGACGAAGGGGTGGTGGACACCGACGGGTGGGCGCAGAGCGACGCCGCGGGCAGGCTGCCAGGCGGCAAGTAGTGACACACGGGTCCCGTATACACCGCGACGATAAGTCTTTTCACGTCTCGATGCTCTGGTTTTGAATGAATATTATCTACGTCACTAATTGAGGGTATCATCAGAGCTCATCCTTCTTACCCTCCGCCTTCGTCTCGGGTTCCTCGATGGGTAAGTAGACGCCCTCCGCGGCGAGCCAGAGGTTGTTGGAATCCTTCCCGTCCCGGGCGCAGACTTCAAACTGTCCGGCGATGGGCCGCCCGTACTTCTGCTTGTGCGAGTGCAGGTACAAACCGGTGGACGCGTGCTTCAGGCGGATCTTCTCGTCCCGCATCCAGCCCTTGGGGTTGGACGTCTCCACGATCCAGTCGTCGTCGACGTTGCCCTCGTCCGCGTTGGGTCCTTCGCCAAAGGCGCTAACTTCTTGGTTGCCCGAGATTGGCGACTGGTGGAGGTGGGAGTGCAGCCACTTGCGCGTGTTGGCGTGCATGAGCCTGATCTTGTCGCCGTTCTTGATCGGGACGCCGAGATCGCACCGCTCGCCGTACCGCGCCTTGACCGTCCAGTAGCTGTTCGAGTCGTTGGGCTTTGGGAAGCCCGTGACGCTCTGCTGACCGGATCCGCTGCCGTAGGTGATCTCGTGCGAGTGGAGCCTGGCCTTGGTGCCGGCGTGCTGGAGCTTGAGGCTGCTCCCGCACGTGACGTAGGAGAAGTCGGGCATGTCCACCACCTGCGCATCGGCACCCGCGAGCATCGCGCAAAGCACGAGCCCGACGATCGAGTTGAACGCCCTGACACCCATCATCATTTTGACCCGACGGATGTTTTCTGAGTTGAACCCTGGGGGCGCGATCGGTCACCTGCGCCGTGACTGGAAACGCGTGCCTTTGCGGTTTTGTCGACGGCCCCTGCCAGTCTGTCGTCGATTCGTGAGTGGACCCTGATTCGCCGCTCCGACTCTTCCGGCGCGTCGCGCTCACACGTGTGTCGGTCGCCGCCTCCTTCGTCGACCTTCTTCTCTCTCTCCGCCCCTCGGAACCCTTGAAATTTTCCGCCTCGAGCTCACACGACGTTTCGCGCTGGCTACGTCACTCACAAAGGCGCGCTCCCGACAGCACCGGGGGGCTCCAATGCAGACTCTCCTGTCGCCGAGCATCATGCTTCGCACGGCGGGTGTCGCCATCGCCCGCGGCGTCGGGTACGCGCCCCCCCGGACCCCTTACCCGCCCCCCGTCTCGCCGCGTCGAGCGGTAAGGATCGAGAGGCTCACCTCCCATCTCTGCCCAATTTTATCCAGGTTTCGCAGGACCGGCGTGCTCGCGCACCGAAGGGATGGCGTGCAGTGCGCGCGCGTGATCCGCCCCATGGCCTCCGCGGCTTCCTCCTCCACCGAGACGGCGGCGCCCAAGACGGCCGACCTCAAGGATGCCGCCGGTAAGGACATCTCCGGCACCGGCATCCGCCGCCGGTTCCTCGAGTTTTACGAGCAGAGGGGCCACGTCCGTCTCCCGTCCTCCTCGCTCGTCCCGGAGGACCCAACCGTGCTGCTCACCATCGCGGGCATGCTCCAGTTCAAGCCCGTGTTCATGGGCCAAGCCGAGCGCTCCGTCCCGTGCGCCACAACGACCCAGAAGTGCGTGCGGACCAACGACATCGAGAACGTGGGCGTCACCGCGAGGCACCACACCTTCTTCGAGATGCTCGGCAACTTCTCCTTCGGCGACTACTTCAAGAAAGAAGCCATCCAGTACGCGTGGGAACTCGCCACGAAGGAGTACGGCCTCGACGAGACACGCATCTTCGTCTCCGTCTTCAGGGAGGACGACGAGGCCTTCGCCATCTGGCGCGACGTCGTCGGAGTCCCGGAGGAACGCATCAAACGAATGGACGAGGCGGATAACTTTTGGGCCGCGGGTCCAACCGGCCCGTGTGGCCCGTGCTCCGAGCTGTACTGGGACTTCCACCCGGAGCGGGGTGCCGAGGGTGCCGACCTCGAGGACGACTCGCGCTTCATCGAGTTTTACAACCTCGTGTTCATGGAGATGAACAGGGACGCCAACGGGAAGACGGCGCCGCTCAAGAACAAAAACATCGACACCGGCATGGGCCTCGAGCGCATGGCGCAGATCCTCCAGGGCAAACCCAACAACTACGAGACCGACCTCATCCGTCCCATCATCGACAAGGCTGCATCCATGGCCAACATATCCTACGACGACGCGGACGAGGCTACCAAGCTCAAGCTCAAGGTCATCGGCGATCACACCCGCGCCGTCGCGTACCTCATCTCCGACGGGGTCCTACCGAGTAACGTCGGGCGCGGTTACATCGTCCGCCGGCTCCTCCGGCGCGTGGTTCGTGCCGGCCGGCTCCTCGGCGTCAAGACGCCTGAGGGTTCCGAGGCGTTCACCCCGTCCATCGCGGAGGTTGCTGTCGGTCTTAGCGGCGGGTGCGACGCCGAGGTGGAGAAGCGGGCGCGAAAGATTTACGACGAGTTTGAGCGCGAGGAGCTTCGGTTCGCCAAAACATTGGGCCGCGGCGAGGAAATCCTCGCGGACATGATCAAGGCGGCTAAAACGAAGGACCCTAAGGCCCCGAAGCTCTCCGGCGACGATGCCTTCACCCTCTACGACACCTACGGCTTCCCCCTGGACATCACCACGGACGTCGCCACCGAGGAGGGCGTCGCGGTGGACGTCGAGGGCTTCGAAGTCGCGCTCGAGATCGCCAGGAACCTGAGCCGCGACGCGCGCGTCACCGTCGACGTCACCGCCGGCGACTTACTCGCCACCATCGCGGACGAGCTCGCGACGCCCACCAAGTTCACCGGGTACGGGTCCCTCGTGGAGCAGTCGGTCACGGTTCGCGCCATCGTCAACGACGGGGTCCGCGTGGAGTCGGCGGCGCCGGGGGAAACGGTCGAGGTGGTGCTCGACGCCACGCCTTTCTACGCCGAGGGCGGCGGGCAGGTTGGAGACGAGGGCGAGATTCAGCTGGCGAACGGATCGGTCCTCTCCGTGACGGACTGCCGCAAAGCCGCGGGGGGTAGGCTCTTTGCGCACTCGTGCGTTGTGACCGGAGACGCGACAGTTACCGTCGGCGACGCCGTGACCGCGGCGGTCAACGCGGAATCCCGCCGCCGCGCCAAGGCGAACCACACCGCCACGCACTTACTCCAGTCCGCGCTCAAGCGTGTCATCGGCGAGGATGTCTCCCAGGCGGGTTCCCTCGTCAACACCGAGCGCTTACGCTTCGACTTCAACGCCCCATCGGGTCCCACCGCGGAGCAGCTCGTTGAGATCGAGTCCCTCGTGAACGGATGGATCGGCGACGCCACCGACCTCGTCGCGGAAGAGATGCCCATCGCGGAGGCTAAGGAACGCGGCGCGACGGCGATGTTTGGCGAGAAGTACGGCAACGTGGTGAGAGTCGTGGACGTCCCGGGGGTGTCCATGGAATTATGCGGGGGAACCCACGTGGGTAACACGTCGGAGATTGGCGGGTTCAAGATCGTTTCCGAAGCAGGGATCGCCGCGGGGGTCCGCCGCATCGAGGCCGTCTCCGGCCCGGGCGTCGTCGAGCTCCTCAACCAGCGCGAGGGCGTCGTGAAGGAGCTCGCCGGGTCCCTGCGAGTGCCCCCGGAGGAAATCGCGAGACGGGTGAGTTCGCTGATGGACGACCTTCGAGCGGCGCAGAAGGAAGCCGAGGCGCTGCGCGGCGAGCTCGCGGCGGCCAAGTCCGTGGCGCTCGCATCGGACGCCGTCGTTACCCCCAACGGGTCCAGGGTGCTGGTGGCGAGGTTGGACGGCGTCGACCCCGCGGCGCTCAAGTCCGCGGCGGAGAGCCTTTTAGAGAAGCTCGCGGGCGACGCCGGCGAGGCTGGCGCCGCCGTCGTGCTCGGCAGCGGCAGTGCGGACGGTAAGGTTGGCCTGGTCGCCATCTTCGACGACGGGGTGCAGAAGGCTGGCGGCCTGAAGGCTGGCGCGGTGCTGGGCGCGGCGGCGAAGGCGTGCGGGGGTGGCGGCGGGGGTAAGCCGGGGTTCGCGCAGGCTGGCGGGCGCGACGCGACGGCGCTGGACGGTGCGTTGGACGGCGCTCGTGATACCATCGTGGAGGCGCTGTCCAAGTGATTAGTCCAAGTGATGATTTTATTTGAATCCCGTTGAGAACAAGTCTGAATGAGTCGATGTCGCGTTCTTTTGCGCCCCAAACTGCCCAAACTGACATCCGAAAGCTCACACCGGAAGCGGGGGCGGCGTGATGACTATGTCGTGCGCCGCCAGCATCTGCGCCAGCGCCGCCTGGTACGCCCCTTCATCACCACGCAGCGGGCAGTTCCTCGCGCACTTGTACACGTGGTCCATCGCGAACGGCGTAGCCGTCTTCGCGTGCGGGCACCCGCACAGCGGCGGCGGTTTGATCCCTTTCCTGGCGAGCGCTCGTTTCACCGTCTCCTGCAGCGCCTCCACCGCCTTCACCCTCTTGCCGGCGCGTTCTGCCTCCTTCGCCTTTCGCGCCTTGACGCGCTGCGCCTCGGCCGCCCTCGCGGTCTCCGCCTCCATCCGCGCTCGTGCCTCCGGAGTCGGCTCCGGCGCATTTTTCGACGCCGCCTCCGCCGCGAGCGCCGCGTCGCGGAGCTTGGACGCCTCCTTCGCCCGCTCCGCCCGCCTGATTCGCTCCCGCCGCTCCGCCGCCTCCCTTCGCTGACTATCCGCGTACGCCTCCTTGGTCGCGCGGACTCGCCCGGCGTTGTCGGGCTTGGTCGGGGTGCCCGTCGCGACGGCTGCTTCCTCCGGTGCTTTCGTGAATGCCGCTGGCGACGCGAGGGCGAGCAGCGCGCGGTGCGCGGTGGCGACGCCGTTAGCCTTGGCGGTCATGAGCGCCTCCAAGGGTGAGATGGTGTTGCCGTGAACGTCGTCGTTCTCCTTGGATTCCTCGAGGGATACCCCCGCGACGTCGTCGGCGAGTGCCGTGATGGTCGGCGGGTGTGACGCCGGTTGCGGGACGACGGTGCCGTCGACGGACGGTACCGACCTCGTCGCCATCTCAGCCTGCGCGCGTATCAGAGCCGCGGCGGCCTCGGCGTTGGCCTCGGGGAGCTCCCATGAGGCTCGACCGGTGGAAGTTTGAGCGGCCATCGGTGACGAGGTGGTGTCGGGCGGCGTTCGGGCGAGTGCGGTGCCTTCCCCCCAAATCTGTCGCTTCGTTCGTTGCACAGAGCAGGTCCGATGATTTTGGACGGTTCGTATCGCGCTTCCCGCGCCAACAAGATTTTTCTAACCGATAACCCATAGGCGACGAGTTCGAAATTCGGGGGTATCTTCGCGAAACAAACCGTCATGAATGATATTTCACAGCCTCGTTCCGACCGTGTATGTATCCGTAGCCCGACCGCGATGTGTAAACTCGCGACTCGAGTCCGGCGAACTCGCACCTGTGCACGGCACGCCGCACGAACCCGCGAGAGGACCAACGCATCATGCCTCAGATTCAGTACTCCGAGAAGTACTACGACGACATCTACGAGTACAGGTGAGAGATCGAGCCCGCCGCGGCGCAAACCCCACGGTCCATGTGTGTCCGGGATTTCGAGCCTGCGCTTCGAAAGTTGTTTTACCGCGCGCGCGAAAGATGGGTGTTTCCCCACGCCGCGCGCCGGCGTCCCCGTCGCGTCGATTTCGCGGTTCACGCGCGATGAACGCGATGGGGACATCCGTTTGGGTGTTGTGAAGCGTTTGGCGCCCGAAATCGGCGTTCGGATCGATCGCGACGCGCCGATACGGCGGTTCCCGCGCGCGCACCCGGATCGCTTTCGTGCAACCCACACGGACCCCTGCTTCCACACCGAAAAGTTCAGCCAACTGACCGCGAGACCCCCCGCTTCTTCCGCCTCCCCGCGCGTGACAGGCACGTCGTCCTCCCTCCCGACATCGCCAAGCTCCTACCCAAGGGTCGCCTTCTCTCCGAGGTACGTTTCCGATCCCCGAACGAAGGTCGAGGTTTCCCACGCCCGTCGTTTTCCGGCGGGGGTGCGACGCCGAGATTCAACGATTGCCACTCTCCGTGTGCGCAGCAGAGAGCAACGTTTGGATGCGAGCGGTGGTTTTTCAAAGCCTTCCCGCCCAAGCCTTCCCGCCACCCGCGTGCGCCGTGACGATCCCCACACGCCCGATCCCTGACGATCTCATCCCCCCGTCTCCCACCAGGCCGAGTGGCGCGGTCTCGGCGTGCAGCAGTCCCGCGGCTGGGTGCACTACGCCATCCACAGGCCCGAACCGCACATCATGCTGTACAGGTGCGTGTCCCGTCCCCACGACGCGGGCTGATTACTTTCGCGCGCGTGTTTTTCAAACGGATCGGACCGACGCGCCTCCGCCGTAGCGTCCCAACGGCGCCCGGCGATCGCATCGCCCCCGCGGTGACCCTGTCCCATCGCCGGGTCCTTCCGCGCGATCCACGCGCCTACACGCGCGCCCCACGCCGCGCGACTCGCGCACCGATGCGATCAACACTTTTTCTCGAGACTGACCATCCATACCCACGCGCAGGCGCACGCTGAACTACGGCCAGCCGGCTCTCACCGACGCCGCCAACAAGGCTAACCAGCAGTAAGCGCACGCGCGAGTGCACGGGTAAACCGGAGGGCGGTTTGCACCCGTCTGGGGCGTCGAGGATGCGGCGCGACGCGAGGGGAGAGTCGTCGACTTCAACCGGGCGCGTGAGTTTTGTTCTCACGCGGCCGGCGTCGGGCGACCTTTCCCGTCGCGGTCGTGAAGCCGCATCGGGGGTGTCCGCGCGTGAGCGGCGAGCGTCGATGGGACGAGGCGATGAGCTCGCGCGGGGACGTATCATTTCTTGGGCACCGAACGATTCGTATCATGAACGCGTGACGCGAGCGGCGCGCCAACTTTGCGTATTAGTCCGTTCGAGGCGGTTGGTTGAAAACACCCGAAGGCTGGCCAAGGCTTCAGCCGGAATCGAGAGGAGGAGACCACCGAGGCGACGAGGGCGGAACACGAAACTTAGCACTTGGACTAGCGACCAAGATCACATACCTGCTCGTAGCTTGTACTACCAAATTCGAGTACACCAAAAGCCACTCTCCTCTGTCCGCAGTTTGGTCACGGTCACTCGCGACGAGTTTGAAAAATAGTCTTCATACGCACATAACCCGCGGCTGTATGTATAACAACGCAATCTATGGGTCACCCTCTATGCAGGGTTCACCGCCCACGCCGCACCTCTCCGCCACGCGTACACCGATCACTGGGGAGGCTTGTAAGGCGACGCCGGGCCCGACGGCGCCGGCGACATGGGCACTGGTGATGGCAGTTGGGAGGGAGCCGGGGGATTGTATTCGCCCGGTACGCCCGGGGTGGTTGCGTACTGCACGGGCGCCGCGGGTGGGGGAATGGGTGGGTGGGCCTCCATGTTGTGGTACGGGTCGTTCGCGCCGGGTTCGCCGGCGCCGCCGAAGTCGAGGTCCCACATCTTGGACCAGAGCAGGATCTGCAGGTGTCGGATGATGAAGGTGAAGCACTGCATGACGAGGAGGAATCTGGGCACGGTGGCGAACTTGTCCGTGGTGGAGGCCTCGGTGGCGCCCATGTTGTACCAGGGAACCTGCGGACGTGGATATCGTACGTGAGGTTAGCGTGCGCGGGAGATGTGGCGGTGCGTCTGTGAGGCTATCGAGGCTGAGGGCGCGTAGAACGCCGCCGAGGGTGGGACACCGTTGGACTTGGCGCCAGAATTCTGCTCAACTCACCGTAGCCTTGCTCAGGTGTGTACCCCAGAGAGAGAGCCACACGACGTCCATGATCCACATCGCCGTCACGAATGTGGTGTACATTCGTAAGAGCCGGTCGTTGCCGGCCTCCAGGGCCACGAGGGCGAAGAGGGTGAACCCGAAGGTGATCGTGTTGATGCCGCCGAACGCCCAGGACAGGGCACCGAAGACGGAGACGCCCACCTGCGCGTGCAGGAGCAACGTGGCGTACTCCTTGGCGGTCTGGTAGTCATAGATGGGCACACATGCCCCGATGGTACGCGCGATGATGTCCATGATCCTCTGCTGGTCCTCTGCGCCGCGGCAATGTCTCCCCGGTGGTTGCTGGTTCCCTTCATATAATTATGGCAGCTCTCGTTTTCGGTCTGACGATGCCTCTTTTATGCCGCGATTATTCCAAATTGTGTGCGTTCGTGGTCAGAAAACGACGCTTGAGCGGAAGCTTCAGACGACAGAAAAAACTTTTCTGTCGGTTCAACACGTCCGCAGATTGGCCGCCTGAGGGCACTCGGAGCCGCGCGTCGCTTCGATCGAGGCCTCGGAACAGGTCGAGACCGAGCTCTCCACGTCCATCGCGTCGCCGCCGCGGTGCCCGGTGGCCAGACCACGACCCCGCGCGGCCACATCCCGAATCTTCCAATGGCTTCGAGCCACAAGATGGTCGGGATGTCCCCGGCGACGCGTTTGAGGTTCGCGGACCTCAGCGCGCGGGCGTCCACGGCCCACGGCGGGCGATGTATCGTCCGCGTGGCCTCCCGCTCGCCCGCGGCCCGTCGCACCGTTTTCCTCACCCGCGCGGTGACCACCACAGGTCCCGGCGGTGATGCAGATATTTCTCACAGAGATGTGGGAACCGTGATCAAGAGGAGTCGAGCCTCCTCGGGCTCCAAGAACGGATCCGGATACCACTACGTGCCCCCCGCGATGAGCCGGGGACCCGCGCCGGGAGGCATGCAGCCCCAGAACTTCCAGGTCCTCGCCATCCTCGCCGCGGTGACCGCCATGAACGCCACCTTCTCCGCGCTCGGCGGCCCGTCCTTCGTCGCCGCATCCCCGGGAGTCGCCGCGTTGGCGTCCGCCGCGCTGACCTACGCGACGTTCTGGGCGCACGCGCTGTGGCAGAAGCTCGGCGGCGGGTGCGTCAGCACCCCCGCCACGCTCGCATCCGCGCTGACGTACGGCTTTGGCGCCTTAATCGCCGCGTGCGCGGTGCAATGCGTCAGGACATCCAAGGCGGCGACAGCGGCGACGCTCGCGGCCACCGCCTCCGTGTGCGTCGCCAAGTACCTCGCCAAGGAGCTCGCCGAGGGCCTCACGATCACGGTGACGAAGGAGACCCCGGGGAACGAGACGAT
>Ga0302116_1002683_pt1 | contig 10309 bp, 11 predicted proteins | sample AG5_SCM_MG_FD_203124 | JGI IMG/M metagenome (GOLD analysis project Ga0302116, IMG submission 203124) | Marine microbial communities from Western Arctic Ocean, Canada - AG5_SCM | ecosystem: Environmental > Aquatic > Marine > Oceanic | place: Canada: Western Arctic Ocean | collected 2017-10-01 | reverse complement strand
TATTGATGCTAGTTTGCACGTTCGTGTCGCCCCCAATCTTTGCGTTGGCCAGCGTTTGCTGCGCGTTGATCCCCTGGCTGAACAAGACAGTGGTCAGGTCCACTTCAGCAATGATTTCAATGTCGTCATACCCACCCCCCCACGGGCTGTGTGTGTTCGACGACCTCGCATTTGCATTTGTGGGCGTATTCGAAGCCGAGGCCGATTTTTGAGCTTTTTTACTAGCACTGCTCATGCTCATGCTGCTAAACATATCCCCCCCCTCGCTCATGGAGTGCTTCTTCTTTCTCGCACCCTCCTGGCCCATAATCATTGCGATTTCACTGCTCGCCGGTGAGTTGGGAAAATCACTGTTGCCCTCCTCCCTCCCCGCACCCGCACCAGCACCCGTCCCAAAATCACCCTGCTCCACCATATCACTCGTCACAACACTGGTTGCTCCCATCAACGGGCTGCTCGCCCTCCTTGTCAATTTCGTGAATCCTCCTTCCAGCTTGACCAGTTCGCTCTTGACATTGTGTCCGACTATTTTTTTTATGTCCTCCTTCATCACGTGCCCAATTGAGTGCACGACCTCCCCCCCGTGCTTGCCGAATTCCTTGATTCCCGATTTCTTCGTCAAGAATTTGCTCTCGTCCCTCTTCAACGCATTTTTCCTGCTGCTCAGCAGCAGTTTCTTGGCCTCCTTCACCACTTTGGCAGTTTCATCGTTTATCTCGATGTCCACAATGATGGCGCCCCACTTAATTCCTGTGATATTTCTGGAAGAGTCTTCCACATTCGGGGGTGCGGGTGGGTCATCGAAATTGAAGCTCGCATTGCTGGCTTCGGTAGCCCTCCCCTCACTTCCCCCCACCTCCACATCAACCGAATTATTATTTCTCCGCCTCCTGATCCACACGCCGTCCGCGAAACCGTATCCTTTTGGCTGCTTCCAATCCACACCGGTTTCCTCCTTCTTCCCTTTTCCCTCATATATATTTCTGTTCCCAAAATTCGTCCCCTTCCCCTTCTCCTTCGCAACCAATCTCACAGACACTGTACTCAGCCACTCCACTGCAACACACAAGTCCTCCAACATGCTCAGCTCCTTCCCGTAAGCCGACAGCAAGCTCTCGACGCTGACCAAGAAGCCTACGTCGAGAATCCTCGGCAAAATCTTGATGTGGTGCGGCGACCCCGCAGCAGCCATTGCGATTGTCGTCTGGAAGGCTGTGACTGCGATGCTCAGCATTTGAGACGTGACGATGTCAACCCTCTTCATCAGCTGGGCGCATCTTTGCCAGTCGTCCACGTCGCCCGTGAGTTTCATTTGGGGGATTGGGGGCTCAATGTGATTTTGATTCTGATCATTCTTATCATTGCTGTTGCTGTTGCTGTTGCTGCGCCGAAACGAAAAGAGTGGGTTAGTTTTAACTGTCTCTTGTCTTCCGCACACCCCCCCCCCCCCTGCTCCATACTCCGCTCGCTCACCTGAACTTTTTCTGTCCCGGCGACTTGCGGAGGATTGGGGAAGTACTTTTTGGTAAGTATGTCGTACTCGCCGCCAACGCTGCCAACGCCGCAACTGAGTCGTCATCGTCACTACCCCCTCCCCCCTCCTCCACGGATTCTGACCTTCCCAAAGAGGTGTTATTACTATTGCCATTTGGCGTGGGAGATTTACTGAAATTGGAGCGATTGCTACTTGCCACTCGCAAAACTGAATTTCGCCGTCTTCCACTCGCGTGGCTTCGCATATCGGCCACTGTGATTTCCAAACCGCGCGCGTGTAGCGCACAAGCCTGGGCAGCCCTTGAAATGCTAAGGTCGTAGTCCGTTTTTGTCTGGTCGGTGAGAAGCTCGTTGGATCGAAAAACGCCGTCCGAGGCTTGGGAGAGAAGAAGACGGCGGAGGCCGCCGTTGGGAAAGTCTAGAGAGTGAGCTGAAGGAACTCCGAACGTCAGCGACGCGAGAGTGTCGAGGTCGTCGTCTGCGTTAAAGTTTTCAATTTTCTGCGTTTGTGAATCGGATTTTCTGGTGTGCTTGCTAATGCTGGCGTCGTGAATTTTTTCGGCCTCCTTCATCTTTTTAATGGCAAAATCCTTTTGGGGCTTCTTCAACAATGCGAGCGATTCGTTCGCTCTCACTCTAAGCTCGTCGCACACGCCGGTAAACAGCGAGTACTGTTCGTCCGATGGGTTCGATTCGACAAGAACATGCACGTTCATAATGTAATCGTTGACTTGTGTTGAAGCAGTGTCTTCCGTGGTGGTGGCGGGGGAGGAGGTGTTGGTGTTGGTGGTGGGGGAGGGGGAGGGGGAGGGGAAGGGGGAGGAGGTATTGGTATTGGTGTTTTCAACATCCGTGTTCTGCTTCTCATTGGTGTGACTCCGCACACTCTCCGTGTGAAGCAGCTGGACGTTTAAGTTCGTAGGGATGAAGGCGTGCAAGGTGCTCTTCTTCATTACGCTTCTTTTCAGTCTTGCGCCCCCCATGCTCATTGAAATTCCGCCAATGTACTTCTGCTGCTGTTTTTTGTCCTTTCCTCCACCTGTTTTGGTATTTTTGTTTGGACTCTTGCGCTGCAGTTCCAGCTCCTTCTCGTCGGAGATTACGGATAGGCAGTGGTTCAAGCAGTCCATGTAGTCGCTGTGAAGAGATTTTTCCACCTCCTTCAAAACTTCGTGGCCACGTTTCAGAGTGTCAACCTTTATTTCTGCCGTTTCGATCTCCACCATAATATTTGCTTGGTTAGTTTGGTGAGTTTCGAGGAGCTGCTCCTTCGTTTCCTCCACCCCCCCCCCACCACCGCTGCTATTCAAGCTCATCAAAATCGCACTACTCGACCTTTCCCTCTTCATCTCGCTCAGCTGGGTCAACGCCCGACTACTGACTTTATTACTGGCATTCTTGACGTTGTTCAGCAGCTGCTGCGTGTTTGCATGATTGGATTGGAGGTAGGTCAGCGTCTTCTTGGCCCTCACAAACTCGTTCTCGACTGTCGCTATCAAGTTCTCAACGGACGGAATCCGCTCCTCCAACAGTAGAGAAAGCAGGGCTGCTGGGACGCTGACGCAGTACTTGGGGATGTACATTTCTTCTCGAGTCAGAACCTGCCCAGCCAACGATTGGAAGCCGTAACTCTTGTGCGTAAAAGGAGGGCACCTGTGGTTCAACCGCTGAGCGCTTATGTGAGCCATCCGCGTCAAACTCGGACTGTGCCGAGCGCAAATGCCGATGAAGGCAATTGGTTCGGGCTGGTTGAAAACTTCACTCGGCAAACGCAAGCCCAGATCGTTGTTCATCTCCTGGAAGGCCTGCATCGAATTCCACTTGTTATTGACGGTTAACGGCATGCGAACGTACTCATTGGGCTTTATGTGAGAGGCTGGGGTGAGCGAAGCGAATTGAGTGGGTTAGACAATAGTATTTCTGCAGCCATTTCACGCGCTAGGTCACCTTCAATTATTCCCCACGCCAGCTCTTGGTGGGTCGACAAGAGATCTGTGTTGTTCTGGCTCTTGTACACCGCAAACATGACAATGTCAAGGCCGAATCTCAACGGTTCGTTGACCAAAAGGGAAAACTGCCGGCACACCAACGCCGAGTGCTGGGAAGGAATGTAAAGGGTGTCATTGCTGGCCCCGTCCTTGTTGACTCCTGGATTTGGGTCCGCTCGGCTCGCGGTTCGGTTCACAATTGCGCCAGCATCCTTGGGCTTGACCACCTCTGTGCGCCCGAGCTGCATCCACTCGAGGTTCGCTAAGTCTATGTCGAGCTTTTGTGGTGATTTCGATTGTGATTGTGATTGTGATTGCCTCGGGTTGTTGTCTGATTTTTGCTTCGCCAGCCTCGCCGCTCCACTCGCGGACAATTTTCCCCCAAACGCAACAATGAACAAGCAGTCACTAGACTCACAAACCCCCGACAGTTGGACCGACAATTGCATGCCCAACGTGCTGAAGCGGTTTTTGTTGTTCCGAGCTGCTGCTGCTTCGGCCGTTATGGTTGTGGTTATTTTGGTTGGAGTTGAGGGTGTTGTGGTTAGGGTTGGAGTTGGGGTTTGAAGGGGCTGGAGAGAGTCATCTGCTACGGTTTCGGTTTCGGCTTCGGTTTTGGCCTCGGTTCTGGTTTGGGCTTCGGTTTCGGTGGCGTCGTCAATTAACTCAAATGGGTTGGGGGAAAATGACAGGTCGATGGTTTTCTCGGCGCGCTTCTCCATGGCATCCTCGTCCTCGTCAGAGTCGAAGTCGTTTATTGTTGATTGTCTATTGATTTTGTGTTTTGGAGTTCCTGCTGTTGCTGCAGCAACTAAACCTTTTGGAACGTTGCGTGTTGGGGTGGACTGCGGACTTGACGCGAGCAGCTTTTCGGATGGACTGTTGCTGTTCCCCCCTCCTCCGAACAGACGCTTGAGGGAAAAATTCTTTGACAAAGGAGATTTGTCAGAATCGTTGCTGAATTGCCGTTCATTGCTTATTTGCCTCCTTTTGCTGTCGTTATTGCCAGAAATAACATGTCCTTGAATTTGGCTGTTTCTCTTGTTTTGGGCGAAAACGCTGTTGCTTCGATTCAACACCGATTGGGAGCCATTGCTCGGGAGGATATCTCCGTTGTCTCCCATCGTCGTGCGGCGAAAGTTCATCTTCTGGGCGAGCTTGTTGTCGTCGTCCTCCAGCTCGGGCAAGTTCTGGTCCGAAATGCAATTCAAAGTTGGAACCTCTCTCCCAGCAAAAGTGCCCATTAGCTCGTCAATGGTGTGAGAGTGAGCAGTCGCCGGGCTCGTTCTCTGCAGGGAAGTTGAGCTGCCATTGAAAGCGTTGTCTCTGGCGGCTATTGGGTTGGGTTGGGGATTGGGTTGGGGATTGGGTTGGGGATTGGGTTAGTTGTGCTGTGGTGAGGTGGACTGCACTGCGCTGCATCTCACTCACCTTGAATCTCCTCCTGGATCGCCTGGATCCAAACGCCGAGGGACACCACGTCGGGCGCCTCCATAATGAGAGTGTGGTTCGTTGTGGAACACTTCACTCCGAAGGTCAAGGACTGGGACAGCGGATCGCTGTGGTTGTTGTGTGATGATGTTGCGAAGGTGTCCAGTGATGCGTTGGACGAGGACGGGGAGCGGAAAATGGAGGAGGAGGATTTTGATTTGTTCCGGGATGGTGTTGCGTTCTTATCGTCGTCAATGGCAAAATCGCCAATCTTTGGATCTAAATTGTTGCTGCTGTTGCTATCGCCCTGGTTGAGTACTATCGAGTTGGAAGGAACTTTCGGACCGTGCCAGCACCCAGAGTTGGTCGAGATGACCAACTCCCCCAAAAGGAGAAGCTCAACGTGGTTGTTAAAGTAGCACAACGAGTGGGTGTCCGACCTCAGCATGAAGTACCTCGTCTTCCAGTTCTTCCGCCAGGAGCCCTGCTTCTCAAGGTAACCGCGGGCCAGAACGTCCGCAGATGTGAAAGTTGAGCGGTCCGAAGAAGGCGACCAGGCCCGGCGCCGCCGGAGCCAGCCGCCAAAGGACGACGGCTTCAGCGCTTTGTACACGTTATCTACCCAGTCGCCATTGTCAGAAACCTCGAGGATGTTCTCGTTGTTGTTTGTCTCTGACAGCTCCTTCGTGGGCTGGTGGATCTTCAGAGCAGAGATCAAAGGTTTGGGGGTTTGCTGGGGGTGTTTTTTTTCCGGCGTTGAGGAGGATGTTGAAGGGGGGGGAAGGGGGGGGCTTGGGCTAGGGCTTGAGTTTGAATTTGAGCTTGAGGGTTGGGGGGTTGGAGAGGGGGGCATAATTTTAGTTTGTCACTACTGATTGTATTGCAGAAAATTTAGTTAGTCTAGGATTTGACTGTTGAAGATTTAAATGCCATTTCAGTTTCAATGAAGTTGATTTGAGGTGGACATGCTTCTAATGGATCTGTATTGGGACCTCTGAAAAAAAGTGAAGAAGTTTCAGCACTTTCTCAAAGATATCTTGAGTTAATAAATTGCACTTGTTTGCAGTTTTAAGCACCGTATCTTCAGAATCCCACGTATGGCGGCGGCGGTTAATAGCTTCCCGCAGATTGGGTTCGACGAAGTCACCGTTATCTTCAGTTTCCTGACGGTTGCTGATCTCCCTCTACTGTCAACTGTGTCCAGGACCTTTTCAGCTGCCTACGACAGGATCAAGCGCCTTCCTTACTGGATCTCGTCACACTCGTTAAATCAAAACACAAAACTTGCTGTCAATGAATGTCTCGATGCAGCCCTCTCTCGAACCCCCACCCCCCCAGAACTTTGTGTTTTGTACCTTTCCTTTCGATCCCCCCAATGCAGAACTACAATAATCTCTCAAATCGAGTCCCGCCTGCCAAAAACCACCAAGCTCTTTGGTTGCACAGGCTCGTCGATTGTTGCGACGTCCGCAGAGGCAAAGACCGCCTCGCTCTACGAGGACACCCCGTGTTTTTCTCTTACATTGATTTCGTTTGCCGATCAGTGCGACCTTTCAGTTTTTCACTACACAAATGAGAGTGAAGTTGACACCTTGAAAATTTTGGGAGATTCTAATTTGGAACAGCAGATTATCATCCACTCAACTCCTCATTCGGGAGGCCTGGTGGATCCCATTCTAAACAAGCTCTGCAAACCCCCAATGGCAAAATCTGTTGTGTTCGGCGGCATCGCCTCTGGACCGCGAGCAGACGCAGCTCTCTTTACCACAGGACGACATCACAAATCAGGCGTGTGTGTGCTGATAATCAAGAACAAACTGAGCAAAATCGTGCGGGCTAGTCAAGGGCGTCAGCTTGACAGCGTCGTTGTTAGCGCTACCACGATGGTGGGCAATGTGATGCGAGTCAACAAGAGCGTAGAGTGTGTGGTTGGTTTCACTCTTGAGGAAATTTCGGTTGCAGAGGACTCTTCGAACGCACAAGTCTCGTTCATCAACTGGATCCAGGGGGTCCAGGAGGGCTTTGAAGTATCCGGACTCGTCTTTTCAGCGGAGAGGGACTCCAACAACAATCGCTTGTTAAACCCAATTCCTTTTGACTGCTCGCAGGGACCAAATAATGAGTTCATCTCTAATATTAAAATCGTCGAGGGCATGTTTATCCAGGCTGAAGGGGTGAGCCCATCGCTTAGCGCTCGCAATGTGTCCCTCGGCCTGGACGCTATTGCAAAGCGGAAGGGAGTGGCCCGGGATGTTAAGTACGGTGGCTCTGAGGTTAAAGCTGATACTTTCGAATCAGCTCTAGAGTCTGCCGCTGGAGGCGGATTTTTGTACAGCTGCCTTGGCAGATCGGGTGATTGGTACGAGCAGATACAGAAACGACGAGACTTCGAGGCTGTTGAGTACAATAAGGCTTTCCCCGGCAACGCGCTCTCAGGTTTTTTAGCGCAGGGCGAAATTTTTGGAGTGGTGTCAAACCCCCCCCCACCTTCCCCCCTTCACCAAGAAGAGTTCCATATCCTCGTTGACGAAATGAACGTTAAATCTCTTAAAACGAACTTAGCGAGAGCGAAAGTAGACTACTCGCATTGCATCGAGAAGGCCGATCTTCAAGCGTTGGCCAAAGTTTCATTAGATTTAAAATTTTTCCAGCAGCAATCCAAGGACAACTCAAATGACGTCTCCTTTATGCATGGTTACACTGCTGTTTATGCTCTTCATCGCTGCTCCCAGAAGCTAATTCAATAAAGGGGTATCCAATTTTTAAATCAAATTTCTTTTCTTTTCTGTGCTTTGCAGCTCACAAACACCCTAATACTGCACTCCACCCCCCCCTCCCATGCCTCCTCCCATACCCACTCCCATGCCCCCGTTCAGACCCATATCCAACCCCCCGCCACCACCCCCATATCCCATGTCCTGACCTCCCCCCATACCACCGTTGCCAATCATCAAAACATTATTCCCGTACCCCATTCCTCCAGCGTAATTCCCCGCAACGCCGTCGGCCACTTCCTCCTCGTCCTCCTCGACCTTACTCTCCAATGCTTTCAACCTCTGACTAGTGTCCCTGAGGTTCTGAATCATGAACGGCATAATGAAATCGACGTAATCATTCTTCCAGCCCAATTCCAAAGCAACGTCGGGACTAACGAACTCGTAGCACGTGTACAGGCAGCTGCTGAAGCACTCCTTCTCGCTGATCTCACAGAAGAATCTCAGCAGCCCCTCGATTAGCTCCTCGCTCTCGCTCCTCTTGCTCGTGTCGATGGCGTCCTTGTACATTTTGTCCTTCTTGCTGAGCTGGACGCTCTGCTCCCACCTCTTGTTCGTCGCGTAGACGTAGGCCGCCAGCCTCCTGAATTCGAGCAGCTCGTGGCTCTCGATGCGCTGCGCCAAGACAATTTGGTCGAAGTTGTCGTAGTCATTGACGCTGCGAATTGAATTGGAATTTATTTATTTTTAATAAATTGTTAGTTTTTTTTCAGTCCCTTCGTCGTGTTCCCACTCCATCCACTCCACTCCACTCACCTGCCTCTCAAACTCTCGTAATCCTCATCCTCGATGTACAGCTCGTTGAGCGCCTCGTTCACCGCGGACAGGTTCTTCTTCTGCACGTCCTTCAAATACGGCTGAATTAACAGGAGCGCGGAGTCGTCGGCCTTCCTCATCTGGTGAACGACGCGAGCTGGGTCAAGCATCTCGTCAACCACGGATAGTAGGCGACCGAGCAAATTGACGTGCTGCGAGTGTTGAATTGAGTTAAAAACATGAATGGGGTTAGTTTTAATGTTTTTTGGTTCATTTTTGTTGTGCTCAACTCCAACTCACCTGGTTCAAGTAGAACCCGAGGGTCTTGTAGACCAGCTCCTGGTTCCGGACCTTGGTGATGCAGTCCAAAAACGTGTCGTTGACGAACGCGGAGTTCCTCTCCATCATCGTTTTGATGGCCGAATCGTACTGCTTGTCCTGCACGTAGCAGAAGTTCGCCTCCTTCCACAGCCTCGCGCGCTCACACGCCCTGACCACCTTGTTCACGTTCAGCCTGCTCATGAAGATCTTCAAATGCTCCATCAGCTTGTCCTCGTTGTACTTGGAGTACAGAATCGCCAGCTCGGTGAAGATTCCAATGTGCGCGTCCTCGAGCGCGAGCCCCTGCGCCGAGCGAAGCGAGGCGCATTTTTAATGAAGGATGAGCGAACCAAGCGAGCCAAACAAATTGGGTGGGTTAGTTTGGTAGTGGATGTAGCCATTTCACTCGCTTCGCTCGCGGCTCCCTTCGCTTCGCTTGCGGCTCGCTCACCTGCTCCATCAGCTGCATCAGCTCGGTGAAGTACCCCCTCTGCTCGTAATGGCCGATCAAGTCGTCCAAGTGGTCCGGCGCAATGATTATGTTCAAGCCGCACGTGGCCGCGAGGCGGAACTCCGTTGCGTCGATGCACGCCCAGCAGACGCTCTTCCACGTCGAAACTGCACCGAGCGAAGCGAGGCGCAGTTTTAATGAAGCAAGAGCAAAACGAATGAAGCGAGTCAAAAGAATTGAGTAGAATAATGTTAGTTCAGTAGTGGATGTAGCCATTATGTCAGTAGCCATTATGTCAGTAGCCATTTCGCGGGATTCATCGCTCGAGTATTCTCTCGTCTTCCTCTAAACCACCCCTCACTCCGCTCGCTCACCTGCGTTCGCCTTGCCAGCAGCGCTCACGGCATCCCTGAACTCTTCCAAATTGACGTGGCACAACGCTAGCTTCGCGTTGTTGTTGATGCTGATGAACAGAACCTTGGCGGCCTGGTACTGCCCCTCGTTGAAGCACCTGTCGCCGATGGATTGGATGTTCGCGCAGTTGGGACCAGTGACGAACTCCTCCATGGCAGCCAGATCGTTCGTCTTGGCGTAGCAGTAGATGAGCTCAGTGTCCAAGAAGTTCTCCTTGATCGACTCTGCGAAGTGGCGAATAGAATTAGTCGGTGTTGCGTTGTGCTGTGTTGTGCTCTGTCGGCTCACTTACCTCGCGCCATTTTAATAAAAGGAATCAGCTCATCCCAAATCTCCAAATCGTTCGCCTCGTTGCACACGCGCATGTACTCCTTGGGATCTTCGGCGTTCAGGAACGACTTGATCGCCATGGAGGCGAGCTTGTTGTCGAGCTGCGCCACTCCGAGCTTGCTCCACACTGGCTTCTCGTTGACGTTGAGAGCGTACTCGGCAGCGCGCTCCAAGTCCTGGAGCTTGTCGACCAGCACGCCGAGCGCCAACGTCTGCATCTCAACGCGGTCGTCCTTGTCGGGGGTGAACTGCGCGAATGAGAGGTTAGTTGTGCTGTATTGTGCTGTGCTGTGTTTTGTTGCATTGTTGGTTGTGCCTCACCTCCTTCTTGCTGAACTTGCAATAAATTG
>Ga0302116_1002680_pt1 | contig 10310 bp, 10 predicted proteins | sample AG5_SCM_MG_FD_203124 | JGI IMG/M metagenome (GOLD analysis project Ga0302116, IMG submission 203124) | Marine microbial communities from Western Arctic Ocean, Canada - AG5_SCM | ecosystem: Environmental > Aquatic > Marine > Oceanic | place: Canada: Western Arctic Ocean | collected 2017-10-01 | reverse complement strand
TCCTCCTCCTCCCCCCCCTCCTTACAACTCTCAACAAAATCAGCCCAGCACTTGTCCCCCTCCTCCTCGCAACTCCACCTTCCCCTACAGCTCGCCCCTTCCTTCAATATCCCCTCTACTACGTTTTCAGTGTCCGCCCCAAATTTCACCAACAGGTACTCGTCCTCATCCTCTACAATATCAAAATCGTCGTCAATATTTATTATGAACTTCCGGCAAAGCTCCCCCCGTTCTCTCTGCTTTGCGCTGCTTCCGTCCTCCCAGAAAGGCAAAAAAATCAACGAAATCTGGTTCACGAGGCAAAACTTCCGCAGAAGATACGACTTGTACGCGAGAGTTTGTTGTCCGGTAAAGGTTGACGTGGACCCGCTGGTCGGCAGGCACCCAACGATTATCATTTGGGGGACTTTTGCGCCGGACGTCGTCACAGACATTGTCGCACCAGTCGGAGGAAAAGTTGTGGCAATCGGCCGTTCACAGTTTCCAAACACGCTTTCCACATACGCATTCAGCTTCTTCGCCATCACCAACGGACTTTCCAGCAAATCGATAGCAATCACGAATGTGATGTTTTCCAGATCTTTGCTTTTGCTATTCCTTTCACTTTCATCGGTCAAAATAACTTCATTGAGCATTGATGTGAACGACTCTTTGCTTTGGTGGGTAAGTTTCCACGCGCCAGTGGTGGAGGTGGTGGCGTCTTCTATAATGCTGTAGTTCAAAGGTAGCGGTGAATCCGCCTCTTTGCTGAGCTTTGCAAACACCTTGGATTGTGTTGTTCCCTCCCCAACAACAATGATGGTGCGTTTGCATATTGAGCTTGATGCTGCGCTCTCGGCAGCTTGGGCGAGCATTTTTCGCCACGATGAAGAGTTTGGCATTGTATTGTGTGATTTTTTGAAGCTGGCGTGCACTGTAGCAAAACTAAAAATTTTAAATTTTAATTTTCCACCAAAGATAACCACACCATGTCATACCTATCTCAGCGCCTCAGCCGCATCCGCGGAATTCTAACAGCTCATAGTCCAACCTCCCCCCTTGATGGGATCCTAATCATAGCAGGCTCTGATGGCCGACGATCTTTTGCAAATGCGATAATTGTGAAATACTTGTTCTTCGGGGCCTCTTCTTACGATCTGCAGGACAGCAACATCTCCTCCTCTGACACTATCGAACAAGCATTCGAGGAGTGCTTTTTCCTGATCACCCCACACATGTTTCACATCTTCATTCCTTACCAAGGGGCAAAACTGCTAGGTGAGCAACACGAGCCAGCAACACCACGCACTAGTTGTGACTAGCTCGCCAACAACACCATACAACTAACCTACTCAACTATTTTTGCTCGCTCGCTGCTCACGTGCTTCGTTGAAAATGCGCCTCGATTCGCTTGCCGCAGAAAAACTCATTATCAACATTCCCAACACCAACTGTACAGTTCTCCCCGAGCACATCTCCTTTGGCGTGGACAACGAAAGTGCCGAGATTGCTAAGGTCTCGCACTTCTCCTCTCTCCTCGTGTCTTCCCTAAAACCCAAGGCAAACATAGGAGTGCTCCTCCCGCCAGGCTACGATGGCGAGGTTGCCGGAATTGAGCGCTGGCCGCTCATCCAGTCTTTCGCCGCCAACTCGTCCAAAACCGGATTCTTTACCGAATACTATAACGTCCATGATGTTTCAGCCGCGTTCTTCAAGGTGATTATAAGCGTCGACGCTCTGTCGTTAAAGTCGGCCATGGTAGGCACGAACCGTTTGGCGCGGAACATTGAGGTGTCCCTCTCCACAGTGACAAAGACCAGAAATTCTGCTCGCTTGCGCGGGAAGCTGGCTGAGATTGAGGTTGCAGACGCTGTGGAGTGTTTTTACGAGTTCGGCAAGCCGATCAACAGCGATGCGATTAATTCGGAGATTTGCTTCGACAACGTGGAGGAGGAGGAGGAGGAGGAGGAGGAGGAGGAGGAGGAGGAGGAGGAGGAGGAGGAGGAGGAAGAGGAGAAGGAGGAGAAGGAGGCGACATCTGCAGAAACCAGTTTCCGCGGTGCGAGAGTGCTGTTTGGAAATCGCACGGGGTTAATCAACTCCAAATCGGTCGTGGCCGAGTTGTCGATGGACATTTGTATGACAAACAAAATGGAGCATTTCGTCATGGAGAGCGAGGAGCCTCTCCACGGGGTTAGGTGCGCACGCACTTACTTTGTACAAACTGGAGTTGTTCCGGTCAGTGTGAATGACAGCCCCCCTCCTCCCCCCTCTCCCCACCTCTCCCCTCCTCCGCCCCCCACTCCCTCCCTCTCAAATTCAAATTCAAAGCTCAGCAACACCTACAACAACCTCATCCAATTCTTCCAACACAGCGTTGAAGCCATAATTAAAGAGTTTTCCTCGCATTCTGTCTCTCCCCCCCCCTACTCCATCAACAACATCTTAAAATTCGTCAAGAACCTCGCCAAAAAAGCCCACAAGTTCAACTCCGCTGACGACCACTTTGTTGTGGTCGCTGATTTGATGGATGGCTTTGGACACTCCCCAAGCTCCCCCCGGACGGTCGTCAATAGCATGCACACGTTAACGTACCTGAGGTGAGCGAGCGCTAGAAGACGTTATGCGATGGAGTTTGGGGTGAAATTCACGGATTTTGATGTGCACATTCCCCTGATCTGGACCGGCCCTGCTTTTTTGCTCGCACGTTGCAAAAAGCCACCCAAATCCACTACTTAACCAACCCCTAAATTCGTTCGCACCTTCTTTGCTTCGCTCGGCGCGCAGATTTTCCGTCGCCATTAACAACGACCCGAACACTGTTGTCACGGTCGGCGATACTTTCGATATCGCCTCTCGATTTAACCTCACAAGCAAGTCCGTTCAGTACTATAAAATTTGGAACAGTTCCTTTGATGAAGAATGCGATGGTGGGCAGGCGTTCGAATCCAGTTTGACGACGGCCGTGCTCGGTCCGACTGTTGACACGATACCAAACGTGCCAGTGATCCTTGGCGCCAACTTCTCAATCACCGCCACCTTAAAAATCCACGAGTATGGTTTAGTTCTCCAAGCGAAGGAAGTGAGTGAGCGAACCTTGAGGAAGACGAGCGTACGAACGAGTCACTACTAAACTAACATTATTCTCAATTCTTTGGCTCGCTCGCCTCCCCCCTGATCAATTAAAAATGCGCACAATCTCGCTTCGCTCGGCGTAGTTCTCGCCAATCGCGGTTAGCTTCAAGAAGCACGTGAAATTTTTGAAAACAATCGAAAACCCCGACTCGCTCACTGAACCCGTCGTCCTTCTCCTTCAGCTATCCACCCACCCCAATTCCACTGACGTGAACCCAATTGCCAATTGCTTGCCTCTGTCCGAAGCAAACTGGCTGGCAAAGCACGTAAACTACAGCAACAACAACGCCCTGACCTCCTTCTGCGGCGTAGTTCTTCCCAGAAACTCCCGCCAGCTTTCTGCTGTGCTTTCCATGCTTCCAAAGTGGAGAGAAATTGGGCAGCTGCACGGAGTTCTAGCAAGAACAGGAAGTTCCGACGAAAGCAGCGAGTCGGAGTCGCATTCGTCCGAGGAAGCTTCCAAGGGGGTCTTCTCCGTCCAGCAGTGCTCTGAAATGATGCTGAACTCGCTCCAAGCCAACAACAACTTCAAGCACTCGTCCGCGCTAGATGCGAATCGGGTCAACGAGGCTGTCTTTGTGGAGAGGTGCAAGGTCGACGCTGAGCGCGAGAATGTCACCAATTTGTCTTCCAGCACCAACATCAACACCAACACCAATATCCCCGTTTCTCTCCTCCTCGGGATCACCGGTAGCCCGTTGATAGATGCGGCCGAGAACGTAATATCCATCGGGTCGGAAGACGTGAACTGGTTCTCGCACCACGAGAGCTTCGTAACTGGCGAGTTTGACGCTGAAGTTTTCGCCAACGAGATTTACGATGCGTTCGTGGATTCTGGTAATTCATTTGACCGGATCATTGTTACGCTGAGTGGCTTTTTGGACGCGAGGAAGGTGACCATAGCAATTGACTCACACCCTAGCCTTGTGTTGGCCAGCAGTACCAACGTGGTGTCCAGCGACAGCCTAACCTACTGGTCTTCTGCCCTTTCCTCGAACCAGTGGACACCTTACTTGTTCGACCAGTGCTGTGGAGGATTCATCACTCACGTTCTGCTGTACAACAACGAGAAGGGCGACGAAGACGAAAATCACACGAAAGCTTTTTTGGCCAGGCTAAAATTGATGGAAAACCCCCCCAAGGTGTTAGGCACGAAACTAAACACTTTCAACAGGGAGATTGTGGAGGTGAGCGAGCGAGCGAGCACTACATCCGCTACTGAACTAAACTAACACATATGGGCTCAGGAGATTTCTTCCTTTGCCTTCGAGAACGAGAAATCTTTCGACTCTCGCAGAAACATCGTGCTGACAAATTCATCTCTTCGCCAGACCTCCGCTCTGTATGAGACGTCCATGGACATTTTGAAAATCACCCTGCACAGAGAAACTGATTTCGAGCGTTTAAACAACTGCCTCTCCGCACTCCTAGGAGGCGTTGAGTTCAAATCGGTGTCGTCAATTTTGTCTACCGAGCAGAATGTTGGCAGCATCGGCTGGCGCAAGAAGGCAAAACTGACGCGGCGGGGGCTGCAAGCTGAGCAATCTGGTATTCGGCGTTGCCTCCAGCTGGCTCGTTTCAAGTGCGAGTCAAACTACCTGCGAGAGGTCTCGATGGAAGCGCTTAAGAGTGACTTGGAGAAGTGGAAAACAAAATGGGGTGCTCTCCAGTCCAAGTCAAAGTCCAACACCCGGGTGCTGAGTCTGGAGGGCATTGTCATGATAGAAGACGAAAGGTTTTACAAAATTTTGGGCCATGCTCACAAGAAGAACTCCCTCCACTTCAATAAAGGAAATGCCATCACCAAGAGTATAATGGAGAAGGAAAAAAGTGGCTGCTGCCTAACAATTACCTGCTACGGTCTCGGTCTGACGAAAGACTGCGCCTGTTTGATTGAAGAGTTGTTCGAGTTGGCGGCAGCGGTGAAAAAGCACACCTTGCGGAAAATGGTCAAACCAATCGATTTGGACGTAAAAGCGGTTACGAAGAAGTATGTGGCTCGCCCCCTCCCTGTTCTGTACCAGTTCGACGGGCTGAATTACGTGAACTACGAGGGCCACGTGCGAACCACGAGACCAGACATTTCGGAAATTTTGGCTGAAGAAGCGGAAGAAATTAACAGCGTGAATTCCAGGTACAATGATGCGGTCGAAGGCCGAGACCTAGATAGTCTTGAGCCGTTGAGCATCCACCGGTACATCAAGTATTAAAACACAAAACAACATTAATCTCTTGTATATTTATGCAACAATAATACAAATATTCACAACACACAGCCTTCCATTTCAATTTCTATTGCGCTGCATTCTCAAACGCCAACTTGCTATCGAGCAAGCTGTCGGTCTCGAACTGCTTGTTGAGACTCATGTCAACGTAAGCAGCGTGCAAAATTGTGTAGGGCATGAATTCTTCCAGCACGCTCCTGTCAATCATTGGGGACGTCTCTGTGAACTTCTCCATCAGCACGAACATTGCCCTGAGAGGAAAGTGCTCGTACTTTTCGTGGTTGGCCTGCATCCTGAACAGAACACTGCGCAAAACCGAGCAGGCAAAATATATTGAGTGGGTTAGTTTAGTATTCGCGGGATTCATCGCGAGAATTCTCGTCTTCATCAAGGCTCGCTCGCTTCGCTCGCTCACCTGCTGCTCGCTCTCAAATACTCGACGCAAGCGTGCTTGCAGTTGCTGTAGTCCCCCAGCATGGTGCAGCACAGCGCACTGCGCCGAGCGAAGCGAAGCGAGTCGCATTTTTAATGGAGCAAGAGCAAAACGAATGAAGCGAGTCAAAAGAATTGGGCGAGTTAGTTTAGTGTGGGATGTAGCCATTATGTCTGTAGCCATTTCGCGATTCATCGCACGAGTCTTCGCTCGCTCACCTGATGCAAAATGGAATCACGTGCTCCCCGTTCTCGTGCACGTCCAAGCTCGGCACGTACGTGCACTGCGTCCACTTCTCGCTGGTAACGAAACTGCTCGCATATGCGTACGGCAGCAAGGCCCAAAGGGGCCTCATGTCGTTCGTGAACAAGTGCTCCAAGGTCGCGTGCAAGCTCGGGTCGAGGTGGCCCACGTCGATCCCACTCGACTTGGCCAAGCTGCGCCGAGCGAAGCGAGGCGCATTTCCAACGAAACACGAGGCAGCGAGCGAGCAAAAATAATTGAGTAGGTTAGTTCAGTTGTGGATGAGCCGTCTGTATCAATTTCGCGGGATTCATCGCTCGATTCTTCCTCAAGGCAAGCTCGCTTCGCTCGCTCACCTCATCAGCTCCGGCATCTTCCCACCGCCCTCGTCGGTAAAGCTCACGCTCGCCGCAGCCAAGCTAAGCGCGGAGTTCACCAGCGGCACGCTCGCCCTCTGGCTCTCTCCTGTTCCCTCGTGCACCATCTTACGGAGCATTAACGCGTTTCCAATTCGAATGCTGCACTCGAGGAACTCGTCGGTGCCCTTGATTTTTCCGAGCGAGCTGCGCCGAGCCAAACGAATTGAGTGGAATAATGTTAGTTCAGTAGTGGGTGTAGCCGTCTGTAGCCATTTCGTGGGATTCATCGCGAGTATTCGGGTCTTCGTCAAGGCTCGCTCGCTTCGCTCGCTCACCTCTCAAACGCTGTGACGTCCCCGCTGAAGTGGTTGGAGAACTGGCCAAGGCTGACTTCATTCACGCTCAGGTACAATTTAATTTTTTCTACGTTGACCGCGATGAAACTCAGAATTGCCGAGTCCAACGTTCGTGCCCCTTGCGTCCCTAGCAGAGTGGTGAGCGCAAACATCTCGCTGGGTTTTGCGTACTTTTCCAAGCCCGCGGAAAGGGGCGGGGCATTTTTGTCCTTCTTATTGCTGTGGTGGTGCTCGTCACTCTTGTCCACCCGAATGAACGATTTCGTGTTGGTCGAGTAGACGCATTGGTTGGCGTCGTCGTTCAGAAGGTCGAGGTAGAACTTGACGACCTTGTGGACGGATTTCGTCCCCATGGCTTCGATGGACGTGACTCCCTTGACGAAGCTAGTTTTTGGGTTAGTTTTTGAAGAGGCGTTTTCTCATTCTCAACTCAACTCAACTCAACTCAACTTACTCACCTGCTCACATCGTAGGTCTCCGGCTCGCAACTTTGCTCAAACAACGCCTCCCGAATCAACGTTGCCGACTCGATTTCTATGTGGGCGGAGCACTTTTGCAGTGCGGCGGAGACCTGCTGGAGCTGCGCCGAGCAAAGCGAGGCGCGTTTTCAACGAAGCACGAGAGCGAGAGTGAATTAGGAGTGGGTTATAGTCGCTTCACACTCTTCCGTTACAAGGCTCGCTCGCTTCGCTCGCTCACCTTGGTCAACACCTCGGTTGGAGCCGACATTGGCTCGAACATGCTTTTGGTGAAGTTAACGAATCGGTCTATAAGATGGGACCGAACGTACTCCTTGGGGCGGAGTATTCGGTCGTAGACGGCGATCGGTTCGGCCCGGTTCGCCCCCCAAAGAATGGACGACAGGATCTGCTCGGTTTCGATTATGTTCTTGATGAGCATGCGTCCTCTGGGGTTGAGAACGGACTCCTGCCCCGGCATGGACGTGAGTCCGGAAGCTGCGCCGAGCGAAAAATGGTGCGAAGTAAATTTGAGTGGAATAATGTTAGTTTAGTTAGTGGCTCGTATGCTCGTCTTCCTCAACCCCCCACCCCCCGCTCCGCCTCGCTCACTCACCTCCAGAGGTGTTGGGTGCGTCCTTGTTCTTCCTGCCCGTGCGGGCCTCAACGCGCCGAGCAGCTTCCATGGGCGTGATCTGTGAGTCGTTTCGTTGTATGTGGTTTTCCATTTCTTGGAGGAGGACAATGACCCTGTCAGCAAGCTGACCACACATGTCGTCGGCTCGGCGTGCCGCCTCCTGCCCAATGGGCATCTGTTCCTCGGGGCAGAAGGGGTGACAATTGCTCTCCGCCATGACTCGAAAAGAGCGGATGAAGGAGATTGCGTGCGCCGAGGCGGAGGCGTTGTGGAGACATTTCGTGTATTCCTTTTGGAATTCGTCCTTGTACCACCAGAGCTCGTGCAGCTCGCTCCTCATCTCGACCGTCTCTCTCAGCACATCTACGTATCTACTGTGCTCCACGACCCTGTTCATCCTCGCAAAGAGGTTCTTGACTGATTCGATTTTCAGCGCGTTGCTCCCAGATGCCGAGAGGACGCAGCTCACCCGGCTCCAGTCCAGCCTGAAGCCCTCCAAATTCTTGCTCTTGGAATTGCTCAGCGCCTCAATGGTTGGGACGATGGAGCCCAGGATTTCCTGGACCCCAACGCTCAGCGCAGCCCCGTGCTCCTTGATGCCCTCCAGGCACTCTTCCACAACTTTCTTGTGGGCGCCCTTCAAATATTCGGTGTAGTAGTTTTCGACAATCTTGCCGTTGCTGTAAACGAGTCTCAGCAGCTCGTCGTGCAGCCCGATCAAAATTGGCAAGTAAGGGTCTTCGAAGTTCTCGGCCATGTAGTGTTTCATTCTCGACCTGACGGTCTGCTGGTTGACGTGCCGAAAGTGCCAAAGGATTTCGCTCTTGGCCATGGTGAGGGAGGCCATTACGAGCGGGAACTTCGGTCCGAGGAGGCCAGGAAGTTGCGTGAAGAGCTGGTTGAGGGTGCCGATCTCGCCGCGGAGGTAGGAGCGCCTCTCCCTGTGTTTCAAGCCCGCAGTCAACGTCGCCTGGGATACGAAAAGGGATTAGTCATGGCGAGGGGGGGGCACTCAGCCTCTCAGCCTCTCAGCCTCTCACTCACTCACTCACTCACCTCCTTGGCCAAATCCTTCATCAACGCTTTCAGCTTCAGCGTCTTGGGCAGCGCCACGCCACTCCAATTCCTCGGCGGGAACCACGCCGCCAGCGTTTCCAGCTCGGTATGGACGTTCAGCACTTGATCCCTGTAGAGGGGAATCACCAAACTGTCCGTCGCAACGATCTTGAACAGTCCCATTATGTCGTCCCTGGACAACAACGAGGGGCAGACCAAAATGCTATACAGCACCCACGTGCTGTAATCCTCGACATTGCACAGCTCGCAGTGGAGCATCGGGGACTTTTCCTTCTCCAAACCCATAATGTTTATTTGAGTAACAACCGGAAGCGGCATTGAGTCGCCCTCCTCGGTGGGATTAAGGATGTTCTTCTGGCGGAGCATATCGACATCGTAGGACTGCATCAGCACAGGGGCAAACTGGACAAGCACGTCTCCCAAAATACGGGTAAATTCCTCCGACTTGAACTCTTCGGTGGCTCGCTTCAGGGGTTCCGAATATTGATCAATGTTGGAGGAAAGGGAGGAGTAGTTGCGCTCCATCTTTCCGTGGACGCAGCTGTACGCACACGCATACAAAGCGAGCAGAACTTTGCGTTCAGTGACCTGTGAGTTTCAGGGGGTGGCAGCAAACGAATTGCGAATTTAATGGGTTAGCAATAACTTCACTGCACTGCACTGCACTGCACTGCACTGCACTGCACTTACAAATGACCAGTATAAGTGCAACTGGGAGTAGAGCGTCAGCAGCTTGCAAAACGAGCGGGACACAGTCGGAGTCTCGAACAAGTTCAGAGACATGATCGTCTGTGGCATTGTTCGCAGCGTCTCCAAACAAGTGTCGTTGAACTCCTGCACATCCAAGAAAGTGAGGTAAATCGGTTCTAGCTCGTCGAGGATGCGACCAGCAGTGCTCTGGAAGGTTTCGAAGCCTGGAACCTCCTGGAGAGTTTGGTGGTTCACTTCTGGGAATTTCTTGTCCAGAGTCTTCCTTATCTTTGCCCACTCAGGATTTTGCAACGAGTGAGGCCGTCCACCGGGAGAGGATAGGTTCCGGTTGAGGAGGGAGACACGAGCCATCATCCCGAGGCCAACATCCGCCAAGATTTCGCATTTCTCGCTGAGCTTGTTGGCCATATTTGAGGAGGGGAAGAGGGTACTTGGTTTTGTTCTTGAGAAAAACCAAAAAAACTAGTGATGTGTAATGTGTGTTACGATTCACGAAGTTGGGGAGAAACCTGTTATAACTGGTTGGACGGAATTGTCTTCGGATTTTTACGAAAAAGGTCAAAAAAAAAAATTAAAAATAAAATTCCAAGCAAAATCAGTTAAACTGCTATAACCTTATTTCCAGACACAACAAGCACCAAAACTAAAACTAGACAGTCCTCTCTCTCAACCATTTCAAGCCCTCTCCCTTTCATTC
>Ga0302116_1002673_pt1 | contig 10320 bp, 5 predicted proteins | sample AG5_SCM_MG_FD_203124 | JGI IMG/M metagenome (GOLD analysis project Ga0302116, IMG submission 203124) | Marine microbial communities from Western Arctic Ocean, Canada - AG5_SCM | ecosystem: Environmental > Aquatic > Marine > Oceanic | place: Canada: Western Arctic Ocean | collected 2017-10-01 | reverse complement strand
CCGTCCCAGAGGAGCGCTACTTCACCGGAGAAGCCGTCTTGGAAGATGCGACCGGAGACGCGGCGAACGCCACCACCAACACCTCCTCCATCGCCAAAGCTTTAGACTTTGACATCCCAAAACTCACAAAGTTTCTCCTCCTCTCCGCGTACATCGCCTCCAAAAACGACGAGTCCGTCGACAACCGCATCTTCATCACCGACGCCACAGGAGGCGGTAATCACCGAAAACGCGGTCGCCTCGGGCACGACCGCAACGCCGACCGCGCCGCCCGCCGCTCCTTGGAAGACGCCAACGCCTTCAAACTCGAACGCCTCCTCTCCGTCTTCCAACACATCGTCCGCCGCTCGTACGAAGAAAACGGCGCCGACCTCGCCGACCTCGAAGAAGAGCTTCTCTCCGCCGATGTCTTCACCCAAATCTCCAGCGCAACCTCCTTAGGTTTGCTCGTGTTGAGTTCAGGCGACGCCATGTGCGGCGGTAAATATCGCAGCTGCGTCTCGGACGAGCTCGCCGAGAAGTTGAGCAAAAATCTCGCCGTCGATTTGAAGCTTTACATACACTACATTTAATAGATGAGAAAGCTCTCGTCTTTCTACGTGTAATATAATAGTAGCATTACTCCCCCTCCCCATCCTCCTCTTTTTAAAATCTCTCTTTCTTCTCTCTTCATCTCTCTCTGCTCTAAAACAGTGTGCTCTTAAAAAGACAAGTTGTTCTTGTGTTGTCTTTTCTCGTTTTCATTTCATTTCACGACAGTAAAGTTTTTTCCGAGAAAGAAAAAAGAAAGGAGTTTCTTTTTCCTCACTTATCCTCTATTTAAGTAAAGCTAGTATCTTTTACTCTTTGCGCGCTTGTTTACGAGCGTCATCACCAAAACAGCACATTGCCTCTCGCGCGTGTATATAATACGTCTCATCCCTCTTTCTCTCTCTCTCGTTCTCTCCTTCTCTCGTTCTTTCGAGCGGGAATAATAAGAGAAAAAGAAGAAAAAATATCACGAGGTTCGAGAAACGTCTTTTCGTCCGGGGCTTCTTCTGAAAAGGACGAGATCAAAACATCATCGTCATCAAACTCCGGCACGAAGAAGAAGAAGACCAAGGAAAGCAAGAAAAAGAAGAAGCCATCTGAACCAAAGATGTGTTTGGAAGGCGCGATCACTCGCGAGCAGCGAGAGCGGTTGGAACAAACCGAACGCGAAGACTTGGAGAAGGCGTTTTCGAAGAAACTTTCCCTGGTGGATGATGGGAAGAGCGGGGGCGGGAGAAAAGCCTCCTCCTCCTCTTCTTCGTCCAAGAAGAACGCTGATGCTGCGACGACGGAGTCTTCTGATTTGAGAGAGGTGATCGAGAAGAAGCGAGCTGGGGCGAGCGCCGAAAAGGGCGTCGGGAAGAGCGGCGGCGCGGCGAACAAGGAGCAGCAACACGCGCAGTCGCCGTCGACGAAGAACTCGAGGCAACGCCGGGCGGATATGAGGAAAGAGAAGAGAGAAGGCGCGCAGGAGACGAAGAAGAAGAGCAGCGATACGAGCACTTCCGTTGCGCAAGCGGCGACAGCGGCGAGCGAGAGTGGGAAGAAGAAGAAGAAGGAGAACGACGTCGGCGGCGAAGCTTTGGAGGTGCTGAAGAAGTCGCAGGAAGAAGCGGCAAAGATGGAGAAGAAGAAGAAGGAGGAAGAGGAGAAGAATACGGCGGACGAGGAAGGTCCTCCCGGGTATCCGCAACCGAAATATTCCGATTATCTCGCCAAGAAGGAAACAGAAAAGGAAGAGGAGACGAAGAAGAAAGAGTACACGTCGCCTTTCGCGCACATTTTGCAGTGCGCGCCAACGCCGTTACCGCCGTCCTTTGATACGCCTCAAGGTGCCAGAGGGGAAGGTTTTGTTCTCGGCGATCGCGATAAGGTGCCGACCTCTCTGTTTAATGTCGACTCCACGTGGCAAGGATCGGCGGCGTTCGCGCCGCCGACAAAGTTGGCGAGAGAGTCCATCAAATCGATTCCGTCGTTTACTCCCGGCACGCCGGTGAAAACTAATAACAACAACAACAACAACAAACCGCGCGAACGCATTCAGAGAGAGGAAAAAGACGATCACCTCACGGCGAACGATTTGTACAAAACCGAGCTCTGCCGATCGTGGATTGAAACCGGCGAGTGCCGATACAACGACAAGTGCCAATTCGCGCACGGTCGCGACGAGTTACGCTGCGTCGTGAGGCACCCAAAGTACAAAACGCAAGTCTGTCGCACGTATACGACCACTGGTCAGTGCCCGTACGGCAACAGATGCCGTTTCATTCACGAAAAGCTTCCCGAAAAAGGCGTATTGGGTACACTCGCGACCAACGGGCACTACGTGATCACGGAAGACTGGAAACCGGGCGGAGGCAAAGATCCTCTGTGTTTGCGTAAAAACGTCTCGGGAGAGTTTGGCGACATCGCCGTCACCGAGGACAGTAAAGACGAGGATGACACGCCGAAAAGGTTGGGCATTTTCCGACACATCACACACGATGAATCGTTATCGTTATCGGAAGGCCAATCTTCGCCGCCGTCCTCGACGACCTCCGCTGAGGAAGGCGAGATTCGAGGCGCGCGTACCTATCAAGAACAGGATCAACAACACCAGCGCGCGAACCAAAACCTGGAATTCGAAGGATTCGCCGGACCTATTCCTCGCACGCCGGATTTGAGCAAGAGATACTTCTAGAAGCGCTCCGAGAAAGAAGAAGAAAGGGAATAAAGAGAGAAAGAGAGAGACGCGCACGTATATTTTAGCACGAGAGAGAGACACGCGCACAAAGAGAACGATCTTTATATATATAATATATCGAGGAAGAAGGAGAGAGAGAAGGGAGGAGACGCAGAGGGCAGAGAGATTTCTGCGCGTAAAAGACACGTCTTCGTTAGTATTTGTAATTGTAATAAACGTATATAATTATTTCTCGAGAGAGAGAGAGAGAGAGAGAGAGAACGCGCGAGAGAGCGCGCTTCGTAGAAAACGCCTCCTCCTTCTTTCGTGTATTTTTTAATAAGAAGGTTCTCTCTCGTTTTACCACCAAATCTCTCGTCGCCTGTTGTTTTCGACGTCGGTTTTTTCACGACGGTTCAAGGAATACTGCGATCACTCTCTTGTGAGAGGATTGAAAAGACCACTCGACCCGCCAAAAAAAGAAGGAAGTTTCCCCCCTCGAGAGATCTCTAAGAAGAAGAGGACATCATCGACCACCCATCATCATCGACCCGTCGTAATGATGATCTTTCCTTCTCTCCTCCTCGAGGACGACGACAACGACGCGCTGAAACCATCGGCGGGGGGTGTTTTTGACGACGACCCTCCCGTGTTTTTCGAGGAGGAAAAAGAAGACAAAGAAGAAGAATTCGCCGCGTCGATGATTTTCCCGATGGATGGAAAAGAAGAAGACGGGAAGAGGAGAAAGAAGACGAAGAAGAAGGAGAAAGAACCTTTACCGAATACTAAGAATAAACGAGCTCGAGGAGGAGGAGAGACGAGAGTGACGACGACGACGCGTTGTTCGGATGGATCTTCGTACGATGACGATGCGACGAATCGGAGGGTGGATGCCTACGACGACTGCTCGGAGGAGTGCTTGCGCGAAGTCGTGTTGAAGACGATGTCGGAGAACGAACGAGAGAATCGAGAGAAAGAACAACGAGAGGATGTGGAGATGGGAGCGACGACCAAAACGAGAGGGGAGTATCGTCCGTCGAATAGCGAAAATTACAGCAACAACAACTACAACGAGAACGGATTCGACGCGTTCGATTTGGACGATTTTATGGCAGACTTTGTGCCGCCGGAGGAGATTGGTCTGCCGCAAATGAAAGACGCGAACGGAGATGTTTTGAAAGAATCCGAAGCGCAAAGGAAGGATCGGTTGAGGAGAAACAGAGAGGCGGCGCAGTTGTCTCGCGCGAGGAAGAAGCGGCAGTTGGAGGAGTTTGCAAACGCGGCGAAGGTTTTTCGGGAGCAGTTTTTGCATTCGAACGCGCTCGTTGGGAAGTTGGTGAATGAAAATCACGTTTTGAGAATGCACTTGGCGCATTTGGCGAGGTTTGTTACCCCGGCGGCGGCGACGGAGGCGCAGAAGATGAATTTACCGCCTTTGCCGCCGCCAACTTTGACGATGCAGCATTTGCAACAACAACAACAACAACAACAAAATCTGGTTACTTTGAGGCCTGCACCCGTAGCCCCTTCAGCGATGGCACCGGGAGGAAAGATTTTGATCCCGCCGTTCAATCCGCACGCGTACGCCAAGGCGGCAGACGCGAACACTAGCAATAATAATAATAATAACAACAACAATGGCAACGGTCAAAACTCAAACACGAACTCGCCAAAGCGACAAAGAACGAAGAAATCTTCAGTCGTGGCCACGGCGACAGCGCTCGCGCTCTCAACCGCGTGCGTTTTGAACAATACGAACAAAGCCGCGACGGTTGTTGCGAGAAGTGGTACGGCTGCTTCTATAGCCACGAATGTTGGGCGCTTGGCGACGCGACATCTGACCGCTTTACCGGGATCCTTCGTGGATTCGCTGGAAGGCGTTTCTGAAGACGTCGGCATCATAGCCTCTCCGGATCTCAAACAAGCGCTTGAAATGAACTGGACCATGCCCGATCAAGCCGAAATGGAGGAGAAAAAGCACTCGAAAGCGCTCGCGTTTGCCTCGGAAGCGATTAAAAAATTGTCGTTTGATGACAACGACGACGACGACAAAATGAAAGTGAAAAGGGAGGAAACGGCGATGAATTTATGGTCGAAGGAAGACAAAGAAATTCGCACCATGCTCTCGGACAAAGAAGCGAACAAAATCGACCCGTGGTTTGCCGCTTTTCGCGCGGCGAGAATGCACGACGTCATTCAAAAGATGTCTCGAGTCAATTGCGCCGAAGTCTTTCAGTATAAGCTTCAACCGGAAGAGGAGGAGGATGTGAACGAGCAAACTATGTCTGACGCGGCGAACGTAATCACAAGTGAGTACGAATCGCCCGAGCAACGCATCGCGAGAAAACGCGCGTCTGGAGCGATTCCGTTGGACGACGGTTCGGGGTATCCGCAAACGACGACTTCGCACACAGTCTTCCAATCGGAAACGAAAACCACCGCAACGTCGTCTGAGGACAAGAACAACAATAATCCGTCTTCATCCATCGTATCCATGCTGTTACCCCCGTGGGAAATGACGAACGGTGCGAACGATAAAAGCGCGGCAGCAATGTTGCGACGTTTGACGAAGACGTTCATCGTCATGTTCTCCAAAGACACCGGTACGTACACGACGTACGCGTGTCGATTACCAATCGCGAATTTGTAAATAGCCATCAGTCATTTGTAAATACTTAAACTATTTTAGGATCTTATCACAAAAGCTACTAGTGTTACAACACATGCTTTCGCTCTGCTCTACTACGCTTCTACTATCGATACATTTGTTTTATGTTATTGTTTCTTTCTCTCTCTCTCTCTCTCTTTTACTTTTCTCCAAACGCCGCCCGGATCGTATTCTGGTTCCTGGTAAGCGGAGATTCTGGAACGGCGAGTTCTCTCTGTTGGTCGATTTTCTTGACCATTTTAGCCATCTCCACCTCTTGGCTGCTTTTTTTGTTACCGCTCGCTTTCTTCTCTTCGTTCTCTTTCATCATCCTTTCCTTCTCTTCGAACCAAGTGGTGTTATGTTCCGGCTGATGATCGGTTTCGAAATCGATGTGCACAAACGCTCTTTCCACCTCGGGTAACTTTTCGATGCGATCTTGCAACGCCTCACCGATATCGTGCGCGACTCTTACGCTCATATCTTCCGGCAACACCACGTCCACTTCGACGAAAAAAGCTGGCCCAAACGTGTACGCGCGAACGGTATCGACGCCTAAAATTCGCGGATCTGAATTCCAGGCTAAATACGTGAGTTTCGTCAAAAATTCCGGCGGCGCCGATAATCCGACCATAGCTTTGATGTTCTCCAAAGCAGTCACCGACCAGTTTTGCACGATGTACGCGGCTAAGATCATCGCACCTAGCGGATCGACCCAATAATACAGCCTATCCCCGATAATAGCCGCGATCAAACCGAACGTGTTCGTAATCACATCGTTCCTGTGATCTTGCGCGTACGTCTGCACGCTCCTATTCCAACTCCCCCGACAATACAGGAACAAGAAAAATTTCACCACGATGACTCCAATCATGATTCCAATCACCAACTGCAAGTCTTCCAAGTGATGCGTGTGTTCTTTCCCGACTAATTGCTGCACGCCTTCGATGAACACTTGAAACCCGAGGGTCCCCATGATGCACGCAAAGACTAAAATCCCGAGCGGTTGCATCCGACTCTTCCCGATCGGATACAAATACTTATTCATGTTTTGCATGTGCTTATCCGTGAAGTATAAAATCAACCCGGAGACTAAATCTAAAAACGAATCCAACGCGCTGGTTATGATCGAGAGCGACCCTGACTGCACCGAGGCGAAAATTTTCACCGCCAACAACAGAACGTTCACGTAAAAACTGATGCGCAACGCCAACGTCTCCTGCTTTTTCCGTTCTCTGAAATCCGCGTCGGCTCGGAGCAAATTTTCTCCTCCTTCTCCATCCTCTTCGACGTCAACAGTACCACCACCAGATGATGACGATCGCGCCGCCGACGATAAAGGATGGTGATGACCATCACCACCACCTCTACCATACGTCGTCCGCTCGATGAAATTCTCCAACTCTTGGAACTGTTCGACGATTCGCGTCTGTCGGGAATAATACTTCGCGACGGAACTTTTCGGATTCGAGGATTGATCCGTCAACGAAGGCAAACGGTTACGAAGACCCTCGAGCTGTTCTCGGCGGTAGGACGAGCCGGAGTCAATCGACGGGTGGTGGTGGTGGTTGGTGTTCTGTTTGTTTGCGGTGTTGCCGTGCGGAGTGACCGCATCGTCCGCGTCGTTTCCCATTATTGTTAAACGTGTGTTTGTGTCTTTTTTTGTGAAGAGGATATGATATAAAAAATGTGGGATCAAAACGATGCTCTCAACTCTCTACTTTACATACGCGTTGCTATCATTGAATCACTCGCGATGATGGTTTTTCGATGACGATGGTAATGATGGCGAGTTCTTCGATGCGTCTTCTCCATCTCTCTCGATGGCCGAGTTTCGCGCCTCTCGTCGTCGCTAGAATTGACCCTTGAAGGACTTCCCGCCTTTTTTTATTCTCTTCCCTCGATGCATCAACTCTCCTCTCTCGATGGCTAAGTTGAGCGCCTCCAACTGTCCGACGGTGTCTACTCCGTGCACGGCGTCTTCGACCCACCCCAGTTTGATTTTATATCCCGCCTCGATGACTTTGTTTTGTTCTAAATCTTCGCTGATTTGTAACATTGATTCCGGCATGCGCACGTATTCCGGAAGAAAATCCGCCCGGTACGAGTAGATGCCCAACTTTCTTAAATACTTTGTATCTGGATCGTACGTCCCGCTCTTGTTGTGAGGGATGATTGCTCTGGAAAAGTAAAGCGCGTTCATGTTTCTATCGACGACCACTTTGACGTTGTTCACGCCTTCCACGTCCTTCCTGTCAATCGCCGGTCGGCACAACGTTCCCATGCACACGTCGTCCTCCTCCGCCTCGCAGACGATTTGAGCGACCAAATCAATATGTTCCGGTTCAATAAACGGTTCGTCTCCTTGAATATTCACGATCACGTCGTACTCTTCTCCTTTTTGAATGCACTTTCGGTACACTTCCAAACACCGCTCTGTCCCGTTCACGCACTCCGGATTCGTCAACACGCATATCCCGCCAAAACTTTCAACCACTTTTTTAATCCTCGCGTCGTCCGTCGCCACGATGCACAGATCTAACGCTCTCGATTTGCACGCGTTCGTGTACGTGTGCCAAATCATCGGTTTCCCGGCGATGTCCGCGAGCGGTTTCCCGGGGAATCTGGTCGAGCCGTACCGAGCCGGGATGATCCCAAGAACCCGGGGTTGCTTTTTCTTGTTTTGCTCGTCGATGGATGCCGGTAAACGCCCGCTCGGGCCGTCGTGTTTGTGAGATCGCGCTAAGGCGGCTTTTTTCGCGCGGTAGTCGACTTTGCCGTCTTGTTTACCAGGGGTGAATTCTGGGTGGTTCTTGGATTGGCCGCAGCCCATTTCGTTTCGTTTTAATTTGTTTGTGTGCTGCGCGAGCGCGGAAAGTGCGGAATTTGCGTTTCCCGACCTTTTGTAAAATGCAGATATTTATACTTTGATTTTAGGGGAGGGGGGGTATATTGTTGTACAAGTCTCTCTCTCTCTCTCTCTAAATCGTGCTGCGTTGCGTGCTGTGTTTAGTTGCTATCTTCGCGTGTTCTTTCTCTCTCTCTCTCTCTCTCTCTCTCTCTCTCTCTCTCTCTCTCTCTCTCTCTCTCTCTCTCTCTCTCTCTCTCTCTCTCTCTCTCTCTCTTTTCTTTCGCGCTTCCGGGTGCGCGTGGATGGACATTTCGATATTAAAAGAAGCCGCCCCCGAAACCTCCGGATCCTCCCGGTCCACCGAATCGATTACCCGGTGGAGGTGGTCCACGCGTATGGAACCTATCCGGTGGCTCGCGACCGTTTGGGGTCGGTAAACCTCCTGGCATGCCGCCCGGGACGCCTTCGAATCCGGTAAAATCGCCAGCGCCGCCCGGATCCGGGAAGAGATGCCCTCTTCCTCGTCCCGGACGCTGAGGAGGACCACCGATACCTGGGATGGATCCAGGAGGTGGTAACGGGTTGAAACCACCGGTTGGATCTGGGTTCGGGTACAAATCGTACGCACCGCCGGTTATGCCAGGAAGAAAACCGGGGAAACCCGGGACGATGTCGCGGTGCGGGTAGGACGGGCGATAATTGTTGTTCCCTCCCCCCTGGCGTCCTCGTCCTTGTCCTCGAAACGACATGTTTTCGCGCATTCTATTCATAGACTCCTCTCGGATTCGCGCTTCTTCGCGTTCTCTTTGGTTTTGTATTAATCGTTTGTATTCTGCTTTCGGGACAATCTCTCCTCCGTTTGGTCGAAAATCGTCTTTCGTCCTCGTCTCCGCCGCTCGAACCGCGCCGGCGACCAGTCTCCCCGCATCCACTTCCATCGCCTTCACTCCACGAATAATCCCAGGAAATTCTCGTTCAATTGCGTTCAAAAAGAGTGCATCTTGTTTTCTCTCGTTCTTTCCATCGACGACCGCTTTAAACGCTTTACACGTCGCCGTCAACGCGCACAAATCCACCCCTCGAACTTTGGCGAAGATCCGTTCCAACAACTCCTTCGGCGTCGCGCGTAAACTCGGCGGTTCTCTCCTATTCGGCACCGTCGCGACGGCTTCCGCGTACGCCCGGTAGATTGGATCGAACATAGACTCGGAAAACAGTTCGTGCACTTCGATGTCCGATTTATCGCGCAAAAAGTCCTCCTCGTCCCTCTTCTCTACACCTTCCCCAAACGCCTTCTTCGCGTCGAATATCTTCCCGCCGTTACCCCCGGACGACGACGAATACGTCTCCTCTCGAAACGTCGCAAACGTCACAAACTTCCTGCAAGAAGAGTTCTTGTTCTTTTCGCCTCCTCCTCTCTTCGTCCAATCGCACGCCTGGAGAACGATATCGAACCGAGTCGTTATTCGTTCCTCGGGCACGGCGACGTACGTTCGCCTCTGCACGGGCTTTAACTCCTTTTCCTCCTCCTCTGCCTCTTTCAAAACGGTCGCCCCGAGGCTGAGCGCGTACGCGTGCTGCGCGAGAATCGTCAGTTGGTGGTACGAAAACGTGCCTCTCTCGTCGTCGTCGTCCTTCTTCTTCTTCTGCGCTGCTGCTCGACATAAACGAGCGAACTGTTCGCGGAACAACGCGTTCATTTTTTAGTATCGCGCGTGTGTAAAGTGTGTGCGCCTGATGATGATGTGCAGAGAGAGAGAGAGAGAGAGAGACGATATCTTTGTTTTGTGATTTAATAATAACGAGTGAGTGTGTATCGCTTGCGCGCGTGTGTATCTATAGCGCGCGCAATTCGCGCGCGTTTTAGGGGTGCTATACACGTTTAGGGTTTGTAAAGAAACCCTAAACTGACCCCTTGTAAAGTAGGGGTTAACCCGCAGACTCTCTCACCCTTTCCGGCATTAAAGCACTCGCACGCTTTGCGTAATAAGAAGAAGAAGAAGAAGAAGAAAATGGCAGGCAGTGACCCAACCTCGGTCAAACCGAACCAATTCGTAGAACTCCACGGCCACGCCCGAGAAGTCGTCGAAAAGACGTTCAAATTCTCCCCGAGAACGTTAGGGGTGATCG
>Ga0302116_1002671_pt1 | contig 10332 bp, 6 predicted proteins | sample AG5_SCM_MG_FD_203124 | JGI IMG/M metagenome (GOLD analysis project Ga0302116, IMG submission 203124) | Marine microbial communities from Western Arctic Ocean, Canada - AG5_SCM | ecosystem: Environmental > Aquatic > Marine > Oceanic | place: Canada: Western Arctic Ocean | collected 2017-10-01 | reverse complement strand
CACACCCACCCCAGGTCGAAAAGCAGCCGACAACCTGAGCGAGAGACACACCCAAACAATTAATTACGAACACAAGACGAAGAAGGTGGAGGCAAAACCTGCCGCCGTCAAGGAGATGAGCTGCCAAGCTACCGAATGGGACATATACGATTCCACCCAGGACCAAATCACCGACGCGGACGACGCGGCGGTTGGGACGACTCCTGCCGCGGGTGCGGGGGCGAAAACAGTCTCAACGAGCACGACGAGCAAGCTGGAGAAGCTGGTGAGCAGCTTCCAGGCGGTACTCAACAGCTCGGACTGCGTGCTGGATGTGAGCGAGGCCAACACTAATAGCGCTGGAAACGTCAACAAGGAGCAAACAACCAGCGACGAAATAATCACAATCAACAAAAACAACGCGATTCTAAACAGCGCGGAGTTAAAGGCGAGCTTGAACATGGTCGAGAGGGCGGTTCAGCAGAATTTGTACCACTTGAGCCATTTAAAGTACCGCGACTTTCCGGCGGGGGCAGAGGGGGAGATTGGGCTTGTGAGCGGGGGCGGAGAGGCTCACTTGGATGAACTGAGGAGCGCGCTGGAGGCGGATGAGGGGGGGGAGGAGCGGGGGGAGGGACAGAAGGCGAGCATGGACAAGCTGTTTACTTTTGACTGCGGAGAGAGCGATGGAAGGACGGCAACGAGTATGAGCTGGAACGCAGGTGAGCAATGAATGACGCGAAATGGCTACAGACGGCTACATTCACTGCTAAACTAACCCACTCAATTCTTTTGACTCGCTTCACTCGTTTTGCTCTTGCTTCATTAAAAATGCGCTTCGCTCGGCAAAGTCTCAAAAGACATACTGGCCGTCGGCTACGGCGCCTTCCACTTGTCGGAAAAAGAGCAGCTGGGCGGTTTGGTGATGTTCTGGTCAATCCGAAATCCAGGCTACCCGGAGGTGAGCGAGCGAAGCGAGTTAGCTTGTGACAGAAGAGAGCGAAGATATTTTATACATGGCTACATTCCATCCACTACTGAACTAAACCTACTCAACTATTTTTGCTCGCTCGCTGATCTCGTGCTTCTTTAAAAATGCGCCTCGCTTCGCTCGGCACAGAAAATATTGAAAACCAGCTCGGGCGTAACATCGATTGACTTTTCCACTCGCAACCCCAACATGCTTGCCGTGGGCAGTTACGACGGCACGGTCGCAATTTACGACACGAGGAAGGAGGAGGACTTCAATATCCCGGTGCTCGAGTCAAATAGCATGGCAAGTAAGCACATGGACCCGGTTTGGGAGGTCAAGTGGGTCGACAAGGGTCCGGAGAGGGGTGAATCGCTGGTGACAATTGCCACTGATGGCAGGGTGCTGGAGTGGAGCACGAAGAAGGGACTGACGCTCACACCGCTGATGGTGCTGAAGAGGGTTGGAAATAGCGACGGCGTCATTTCGCGCCAAGCGTCCGGGTTGTGCTTCGACTTCCCCTCCGACGACTCAACTGTTTACTTTGCCGGAACCGAGGATGGAAACATCCACCGGTGCAGCTGCAGCTACAACGAGCAGTACTTGGACACATACAACGGGCACAACGGGCCGGTTTACAGGATTAAAACAAGCCCATTTCACCCCGAGGCCTTTTTGAGCTGCAGCGCAGACTGGACAGTCAAGCTGTGGAACAGCAAGGACACGGTCTTCGTGCACGATTTCCACAGCGTGGATCTGAGCGATGTTGTGAATGACGTGGCGTGGAGTCCGAATAGCAGCACGGTGTTTGCGAGCTGCACAGGCGACGGAAGGGTGGAAGTGTGGGATCTCGATTACAGCGTGATCGATCCGAAGGTGCAGCATAGAGGCGTGGGCTTGGGGGCTACTCCACTGACGGTGGTGAGCTTCAGCAGGAACGCACCGGTACTGGCCACAGGAGACGAAAAGGGCAAGGTGAACGTGTATAGACTGAACGGAATGGGGAATGAAGAGCTCGGCGGCGAAGAAAGGAACTTTGCTGCTGAGAAGGAACGGTTAAAGTTGCTGATGTCGAAGTGAAATGAAAAAAAAATTGTAAAAAAAATTGTTCGCTTTTTGAATTTTTTTTTGAAATTGTCTTCCTCATTTCAACACCACGATTGGAATGATCACCAAACCACTTGCCAGCTCCCCTAGCAAGTTATCAAAAACAAAAATCAAGCAGCAAGCTCCCACTAAAACGATGTCAAACGACACCCTCCCCCCCAAAAACCAACCCCAACAAATAACAATGAAACTCATTCGACAACAGAACATGTCCCCCCACGAAGAGGAAACCCTCTCCCCTTCTGAAATAGCCGACTTCCTTCTATCAAAAAATGCAATCCACCTCGAGTATTCTAACATCCACACAGCCGAGCTCGATGGCCTCGATGCTTTTTCAAATGCTAGAGAAATGTACCTGCAGTTCAACTTCATCCGCTCCATCAATGAAGGCCTACTCTACACAACAAAACTTCAGCTCCTCACCCTCCACAACAATCAAATCACAACCCTCGATGGCCTGTTCCACCTCAAAAGGCTCCAAATTCTCGATTTGGCAAACAACCAAATTACCAGCTGCGGCAACTATGGCGAGGACACCATTCCAGAATCGCTCCGAATTCTCGATCTGACAGGCAACCCCGTGACAAACCAGCCAAATCACAGAAATTTGGCCGCTAGCACATTGCCAAATTTGACCATTTTAGACCAAGTTACAGTTAGTGAGGAGGATTCTCATCCTCAAAACGACTTTGAGAACGACAACGACAATGAAATCTCATCATTAAAAAAGATGAAAATTTGGGTTGACTTGGAGGAGGACGACGGAAACTCGGCGCAGGGGACGAATGTGTTCTTCACCATTAAATCCGACTTGTGGGCAATTGCGGACAGTTTCTGCTCCGACCACGAAATAGAGGGGAGTCTGAGTCGGCGGCAGCTAGTGGCCATGATGAAAGGAGAGGCAAGAGAGAGGGGAGTGGAGCTTGTGGGCGAGGGGGGCGAGTTGACGCGGAGAAGGATGAGGGAAACTTCGGAATTGGAGGAGGAGGAAGAAGAGGAGGAGAAGGAGCAGGAGCAGAAGCAGAAGCAGGAGAATGGAACTTACGACCGGCTAGAGGATGTGCGGATCAACTCTAATCGATCAATAGCAGCGGTCACAGCATTTATAAACGAAGTCGCGCCGAGCCTCGAAGGGAACAATTTTGGAGAGTTCAAGGATCGGGCCATGGAAGACAGCAAAATGCGCAGCAACAAGGACCAAGAGGTCTCGCAGGGTTCCCTCGACGAAGCGAAGGAAAATTTGAGGCGGCGGATTGAATCTATCAAGAAGGAGAAGTTGGAAGCGAGGAGAAAGGCAAAGGAAAGTTTAGCGAAAGCTGATCAAAATTTGGAAATGCGAAGGGAGATGAATGAGATTTTGCTTGGTTTTGAGGAAGAGAAGGAGAAAGAGGAGGAGGAGGAAGAGGAAGAGGAGGAAGAGGAGAAGGGGAAGCACGTTGTGGAGCAGGAAAGAAACCACAATGAGGATGATGATGATTATGAGGAGAGCAAATGCTCATAGGATGAGCGATGAATGAAAAATTATAAATAACAAAAACTTTGGAATTTTTTTTTATGGTTCATTTACGTTTCCATGTGTGGGGGTGATCTGGACGGGGAGGTGGGCTAGGGACAGGAATGAGAGGATCTCACTCGTTACATTGTAGCCGCCGTCGTGCACGCACTCGCCAGGCGCTTCATAACCTCCTCGAGAATTGAGGTGTTTTCGTTTGGCTCCAAATCAACACAAATTCCCACTTGTAGACGATGTGGAGAATGAGGTTGAGGATGGGGGTGAGGGCTGTGAGGTGGTCCTCTCGGCAGGGGGTGATTCTAACCGTCTTGTCCTTGTTGGCTGAAACAATGAAGTTGGAATCGGCCGATATGGTGAGCTGATTGGTGATGAATTCCTACTCGAATGTGTGCTTGAGCTCGAAAGTCTCAGCATCCCAGATCTTCATCGTTTTGTCGTCACCGGCACTCACAAGAACACGCCCATTGGGGAAGTATGAGACGCTCCAGACGTAATTGGTGTGAGCCTCGTCGATGCTCTTCACCAAGCTTCCATCGGCAGGGTTCCAAATTATGATGGAATTATCGCAACTTCCGGAGCAAAAGGGTTTTGCAGTCGGGAGAGAACGAGAGGGACCAGACGTAGTGGGTCCATATTTTATCTCCCTCAGCGGGATCCATCCCAGCTGATGCGATAGCTTGTTCGACCATGTTGTGAAGACCTTCTGACTCGATAAAAGTATTATCAGGGTCGTTTTGAGGATCGCTCATGTACCAGTTATTTCTCTGAACATGTCGGTTATTTCTTCAATGTCGCTCATCTTGTTGTTATTGTTATTAGTTGGGAACGGTGGAGGCTCGATAGTCGGGTCGTAAGAATAGTCTGTGTGGGGGGTAGAGAAGGTGGGTGTTTAAATAATATTTATGATTTTTTGACACTTTGAATTTGCTTTGAAGTTGGGAATTTTATATTAATATTTTTTTTATGTTGGTTTTGCCCAATCTATATAGCACCAGTCCACCAATAGCCTTGAGGTACTTAAACAAAAATAAATAAAACCAAGAAGGCTTGAGCAAAAATAAATTCACAAAATGAATTACTGATCCAACTAAACAACCAACCCCACCACCGACTCCTTTATTCACGCGACGCAAAATTCAAGTTCCACCATGTCAGCTCCCAACACCCCCCCCACGACAAAAAAACCTTCAACAAAACGCCTCTCCATCTCAACCACTTCGGTGTCTGGGGCAGATGCCCTTCAGGCAATCAATACGAATCCCCGACCCATGCCTCTGCAAGAATTTGCTGTCCCCCCCAACACGCAGCCTATTATGGAGTTCTCTGCCACCGCTCCCCAGCTCCACAGCGAAAGAAAGCAGATCCGGCGCACCCTCCTAGTGTCTGAGCAGACGAGATTTGAAGAAATTCAAAACCAAGCTTCCGCCCCTCCAAAGCTTCAGAAGCGTCGGATAACCAGGCAGATCAAGGAGCTGAATGCTTTTGGGGGCGAATTTCAAAAGGGCATACACACCTACCAGTCTTCCCTAGACAACCGCGTCACGTTCATCCAGAATTTAGAGGACAACGACCGTCGCCGAATGACGAATTTGCAAATTAAGAAGGGCAAGGACACCTACGAAGCCGCGGACCAGTACGTGTTTGAATACAGGAAGGCGACGCACCTCACCCAACCTCGAGAGATGATCGAGCACAAGAATTTAGACCTTGAAAAGCAGCTCTACTTGAAGGCCCAGTCAATCATAACTGAGTCGGCAGAATTCAACGACTACAAGAAAATGCACGTGGGCAAGTCAACTGTCCCGCCGAAGTCGGCCTGGCAGCTCGAATCGGAGAAAGGCTCGAAAGCGTACATTGCCGCAACGCAGAAGAAGGAGGACGCTCACCAGGCCGTTGTGCAGGCGAGAGACACCATCGCCCAGCTATCGGACGATGCGGAGGCTGCCGAGACGAAGGTCCGTGATTTAAACATATCTCTTGAGAAGACGGGGGGGAGCATGTCTTTCGAGGCGAGGCTTGCGGCACGAAAAAAGATGCTCAAGTTCAAGGACGAGGCGGATTTTTTGCGGGAGCAGAGCAACCTGGCCAAAAAAAAGGCCGAAGTCGTCAAGAAGAACATGATGGACGTTGTGTACGCTGATACGGTCACCCCTCTCGACTTTGAGGAGTTGGAGGGGATCGTGGTGCCGAATATCGACGCGTGGGTTCTCGCCATGCCGCTGAAGGAGGGAGGGTTAGGTACGGTTTACTACGGCAGCTTCAACGCCGGAGATTCACCCCCTCAGTCAGGCTGGACGAAGGTCCACGAAGAAGCTGAAGAAAACCCCGAAATATCGCTCAGGGGTCCGCCTGCGCAGGCGCTCAAGCAGAGGATGCTGCAGCTCAAAACAAGGCAGAAAATGCTCGAAGAGGGGAAGACTATCAGCAGTTCTCAGGATAATGAAAAGTCTAAGAGCAAGACCGTGTTGAGCTGGATGATTCAGGGGTGCGGAATGGATATTTGCAATGGAAGGTTCATTGAAGCTGGCAATGTTGACGGCGTGTTCAAGTTTCAGAACGAGGAGGGCGTCTCATTGATGCGAACAAAACTAAAAGAATCTCCCGACTTAGGAATTACAGCAGCAACTTGCAACACAGCAGGAATAGCAGGTCTTGACAACGACTTGGGCCGGAAGCTAACTCGAATTGTGGCCCTTCCCGATGCCGAGATCGAGAGGGAGGATTTAGACCAAGACGTGAACAACTGGGGCAAGGTGAGCGAGTGAACGAGCGGAAAATGGCTACAACCACACCCCACATTCACTACTAAGCTTACCCAACCAATTCGTTTGGCACCTTCTTCGCTCGGCGCAGGACTTTACCGCTATCAGTCGGGCAGGTTTGAGCATGGTTACATTGGGGTTAAAGGAGAAGTTGAGGAGGAAGCAGGAGCAGAAGGCCGACAACGACCGCCGCGCTGAAAAAGACTTCAACCGAACCCTTAAGGAGGCCTCGGAAGCCCTAAATACCCACGACGGGGACGACTCATCCGAGGTTAAAACCGAAAAGAAGAAGCGCACAACTGACCGTGAACTCGCCACTCTCTTCCCCCCCAACCAAACCTTCCAGCTCTCCGACGAAAACCTCCAGCAAATGATCCCCGGCGCAGACCGAGTAATCTCCGTTCAGCCCGAGTCCGTACCTCCCCTGTGTCGGGCTTGGGTACTCCTTTCTTGCCCGAAGCATCCAAACCACTGTAAGCACCGCCACTACTTTTGCTCTCTCGAGGAAAAGCGAGTCATGGTCGAGTGGAGGCAAACGAAAGACACGAAGGCCGAAATGGCGGTTTTGAAGTGCATTGCTGCGAGGGAAGTTCTGCTGGAGCAGATTCGGCAGGAGGCAACAAGATCGTCAAAACAGTATTTTAACGATAGCGAACACGCGGGTGTTCAAGAGCAGCACGTACGGCTGCTCCTTACTCTCTTGGACCGGTTACGACTCGTCACGGTTCAAACGTGCGAGGCAATATCCAGTTGGCGAATAGCCGCAGAGCACCAGGCGAAACTACGTGAAGGTGAGTTTAATTTATTTAGTATTTATTTTTGCGCAAAAATTATTAACAAAACGATCCCACCCCACCCCATCCCATCCCATCACCAGACGCCGAAACTCGAGGAAAACAAAAGTGGGTTGTTTCAATTACTGTAAACTTAAAAAAGCTCTACGATGCCTCTCCGGCGTACAGGTCCTCGACCAAGCGGTTCCAGAGAGACGCAGAGCTTCCCAAAATTGCCACCGACGTTCGCTACTTGGGGGTGTTTGATTCCAAGGTGGAAGCCGCCGCAGCGTACGACGCGGCAATGCTGCAAGAGGCGGTCAAGAAGGGCACCACCGCATCTAGAATGCCCGAGAAAAGATTTGTGCTGCGCTCTTGCCAAAAGCATTACGCAGTCGAATCGGTGAATTCTCCAAAGTTTCGACCTTGCGAACAGTGCTTGGCCCACACCTACTCCGGCGCCGCACAGTACACGGCAGCATACATTTGGAACGGGGAGAACTACATGCTCAAAATATCCGACGACACTGAATTTTTGCACACTCACGAGGGGTTGAAACAGTGGCTTGGGGAGAGCTTTGAGTTCGAGGGGAACCCGTTCCACCTGAACGAGGGCGTTGAGAACTACGTTTCGTTGGTCGACGAGGAGGAAGCTTTCATTGGCGATTTGGCTGTTCCCGCAACCCCTATGGGTAGCAGCATGCAAATGGCCATGGCAGGCACAGTTTTCGGAGCAGGAACAGAAACAGTTGGGTACGCTCCGGAAACCGACCACTTGAATCAGACAGCGTTTGAACCGCAAAATGTTGCCGCCGAGGTGGACAAATTGCGCGGATCGTCCGCCCCGCACTCGTTCAGCATGCTGAAGCAGAACGAGAAGCGTCCCGCAACCGGTGTTCCGGGTGGAAATTTGCCCGCAGAGCCCAACCCAGACGCTCGTCCAACCACCACGTTCGTAAAACAAAATCAAGAAGGGTTCGGCACGCCATCCAAAAGGTTCACAGACCACGGAGGAGGCATTTCTGAGTGGGGAGGCAGAGCCACTTTGGGCTCGCGGTTCGTAATGGACATGCCCTTTTCCCCCGGGCAGGGACAAAACTTTGACGACTCCACGTCCCACGAGGAGAAGAAAGCTGACCCTCCTTCTCCGAACCCGGAGGATTCTCCCCCCTCACCCCCGACAACATCCACATCCACATCCACAGCCAAATCTAAAACAAAAAAGGCAAAATCTGCCAAGCGGGTTTTTGAAGTGCTCGACATTTCTCGCGTCGTTGCGGCGTGGAAGCAAGTCCAACATGAACAAACTTTGAACGAGATGATGCACCACGGCTCCGCTAATAAACCTCCAAACGAAAACAAACACCCCCTCGCCCATTTAATGAAATCTGGAAGCAACAACAAGAAGCTCTCCAAACTGAAGGCGAAGAAGGAGAAGGACCACGTCAACACGTACGCGGTTTACAGGGACCACGGCGCGATTCTGTCCATGGAGCAACAGAGGAAACCTCTGGCCCACAGGAACGACCAGATTTGGTGCAGGACGGATGTTGGCGAGTGGAACTCGCTGTACACCCAGGGCGCGAACATGAGGACTTTCGAGTTTGGGGTGAAGATGAAGAAGGAGGGCCAGAAGAAGCAGCAGGACAGAAAGCGAGTGGGGGTGTTTTTGAGGAGGGAGTACGAGAAGGACATAAGTGAGGTGGACATCCCCAAGATCCACCAGCTCATTGCCGAAGCGCTGGAGCTCAAAGGAAGCCGGTTGAAGCTGGACGTCGAGACCGCGAACATTTTCCTGCGCAAATACGCCCAATGGGCCAAGTCCGCCTTGGAGTGCGAGCGGGTAATTCGAGGGTTCTTGGGCAGGTGCAAGTTCAGCAAGCGCCACAAGCTGACGATTGCAAAGTTCAAGGAGCGGGGGCAGTACATGCGGTCCATTAGCGCAGTCGCTAGGAGCAACGTGGAGGAGTTTTTGAAGAAGGGGACCCACAAGGCGGCGAGGCGAATCACGCGGCCGGCCCACAGCACGGTGCAGATTATGGACAATGACTACTGGCTCGTTGCTATCTACTCGCTCGAGCACTACGACTACGTGAATTTGAGCAAGACGGTCGATGAGTTTAGCGAGATGGAGGGCGAGGGTGATGATGACGGGGAGGGAAGTGGAATGAAGAGGAGGAGGAGAAGAGGTGGAGGTGAGCGAGCGAAGCGGCTACAGACATAATGGCTACATCCACTACTAAACTAACATTATTCCACTCAATTCTTTTGACTCGCTTCACTCGTTTTGCTCTTGCTTCATTAAAAATGCGCACAATCTCGCTTCGCTCGGCGCAGGCGGTCAGATCAGCAGCAACAACAACCGAGAGAAACTCTTCAAGCCCAAGTTCACCTTCGATCCAGGGTCCCAAACGTTCAAGTTCTACCAAGGGCCCGCTACGGACGCGCGGCGTCGAACGCCCGAGCGACTGTTGGTCAAGGCCTACACGGGAATAACTGGGGAGAGCCTGAAAATGGTAATCGACAGCGACTCGTTGAGGAGCAGGCTCCACGTTCAGGAGATCAACCACCTTGCCGAGGCCAGTGAGGAGGTTAGCAAGGCTTGCAGGATGGAAGGTCTCGAAATTGACCGGCCGCTCAAGTACGGGAACCCGAATTTTGATGTTAACAACGTTGGGCTGCGGGCTAGAAGTACCTGGGAACCGATCAAGGAGGCGCGCTCGCTCAAGACGATGAGCACCGACGCCACCGAGGTGTCGACGCGGTTCAACGCGCTGACGCAGCAGAAGCAGGCCGAAATGGAGCTCGAGATTAAGAAGGAGGAGGAGCTCAAGGAGGAAATGACCCGAGCGAGCATGGAGTACGAGGAGAAGGAGCTGCGGGTTGTGACTGACTACTGCGACTGGCAGAACGCAATCAGGGACACGAAGGAGAGCTTGAAGTTCAGCGACGACGCGCTGGAGCGGTTCGAGAACTTGGACAAGCCGGACTGGACGCAGAGCTACGACCCGCTCGAGAACGGGAACAACTGGAAGCAAATCGTTGCGAAGAGGAACTTGGAGAGGAAGAGCAAGGCGGCGGTAAAGAACAAGGAAATTGCGAGGATGGCGAGCTTCCACGCCTACATGGCGTACGTGAACCAAGAGATGGTGAGGAGAGGAGGCCCTTGTTCAAATAAAATATATTTCTAACTAACTTCACCTCACCTCACCTCACCTCACCTCACCT
>Ga0302116_1002661_pt1 | contig 10354 bp, 5 predicted proteins | sample AG5_SCM_MG_FD_203124 | JGI IMG/M metagenome (GOLD analysis project Ga0302116, IMG submission 203124) | Marine microbial communities from Western Arctic Ocean, Canada - AG5_SCM | ecosystem: Environmental > Aquatic > Marine > Oceanic | place: Canada: Western Arctic Ocean | collected 2017-10-01 | reverse complement strand
GCCTGAGCCGCGCGGGCGGGGAGCTCAACCGCGAGCTCCGGCCGGCCAACCCGCGAAAGTCCTCGCCCGTTGTTGGATCCTCACGCAACGGGTCCCCGGGAACATCCCCGCGCCGGTCCGCTGACGACATCCTCCACGGCCTCGACTCCCTCGCGGCCGCCTCCGGGCGCATGCCGCGCAACGAATCGCCGGGTCTGAGCGAGATGCCAGGCCACGCGGGATGGCTCAGGACGGTGCTGTCACACCGCGAGGAGACGGAGCACGTCGACCTGTACAAAGACGAAACGGACGAGTTCGATGTGAACGAGGACGAGGACGACGTGGAGCTCACCGAGGAGGAAACGCGGGCGTTCCGCGAGTATCGCGAGAGCCAGGACCTGCGCTCGCGCCTCGGGTTCTCGATGACGGAGAAAAACCTCAGCCCGATGCGGGGCGGCGCGTCTCCGCGACGGAGTTCACCCTCGCCGTCCAAGAAGAAGATCCCGCTGTCCGCCGCGGAGCTCGAGTTAAAGGCCGCGCAGGACGTCCTCAAGGAGATGGCGCAGGCGAACAAATCGCTCCTGACCGCCGCCGCAACCACCCCCGAGGCGTACAGGCTCACGCGCGACAAGACCAAGCGCATCATGCGCGATATCGGCCTCGCGTCCGACGACGAAGGCGCGGAGAAAGCAATCGATCTAGACGCAAAGGTCTCCATAGAATTAGACTCAAAGGCGGAGCAACTCGCGAAGGACATCCGCGCGGGCGACGGCAACGACGACGACGACGACGGGACGCACGCCGCGTGGTCGCGTGAGATCGAGGAGAAGCTATCGCGGCTCATGATCAGCCGCCACGAGATGCGCGAGCGCGGTGAGGCGCTGAATCGCATGATGGCAGAAGCGGATGAGCGAAACGCAAAGTTGAATGCGAAGTTGAACCAGGAAGTTGACCGCGACGCCAAGATCGCGCAGCTCATGGCGTCGGCGACGGCGACGGCGCGAGCCACGCAGTTCGCACTGGACTCACACGAGGGTTTGGGAGAACACGAGCTGGGAGAATACAACGACGAGGATCCGGGGACGCCTACGGGTAAAGAGGGAGAGCCACTTTTTGCTTCGCCGTTCGACCCGATGAACCCCGTCGCCTCCGCGAACGAGTCGATCGCCGCGCTGGAGCGCGCGATCGCGTCGCTCAACGACCAAGGCCCGGTTCCCGAGATGCCCACGCGTGAAGAGATGGAGGCTGAGATCAGGCGACGGCTGCCGAAGCTCCCGCCGCTGACAATGCCCATGTCGGACGACGACGACTACGACGAAGGGGAGGTGGACGAGCTTCTGGAGAGGCTCGAAGCAGAAGAGGCGGCGCGAGCCGCGGGGAAGAAACACAAAGAGAACGGCGATGACATCATCGGACCTCGGCCGGGCCCGGGCGGATCACCGAGGAGCCCGACGAAGGGCAACAGGCCGCCGCTGCCGCCCGACGCGTCGGCGCATAGATCCGCGTTGGTGCTCGAGGCCCTCGCCGAGGCGGACCTCGAGGTCAAGGACGTGACGGGCAGCGACTCCACTCACGAGCCCCACGATCATGAGGATCCCGCCACGCCCACCGCGTTCACGTCGAGCCCCGGAGCGGCGGGACCCGACGCCGACAACGACGCCGTCTCTAACTGCCCCACCGAAGAGCAAATCGCGGCAAAGCTCGCGGAGCTCCACGCCACCGCTCGGGAGTGCCAGGAGCTGATGGCGGCGCGTCGCGGCTCACCCGCACGGCAGAAGCTCATCGATGACGTCCAGTACGTGTTGGCACGATCGGCGGAGGATGCGAAGAAGGTTCCGTTCGAGCTCCCGGCGTCGCTGACGGAGATGCCGGAGTTCAAGGTGCCGTCGCTCGAGGAGACCCAGGAGCTCATACGCGACATGGAGGAGAGGGTCAAGGCCACCGCGGCGCGACTCAACGCCAGTTTAACCCCCAACGCGAGCGACCGGGTGATCGCGAACGGCGAAGGAGGGTTGACGCCGGAGAAGTTGAAGGGACTCGGGAGGCTGAACATCGCAGACGCCGATCACGCGCCGTTTACAACCGCCGCGTCAAAGATACTGGATAGGCCTCCGGATAGGTTACAGGATAGGTTACCGAATGACCGACTTGCATCGAAAAACTCTCCGTCACGCGGCGGCGTCGGACAAGCGTCGGACGCCGGGGACTCACCCGGTCTCTCGCCGACGGCCTCGGTGGATCGTTTGGAGCGGCGGAGAAAAGACCTGCTGGACGAGGAGGCTTTGAAAACGCGGGAGGAGTTCCGGGCGCAGCTTCGCGCGGAGGGTGCGTACGTGCAAGGCGAGGCGCCTCCCGGGTTCGAGGAGAGGCGGTGGAGGTACCGCGAGGACGTGCCGGATGATGAGACTGGGAAACTTAAGGATGTTCGGGATTTTCAGTCCTTGATGGACTACGCGTTCGACTGATAGAACTGAGACGTTAGTTTTAGGATAATACTTTCGGTTCCATTATATGATACAGGTAATAACGGTAAGCAGCAACTCGGCAACAAAAGAACGGGTGATCTACTCCACGGTCATGATTTTCATCACCGGCGACATGTCCACGTCGTGCACGCCAACCACGCGCTCGCCGACGCTGCACAGACCAGCCTGCTTCGCGAGCTCGACGCAGAAGGCGAGGTTTTCCCCGGGTGAGGGTAGGAGCTCTTTGGACGCGAAGGTGATGACACCGCGGTTCCCCTTGAGCCTCCTGGCGACGGACTCCGGGTCGTGCTCGCGGCCGTCGCGGTAAGGGATGCAGAGGCAGACGATGCGGCACCCGGGGCGGTACTTGGCGATGAGTCGCGCGGTGGTTCCCGATTCGGCGAGGCACACGATGAGCGACGCCGACACCTTGTGCGAGGATCGTACGGCGGAGGAGGCCACGGACTCGATGGTGCTCATTGGAAAGGTCTGGTGGTCCATGAGGTTCTTGAAGGTCGCGACGTTGTCGACGTATGCCTCAGCCTCCTGGCAGATGTCGGCCATGACGGAGATGGCCTCGACGGCGTAGTTGCCCGCGGCGGTTTCGCCGGAGAGCATGACGCAGTCGGTGCCGTCGAGGACGGCGTTGGCGACGTCGGTGGCCTCCGCGCGGGTGGGGCGGGGCGCGCCGGTCATGGACTCGAGCATCTGAGTGGCGGTGACGACGAACTTGCCGGCTTCGTTGCAGCGCTTGATCATGCGCTTCTGCGCGAGGAAGATTTGCTCCATGCGAATCTCCATGCCGAGGTCGCCGCGCGCGACCATGACGCCGTCGGACTTCTCCACGATGTCGGAGAAGTTGTCGAGGCCCTCCATGTTCTCAACCTTGGAGATGATGAAGATGTCCTTTGAGGCGGGGCCGAGCACCTCGCGGATGTGCTCGATGTCGGAGCCCTTGCGCACGAACGAGGCGGCGATGAAGTCAACCTTGTTCTTGACGCCCCAGTTGAGGATGTCGTCGCGGTCCTTCTCCGTGATGGTGGGAAGGTCGACGTTGACGCCGGGGAGGTTCATGTTCTTGCGCTCGCCGAGCTTGGCGCTGTTCTCGGCCCGCACCTGGACGGTCCCCGCGTCCACGTTGCAGGAGAGCACGGTGAAGGTGATGGAGCCGTCGGCGCAGAGGATCTGCGAGCCGGGCGCGACATCCTTGGCGAGGGACGAGTAGGACACCGCGATGAGGTTCTTGTTGCCCTTGATATCGTAGTCGGTGGTGAGGGTAATCTCGGAATCCTTCTCGAGGAAGACGGGTTCGCCGTGGTCGAGCATGCCGGTGCGAATCTCGGGTCCCTTGGTGTCGAGGAGGACGCCGCAACGAATGCCGAGATTTTTGGACGCGATCCGTAGGTTGTCCAGGGTCCCCTTGTGGTACTCGTGGTCGCCGTGCGAGAAGTTGAAGCGCGCGATGTTCATGCCCTTCTTCAGCATCTCCTCGAGCACGGAGACCTCCCTGGACACCGGGCCGAGGGTGCAGATGATCCTGGTCTTGAACTTGTGGTTCGCGGGCGCGTCCGCCGCCAGCTGCTGCAGGTTCGCGTCGGTGAGGTTCTCGAGGACGTGCTTCTCCTGGACGTCGAACTTGCTGAGGTCGACGTAGGAGCCGTGGGAGCCGGAGGATCCCCTCAGGGCGCCCATACGATTCATGGTGATGGAATTGCCTCGAAAACCTTGGGGTGGTTTTCAGTCGCGGAGCCTGTGCGGTCGCGCGGGGCGTTCGAGTGGCGCCTCGGAGGATTCGCCCGGAAAGTGGATAAAGCAATCGAGCCTTTTTATTCGCCAATCCTGGGAAAGATTTGGGACCAATTTACAGTCAGCTTTTTGGTCAATCGTGACCTTTATGGCTTTTTCTAATTGTTTGGTACCTTCGTACTATTTGCGCATCTGGAAACGGAAACAGTTATCCGGTTTGGAGCGCCCAGCAGATAATGAACATAAAGATAGTCATACCGTGTGTGCGTAAATGCGATTAACCTCTGGATTTCTCCTTTTCGTCGCCGATTGATTGTGCAATTCTTTAATCGTCGGCGGCAGTCGGCACAACTGACGACACGCGCAGTCACCGACGATGAGCGCCGTGGCCGCATCCCGCGTCTTCATCGCGCCCTCGCGCATCGCGCACCGCGCCGCGAGGAGCGCCTCCCGCTCGATCCGCGCGCCCGTCGCGATCACCGCGGGGGCACCCCGGCACTCCGGCATCGTCAGCGACGACAAGATTCACGGATCGTCCCTGGCGTCCACGGCGGGTGTCCCTCCGCCGGCGTCCCAAGGATCGTCCGCACCCGGCGCCCCAATCGCCGCGGGCGTCGCGCCCGGAGACCTCGTACACGGCTCCTCCCTCGCCGCCACGCGCCTCGCGCCCACCAAAGACCCCGCCGCATCCATCCCGAGATCCACCGGCAAACCGGTCGCGTACATCGCGCCGACGTGCCCGTTCGCGCACAAGGCGTGGCTCGCGCTCGTCGAACGCGACGTCGACTTCGAGTTCAAGGCCGTGGACCTCGAGGACAAGCAACTGGACATGATCGGAGCGTACGGCGCCGCGTCACCCGACGCCGGATCCGTCGCCAAGGTGCCGATCCTCACGCACGACGGAGCCGGTGAGTATATTTCCTATTTTCGTATATTACCATATGGGCAATGTGACTGACGTCGTGTTTTCTTATCACAGTCATGATCGAATCCGCCCTAGTCGCCAACTACGTGGCGACCACCTTCACCACCGGCAACGATATCCTCCCGCACACCCCGGCCGAGACGTATAAAGTAGGCCTATGGTGCGAGACGTTCGCGGTGGGACCGCCGTTCTTCAAGGCGCTGAGGGCGACGTCCCAGGCGGACGTCGACGCCGCGCTAGATGGTGAGTCTATTTTAACTCTTCTGTATGGGCAATTGAACTGACACGTGTGTATTGTTGACTGACAGAATTGAAAGCTGCGCTGCGGCGGTGCGAGCGGTGCCTGGAGCTGGTGCAGGTGGGCGACGGGCCGTTCGTCCTCGGAGCTCGGTACTCAACGGCGGAGATATTGACGAGCACGATGCTGCCGCGGATCAGCGTTGCGCTGGGTCATTACCGCGGGTTCAGGCTTCACGCGGCGGTTGAGGAGATGGGGTTGAAGCGATTAAGTCGATGGATGGAGGCGAGCATGGAGCGCCCGTCCATGAAGCGCACGCTGGGCGCCGTCGGGGAGATGAAGGGGCAGGACGTGGGCAGCGCGTTCATCGACCACTTCGCCAAGTTTGTCTCCTGGAAGGGGGACTGATGGAGCGCGATGGGTGCCGTGATAGCCTCGTGTAATCGACACATCCGAGAACTCTCATGAGAACTCTCCTGGCCCCTCGTTTTTGACACGTCGTTCCGGCTCCCACGCGCGTCACACAACCAGACGCACCAGAGAGGCATGCAGGCTTCGTTCGTGAGGCATCTCGCGCTCGCGCCTCGCGCCGTCGCGCGTCACACCCGCGCGGGCGCACGCCTCGGCGGCGTTCGCACCTTCGCCTCCGCCGCCGGCAGCGTCGCATCCGCGCCGTCGTCGTCGTCCGCCTGGGACTCCTCGAAGATATCGTGGGACGTGCGCGTGCTCTACGACGGCGACTGCCCTCTGTGCGTCCGGGAAGTGGACTTCCTCCGCGGCAAGGACGGTGGCGCGGGTCGGCTGGACCTCGTGGACATCGCGTCCGATGAATACGACCCGGACGCCAACGCGGGGATCCCGTTCGAGACGGCCATGAGCACGATCCACGGGATCAAGCGCTCCGGGGACGTCATCACCGGCATCGAGGTCTTCGAACGGGCGTACGCCGCCGTGGGCCTAGGATGGGTCTACGCGTTCGCCAAGGTCCCGTTCCTACTCAACGTCGCGAATACGGTGTACGACTTCTGGGCGGAGCGACGCATGCAGGTCACGGGACGCGGCACGTTGGCGGAAGTTTTGGAGATTCGAGCGAGACGGATGGAAGCCGAAGAGGCGGGCGGAGCCGCGGCGTGTTCCCTCGACAACAGAGAAGCGTGCGACGCCAAATTCGACTAAGAGAATAGGATATAGATTCGTGTGTGTGTTGGTATAATACGATGTGTACAACAGCGGCGTGATGTTAGTACCGTCACACGCGGCTGGAGTCTCGGCCCCAGACGGCCTTCTTGAACCAATCCCCGAGCACCAGAAACTTGTTCCGCCACGACACGCAGTTGCTGAAGTACACGCCGTACCACAGCACCATCGTCCCGATGCCCTGCGACACGAAGTCCCCGGGAAGCGGGCTCCCGCTGGTGTCCAGCACGGCCTGCTCACCACCCAGGGTCGCGAACGATCCTAGGTGAACGTACTCGAACGGTTTGTTCGGAGTGGGCTCTTGTACTCCGTTTCGTTTTGCCCTGGCCTGGGCGTTGAGCTCCCGGGCGAGGTACTCACCCTGCTGGTTCGCGACCTGCGCCGTGGCCGGGTGCGACGCGAGCCGCGAGTCCGCCTCGGCCATCGCGCGCTTGAACTCTTTGCGGTCCAGACTTCCGTTGCCGTCCTCGTCAAACTTGGACAAAATGTCGTGTAGCATCCCGTCGGCGTCGCCCTTCGTCAGCGTCTTGATCTGAGGATACGACTTTTCCAAAACCTTCAAGATGGTCATCAACTCGTCCTTGTCCACGGTGCCGTTTTTGTCCACGTCAGCTTGTCGAAACAGCTCGTCCGCGCGATCCAACAGCTCGCCGCCCGCCGCGGCTTTGGATTTGACGTCGGCGCAGTCGCCCACTGCGTAAGCGCTTCCCCTCGGCTCGACGCCGCGTACCTGCAGGTACTTGTCGACGCTCACCGCCCGTCGCCGGGGCTGGTTCGCGGTCGCCATGATCGATTTGATCAAGGGCGCGGTACCGAGACCGGTGGACCACACGCAGACGCCGAACGGGAGCTTCTCGACCTTCTTTGTTTTCTTGCACATCACCGAGGCATCCGCGGCGGCGACGTTGGTGACGCGTCTGTTGGTCAGGATCTTGATCCCGTCGCGCGCGAACTTCTCCTCGGCGTATTTGCTGATGCGCTCGTCGTACGTGTTCAAGATGTGGTCCGCGGATTGGACCACGGTGATGGACAGTTTGTCCTTGAGCGTCGGGTAAAGTTTTGGCATGTCCTCTCGGAGAAAATCGTGTAGTTCCGCCGCGAACTCCACGCCGGTGGGCCCACCGCCCACCACGAGCACCGACAGCATCCGGCGCTGCTCATCCTCCGGTACCCCGGGAAGCGACGCGGTTTCGAACAGGTCCGCGAGCTTGCGCCGGATGTCGATCGCGTCGTCAACCTCTTTCAGGAATTTGGCATTCTCGTACACGCCCGGGGTGCCGAACGTGTTCGGTGGCGCGCCCACCGCGACGACGAGTTTGTCGTACGGGACGGTGAACTCCGGGTTCGATGCCGTGATTTCGCTCTCGTCCCTGCACTGGACGGTTCGTGCCTTCGGGTCCACGGCGATCGCGGCCGCCTCGAAGAAGGTGGCGTCGCCGGGCTTGCCCGGGAGGAGCCTGCGCACCGGCTCGATGAGCGAGCGAGCCTCGACGGTCCCGACGGTGACGCCCGGCAGGAGCGGGGTGTTGAGGAAGAAGTTGCGCGGGGAGACCACGGACACGTCGTAGAGGGTAGGGTCGATGTTCTTGAGTAAGGCGACCGCGCCCCAGCCGCTGCCGAGGACGACGAGCTTCTCGCGGGGCGAGGCGGGCGATTCCGACAATGCGAGCGGGAAGGGCGCGGAGACGAGGGGGTAGGCCGCCGCGCCCACGCCGACGGAGGCGGAGGCGGCGATCGCCCTGCGAGCGAACACGCGGAAAGACATCGGGATGTGAACCGTCGCTCGAATCAGCCGCGCGGCGCGCACGCGGTGTGCCGGTCGGGATAAGCGGATTAGGATCAATTGTTACTTGTTCCGGGGCTCAATCTCCGACACGGTTTTGTTGTTTAAGCTGGTGTCTGTTTACAACCGCCCTGGTACGGGCGCGCTAAGAATGTATATACGCGCCTCACAGGAACCGCGTGGTCGACTTGACGATCTGCGGAGGACGCTCGGGGGGAACCGGTCGACCCGCGCCAGCCATCGGTGCCGCAAACGGCCTCGGAGGCTTCCCCGTGGAAAGATTACTCGAACCACCCGAGGACCGCGATTGGAGGTGCGGCGGCGGCGGCCTCGCGAACGCGCTCGCGTGCGCGCTCGATGGCCCCGCGCGTCCCTCCCTCGCCATCGCCCGATTCACCTTATCGGTCGACCCGTGTGCTGATCCACCCCGTGGTTTAACCCCGTGTCCGCCTACTCCGCCTACGTAGTCGGCGTACGCTTCGGCGTCTGAAAAGTCCGCGGCGCTGAACACCGACTCGCCGCGGCTCGAGTTCCCCCGGCTGGCACCCGCACCCGCGCCCGCCCCACCCGCGCCGAGCTCACGCGCCACCTCACGCGCGGCGGCCGCGGCAGCCTCTTCCACGCCGTTTCTTTCGGATTGAATCGATTGAGAGTTTTCGGAATCGCGGGGATGTGCACTGGACCCGGGGCCGACGCCGAACATCTTGGAGACCCACCGCGGGGGGTTAATCTCGAAGACGGTGCTGGGCGCCTCGGACGGCGCGACCTCGCTCCTGCTGTCGTCGATCAACCGGTCCATCGCGGTGTTTCGACTGCCCATCAACAAGGGCATACCCATGCTCGCCATGAGCCCGTGCAGGTTATCGTCCGTTGAGCTTTTCTGATGATTCGTCGGGAAAGAATCCGCGTTGGACTCGGCGCCGTCGGTGCTGCTCGCCGCCCGCCGGTTCATATCCACCGAACCGTCCCCGCCGTGCACCCTACCCCCGCTCTCAATGTCCAAATCGTTCAAATCGTTCAGTTTCCCCGTGTGTGTCGACGAGTCGTGCGACCGGTTCGAACCGAGCAGCGGGTCTCGCTCCGTGGGTAAATGCCCGACGGATGAATGCCGATCGCCGCCCCGCGTCCCTGGCCCGCGGTTCCTCACGAGCAACACGGCGATGACCACGACGCTGGACACCACCGCGAGACATATGGGCGCCAAGAGGAACGAATCCTTCGGCGCGTCGATGCGGCCGTAGTTGGCGTCCATCCGAGCTTGCTCCGCGAGTCGCTCTGATCGAATCAGAGTTTTGATCTGTTCCGTCTGCTTCACGCCCTCCGCCGCGCCCGCCGCCGCCGCCTTCTTCTCTTTCACCACCGTCCAGTCGATCTCCTCGTTGGCGTAGCTGCCAATCTCCGGCGGTGGGTCCACGCGGTCCTTGCTTTCGTCGAACGCCGCCCACTTGACCTCCGCGATTGCGTGCGCGGGGACTCGCGCGGGTAGCTTGTCGAGGTACTCGTTTGTGAGCTCGTCGTCCGCGGCGTGCACGTGCGCCTCGATGGTGCTCGGCTTGAGCCAACGCTCGTCGCCCTTTCTCCACCCCCGCGCCGCCTCGCTCTTCTCCCCGGGCGCCGATGTTTCGAGGTCGTTGAGGTCCACGAGCGTGACCATCTCGTTCTCGCCGGTGCGCGCGGGGCCGGGCATGACGCGCGCGCCCGCGAGCCTCCCGCGCTCGTGACTGCCGCCGTGACCGCTCCCGACGTGGGGCGTCGCTCGGTGCTCGTGCGTGCTCGTCGACGACCGCCCGAGCGTCGCGGCGTGTCCCGCGTTCGCGGCTGAAGTCGCGCGCGTCTGCGGTGACGCGTCGTTCTCGGGCGCCGCGCCGCGCGTGCGAGCGGGATCGGTGAGGGCGAGCGCCGCGACGAGCACGAGGAGTATCGCGCCCACCGCGACGCCCGCCGCGATCCACCGCCCGGTGCGACCGCCGCCGTGCCGCCGCGGCTCCATTGCCGTCTCGTCGTCCGATCCAACGAACGGG
>Ga0302116_1002660_pt1 | contig 10357 bp, 13 predicted proteins | sample AG5_SCM_MG_FD_203124 | JGI IMG/M metagenome (GOLD analysis project Ga0302116, IMG submission 203124) | Marine microbial communities from Western Arctic Ocean, Canada - AG5_SCM | ecosystem: Environmental > Aquatic > Marine > Oceanic | place: Canada: Western Arctic Ocean | collected 2017-10-01 | reverse complement strand
TCTCGTTGGGATGCAGACAATAACTCGTAGGTTTTTTGCTCACTCTCTCTACTTTTGCCTCATTTATCCTACCCTCTACCCCTTCAAAGGCTCCTCTATCTCGTCCCCCCAAATCGGAAACTGGCTCATGTCTGTTGCGCTCTCCTTCCTTGCTTGCTCCAGCAGCGCAAACCTCTCCTCGATCCACCCCCCCCCCTCCCCGGGTGACATCTGAATCACAGTCTCCATGGGTATTTCGAATGTCGTGCAATGATTCACCGGCTCGTTCCTAAAATAAGCGACCAAGCACTGAATGACACTCACGTGACTAACAACAAGCACTGGAACCATTTGTTGCTCCATATCGATTATGCTTCCCTCCAACCTTTCCACCAGATCCTTGTAGCTCTCTCCGCCGGGGAACCTCGTGTAATACGCGTCCTCCGCAAGCTCCTCGTAGAATTCTGGGTCTTTCTGTTTGATCTCAAACAATTCCATCCCCTCGTGGTCGCCCTTGTCGAGCGGATTTAAGCTCGAAAACTGTTCGACGACGTACTGCGCGTTCCCATCCAACTGAGCTGTTTGGTATGCTCTGGGCATGGTGCTGCACATGATTTTGACTGGGCAAATTTCGACTGAGGTTGCTGTTGCAGCTGCAATTCCTTGCGCTTCGCTCACGCTCGCGTGGCTAGCGTTTAGCTGCTGGCACTCGACGGCGTGATCTACTTCTGTGAATGTTGTTGTGAATGTTGTTTTCTTTTCAATTTTTTTGAGTGGGGTGTGGGCTGCCAGTCCCGAATCCAGAATGACGTCCTTGCCCTTTTCCTTCCTTTTGTCTCGCTCTTTGCTGTGCGATCGACCAGCCCTGCCTAATGTGTTTTCAACCGCCGCCGCGCCGAACTCCTCTGCTAAATCAAGCTCGAAATCGCCATCGATCCCGATCCCGATTCCCCCCACACTTTCCCTCTCACTCTTGGTAATGAAAGAATCGACCTCATTCAAATAATTCTCCCTCTCTGTCCTCCAAATACCCGATTTCTGCGTGACGAAGTGGCCGAGAGCATTGGCCAGCTCTTTCCCCCTGTGGTTTAGCTTCGAGTTGCGAATCTGCGCCGAGCAAAATGAAGCGAGGTGCATTTTCAACAAAGCACGAGAGCAAGAGTGGGTTAGTCGTCGTCGCTTCTGCGCATGGTCGCCCTCCCCCCGTGTCCAAATCTGGGCGTCGAAAACCTCCATACGATGGAGTTACGGTCGATCCAGTGATTCACCCTTTTTTAGTTTTATTCGCTTCGCTCGCGGCTCGCTCACCTTCACACTCCTCACCGGGTCCTCCGTTTCGCCGGCCCGAATCAGCCATATCGGCCTCGAGCCAATATTCCAAGCCATCAGGCATGGCAAAATTGTTTTTGACACCCTTCCATAAATGTTATTGCACATGATTTTGCTACTTAAGTTGAAGACCTTGATGTAGCTCATGTCGTCATCGCTGATTGTCTCGTACTGCTTCTCGTAGTTTTCAACCCGCTTTGACAGGTCGTCTAGTGCATCCTGGGTGCTCATGTGAGCGAAGTCCGGGCTGTGCTTAACTTTGAGAAGATAATTTTCCTCGAGCACCTGCAGAGGGTTGAGGGTTAGGAAAGTAAAGTGTATTCGAGTGTGAGCGAAGGCAAACGAGCGTGAGCGAAGCAAGCCGCGAGCGAAACGAGCCAGCAACACCATACACTAGTTGTGACTAGCTCGTTTCAAGGCTCGCGCTCGCCAGCAACACCATACACAAGTTGTGACTAGCTCGCTCCGCTCCGCTTCGCTCCGCTCGCACCTGCTCGTCGTCGCATATGCTTTCCACAAAAACTACACCGATTTCGCTTCCCTCCCTTGCCTTGCACATCCTGAGAATCATTTGCCGCCGCTCGTTAGTGCTATTGGTTGCGTCGAACACCGCAATGCTCGAGCCTAAATTTTGAGATCGCGAATAGCTCGACGATGGTTTCCCCCCCCCTCCTCCACTGCTGCTGCTGTTCGTGGGCGAGTTCATATCACTACTCCCCCAGACGTCGTTCCCATCGTCCTCGTCGAACCAGCTGAACATGTCCTTCAGCGCGGCTTTTGCGAGAGACTCTCGCAGAAGTTTTGCCTCCTTATTTTTCGAGTTGAAGAATTCAGCCGCATCCAGTGGGGTGGACTGAGGGGTGGTGTTGGAGTTGGAGTTGGAGTTGGAATTGGCACTCAAGTCGGATCGTGAATTGATTCGGCTCAGCCCCTCCGTGGGAGAAGACAAATCGTTTCTACTCGAACTCCTCGACAAAGCTCCTTCAGAGTTGTTTGTGTCACACGAATCACTTCGTTCACGCCGGTACTTTCCAACGTTGAAGATCTTAACACGGTTCCCACGCCACGTGAGGTACGATTCAAGCTTCCTGGCAATGAAGGATTTCCCGCGGCCTGGTAAACCAACCAACACTAAGACCAACTTTCCTCTGGATGGTCCAACTCGTGTGAGTGCAGTGCGGGTGAGAAGCAGTTGTGAGGTCCCTCTAGACTTCTGTGTCGATGACGTAGAGTAATAGCTTGATAAATTGGGGCTGGACATGGCGCGCTAGTTACAAAAAAGAGTAAAATTCTTCACGATCTCACGAGTGAGACAATTTTAAAAAATCGGTTCAAAAATTTAATACAACTGGCGAAGCATGTCAGCCAAGCCAAAGCCAAAGCCGGCAAACAATACCAAAAGCAAGCCGATCAAATCGAATCTTCCTCCTCCTCAAAAGCGTGTTGCTCGTATCGCGTCTCATGGGAAAGATAAGAAAGGTGATATCATATCCATTTAGCCCCTCACTATGCTACCATCCCTCCTTACCCTTCTCCCCCCCCCCACCTTCTTGCAGCTTCAATTCCACCCCTCCAAACCCTTTACACTGATATTTGCCAGAAAGTGACCCCCCCTATGACTGTGGACAAGCATCTCATGGAGTCCCTCTCCTCCTCAACAAATCCAAACCCTGTGTTTGAGATCATTGCAGACAATTACTCAAAGAACGACATGCTCGGGCTTGTTCGCTTCCTTTCTCTGTCTGAAGTTGCCAAACTCTGTGGTGGTGTATCTTTCAAGGATAGCACTAGGGAGAAGTCTGCTAAATCATCGAGCTGTGCTCCGGTGTTTGCGACCAAATCCAAATCAAGTTCAAAATCTAAATCACCACCCCAAACCCAAACCCAAACCCCCACCAAGAAAGCCAACTCCCAGAACCAATCCTTTAGTTTGAAAGACCGCCCCCCAGCGGAGTTCATTCGCTCCCTCGCGAAGCTACTGATGAGGGCTCCCAATCTTAAAGTGTTGCTGATATCAAATATCAACCTTAACAAGAAGGACAGCCAGCTCCTTTCCAAAGGCCTGCGGGCCAACAACAACTGCAAGCTTAGCAGGTTAGTTTCATTCCGTCTCCGCTAGCTTTGTGCGAAGCGACTAACCCACTCAATTCGTTTCGTTTTCGCACCTTCTTCGCTCGGCGCAGCATAAGCTTGATCAACCTTCCCCTCGGCGATGCGGGCTTCGCAGAGTTCTCCCCGGCTCTTTCCCACTCGTCTGCCATGAGCATCCGAGTGGTAAACTGCAACCTATCGGACATGTCTGGCCCGGCCGTTGCGAGCATAGTCAGGGCCCACGGCGCTCGGCGTGACGAGGCGGTTTGGGCCGGTGGGCTTCGTGGGGATAGGTGAGATGATTAGAGTTGCTAAAAATCAGTCATCAATCATCCATTAGCTAACCCCCCTCCCATTCACATCCCCACTCCTTCCACACAGAGTAATTCCGCACTCCCAAGACTGCCCGCCTGAAATTCCGTTCCTGGGAGTGCTAGTTTTTGACGTTTCCCTCAACCGGTTGGGGGACATTGCGGCGCAGTACATGGCGGAGACGCTTAAGAACGACAACTGGCTGGTGGGTCTGAATTTTGCGGGCAATAACATTAGTGACAAGGGGGGTAAAATGTTTGAGGGGGGCATCAAATCCAACACCTTTTTGCGCCGCCTTATTTTGAAGAGCAATAGAAGCATAAGCGCGGGGGTGGAGGGGCGGATCGGCACGCTGGTGGAAGACGTCGAGAAGAGCGAGGGAGGAGGCACCTGTGCCGCGGCTATCCATGACTTGGTGGTAAAAGCGTTCAAAAACTGGAGCAAGTGGGATAGTGTTGTGACGGCTGCTTCCGCGGAGGAGGAGGAAGAGGAGGCGGACATTCCTCCACCGGCACCGGTGTTTAGTAGTCTGGCGGTGAGCCCTCCGATACCTCCTAGCCCGTCAAAGGAGATGCAGGCGAAGGCTAGTAAATTGGGGGTGAAAAGGGGGGCGTCGTCGTCTCCAACAAAACCAAAATCAGCCCCCAAACCAGCACCAAAACCAGCACCAAAACCAGCTACAAAACCAGCACCAAAACGAACGTTTACTACTGTTACGACCAAACCAAAGGCTGCACCAGCAGCAGCTTCCAAACCCAAACCAACACCAAAAACAAAGTTATCGCCCAAGCCCAAGCAAAAAACGTTGGTGACCGTCAAGGTACCTAGCCCGGCAATTTCCAGAACTACTCCTACACACACCTCACCTCCCCGAAGAACTAAGCCCACACATACAACAAAGTCCAACCCCTCTTTGTCGGAGAAGAAAGACAAGGATACCTTGGTGAAGCTAGAGACCATGGTCGACACAATGCAGCTTGAAATTGACCGGTTGGAGTCTAAATTGGCCGCGGCTGAGAAGCCGCCGGCAAAGAAAACGATGATGTCTCCGACGGTTGGCAAAAAATCCAAGTCACCAACAGCAACAGCAACAGCAACAGCAACAGCAAAGATTCGTTTGGACACCTATTGCCAAGGCCAATCGAATGATCCGGAGCTGATGAGGGAAATTTCTAGTGCAGTGGCTAACAGACTCAAGGAGATCTGGGCGTTGGAAGACTGAACGTTTAAATGCTAATTGTATCTTTTGCTGTTTAAAACTTCCACGCTTTGGAGTTACGGCCGATCTAGTCACTTTTAAACAGTAAATTAAATTACAAAATATCCCTAGCCCGTCCCATTGCCTTGAGGGATGAATATATTGTTGTTTTCTTAGCGCCGCTCTTGTTGCTGCTGCTGTTATTGCTATTCTCTTTGTCCTCCTCCACCCCCTCCACCCCAATCCCAACCCCCAAGCTCTTCCTTCCAGCAACCTGGACAATTCTCCGACCTGTAAACGGCCTTTCTTCGCCGTCTGTTCGCTTCCTCTTTGTTGGCGTCGACTGGCTCATGGCTCCTCTCGGCACCACCTCTGCTTCCATTTCGTCGGGGTCGTCGATTTCGATTTCGATTTGTTCTAGCAGCGCTTCACCCGCAGCAGGCGGCTGCGGTGTGTCCAAGCACATGTTGTTCAGTCCAGTGCTGGGTGTTGCAGCCACTGCCGCCCTACCTCCACCTCCACCTCCACCTCCACCTCCACCTTCACCCTGCACGTCGGCCAAGTGCGCCTGAAGTTTCAAAACCAAAGCTTTCTGCTCCAACAAATCTCTCCTATCCTCAATCGCTTTCCTCCTCTGCTCCTTCACCTCTCCTTCCGCCTCGCTCTTCTGCTTCTGTAAATCCGTGATGAAGTCCAGCATGACCCGCCTGCTCTGCGCCATGTCCATCACCCTGCTCTCCAGCGCTCCCACCCTGTCCTCTACGGGCGCGTTGTCGTCGAAGCCGCTGGCAAGCACGCTCTCGTGAGCGCTGATTTCACTAATGTCACTCATGTCCATTAGCGAGTTGCTCTCGCTCCTGTGAATTCTCGGGAGTTTCTCCTTCATGGGGCTTGGTCTACTCTTTTTACTCCTCGGTGCGAAGAATTCATTGTCGTTGTCATTGTCGTTGTCGTTGTCACTAACTCTTATGTCTTCTTCCTCCATCACAATTTCGCTGATGTCGCTGTTATTACTGCTGCCCAACACGCCCTCGTTGTCGAACTTGCTACAAACGCTCGACACGCTCTTGTCTTCGCTGATGGCGCCCATGTTCATGTTCACACTTGCGACGCTCGCCCTCCTCCTTCTCAAATTGTTTGAGACCGACGAGTGGCTGCTTTTGCTCCCGCTTGCACTGCTCGACCTTCGCCTTCCCCCGCCCCCACCCACCCCGTTATTGCTAAAGCTCACGCTCACATTATCATTCTCACTCTGCCGCCGCTTGGCGTACGACCTCCTCGTTCCAGGGCAACTATTTGTCGGGCTAAGTGCCTGCTTCGGTTTCCTTGGCTTCCCCCTCCCTCCCCCTTGGTCGTCCTTGACCTGATTCTGCGCCGAGAGACAATAGTGAGTTTATTTTTTTCCGTCGCACTCTTCTATCGCTTCGCTCGCTGACTCGCTCACCTTCAAATTCGTCAGCACGTCCAGCCCGTTATCGGGCAATATCGGACACTTACCACCAAGCATACTCTGCAGTGCCTCCACCTGCTTCTTCAGCGAGTCATTCTCGCAGTCCTTCGCCTCTTTCTTCTGCTTCAACATGTTCTTCTCCCGCTCCGGCCAGGCCACGCTCTGCTCCCTCAGCCTCACCACCTTGGGGTCGATCTTCATGCACTTGGCTCGGTTCGCGTACTTGAGCGTGTTGTGGGAGTCCTCGAACATGTCGTCGCTCGGGTTCACGTTGGCAATGATGATGAGCTTGCACTGGCCCTCCAGCGACGACTTTAGCAAGTGCGTGAGCTTCGAGTCCCGGTACTTGGCGTTCTTTCGGGTGGAGCCCTGGGCAAGGGCGTTGATGCAGTTGGCAAGGGCCAGGAGGGAGCGGTTGATGTTTGCTCCTTCTTGGAGTCGTTCTCCTGTGTTGTGTTGTTTTGTGTTGTGTTGTGTTGTGTTGTGTTGTTGTATGGGTGTGGGTGTGTGGGTGGGTGTGGGTGTGGATAATGAACTTGTTAGATTTCTGCATGCAAAACAACACCCCCACACACACTTACCCCTGTTGTTCGTCTTCCCGGCCCTCTCACTTCCGGCCAAATCAATCAAATTCACTCGACTCTCGCGCAACACGTTTTTGCCCTTGCTGTTATTCCAGGTCTGCTTCAAAATGATCTGCAACACGGCGTGGCTTCTACTCGACACGTTGTTGGCATCCGTGGCGTGGGTTTTTCGGTTGCCGTTGCCGTACCTTAGCAGGGACATGACACTGTCAGCGTTGTCCGCCTCCTTTGTGCTCAATCGACCGACTCCAACCAACCCCGCCTTTGGATCTTCCTGCACAGGCAAGTTAATCCCGTTCGGCTCAAGCAAGTCCCTAATCTTCTCGTTGTACACCTCCAGAAAACTAACCGATAGCTTCCACTGCTCGTTTGGCAGCGTGGCTTCCTGCTGCTTCTCCTTCAAACCTGTGAAAATGTCAATTAATGTCAGCGGGATGATGCCGCAAATCGAATTGCTGCCCTCAGCACCCGTCGCCCGCTCGTTATCTATTCTTTCGCTACCCATCATTGTGTGCGTTTTACCCGATCCGGTCGCACCGTAGGCGAAAACTGTCACGTTGAAGCCTTCCAGCACACTTGGAATTATTCGCTTGGCGGTTCGTTTGTAGACCTCTTCCTGGGAAATGGTGTCGTCAAAAGCCTCGTCGAATTGGTACTCATTCACCGAGCCCATCTCACTCTTGAGAACGGCTCCAACCCGCGGTGCTTTCGTGATGGCCACAATCTTGTTATCTATCACTTGGCAGCACGACTTTTCGCCCTTCTGCTTCTCCTTGTTGGAAAGAGGTCGGAGGCGAACGGCAACAAGCATATTGTTGCCCGCCATTGTTGCAGTGGGCTTCATGGTAGTTGTGGTTTGTCTTGTGGCGAAGCGAGGATGATCCACAGATGCAATTTGCGGTGTGAGGGGTTCAATTAAAATATATTTTTTGAATTTATCAAAATTTATTTAATTTTTTTTAGTAACGAATATGTTAAACGAATCCTTCCAATATCACAACTCGTCACGTCCAAAAGAGAACATTGAACGTCGTAAAGCCCACTAGCAGACAAATTCCGAGGTTCCCCAAAAAATTTGCGCAAGCCAAGACTTCTTTTTGTCTCACTCGCAACTTTTCTCAAGTGATTCGCTCTCGCCTATAGTCCGCCTATTAAATTATGAGAGCCAACTTGATAAAGTCCCACCAGCCCACCCGAAAAAGTCCGAAGAAGATCAAGACCAAGCCAGCTTTTGGTCGAAAGAGCTCCATATCGGCAGCTGACCTTAATTCACCTGATGAAGATGTCAACCATTTTGACGATGAGCTGAGCAGCTTTTGGTTTGCGGTGAACAAGTCGCTCAAGGAGCAAGGAGAAGCATTCCAAAAAAAGCCCAAAAAACAGCGCGAGGTGAGTTTCATTCCGTCTCCGCTCGCCTTGTGACATAAAAGTACCAAAATCCGTGTGAAATCAACTATTCATGGCTACATCCACTACTGAATTAACCTACTTAACTATTTTTGCTCGCTCACTGCTCTCAACCTTCGTTTAAAATGCGTCTCGCTTCGCTCGGCGCAGGCCGACAAGAAATCTCTCGATCTTTCGATGGAGATCATGCTGAAGAGGAATGGGCGGCGGCCAAGTATTTCGGGGGCGGAGAGTATGATGCTGCCGATCAAAATTGAAGTGCCCGGGCTGTACAACAGCGCCAAGGGTCTTCTGTCCTGGGTGGTTTTGCCTCGCCAGCTTCAAAGAATGGTTGACAGGGTTCCGATAGTTTTGCCAAACCACCCAACAAAATTAAAGTGGGACATGGCATTGGGCGTGCTAATCTTTTGGAGGTGAGCGAACCCTGAGGAAGACGAGAATACTCGCGATGTACTAAATTAACCCACTCAATTTACTTCGCACCTTCTTCGATCGGCGCAGCGTCATTATAATCCCGTTGAGAATTGGATTTGTTCTGACCCTGAGTGTAGACCAGGTGTTCCAGGACTTGATCGTGGACCTGATTTTCGGGGCCGACATACTGCTTAGTTTCCACACTGCAGTGAAGGGGGACGACGACAAATTAATTTTCGACAAATCGGTGATTGCGAGAGACTACTTGAAGGGTTGGTTTCTGGTCGATTTCTTCAGCACGGTTCCAATGGACCAGCTGATCGAGATGGCCATGAGCGGGGGGGGGAGTCCGGACCAGCTGAAGGTAATTTTTCGCAACCTATTTAACAACCCATCCATCCACGCTAACATAACAATCCAATCCCCCGCTTCCGCTCCCCAGCTGATCAAACTCCTCCGTTTGATTAGACTTTTAAAACTTACCCGCATCTTAAAGCTGGGCAAGTTCCTGAAGAACGTTGACATGGACAGCATCAACCCCGCGGCTTTCGGGCTGTTCTCCCTCCTCACCAAAATTGTGTTCACCGGCCACATCCTCTCGTGCTTCTGGTTCTTCATGAGGTGAGCGAGCGAAGCGAGCGAGCGAGTCTTGAGGAAGACGAGCATACTCGCGATGAATCCGAGCCTTGAGGAAGACGAGCATACTCGCGATGAATCCCGCGACATGGCTACAGACACAATGGTTAGTTACATCCACTACTTTACTAAACATACCCTCTCAATTCATTTGGCTCGCTCGTGCTTCATTAAAAATGCGCGCAATCTCGCTTCGCTCGGCGCAGCACCGACACGATCGAACGGGACGCACGGGACAGCGACTGGGTAACTGAATTCATCGGGACGAACAGCACGCTGGGGTACCAGTACGCGACGAGTTTTTACTGGACGATTGCAACAATGATGGCGGTGGGTTACGGTGATGTGTACGCCGTGAATAGCTCGGAGCGGATTTATAGTATTTTCGCCCAGGTGGTTGGAGCCGTGAGCTTCGGTGCGATGATTGCGACGGTGAATATCTTGGTGGAGAGCAGCAATCCAAGGGGAAGGGCCTACAAGAGTAAATTGGATGAGTTGAAGGCTTATTTAAATGAGCGCGAGGTACCCAAGAACCTTGCCGGAGAAATTAAAACAGCGTTCAAGTACTACATGTCGAAAAAGTCCGTTTTCCCTGAGCGTGATCTGGTCATGGACCTCCCGCAGTCCCTCCGCTCCGAGCTCGTGTCCGCGGCGTACGCAGTGGATATTGAGAAGGTGACCTACTTGAAGGGGGAGGACGAGGGCTACATCAGCCACCTGATGCTGTGCATGAAGCCCTTCACCAACCCGCAGGGGGACATTTTGTTGGAGTACGGGGACGTGGCTGACGAGGTGGTGTTCTTGATGCGTGGGTTGGTGCATCTGACAACGTTCAACGCGAGGGGCGAGGAGGTGCTAGTCGGAATGGTCGGAGAGGGTGAGAGATTTTTTTGTTTGTAATTCTAATCCGCACACTAACCACCCCACCCCTCTCCACTCCACTCCACTCCACTCCAC
>Ga0302116_1002658_pt1 | contig 10359 bp, 15 predicted proteins | sample AG5_SCM_MG_FD_203124 | JGI IMG/M metagenome (GOLD analysis project Ga0302116, IMG submission 203124) | Marine microbial communities from Western Arctic Ocean, Canada - AG5_SCM | ecosystem: Environmental > Aquatic > Marine > Oceanic | place: Canada: Western Arctic Ocean | collected 2017-10-01 | reverse complement strand
ATTCTCGGATCTTTGGGGAGGGGGAGGAAAAAGAGAGATTAAGAGTCGAGAATTTGTGAAAGGATGTAGCATGCTTTAGGAAATTTGTCCGCCCACAAATCTTGTTGGCAAGCATAGCGAGCGTCGTGGATTGGATGAATTTTGAGTGTAAAGAGTTTAGCACTCACATATCTCAATTAAATTTTAACCTTTGGATAGAATATAACTAGAGCCCGCAGCGCAAACCATTGAAACAGCACAATGAACGGTGCGCTCGGTTCATCGCGTAAAGAGTACAGCTATGGTAATAGCCAGGGAAACCACGGTAACCATTCCTACGAGGGTGGTTATGGAGGTTCTGGTTATGGAGGAGGCTCTGGCTATGGGGGGGGCTCCGGCTATGGGGGTGGAAACCACGGTAACTACCGGGGTGGGGGTGGAGGTGGAGGTGGAGGTGGAGGTGGAGGTGGATCAGGTCGGGGAAGGGGACGAGGCAACCGCAACCAATCTCCATATGATAGGCAATCCAACTCCAAATCTTCCCCCCCCCCCAACACCCCAAACACGCAACAAGCTGACAGTTCTACGGAGCTGTTGAAAATTGTTTCTCGTTTGGCAGACTATCGATCGACGGACCAACCTTCCAACCCTCGGCCTGTTGTGGAAACGAATTCTTCTCAACTCGCTGCTCTGTTTGCACAGAATGCGGAGGACTACCTTGCCCACAGCCTCAAGGAGAACGAGACTGTCGCCTCGCTCGCCCTTCTGGGCGGCAGCAAGCAGACGTCAGGCACGGTTGGTTCCTTGGGGATGATAATCACGATGGAGGATGACGACGATCAGCCTCCTGCTCCCTCCAACTCCACAAAAGAGTACAAGTCTATCGAGGCCGTGAAGGAGGCAATCAGGGTGTGCGGAGACATGACCAACACGATTGTTAGCTGCGCTGCGACCTTGCCGATGCAGACGCAGGCTTACGCGACGGTGACAATTGCCATCAACCATGCGCACGCGAACGGCGGGTTCGCCAAGCGCTGCATCGAGCTGGCGGTGGTGCGTTTGGGCTACGACATTGACGTTCTCATTGGGGTTGAAGGGTCTGCCCGGGACAGGATGGAGGCGGGTTTGAGGGGGAAGCTTCTGCTTCGTTACTTGGCTCACTTGAATTCTGCCAGGATGGTTTCGACGGATTCTTACGTAGCCCTTTTGAGGTGAGATTTATTTCTATTTTGATTTCTCCTGCCTCCCCCTTATTAACCCTCAATTTTTTATCTCCCTCCCTCTCCCTCCCTCCCTCTCCCTCCCTCTCCCTCCTTCTCCCTCCCCAGGTCAATTTCTTCCGCAGCAACCGCTGCAGCCACCTCAACCCCTTACTCTGCCCACTCACTGGCATTTTTGGTCCTGTCCACCTTGCCCCACTGCGGCTCCAACCTCAAGGAGGAAGCAAACGCAATGTTGGTAGAGATGGAAACCATTGTTAACGGCAGGGCGTCACCCTTTTTGCCTGGTGTCGGGCGAATGGCAATCTTGCTCAAGGGCGATGGTCAAATTGAAGAAGGGGAGGACGAGGACGAGGAGGAGGAGGATGACGACGACGATGGCGACGGTCCACCCGTTTGCGACAGTCTGCTAGAGCTTCTACGAGCGAACAAGCTCATCCAAAAGAACGAGTGGAACCTCGATAAATCCATTGTCCTCTTTCTCCTCCCTTCGAGCTCGCCTTGGAGGAACTTGGATTTGGGGGACCTTCCAGAAGGGGAAGAGAGCGGGGAGGAGGTGGACGTGACTCTTGTTGCCGCTTCGCTCATTGAGCTAGCTGACAGCAGCAGAAGCAGTAGCAGTAGCGATGGCAGCCCTACAACCACAATCATCGGAAACCAATTTCCACAAACAATCGTTGCCAGATTCCCAATTTTTGACGAGGACAGCGGCAGCAACGCTGCCCTCATGTGTTCGACTCTCTCCCTGCTGGACAGGTTTTACATTGGCGAAATGGTTCGTGAGGTCATGGCGGCGCACCAGCCAAAGTTTGGAGAGAACGAAAACCAAGTTGGCGATGTCAAGAACGTTGCCGAGGAGGTCGTGTCGGTGTTGACCTTCATTCAAGATCAGGTGACCCTCGAGGCGGCAATTTTCTCCGTAACAGGTGAGAGAGCGAACGAGCGGAAATGGCTACAACCACCCACATCCACTACTAACTAAACTAAACTAAACTAAACTAACCCACTCAATTCGAAAATTCTTTTGACTCGCTCGTCGAATGCACAGAAACTCTCTTCTCCCTACTCCTTCAAACATACACACCGAGCTCAAAGTTCGACCCGAACGGCTTCTCTCACAGCTACGTCTCCCGAATTATCCTCGAGCTCACCAAGTTGCGTCCAATCTTTGCGCAAACGATCCCAACAACGGTCGAGCTGCTCTTCAGGGACCTGTCAACGGTGGGTGTGGCATCGCGCTTCGCGTTCGCCGACTTCTTCTCCTTCTACCTGAATTGCGTCGAAATGAATTGGCCCTTCTGGGCCAACTGGGAGCCCTACTTGCAGAAGCCCAAGAGCAACTGCTCGCGGCAGTTTTTGTTGCGCGTTGTTAACAACTGCGTTCCGCTGAACTGTCAGCTGGAGAACGCTGGTTTGCCGTTGACTTTTCTGGGAGCTGCAGAGAAGGAGAAGGAGGAGGAGGAGGAGGACGGTGGCCAGGACGAGGAGAAGGAGTTCTTGGACGGAGTGGTTGCAACAGCAGTGGAAAAAATCCGGAATAGGGACGGCTGGGAGAGTGTGAGCGAATGGCTCAACGAACCGAAAGACGGGGAACCATCGAGCGATGGATGGAGGAGTGCTTGCATCGTTAGAGCGGTGTTGTCGGCGGATACTGGCTCGATCCACGCCACGTTGAACCTGGTACGGACGTTTGCTCCTGTTTTGATTTCGACCATGGCCAGCAATGGGGAGGTGAGCGAGCGGAGCGCGGGGGGGGGGATTGTGGAAGACAAAAAATATGAGCCACTACTGAAACCAACCCACTCAATTCGTTTTCGCACCTTCTTCGTTCGGTGCAGTTGATCTCGTGTGCTGTCGCGGAGAGCGGGTACGTGAGGAGGGTGGCCGTTGTAAAGGAGTTGGTGAAGAATGAGGTGATTACGAGAGAGGAACTGTCACAGTGGCTTTTTGAGGAAAATCGATACACCAGCTTTGAAAACTGCGAGGTGAGCGAGCGAAACGAGCTAGCTTTGAGGAAGACGAGAAATTTATACGAGTTACTACGAAACTAACATATTCTCAATTTTTTGGCTCTCTCGCCTCCCCCTGATCCATTAAAAATGCACCACGCTTCGCTCGGTGCAGGTGGTGCTCAGAAACATCAGGGGGGACGAGGATGGGGAAGAGGAAGGGGGCAGCATAGGAGATGATGTAAAGGTTGTGTTTGCAATGGCGGCACAAGGACAAACAGGGGGGAAGGAGGCGAAAGATTTCTTCTTGTGCTTTGTTGCCAATTGGCTCAATTACTAAAAAAAAATCAAATAAGAAAAATGCAAAACTGTTATGCTACTCTCATCCAACCTTAAAACTAACAGCAACCACTCGATTCCTCGTTCCCTTTCGAGCGAGCATCTAGTTTGATCGTCTGTTGTGGTTCTTCAGGTCCTTTCTCTCGAAGCGACTTTTCGTGAACCTGAGTAACGAGCTGCTCAAAGGCAAGCTTAATGTTCTCCCCAGTCCTAGCACTCGTCTCAATGAGCTGCATGCCGTGGGCGGCAGCGAAAGTCTCCGCAACCTCGGTGCTAACCTCCTTATTATCCAAATCAGATTTGTTGCCAACCAATAGCATGCACAGCTGTTCCTTCCTCATGTGGTCCTTCATCTGTATCATCCACCTCTCTCCAAGACTCTCAAACGACCTCAAACTCGTAACGTCGTAAACCAAAATCACCCCCTTCGCTTTGCGAAAGTAGGTTGGTAGCAACACGCGCGCAAAACGTTCCTGGCCCGCCGTGTCCCAAAGCTGTGCCTTGACCTTGCCGGATGGCGTATTAAGTACTCTCGTGTCGAACTCAATTCCCATCGTTGCAGGAATGTTCGTGTTCATCGGCTTGTCAGGGTTACACAGCTTCGCAACCATCGAAGTTTTGCCAACCCCAGAATCACCCAACATCACAACTTTGTGCATCCGCTGCTTATGAACTGAATTGAACAGGAATGGGATGTGCCAATTTTGTCGAGCGAGCAAGGATCAGACATCGGGTTAGAATGGAGGGGTGGTGCTTCTTGGGAAAATTTAGAGGAAGTTTGGCGATACAAGGCTGCTCACCATCCATTAAGAAGAGAACAATTTTTTGTCTTTTTCTGGGCGCCCTTGAGTGCCCGAACAATCCCAAAATGACAAAATCACCAAAATCTATTTTCATGACGTTCAGAGACCTGCCAATTTAAAGTGTTGACCACATTAACCACCAAAACCCACCAAACACCCAACTTCCAATTCCATCGTACCCGTTGCTTAAGCCTGAAATTTTTTACTCTCACTTTGTCATTTGTCTCACCAAACCCTAGCCACTCCCCCCACAAATCTATATGGATGACTGGACACACGTTAGAAGCAAGAAGAGCAGGAAGAAGAAACCACGAGCGAAAGAACGAAAACAAGACAAAAATAACATGTCCCAATCTTCAACTGTTTTTACCACTCAACTGACTGAATTAGAAAGCTCCCCTGAAAATGTAGGTAGCTTGGTTGAATATGTTACCCTTGAGTTGAAACGCATAAAATTCATGCCGTTTTTTGCAGCTCTGTGCAAGTCATTTTCGACTGCGCTGTCAAGCGCACCAACTCACATGGTGATGTATGGAATCGGCCCGTTTTCGAATGCCATAAATGACGATGCGAGCTTGACGCATAAATACACACCGGGTACGCAGCTCGCAGTAGCTCTGCTACTAATGGAGCACTTTTCTTGCAACACTGCAATTTACCACGACCCGGTGATGACAGAGCTGGAGGTTACCACCTTAAAGACATTGAATTCGAACATTCAAATTCTCGAGAATAACAACCGGGGCGTTTATTGCATTGACGATTTGTTGCAACACAAACCTGATGATTGTATAATGTACATGCCACATTGCCCGCTGGCGCTGTACAGCAATGTTATTTGGTCGAACTGGTCCAAACTGCTATTGAAAAGGTTGTTCATCTTTGGAAATTCATTTGAAAGCTACCACTTCGAAGCGGATATTTCTCCCAACGCCTCAAACGCGTGTTTCTACCCCTTGCTACCATTCATGACTGAGCTCGATGTGGTTCTCGGCGTGGAATTTGAATCTGCTTTCTGGTCGTCAAAAATCATTTACATTCACCCTGATCAACAACAAGAGTTTGAGAAGAAATTGGTGGACGCTGTAGGCGTGGGCGTAGGCGAGGACGAAGGGGCTGGTTCTTCTTTACTGGTTCGTCCCAGCCTCCCTGAACCCCATTTAGATACCGACGAGCTTCTTTAATGATACAAAATTTTAGTTAGAAATTTTATTCTTCTCTTACAAATCTACTGCTTCTTATTTAGCAGCTGCTGGCTAAAGTCCACCATGTCTGCCATTCTCTGCTCCAGAGTTGATCTGAGTTCCGCCCGCTCTGGAACTGTGGATATCTTCTCAATGTTATTTTCTCGCAATTCTCCCGTGGCGAGAGGCTGACTGTACGAGTAGTGACCGCTCGCGCACTGCAAGAAACGCGGTCGTCGGTTCGGCGGGTGCTCAACATTCATGAGCTGCTGCCGAATTTCCAGGTCAGTTCTCCACTTTCCGTCCGGCCGGACCAAAATTTTCCTTGCCGTCTTTTTCGCATCGAACTCGTAGTCCGTTGTCTTGTCAATGTACAGAGCATCGCTGTAGCCTTTCCGCATGTCAATGTCCTGTTCGGTCTTCCTAATCTCTGGCAGCTCGCCACACGTGCTGTTAAAAGCCTCTGTCCGAGCCTGCCCCAGCTTCAAGCTAGGAACGCCTCGCTTGTCTTTTTCGTAGGTGTCAAAGTGATTTTCGAGCCCGGACACAATTTCGCTAACCATGCTGCTCAGATTGTGGGATTTTGGGTTGTTCTTGTTACGGAGCGCCGACATGCTGGAAGAAAAGTCGTCCTGCCTCTGGTTCAGGCTCCGCCGGCTATCCAGCTGAACCTCCAACCGTCCCAAACCTGTGCTCCTCGCAGTGTCCAAATACGAAGTCATTCGTTTCAGCTTTAGTCCGGCACTGAAGTTCTTCGTTATTCCCAGTACGCCGTACGTAATTTCAATATTAAAACGGTCGTCGAAGTGCAGCGTGAGATTTTTATTCAAGCTCATGTGGATGCCCTCAGGTGGTATTATGCCAGAATTTTGGGATTTTCGATCCCACTTCCACTGGTGGATGATATTCTTCTTGGCATCTGCGTATACGCCGCCCGTTTTTGTTAGAACCAAACGCGAGTACCGGTCCTTGTGACCCCGCGTGTTGTTCACTGCAAAACCAACAGCATACTCATTCAACGAGCAAACCATGGTCTTGGCCTGATCATCATCGTAAATGTAGTATTTCGATTGGTGAGCTGATAGATTGTTGACAGCCAATGCCACCCGCCCGTTCTCATAGTAGCACAAACCTTCACCCTCTTCATTAAAGCGGTACGAAAGGGAGGGGGTTTCTTCCCCCTTCTTAGCAGGAAAGTACTTGACCAGATCTTGAGGGGAAGTTGGCCGGGACATAGGGGGAATGTTGTGAACGGTTTGTGGGAGTTGGAGATTAATTTTATTTATATTTATTTGGTAGTGAAGTCAGGGATGTGTTGAGTTTTTTGTAACGCTAATGGTTCCCAAAAGGAAAAGCTGATTAAAAAAATGGAGAAAAATTTATTTCTCAAAATAAAAATTGTGTTAAATTTTTAGGCTTAAATACAAATAGCACATATACTTAAGGAGTAAACCTTAACAAAATCCACGCATAATATGGGACGCACTGCTCTCAATGGGATAGGTTCCACGTTCAAGTGGCTGGGAAAGAATGCAGAGATGAAGCCTTGGACAACTATATTCGTATCTGTCCTGTTAACAACGGTTGCTGCCATGGGCATGCCAAAAATCTACGTTGAGACAGATAGTTACGAGTTGTGGGTTCCTAAGTCGAGTGTCGCGTACAAGAACTACAAACACATTACGGCAGAGTTCCTGTCTGGGAACCGAGGGGTTGTCATTCTGTATGAAGCAAGGGATGGAGGAAACGTTCTGAGAGAAGAATATCTTCAAGAGTTGCTTCAGATCCATGTAAACTTTACTGAGAGCACATACGGAGTAGTTGAGAATCCCCCGGCAAGCTACCAGACGTGTTGTAATAGGGCCGATGTGGACCTCCCTTGTGAGTTCTCCAATGTTCTTTCCGTTTTCAACTATGACTCGACCCAAGTGGAGGTGAGCGCCTTGATGAAGACGAGAAATAAATACGAGCCACTACTAAACTAACATTATTCCACTCAATTTCGTTTTCGCACCTTCTTCGCTCGGAGCTCAGTTCGCTGCGGCCACCAACACCATCGCATCTCGCATCGAGTTCATTCGAAATTTCGTTCCTTTGACCGCAATGATGGGCAGTCTCGGCCGAGACTCAGGTCTTCTCGAGAGCGCCAAGGTGATTCGGTTGGTGTATGGCATGACAGGCGCCAACACAACCCACCCCGACCGGCCGGAGATTATTGACGCGGTCCGCGACCTTGAGTCAGTTATTCAAGACACGTTCTACCACAATTTCAACACCGATCCAGCCTTTCTTGGCAAGACGAGCGTAATCACGCAGCGTTCTGTTGACGATGAGATCACACGGTTGATAGCGGTTGACTCGATTTTGTTTTCGATTTCTGTCATGGCAATAATTGTGATCCTAGCCACTACTCTCGCAGTAGCACCAAAGAAATTCGGATCAACGAGTCGAGTAGGCATTGGGTGCTCGTCTATCTTTGTGATTTTCTTCGCCGTTTTGTTTTCTTTTGGAATGGTGAGCGAGCGAAATCGCTGGGGGGGGGTTGTGGAAACGAGCTAAACTAACATTTGATTCGCTCGGCGCAGATGGGGCACCTGAAAATCACAGCGAACAGCATTTGCGCCATGATTTGCTTCATTGTTGCAGGAGTAGGTGTCGACGATTGTATTGTTGTTGAGAACTTTTACCAGAAAGCCATCGATGGGGGAAAACCGAGGGGGGAGAGAATGTCAACCGCTCTCGAGCACGGAGGTTTGGCGATTTTTTTGACCACTTCTTCCTCCGTCCTAGCGTTCGCATCCGGTATACCAAACGACATGGTTGGAGTCATGGGCTTCTGTGCGTGCGGAGCGTTCGCTTTTACGTGGATATTTTTCCTCTCTGTGACGTTTTTCCCGGCTATGCTGGTACTTGACCAGAACAGGATCGAGGCTAAGGGAAAAGAATTCGCCTGCTGTTTTAGTGGGTCGTGCCTTTCTACAAATGGCGCCTCTGTCAATCCAGATGCAGAGGCAAAGGCAGACGAGGAGAGCGGAGAGAAAGCGGATACGGAAGAGAACACCATAGCCAGGTGAGTGAGCGAAGCGAGCGAGCCTTGAGGAAGACGAGAATACTCGCGATGGATCTCGCGAAATGGCTACAGACGGCTACATCCACAAACTTTTCAAATCCAAAAATGAAATTCATTCAAGAAAATTGTTTGAAAAAATATAAATCAAACTTTTTTGAAGAATTTGAACTTTTTACACACTAATAAACTAACCCACCCAATTATTTTGGCTCGCTCGTTTATCGTTCATCCTTCGTTAAAAATGCGCCTCGCTTCGCTCGGCGCAGCACCTGGCTAGGAGAAACTCTCACTCCAATCCTAACTTCCAAGGCTGGCAAAGCACTCATCTTCCCAGCCTTCTTTCTTTTGGCAATCTGCAGCACCGGGCTGATGTTGGAGAACGGCACTGGGCTTAGCGTAACGGACGTTGTACCTGACGACTCGTACATTGTCGAGCTGGTAGAAACTAGCGAGAGCCACTGGAGCGGGGCCGCATATCGAACTATGGTCATCGTCATGAAGGGGGACTTTTACGAAAACTCCGAGAAAGTTGCCGAGATGGAAGCTTACTTTGCGTGGCTGGAGGAGAGGGAATACATTGCCGGAATTGTTGGCATGCTGGTGAGTGTTCACATTGACGTGTACAATTTTGAGCGTCTGACGACGTTGTGCCTTGGAGTTACGGCCGATTCAGTGTTTCACCTTTTTTTGCTTTTTTTTACTAATCCACTCCTCTTCACCCCAGAATGGGCACTGGTACAAGAACTATAAGGATTATCTGGCCGAGCCCGAGCAGGGGGGAGCAGATATCTTTGTCGATTTCAAGGCGCACCTGTCGGGTTTTCTGGCTGACGCTAGGTTCAAAAACTTCAGGGCGGATGTAACGTGCCTCAGCGGGGACTTTGATGATTGCAGCAGCGGGGTGTCCAGCGCCAAGTACCCCGTTTGGCAGACGTCAGAAATTGACACCTACGCATTGTACTTGATCGAGGTTGAGCTGAACGACAAAATAACCGAGATGGGTTTGGAAGGGTATGCGTGGATAGACGAATTTGGCTTCGCGGACGCGGACGCCAGCATAAAAACCGCTACGATTCGCAGTTTGGCCACCGCAATTGTGGTGGTCATGGCGATTATGAGCCTGCTGATGGACGCGGGTTCCGCAGTATGCATTTTCATATGCGTTGCGTTCATCGACGTGGATCTCCTGGGAATGCTCTACGTTTGGAACGTCAGTCTGAACAGCGTTAGCTACAGTGGATTGATAATGAGCATCGGACTGTGCATCGATTACAACATTCATATCGCGCATGCGTTCTTGCTCGAAAAAGGCGATACTGTGGCCAAAACCAAGTACGCCTTGGACCTAATGGGGGGGAGCGTTTTGAAGGGCGGACTGACCACGTTTATCGGTACTGTTGTGCTGAGCAACGCCTCCTCAACCGTGTTTAGAATTTTTTTCAAGCTGTGTTTCAGCACCGTCTTGTTGGGTCTGCTGCACGGGCTGGTTCTAATGCCAGTCTTGCTCGGATTTTACGCCGACTTGTTTTGTTCTCCAACTAAAAATGGCGCTTGAACACAATTTTGGATTGGAGATGGGGGGTGTGAGGGTGTCTGAATTTTCAATTCTGAATAACGAAATAATGGGAAATTTGTCATTTTTGGAAGTTTATTATTTTGTCTAAGATACCCTCTGCCTGTTTGATTGTTGCTCACTGGCGTCGCCTTCTCTCGTTCTCTTCTGCCCATTCCCATTCCCATTCCCACCCCCATTCCCACCCCCATTCCCACCCCCATTCCCACCCCCATTCCCACCCCCATTCCCACCCCCATTCC
>Ga0302116_1002656_pt1 | contig 10370 bp, 8 predicted proteins | sample AG5_SCM_MG_FD_203124 | JGI IMG/M metagenome (GOLD analysis project Ga0302116, IMG submission 203124) | Marine microbial communities from Western Arctic Ocean, Canada - AG5_SCM | ecosystem: Environmental > Aquatic > Marine > Oceanic | place: Canada: Western Arctic Ocean | collected 2017-10-01 | reverse complement strand
ATGAATAGCGGGCTGTCGGAGCGCTCGAGCGGAAACGTCGGCGCGGAGTCGGACGGCGGGTCCACCTCGGGCCCTTCCAACTCTCGCGGCGGCAGCGGGCGACGAAGCGGCAGCATGCACCGGTCCACGTCCGTGGTTTCCTTCCGCGGGGACGACGGGAGCGAGGGGTCGCTGCACGACGTGCACTGCATCGGGAGCGTCAACGAACTCAAGAAGGAGAAGAAAGGGAAGAGGAGCTCGACGTTCAAGTGGCTGAAGAAGGAGGCGTCGGCTCTCGCGTACGAGTACGGTCTTAAAAAGAAGCAGGGCACCTGTCTGGACGTGGACAAGAAGCTGAAGGAGAGCAGGCGGAACATGGTGGACAACCTGGACGACACGAGCGTGCACAACGCCGGACGGCGGGCGTGGGAGACGAGGGACGTGAGCCTCCGGGGCGGGGGTGAATTTTTTCAAACTTCGGCGGCGATGTCGGCGACGATGCGGCGGTCCGCGTCGACGCCCAAGCTGCACGGGATGGAGGGGGTCGGCGACACGGACGAGGACCGGGGCTCGCCGATGTCGTTACCCGACGGGTTGGAGCGTTTCACCCGGGAAGATTAACATTAGCAGGACGGTCATATTATCATAGGCCGGCGATGGACTCGAGTAATAGCACTATGTGAGAGAAAGGCAACGTTGGACTTTTTCACAATCAGGCGCTACTTTTTCAACGCTTTCTCCGTCGCTTCATAGAGGAGGTCGATCAGGTCCTGGTCTTCCGAGAACTTCTTGGCAAAATCCAGCGGTGTTACTCCGTCTTTATCGGCCAGAAGGGGGTCGGCTCCATACTCCAGCAGAAGCTTGCCGATTTTTACCCCCTCGTCACTGTCCACTACGTTGTGTAACGGCGCCTGGCCAAAATACGTATCCTGACAGTTCGGGTCTGCGCCTGCATCCAGTAATATCTTCACGACATCGGCGCGGGCATGAATATCGTTGGTGTAATGGCCCAAAACGCTGTCGAAATATAGTCCCGATCCCTCCCCATCGTGGAAAGCCACTTTCAAGGTTACGTCAGCGCCCGCCTCCAAGAGCAAGGATACGAGTTTTGGCGAAGCACTCGCGCCGAAACTGAGAACAGCGAAGTACATGGGCGTAGCACCGCCGTTGGGCTTCGGTAGCTGCGTCCTTGCGTTCACATCGGCACCAGCCTCTAACAACAGCTTTACGGCTTCAAAATGATTTTTGAATGCGGCACAGTGAAGGGCAGTAACACGTCCGTGTCGGGTGAGCTTTGCTTTCTCTCTCGACCCTTCCTCGAGGTCCGCACCCGAGCTTATGAGCGCCTTGATCGCCTTCACGTTGTTAAACTGCGAACAAGCATGAAGCGGTGGAAAGACCGATGTCAAGCTATGGAGCTTCGCGTAGTCTTCCGCCTTCTCATCCAGCGACCTCACGGCCTCCACGCTCCACACCGCCGCGTTGTAGGACTTGTTCACTGTGGCCAGTATGAGGGTCTCGTGCAGCCCGAGCTTCGGCACCACGTGCGTCCTGAAGACCTCGGGCAGCTCCTCGGCGACGGCGACGAACACCGATACCTCGCCGCGGCGGATCTTCTCGACGATCGGCTCGGTCTTACCTCGCTTGCTGCGCGTCTCCATGGCGCCGTTTGAAGTGTCGTTGCTTTTTCTGGGAACTCTCATAAACTCTTACGAAGGTAGCATAAAGTTATTCCTCGCCGATCTGGGTCGGCGCATCCCCATGGCGACCGTGACCGCCGCCCGCGTCGCGGCGACCGCGATGAGCGTGAGAACGGACGGTCCCGCGCCTCACGGCCGCGTCGTCGGTCCTTCGCGGACGGTCCGCGCGCGTCCCCGCCGGGCGCTCGCCGAGGAACGTGACGTGTCTCCCTCGGCCTCCCGTCCTGGCGATCGACCGCGCACCCTCGGTTGGGGCCGCAAGCGCGGCGCGGTGGGACCCGACGAGGCGCTCCTGGAGGACCCGGACACCCACGGGTACTGCGTGTACTCCCACGCGGACTGGTCGTACGCGTACAAGTCCGTGGCTGGCGAGTTCGACAGCGTCCGGGACGGTGGCAACGTGGAGGGTACGATCCCGGCCGAGCTCATCGGCGGCGTCCTCTACCGCAACGGCCCGGGATTATTCGAGCGCGGGGGACGGGAGTACAACCACATGCTCGACGGCGACGGGTACGTCCTCCGGTTCGAGTTCGTTGACGCCCGCACCGCACGGTTCGCCAGCAAGTTTGTACGCACGGAGGAGTTTGCCGCCGAGGAGTCCGCGGACGACGTGCTGTATCGCGGAACATTCGGGACGATGCGCACCGGTGGACCTTTACGCAACGCGCTCGATTTACACCAGAAGAACCTGGCCAACACGAACATATTGGCGTGGGGAGGTAAGGTGTACGCCCTGTACGAGGCTGGCCGGCCCGTGGAGTTGGACCCGGAGACGCTCGAGACCATCGGGGAGGATGACCTCGACGGGCGCGTGAGCAAAGGCATGTTCGTCTCCGTCGGCGCGGGCGAGAAGGTGGAGTCGGCGCTGGGCATCGGCGGCAAGGCATTCACCGCGCACCCCCACGTGGATCCAAACACGGGGCGGGTCGTCGCCTGGGGCTGGACCAGCGCCGTGACGGCTCGGTCCGTGGAAACTACTATCTGGGAATTTGACGGCGACTGGCGCGAGGTCGCTTCGACGGAGTACTCGATGTCCGGGTGCGAAGCCGCGCCGCACGACTTCGCCGTGACCAACTCGTGGTACGTCATGGTCCAGAACTGCCTCAGGGTGGACCCGCTGATGTACCTCGCGGGGGTGAAGGGCGCGGGCGAGTGCCTGGTTTCGCAGCCGGAGGAACCGGTGACGGTGCATCTGATCCCGCGCCGCGACGCGGGCTTCGACGGCGGTGCGGATACATCAGGGAGGACGGCTGTGCGCGCGGCGGGGCCCAAGGAGTCCTTCGAGATCCACGTGGCGTTCGCGCACGATGGCCCGCCCATCTCCGACGGGGACGAATCGATTGGCGACGGCGCGATGAGCGAGTGGGTCACTTTTTACACGGCGGGGTGGTGAGTTTTCTTTTCATTTCCGTACTGTATGGGCAATTAGTTGACTGACGCCGTGTTTGTTTAATAACTCTACAGGGAAAAATTATCCCCCGGATCGTTTCTCGGGGAGTGGAGCGCGTCCGCGGGCTGGGACTTTGACATCGCCACCGCGCTGTCCCCGGACTTCAACAACATACCGAGGACGCTGCTGTGGAGGTATACGGTGCACGCGGTCACCGGGAAGGTTCGCCGCGAACCAGCGCCGGGGTGCGAGGACCTATGCGTAGACCACCCTCACGTCAACCCTCTGTTCGAGGTAAGTTTATTTTAATTATCGTATGGGCAATTAGATTAACGTCACCGGTTTTGTTCACAGGGCCGGCGCGAGTGCCGCTACGTGTACGCGTCCATCTCCAACGAGGTTCGATGCAGCGGTCCTCCGTTGGGGTACGTGCGCATCGATTTGCGCACGGGCATGACGCAGAAGTGGTGGGCCGGAAACAGGACTTTCTGCGAGGAGTGTGTGTTGGTCCCCAAGGACGGAAGTGACGGGTCGGGCGGGACGGATGACCGGTGCTGGGTGCTGGGCATGTGCGTCTCGCACGACGCGACGGGCGCGGGGCGGAGCTCCCTGGTGGTGTTGGACGGCGAGGACCTTGGTAAAGGGCCGGTGGCGAGGGTGTGGCTGGATAATCAGATTCCCCACGGGCTTCACGGCATGTTCGTGCCGGCGTAGGGTGACCGTCTTGTTGTCAAATCAGCTGTTCTCATGTCAGTTATTTCATCCAGTCAGCCAATTTATTTTCTTGGGGGAACCAAAGTTGGTCGTCGCGAACATGCCCGCCTCGACCCGGGGCTCTCGAGGCGCCGCCCCAAAGGCGAAGGCCACGAAGGTCAAGGCCATTGCTAAGACCAAGGCCAAGCCCGCGGCAAAGAAGCCCGCGGCGAAGAAGCCCGCGGCCAAGCCAAAGAAGGTGCGCGCGCGCAAATTGGAAAGAATGCACCCCAACAGTGAGACGGTGAGACGTACTCTTGGTCTGTCTCCGCAGGTGCCCGCGAAGAGGGGACCGGGCAGGCCGCGCAAGGATGCCTCGGCGCCGAAACCCGCGCCCAAGAAGGCCCCTGCGAAGAAAGCCCCGCCCAAGAAGAAGCCAGCGCCCCCGAAGAAGAAGCCCGCCGCGGAGCCCGCGAAAAAGCCAAATGCTGCCGTTAAGAGGCGCGCGGCGTGGGAGCCCGGCGAGGACTCCGAAGACGACAGCCTGGACGATAGCCTCGATACGCTGAAGGAGAAGACCCCGCCGCTCGTGCCGCAGGTCACGTGGACCATCTCCATGGCGACGCCCATGGGTACCCTGCCGGTGGCCGTGACGGTGAGTCCTCCAGATCCCGGGGTGCCCAACATTTCATTTCGCCAGACATTTCATTTCACCCTTCCCCACATCTTCTCACCCTTACCCACCCGTATCCCCTCCACGCGACGCAGTCGCTGGTCACGGTCGCGGACATCAAGCAGCTCGTCACGCAGAAGACCGGCGGACGGCTTCCCCCGGACCGCCAGATCGTCAAGCTCAACGACAGGCTCATCGACGATTTCGGCGCCACAGCGGTGCTCGCCAACCACGGCTTGCGGGATAAGTCGATGCTCACGCTCTCGTTCACTAAGCCCGCGGCTAAATCCCCGGGCGGCGGCGTGGACAGGAACCGCGATCACTCCAGGGCGCTCGTGACGGTGCCGAGCCCGCCGAAGGAGCGCAGGACGGGTCCGCAGCCCGACAGCGTGACCCGCCGCGTGGGCCCGCGCGCCGTGGATATAACCAAGGCCCAGAACAAGTGGACGCGGGAGGAGAGCGAGCTCGTCGTCGAGGGCGTCGCTCGGTACGGGTACGGGCTGTGGGCGAAGATACAGAAGGAGCTGTTCGCGGATTCCAAGCGCACGTCCGTGGATGTCAAGGACAAGTGGCGAAATCTGGTCAAGGCTGCGGACAAGCCGGATGACTTCAAGTTTCGCTCCGCCACGATGGACGACGTTTTACGCGAGATGATTCACGAGGCGAAGGCCAAGGCTGACGAGATGCAGGATACGAAGATCGCGGAGGAGCAAAAGAGGCAGGAGATGATCAGGATTCGCCAAATCGCGTGACGAGCCGGCGGCTCGTAAAAGTTACCAAAACGAATTGTTGTAAATGAATCGAAACAAATAATACGTCACGCGAGTATCCCACACGCGCGGACTCGACGTCTGTGCACGGACGAGTGAAGGACACCTCACTCGTCGAACACCTTGCACTCCTCCGCGTTTGGGTCATCGTCGCACATTTTGTCCATCTGATCCACGTTCAATCCGGAGCCGCCGGCGGTGGCGTTCTCCATCCAGGCCATCCTGGCGCCGGGGACCTGCTTGTCGATGTCGATCCACGCCTGGCGGCCGGCGTCGGCGTCCTTAGCCTCGAGCGCGGCGGCCGCCTCGCACTGTTTCTTCATGTAGGTGCTCATGCCGGACCACACGCTGGCGCGCACGACGAGCGATTTGCCTCGCGGGCGCATGGGCTGGGCCACGGAGCGTTTGGCGACGCGGGCGACGTTGGCGACGCGCGCCTTGGCGGAGAGGGTGGTGGCGGAGGCGGAGATGGTGAAAGACATGGCCGCTGGTGGGTGAATTCGAGCCGATACTGCGGTCGAGCGGGTGCGTGGGCGCGCTTGGCGTGATGTGCGATGCTATGACAAACAATCCGAGGAAATATCTCGTTGCTGAGGTTGGCGTTTTTTAGATTCGGCAAATACAACAGCCGAGCAGTCAGAAAATGGAAATAGGCAATTATTACGTGAACGCCATGTCATGATACTGGGATCGCATACGGATCTGCTCTATTTCATCAGATCTTTTACTTTTCGGCGGCTTTTACTTTTCGGCGCGTCGTCGATCTTTCACAGCGGTCGCCTCGCAACATCTTCAATTGTCCTCGGCGTCGCGACTCCCCGAGCGGCAGTACCCGGTACCCGCCTGCTTCGAGTCCATCATGGCGAACATTCAGGTGGACGATATCCTCGCGGGGACACCCGCGGTGCAGTGCAAGACCAAGGTGCGCGCCCCTTCCGCCCGCGACGTCCGCGATCCGACCACTCGATTCCCCACGCGTCTCTCGCTGATTATGGAATTCCATCTCTCCCGCGCAGATTGTGTGCACGCTCGGCCCGAAGAGCGCGGAGCTCTCCATCATGGAGGACCTGCTCCGCGCGGGTATGTCCGTCGCGCGCTTCAACTTCTCGCACGGCTCCCACGAGTACCACCAGGGCACCCTGAACACGCTGCGTCAGGCGATGCTCACCACCAGGCTGATGTGCGCGGTGCTTTTGGACACCAAAGGACCCGAGATCCGCACGGGCATGCTCAAGGGGGGCAAGCCCGTCCTGATGGAGGCTGGGCGCGAGGTGACCATCCACACCGACTACACCCTGCACGGAGACGAGCACAACATCGCGATGAGCTACAAGAAGCTGCCCAGCGACGTCGTGCCGGGCGCGGAGGTGAGCCACCGCACGAATCCCGCCCCGAATCCACTCCCGCGCCGTCCTTGTTAACCGAAAACATCGCACACGCTGACCCACTCAACCCCTCGTTCACATCGAATCCAAAGATCCTCATCGGAGACGGCAGCATCGTCATGACCGTGCTGTCCTGCCACCCCGAGAACGGCACCGTGAAGTGCAGGTGCGCCAACACCGCCATGCTCGGCGAGCGCAAGAACGTCAACCTCCCCGGCGTCGTGGTCGATCTTCCCACCATCACGGAGAAGGACAGCGACGACATCCTGGGCTGGGGCGTGCCCAACGGCATCGATTTCATCGCCGCGTCCTTCGTGCGCAAGGGTAGCGACGTGAGGTACATACGGGAGGTCCTCGGCGAGGCGGGTAAGTCCATCAAGATCATCTCCAAGGTTGAGAACCAGGAGGGCCTCGTGAATTTTGACGACATCCTGGAGGAGAGCGACGGCGTGATGGTCGCGCGCGGCGACCTCGGCATGGAGATCCCGACCGAGAAGATCTTCCTCGCGCAGAAGCTCATGATCGAAAAGTGCAACGCCGCGGGTAAGCCCGTGGTGACGGCGACGCAGATGCTCGAGTCGATGGTGAAAAACCCCCGCCCAACCCGGGCGGAGGCCACCGACGTGGCAAACGCGGTCCTCGACGGCACCGACTGCGTGATGCTCTCCGGTGAGACGGCCGCGGGCGCGTTTCCGGTGGACGCGGTGCGTGTGATGAGCAAGATCTGTCGCGAGGCGGAGGTGAGCATCGACCACTACCAGCTCTTCAAGAGTATCCTCGCGCAGGTGCCCATACCCATGGCGCCGCTGGAGTCGCTCGCGTCGTCGGCTGTGCGGACGGCGCAGAAGGTACGGGCCGCGCTCATCGTGGTGCTGACCCACGGCGGAAGCACCGCGCGTTTGGTGGCGAAGTACCGCCCGGCGGTGCCCGTGCTGACCGTGTTCGTGCCCACGCTCACCACGGACTCGCTCACGTGGCAGTGCAGCGGCGAGTCACCCGCGAGGCAGGCGAACCTCACCCGCGGCTTGATCCCGCTGCTAGCGGAGGGTAGCGCGAGGGCGACGGACACGGACACGACGGACGAGATTCTCCACGCGGCGATCGATCACGCCAAGGCGGCGGGGTACTGCGCCAGCGGGGAGTGCGTCGTCGCCCTGCACCGCATCGGGAACGCGTCGGTGATTAAGATTGTCAACATCCCGTGATCGGGGCGCCGCTAGTTTTCCAACATTTTCTGTTATTCTATTGTAGGTTCATCGCTTCGTCTTCCGGGTCATCGTCGAGGCGTAAGGCGACGCGGGCATCAGCTTGATCGGGTCCACCTTGGGCTTACTCCGCCCGCTGCCGCCCTCGCTCGGCCGCAGAGTCTTTTGCTTCGCGTTCGATTGCGCCGCCTCGTTCTCCTTCGCGACGCCCGGCTTCGACCGGGGCTGCGGCTGCGCCTTGCCCTTGACCGGGTCGCTCCTCGTGGGAGACGACGGCGGAGTCAGGCCCGAGCCCCACGCCTTGGGGTGCGTCACCGCGGGCGCTCGGGGCGGGGACTTGAGCGCGGCGTCGACCCTCGGGGGCGGCCTCTGCCTCGCGGGGGAGACCTCAGCCGGCCTCGGCTGGTTCGGCTTCGGAGCCGGCTCGGCGGCTGGCTCGGCGGCGGGCTTCGGCCTGGACCGCGCGGGGGACACCAGCGCATCCATCGTCGCGGGTTTCACCGGTCCCCTCGTCGACCGCACCGGCGCCGCGGGCTTCGACGTGACGGGCTGGAGGGGCTTCTTGGCCTGGAGGGGCTTCTTGGCCGCCGCCGCCGGTTTCTTCTCCCTCTTTTTCGCCAGCTCCAGAGCCTTCTTCTCATTCTCCAGAGCCTTCTTCCCCTGCGGAAACCTCTCCAGCGCGACCCGCACCCGCACCATCACCTTGTTCAGCTCGCCCGGCGCGAACGCCTTCCCGTAACGCTCCGCGAACGACACCGGGTCCCACCGCGCCGTCGTCTCCTTCCCCTTCTTCGCGGCGACGAGCGACGATAGAGTCTCGCCGTCGGGAACCGGCGCCGCCGCGGCGACGAGCGCGATGGCGTCGCCCGCAACCTTCGACGCGATCTCCGCCTCGGACACGAACGTCGCCCACGCGGCGTCGTGTTCCTCGAAGACTCGGGCGCGCCGTTCGCGGAGGACCCGCTCTTTTTCCAGATCGATCAGGGACTGGGCAGCCTCCGGGTCGCCGCCGTCCGCGGCGACGCGGAACCAACGAGCGGCTTCATCCATGTCCCGCGTGCGTTCATCGCCGCCCACGCCGTCCCTGTGCATGCGACCGAGCGCGGTGGCCGCGTCCGTGACGCCCAGCTCTACCGCCTTCTCGTACCAACGTTTCGCGGCGGCCACGTCCTTTCGAACCCCGCGCGGGGGCTGGAAAGGCGGCGCGCCCACGTGGAGCAGAGCGGCGAGTTCCGCCGCCGCCGCGGGGTGACCCGCAGCGGCAGCCTTTCCGAACCATTCAGCCGCCCTACCGGCGCTCGCGCCGCCTTTGGTGCCGTTACCTTGGAGCCACGCGCATCCCAGGTGGTACGCCGCCTCGGTGACCCCTGCCTCCGCCGCTTGCGTGTAGGCCTCCACCGCCGTCGATCGCTTGGGTCCGCCTATGATGCCGAGGCCGTTCATGAGGCAGTGCCCGAGGTCGAGTGCGGCGCCCGCGTGGCCTCGCTCGGCGGCGAACCTGAAGGCCTCCGCCGCGTTCCCGAAGTCCTTCTCCGCGCCCGTTCCCGTGGCGCAGCAGACACCCCACCTGTACGAGCACTCCAGCGAGCCGGCTTCCGCGCCGCGTCGGAACCAGTACGCACCTTCCCTCGGATCCTTTGCGGTGCCGCAGTTGCCGTTCATGTGTATCTCACCGAGCAGCTCCATCGCCTCCGTGTCCTCCTCCGCCACGACTTCGTAGCACTCCATGGCTTTCTTCTCGTCCTTTGGGACGCCGTGGCCCTCGCGGTAGCAGGTGGCCATGTTGACGAACGCGAGGGTATAACCGGCTCGGCTGGAACGCTCGAACCACTTGAAGGCGGTGGGATAGTCGCGGGGAAGCTCGACGCCCTGGTAGTAGGTGGCGCCCAGGTCGCTCATCGCCTTCGCATCGCCAAGCTCAGCCTTCTCGCGCAGTGCCCTCACCGCATGACGCCTGATTATCAGTAAGGGGAGGGTGAGTCGGAGGCGTCTTGAAGGGACGTCGCACGCCGCGCGATCGGGCAAAACTTTGAAAAAGTCAAATACTTGGATAGATAACGGTGGGGGTGAGAAGGGGCTGGGAACGCACGTTGGTGCGGCCTGGTCCGCCACGGTGATGGCCAACACGCTATTCTTCCTCTCTAGCGGCATGGTGACCGATACGGCGGTCCTCACTCCTTAGGTCCGCCGGATGTGCCCGTGTGTTCTACCGTCTGTCTGTTATTTTTCCGCGTGCATTTGGACCTTTCGGGCGAGTCTGAGGTCAGCCGAAGCTTCGGGACTCTTCGGCCGCTGATTTGTGGGTCGTCCACGGGGCAAAGAAAAAGTGAGTTTGGTGTTCCAATTCGATAATTAGAACCTGACTCAAACGCCATATGAAACCAAAAAAATTGTAACTTTTTGGCAAGCATCGGTGCTCGACTTCAGCCATCCCCGACGCCTCCACATTGCATGGATCGATGTGAAACTTCGTCAGGGCGTAGCTGACACCATGAGGCGTCGCCCTATGCAAAAAAAAGTAAAAACCTTCCACCACAGGGGATTCCCGGGCGATTCCTCAGCCTAGTACTAATCC
>Ga0302116_1002653_pt1 | contig 10374 bp, 10 predicted proteins | sample AG5_SCM_MG_FD_203124 | JGI IMG/M metagenome (GOLD analysis project Ga0302116, IMG submission 203124) | Marine microbial communities from Western Arctic Ocean, Canada - AG5_SCM | ecosystem: Environmental > Aquatic > Marine > Oceanic | place: Canada: Western Arctic Ocean | collected 2017-10-01 | reverse complement strand
TTGAATAAGATATAAGATTTTTATGAAAAAAAAAAAAAAAGGAACAACCACAACAACAACAACAACAACAACAACCACAACAACAACAACAACCCACAACAACAACCCACAACAGCAACAGCAACAGCAACAGCAAAATTCCAAGGAACTGTTAACTCAATCTCACAAATTCACACTCGAACACACGAGTACCCCACTGTTTGGTATGATGATGAAAAAGAAATTAATTTCCCTCTGCTGCATATTCAGCACAGTATCTTCAAAAACCAACCTACGATCCTCAACTCATGAGAAATTCTTCCAACTTGCGGATTCCAACTTGAAAATGGCTTACAAGGTTCTGATTGGGTGCAACGGGTGGTCGCTTACCAAGGAGTGCTGGAACCCATTTTTCGTTGGTTCTGACTCCTCCCCTGCAATATCCGATGCCCACGATGAGGTGATCGTTGGTTCCTATGACAATTTTATTTACAATTTGAACCTCCAAACAGGCGAGTTGAACTGGAAAGCGAAAGGTTCTGGCGGGGAGGATTCACCGAAGCTATCCCCATCTGACGGGTCTTTCATTTACGCGTGGGGTAACCTCCAGGGGGCGACCCTCGACAAGATCAACCGATCGGATGGAAGGCTCATTTGGTCTGCAAAATCCCCCAGCGGGAACGCTGACATCACCACCGCTGGAGCAGTCGACGACTCTCTCTCTCTAGTGTTCGCCGGTACGAGCAGCGGCAAGTTTTACGCCGTCAACACTTTCGATGGCTCGATTGCTTGGACGTACGACATGGGCTGCAAGGGCGAGATGTGGGGAACGTTGGGCCCCTTGAGCATTTCCGATAGCACCGTCTGCGTTGGTGCTGGCGGAAACGCGATTCCCTACTTAAATATGGACGCAAAATTGGTTTGCCTCGACAAGGCTTCTGGGAATTTGGTGTGGGAGGCTCCGGCTGGTAAGCAGATCCAGTCGCGACCATCCCTCGGCAGCGAGCTAATTTTTGTCGGTGATTATTCTGGGCATCTCTTCGGCTACGAGACTTCGACGGGCAAGCTTGCCTTCGATAGTAAGCTTGGAGGAGGAATTTTGGAAGGTGAGCGAGCGGAGCGGGGGGGGTTGATGAAGACGAGAAATATACCGAGCCACTACTAAACAAACATTATTCTCGATTTTTTGGCTCGCAGGTTCACCGATCGTTTTGAACCAGCAGAGCGGAAACGAGATCGTCCTGGTGGACAGTTGGGATGGTTTGATTTATGCTGTAAACGCCCAAGACGGGTCTCTGAACTGGAAAACTCAGGTAGCCCAATCAAAGAACGACGGAGGTGGGTTAGGAAGTTCTCCAGTTTGGGTTAGGAAGTTCTCCAGTTTACCAAACTGGAAGGAAAACTGTGTTTTTCGGCCAGCCGAGTGGAATCAGTGAGCTAGAGATCGAGTCTGATTTACAGGTTGGATTCTTCGAGACTGGGGTGCAGTGCGGTAGTTCGCCGGCATTGTCGAAGGATGAAACTATGTTGGTGATCGCCTGCGAGGATGGGTATCTGTATGGAATTCATGTTTGAAAAACTGTAATCTGGTCGGCTTTCCTCGTAATAATTGTATTAAGAGAGTTTAATTTACAGAGCCGACCTTACGGATGTTACGGAAATCCCGCAAAAATAAACAAAAAAAAAACTTGAAAAAAAACCTAAAAATTCCCTTCTTTACTTGTAATCCTACTTTTTAATCCCCCCCAACCCTCCAGTTACTGCCAGATCTAGATTTTAAAAAGCATTTCACTACGTCCAAATTTCCTTTCATCCTCTCCCGAAGCCCAGAAGATAGATCCTTCCGAAACCCAAACTCAACCCCCCATGTCTGCCAAAATTGCCATAGACGCAACCATGCACCCGTCATCTTCTCCTTCTTCTTCTCCTTCCCCCAATCCCTCCAAGCCCCTCGTGACGAATCCGGCATCAGTGCCGCGAAAGGTGAAAAAAATAATCAAGAAGAAGCCGGCCAACAAGTCAAGCGGTGGTGTTCTTTTCACCCCCCCCACACACACAACCACTGAATCCACGCTGAGCCCGACCCCCAAGCCCTCTTTCCACCACCCAATGCCCAAGTACACCCCCCCCCTACAGAACTATGATAAGGAGGAGGTTGGGATTAACAAAGATGGATATTACAACCAGCAGCCCAAATCGATGATGGTACAACAAAATTTCATATCTCGCGGAATTTACGACGACGCGGCGTGCGAGAGATACAAGCAAACGATAAATAAATTTTCGTTCGGTGTCAACCATCCCCAGAGTGCCGATCATCGGCAAGAGATCAACCAGATGATTAAGGCGTTCCAGGAGCGGACCAAGGAGCCCCCGTTCCTCATCATGCCCGAGTCTTCGTACATGGGCCGGTGGGATCTAGTGACGCTATCGGCGCTCGTCTTCACCATGTTCGTGACGCCCTACGAGGTGGCGCTGCTGCCGAGCGGGGCGCTGGACGACTCGGACACGTGGGACACGCTGTTCTACGTCAACCAGTTCGTAAACCTCATCTTCGTCAAGGACATGTGCATGCAGTTCTTCCTGGCGTACAGGATCCCCCGGGGGGGGGGCAGCGGGATGCTCGTGAGGAACTTCAGAGCCATAAGGAAGAACTACATGCACGGCTGGTTCACCATAGACATCGTCAGTGTTATTCCCTTCGACTTCATCGGTGGGTTCTTCCTCGAAGGCGATCAGGCTGGAAGCTTGAAGATCATTAGGGTTGTTCGGCTGTTGAGGTTGCTCAAGCTGGCGAGGATATTCAAGGCTAGTCGGATTTTCAAGCGGCTTGAGGCAAGGATAAACATTCCCTTTAGGTGAGTGAGCGAGTGAGTGAATGGTTACACCACTATAATATTATATTCATTGCGACTGACCCAATATACCCACCACCACACCAACCATAAACAGCATCATTGGCCTCCTCAAATTCGCGTTCCTCCTCCTAATCGTGGGCCACTGGATGGCCTGCCTCTGGTGCATGGTCGGCGGCGGGCAGGAGGGCGGGCGGGGGGAGGAGGGATGGATCGCCGGCCTCCACGGAAACTACGTCTACGACAACTACGACGACAACGGGGACATCATCAAGTGGCTCGCCGCGTGGGACATCTACTCGGCTGCGTTCTACTGGGCGATTGTCACCATCACGAGCGTCGGGTATGGCGATATCACACCCACAAACGTCTTTGAGATGCAGTGGTGCACGTTTTGTTTGCTGTGGGGGAGTTGCGTTTGGGCGTATATCATCGGTAATGGTGAGTGAGCGAGCGAAGCGAGCATTCTCGCGATGAAGTGCGCGAAATGGCTACCGACGGCTACATCCACTACTAAGCTAACCCACCCAATTTGTTTTGGCTCACTTCATTCGTTTCGCTCGTCCCTCATTAAAACGCGCACAATCTCGCTTCGCTCGGCGCAGCGTGCGGCATCGTCAGCAATTTGGACATTGCCACGATTGAGCACCAGCAGACCATGGACCAGCTGAACAGTTTCATGTCCGAGCAGAACTTCGGTAAACCGCTCAAGACTAAAGTTCGGGCCTTCTTCAACCAGACCAGGGACGTTGCCAAGGTGAGCGAGCGGAGCGGGGGGGGGGTGAGGAAGACGAGAAATATATACGAGCCACTACTATATCTAACATAATTCTCATTTTTTTGCTCCGCTCGGCGCAGGGGGAAATGTACAAGTCGCTCATCAACAGGATGAGTCCGATATTGAAGGAGGAGGTCACCGAGAAAAACTGCGAGTGGATCCACGACATCTATTATCTGAGGAGCGCCTGCCCCCAGTTCAGCGTCAGTCTCCTGGAGGTCATGGTTGCGGGTGTTTTCGTGCCCCAGGAGAGCGTCAACGTGAACAACACCCTTTGCGCAGTTTCAAGGGGTGTGGCGAGCAGAGGTGGCGTGGTGAAAACCGCGGGAACGTTTTGGGGAGAGGACTTCATCTTGAGCTGCTGGGACCTGCAAGATCACGTTGAGAACAGGGCCCTTACGTACTTGGAGCTTCTCATGATTACGAAGGAGAAGTTCTTCGAAGTTTTGGAGGACTTCGATGAGGAAAAGAAGCTTGTTCAGGGAGCGAGAATCCGCATGGCGCGAAACAGAGGGATATTGAAGTTTTCGAAAGCGATGATCGAGCAAGGTTTGCACGGCAGCGAAGAGATCCAAAAAGCTATGCTCCGCAATTCACCGCTACCAACCTTGCGGGACCGCCGGTTGTCGGTCTCTCAGTTTCACCAGTTCGACCACCAAAACGGTCACGGTCATGGTGGTGTCAATCAAAACTTTGATTTCGATATCTTGAACAAGAGGTTCGACGTGTTCGAAAAAACCTTGAAGAAGGTGATGGTGTACTTAGAGGACGCAGACAAGGTCCACAGCCCCAATAAGAAGCGAACAGATTCTAGAGCGCTCTTATCCCATTAGAGAGTTTGCATAAAATACTACTGTAAACTTTGTGCTTTTTTGCTTATGTTTAAATCTAACTTTTCAACAAAAGTTGCTATTTTGTCCAATTTCGACAATCTCCTCCCCCCGATTCACCCGCATCGAACTCCCCCCACCTAGCTTAATGTCTTGGCTGAATGTGGTGCTAATCACCATCCAGGTATCCTCCTCCTCGTCTCCCTGCGGATCGCAAGAACAGATCTTATAGAAACTGGTGACTCGGACATTGACCTCCACGGAGAACGGGGATGGATAGTGTAAAGAGAAGGGGGGGGGTGATGACGAGGACTGGGACGATGGTGATCCCATCGATTGAGAACGTGATTCGCTTTCACTTTCGACGCCCCCCCCTCCAACGTCAGCCAAGTGCGATTTCCCAAAAATATTTTTTGGTTTGAAGCGGTTCTTGGTGTTGGAGGTGGAGTTGGTGTTGCTACTATTATTACTTTGACTGCACGACGAAATTTCGTCGGTGATTGCATCAAACCAATTCCTTCCATCAAACTCGTTTTCGAAACCAAGCTGAAAATCCTTGTGCTGCTCGTTCGAAATTGAAATTGTAAAAATGCTGACGGTCGTGTCGTTGTTGTCGATGCTGACATTGTTGCTGTCGCTATTGGTGTCGACAACATTCGCTCGGGCGCCGACCAAGACTAGCTGCCCCTTCAAACCCGATGGGCGTGGTAGCGCTTTCTCGAAAAACGAGATCACTCCCTCTTGAAGGACGAAAAATTTCTTCTTGAATTTTTTTTTGCTTGACCCTCGCTTCAAAATCCAACCGGACTGATCCCGGGCGGCGACGAATTCTATTGACGACGACAGTATATCGTGGGCGGTGGTGGTGGTGTTGGTGGGTCCACCGGCACCGGCGGCGGTGAAAATTGAATTTACGGTTATTTCAAGGGGGCTCACAAACGCGCTCGGGCACAGAACAATGAGCTCCTCACACCGACAAAGGCGGTCAGCCGCCACGTAGCTATCCCCCCCGCTGCGCGTGCGGTTACAAGCCAGCAGCACATCCCTCGCGCCACTCACCGCCTGCAGCTGCGCCGAGCAGAAATGAGCAGAAATGAGCCGAGTGGATAAACATAACGTGTTAATGTAAGTGTACGCGGCAATGTGGAAAAAAATTTAAAAAGGCAAAAAAAGGCATCTTTTTGTGCGAATCTATTGTTCAGGGACGGTCCAGATCAGGGTCATGTGCGCGCTAATGTGAAAACTAAAAAAAGGCAAAAAAAGGCGAATCACTAGAAACGTCCACAACTCCAACGCACAATGCCTTTAGACACTCAGACTTGAACATGGTGGCTAGTTCAGCCAGGCTCATCTTTTTATTCGAGGGTGTTGTTCAGGGACGGTCCAAATCACGCCATCTCAAACCATCCGAACTTCACCAGCTTGCTGGTCGCTTCACTTCGCTCCGCTCCGCTCACCTCCGTAATCTTGGTTTCCTTATTTCCAACCCCCTCGTTGTTGTTCAGATTCGCCTTCCTGTCCGCCTGTAGAATTTCCCTCGTTAGGGCTCCGACGATCAAACTAACGGAACTCCCGTTTCCGTTCTCGCCCTTGTCCCCCCCCTCATCCCCCCCCCCAACAATCAGAACGTTGTTCAGCCGCACAGAGTCCCTCGACATGTCCTTGTACAGCTGAGACACGCCCTTGCTCACGTTCCCTTCGTGGAAGAGGGTCGCCTGGTCAAGACGATTCTGCTCCGTTTCGCAATTCTCCCTTATCCAAAAAATTGGTATCCTCAAGTTCCGCCTCCCAAACTTGAACCCGCCGCTCATCACCTGCAAGTACTTCTTCTTGTCCCTGGCGTTTTTCAGTCCGTGCTGAACCGACTGGAATATCTTCAAATCGGGCCAGGTGGCCGGCGTCAGCTTCGTCGACTCGACGTGGTGGAAGTGGTCGAACGAGCGAGCGTTGGCGTGCTGCTGGCCGAGTGTCGCGAGGTGAATCGCGCGGATCCACGACGATCGCTCCTCCGGGGAGTTCACCATGAAGAGTTTGCGCTGCGTTTGCTGCTGTGACTGTGACTGTGACTGTGACTGGAACGGGATGGTGGTCGAAATTTCGAACGCCGCCGCAGTCCTGCTCCGAACGCTAGCCGAGTGGCTCGTCGACAGGGGCAGGGGGCTGAAAGGAAGCTTCACCGCCCGGCATATTGTCTGGGATGTTACCTGCAGAGGAATGACCTTGGGCTTTGAGGTTGATTCTAGGGCGGCGGTGGTGTCGGCAATGTCGTCGTGGTAGGTGAAGAGCCCGGGGGTCACCACGACGTACTTGGTCTTCCAGAACGTTGTGATGGACTTGTGGGCGGCGGAGCATTTTTTCAATGTTCCGGCTTTTATTGTTTTTTGTGGGGTGTTTTTTGTTGAAGAGGAGGGAGGAGGGAGCGTTTCGCGCTCGTTGAGGAGCTGGAAGGCAGCCTTGAGGAAGATGTCGTGCTCCTCCATTATTTCATTGTGAGATGAAGATGATGAGGTGTTGCGTGAGGGGGAGGGGGGAGGGAGCGGGAGTGGGAGTGGGGGAGGGAGCGGGAGCGGGAGCGGGAGCGGGGGAGAGGAGGCAGATGGTTTAGGAGGGAGAGAAGGGGAGGACACCAACTCGGACTCAGACCCGGATTCAGAGAGACGCTCATTCAGGAACGAAGATAGAGATGCAGTAGGCGAGTTGGAGTTGGAGTTGGTTGGGGGAAAATCAGCCATCGTTGCGTTGTGGCGGGACATTTCCAATTCATACGTTGCATTGAGGTTAGAAAGCTCGATTTCAAGGGAAAGGTCATTTGGAATGGGAAGTTCGTCATCTTCTTCTTCTTCTTCTTCTTCGGTGACGACCTCGCGGTATTTGCCATCACGCTTCTGAACCAATGGAGAGTCTAGAGGTCGCAAAGCCGCTTCCGAGAGCCGACGGCCGTTCTTCGCTCGGGGCTCATCCATTTTTGGGCAGCTAACGTCTTGGCTTCTGGGTTAAAGGTGTGTAGGGCGGGGGGGTGTTTTGAGATTGATTTCCTGTGTGTGAAATTTAACCCTTCGCCATTTTCTATTCAAGTGGTGTGTAGTCGACGGGTAGAGAGTTGGTTGAATGATATTGGGTGTGTGTAGGGGTAATGCGGGGTGTTTTGATCGTAGCTCAACTTTTAATAACCATAATGATGCTATAGCACGTGTATAGCATATTGAGATCACAAAATATATATTAAGGAGCTACGGTCCCTCTGGTGGAGTTCGCATTTGTTTATCTGGCGTGGGTTACAACGAATAAACATGTTTTCGCTTGTACACAGTGACGATGAGGTGGATCCCCCCCCATCTCCCCCCTCCTCCTCTAGTGATCCGCTAGCAGATGCACTAAAATATGCCACAACGATTACAGATTCAGGGCTCATGAGCCCTCCTCCAGTTTACCAGGATTCAGATGACGAAGGTACTTCACTCTCACTCCCAACGTCACCCTCAATTTCACCCTCAACAACAACAACAACAACAACAACAACAACAACAACAACAACACCACCCACAACTCCCCAACCGAGCGAAACTTCGTTCTCGGACAATTTGGCTTTGATTCAGCTGGCAATCGAGAACAACCGTGCCGATGTGCTGAACAAGGTCCTGGACCAAATTTCGAAAACCTCCCCCTCGGACTATTCCTTGGCCCTCAATCCCGATCCCTCGGATACGTCGCGGACTCGGGAGCCGCCGCTAACCACAGCCTGCAGGGCGCTGTCTGATGGGGTCGTGGCCGTCCTCCTCCGTAACGGTGCCGACCCCGGCGTATTTTTCGGCGAGTTAGGGGTGTCTTGCTGGGACGTTCTCCACCCTCCTCCCGAATCTGAAGGCGACAGGAAGAAGCTAAAGTCGATCAAGAACGCGTTCCTCGGGGAGATGCTCCGCGCGATTGGCGAGGACGACACCGAGCGGCTCCTGCAGTTCGTCGAGGGGAGGGTTCTCGATGGGGAGGAATTCATGCTGCCAGCTGACCCGAGCAACAAGAGCCAGGTTAGTTTGCTCGAGTTTGCGACTGATTTGAAGGCGGAGAGGTGTTTAGGGATTTTAAAAAAGATTAGGAAGAAGAAGAAGAAGAAGAAGCCGAATATCAATAGCAACAGCAACAGCAACAGCAACAGCAACAGCAACAACAACAACAACATTCCAAAGGAACTGCTAAACTCAATCTCGCAAGCAATCACTCTCGAACACGAGTACTTTAAAATTCTAAACCAGATCGAAGAGGACGTCTTGACCTCACAGGAGATGATCACCGTCGGTGGTGGGGCGGCGTTGGTGGGTCGGATCAGGATGCTGAACGAAGCCAAGAGCTCAAGCCTCGACGAGCTCCGGTTCCGGAGAGGGGTTTGCGATCTCACCATCGCAAGCCTCGTTACGAACTACGGCTTCTCGCGGGATGATCTCTCGTCCGACTTTGACTCCGACTCGGCTCACACGGCAGCTGGTGGTGGCAACTCGCACGAGCACACAATGCAGGAGTTCTCGGGCCTCACCCACGCCCAGGAGGTCCTCGACAAAACCGCCGGCAACGTCGGTTCGCTGAGGGAGAAGATCGGGCAGGCGGGCGAGATGCTGGATAGGGCGGAGGGGGAGATTGAGGCGAGGGGGCTGAGCGGGGCGCTTAGGCATTTCAGAACGGTGAGGGAGGATTTGAAGGAGCTTCACTTCAAGGTTGGGGCGAGCATTGCTAGGGAAACTAGGTTGCAAGGGTTGGTGCGGGTGGTGGAGGGAGGGGGCGGGGAGATCGAGAGTGGGAGTGGGAGTGAGAGCGGGAGTGGGAGCGGGAGCGGAAGTGAGGAGGAGCGAAGTCCTCGGCAACAACGACGGCGTTCGCGTCGAGTAAAATCGCCCTCATTAAATGCTCCCATTGAGCGAAACGAGGAGAACTTCGACTCGATTTTCTGGTCAATCTTGGACCTCTTCTTCGGCGTGAAGAGCATCTATCGCCCTCCGGCCTCCAGCCTCCACTCTCCATCGCAAGAGTTGAAGTGAAGTGTGAAGTGAAGTAAAAAAAAACAACTGTGAAACAGAGTAGAGAATTTAAAAAAATCTTAAATTGGTCCTTTCCTTTCTAGATGTCCTTTTCTTTTCCTTTTCCTTTCTAGATGTCCTCCAAATTAACCCCCGGCGTCAAGCTCATCGCAAAATCGAACTGTGTCGTCCCATTCCTTATATCCTCCTCCGTCTCCATGCACTTTTCCTCCGCCCTCCTGATCGTCTCCATCATGAGCAGGCTCTCCCCCAGCTTGCTCTTCTTGCTGTTCCGCTCGTTCCTCATGAGCATTTTCCACTTGAGCTGAGCCGAAGGGGACATGTTGACCGACTGCGCTGAGAGGAGCGACGCAGCTGGGGTTTGAGTCTGAGGAGGAGGAGGAGTCTGAGGAGGAGGAGGAGTCTGAGTTTGAGGAGGAGGAGTCGTCGTCGTCATTGGCATTGGCACTGGCATTGGCTTTATATTATCGAACCGCTCGTCCCCTTTATACGCCTCCTCATTAACCGCCACAAACCGATCGTACCCATCCATCCCATACTCGCTCCTGAACGCCTCCTTGTGCGCAACGTTCCCAAACGCCGTGAACTGCCCGTCCCCCTCGTCCAGGTTGAACTTGTGGAGGTAGTTGAGGAGGTCGTAGTCCGCAACGGTCAGCTCCATGGTCCGAGTGTCCACCCTGCCGCCACGGCCACGGCCACCAGAGGAGCCGGAGCCACCAGCAAAGGCGTACCGGTCGACTGAGCGGCCTCCCCCCCGGCCGGAGCCCCCCCGGCCGGAGCCCCGACCGCCCATTCGACCGCCCGAGATACCGGAACCGCGACCAGGGCCGCGGCCGCCGATCATTTCGAAGCGTCCTCTGCTGCCGCTGCCGCTGCCGCTGTTTGACTGCCCCCCTCCTTCTCGG
>Ga0302116_1002651_pt1 | contig 10380 bp, 5 predicted proteins | sample AG5_SCM_MG_FD_203124 | JGI IMG/M metagenome (GOLD analysis project Ga0302116, IMG submission 203124) | Marine microbial communities from Western Arctic Ocean, Canada - AG5_SCM | ecosystem: Environmental > Aquatic > Marine > Oceanic | place: Canada: Western Arctic Ocean | collected 2017-10-01 | reverse complement strand
TTAGCTGTATGTTAGTGAGTGAGTCCATGGTGCTACTAAACTCACTCTTCCAACATGGAATCAGTGTTCCGCAGCATTCTCTCGGTCGTTGCAGCGTCACTCATTGTCATGCACACCGAATTCGTCCTATGATTGCGCATCTGCAACCGTCGTTTAGTCTCCTGTATTGGTGTTGTGGATCCCAAAAGGTCATCCTGGGCCGAAATAAATATTTGATTTTTTTTTGTGTGAGCCAATTTATATACTTTCAAAATTGGAGGGGTAGCACGCGCTCACCAAGTTTGTGACGGGCATAGGAAGGTCAACTACGGGACTCATGTGCTGCTCTATAGATCTGCCAGAAAAATTTGGAGATTTCATTTTAGGAGGAGTTGCCATTTTCGGTGAACCAGCAACCATTGGAGCATTAACTCCAACTTCTGGCTTATTGGGACTGGATATGGCCGGAAGGCTTAAACTAGTTTCAACAACCATAAATATTGACTTTAATGTAAGTGACACTTAAAATTTCCAAATATTTTGGATTTGCAGCAGCTAAATATTTTATCGAAAAAGATTTTTCCCAAATTCCATCATGAACGTTTCATTCGTGGGTGCACGACTTTGCCAGCAAAGGGAAATTGAACGACGCCAAGTTCTTCATAAACAAAGGATTCGGCAGATGAGACCAACTTCCCAAAGCAATGCAAAGAGGCTGATGGATTCAACTGCTCCGAGGGTCGCTCCCCACCTTAAGTTGAACTTGAAGAAGCAGCAACTTCAGGGCGAACACTTCAGCCAGCTAGATTTTGAAAACCAGCTGCTCATGAAAAAGATTTACAACATCATGCATGATGAGAGTGGAGAGAAGGCTACTGAGTACTTGCCAGGAGTGCGAATAACCAAGAATCAAATGCCAACAGTTGACTGCCATATCAACGAAAAGACGAGAACGATCATCGCCGGAAAGGCGATCCTGGGAAGATCCCTGAAGTTCGAGGCTTGGGAGCAGAATTTCAACAAATTAGTAGTAGAGAACAAAAATATGCAAACACGGTTGCGGGACCGCAAGTCAACATATAATCGGAGCGAGTGGGCGCAGTTTGCCAAAGAGCAGCGCGTGTACAGCGCTAATGCGAGGGCGAGGGACGTGACGGCCGGGCACTTGAGCAAACCTTTGCCGGGCAAGAAAAAAATCAAAAAGCTTTTGACAAAAAAGACTCTGAGTTCGGAATACAATCGGTTCTCTCCCTTTGCAAGGTGAGAGGCCAGCGAAGCGAGCGATAGTCATACACGAGAAACTAACAAAAATTAATAGCCTCCGCAACGAGATTTCGCGGAGCAGGCCGGATAATCCGTCGCCGAAAAAGATGCACAAGCAGAAGCTACAGACACACAAAGTTGTGATTGTTGAGGCAGATAGCCAGCTGGAAGGAGGAGAGGCGTGCAGCCTGGAGATTTCGGAGCTCAGCACATCGTTCCACAATAAATACAACCTTCTAACTCACGGGACGAGCGGATTCATGGTGAAAGCGTGCGTTCAGAAAGGAGCAGCAGATGAGACAATAATTTTGGTGGAGACTTTGAAGGGGTTGGCGATAAAGGAGGGGCTCGAGAAAAAGGTGCCAACCTTTATGGCTTGCCTGCCCTTCGACGAGAAGCCGGATTTGTATCCAACGTTAGAAACGGCCTGTCCAAGCGAAGAGGAGAACATATTGAGTCAGCTCATACTGGCCAACATATTTGTTAAATTTATAAATTTGGGGACGCCCACAGGGGCGAAAAAGTTGAAGGTCACAGTTGGGCAAAAGGAGTTATTATAGCTAACCTAAGTAAGCGCCAAGCATGAAACTTTTCTCCCTTTTTTTCAAAAACTTTATATTTTTATTTTTTACCATCCCAAAGCAACCTTGAAGGCAAAGGGGAGCGAACCGCCAAGCACTCCAACAACGAGGAAAGACCAAAAAAAGGCTGTGGTAAGCCCTATGTGCTCCCTCCCCTTCTCTCCAAAAAGATTGTACACAATCCACAGCCCTCCCGGAGGACCTATCACCAATCTCAAAGTCCCGTAAAAAACGGAAAAAATCTTTCCTAGAATCACATTGTATTTCACAATCGCAGAGCCCGTGAGAATGGCATTGCCACTCTCGAGTGCATACTTCGAAATCATGTACGAGTTCTGCGCAGGGTTGCTCAGCTCTGCAAGAATTTTGGGGAAAAATGTCAGAAAAATGTCAGAAAAATGTCAGAATGTCAGAATCAGAAAACGTGAAAATGTTTTGGACTCAGGGAGGAGCTAAACTCACCACCAAAAAACATAAGCAACATCGCAGAGAGGTGACCAGCCTTGAGCTTGCGGGCCATGGTCATGTAAGAAAATGTGGCAATGTGGTGGAGAAGAAAAAGAGGATCTTCACCAGGGAGAACGAAAGGGAAAAATTTCGAAGAGGAACCGGGGTTGTAGTCTTTCATGAGAATCAACAGGAAATCTTGTAACATGTAACCGGAGCACCATTCCATCAAAGTCATCGCATCGTTGTACCAAAGGACAGAAGGAGCATCCTTAATTGTCGCACAAGGATCCAGTCGGTGCTGAGTGATCAGTGTCCAGAGAGGATAGAGCAGAAGAGTGCTATGTGTAATAGATACACAAGACGCAATTGTCTCTTGCGTTGCCTCGAGATGCTCAGGCCAATTACAATAGTTCAGAACAAACCATTTGTAAACCTGCTTTGAAGTTGCCAGAAGGATTGCAGAGAGGAGTGTTATGTTGAAATCTACACCAAAAATTGTAGGGATGGTGGGGAATGGGAGGGTCCGAAGAACAGCCGTTAAAGTCATTTATATATATATATATATGTATTGTAACACACTGAAGTAACACACGAAGGGGCTTTCACTTTATGCTATAGGTTTAAAATTCTGTAAACCAAATTTGACCAAATTGGTCCCCATTATAACATCTCCTGGCATCTGGAGTCCTCTATTCTATAGATGTCAACCCCAATGGGTCCTCCCCTGCACGAATTGCTGAAATCTCAGTTGTCTACCTCAATAAAACAGCAACAAAACACAATTGAGCAGGTTGTTGTCATCGACCTGCTGTCTGATCCATTTGCCATCTTTCGGCCTGTGTTGGAAGAGGACACGAGCTTGCCATTTTTCAATTTGATCAAGCCCAAGCCATCTTCCGGTTTCGTGTGTTTTGCAGATGGGTACATCTCCAATGTTGTTAGACTCGTAGTCGATCAAGTTGGTTCATCCGCTGGTCCAGCTCTAGCCGTTGTGCTTCTGACTGTGGTTGCGATCATCCCTCCACGAGCTGGCCAGAACCAGCGCAAATCGCCCGGTACCATCCCTCTTTGTAGGCGCCTGGTGTGGCCCTCCTCCTCCTCCTCGCGTGACGAGTTCGAGAAACTGTTGACGGATTGGCTATCTTCTCCCATATTTGTTGAAGGCTACATTGGCGCTTGGCACCAGCGTTTGGAGAGCGAAGCGTTTGCGAATCCTACCCAAAATAATCAAGATGTGGACAGTGACATTGACATTGACATTGGTATTGTCGATGTTGATGTTGATGACGACCCCGAGGACGACCCTGAGGAAGAGTATTACTACGGATATGGCGGAATTGACATCAACCCCTTTGAAATTCTGATGGGGGGAGGGCACAAACCTGGGACTTCTTCTGTGAGCGTGAATCCTTCTCCGTCAACAAATTCCTCTCCCGTTTCCTCCTCGCGCACTGCAATCACGAGTGCAACCACCAAAACGACCACCACAGTCAACAGGAACTTTTCCCCTCCACCTATTCCTCCCATTTATCCAACAAATAAATCCAACCTGGTGGGAGTTGTTCGTGCCTGCGAGGCCCTGATGTTTGAGCGAATTTTCGACGGCGACCACAACGACACCGACTCCGACAATGACAACGATTTCTCGGCCGATTCTTCGTCGGATCCCTCCCAACACCAATCCTGTAACTACTACTACCACTTCCCCAAGTGCCGGCAAAGCACAAACAAACGAAGGCAGAGCCGAAAATTCCACCCTCTCGATTTTTTCAACAACAACAGCAACAGCAATAGCAACAGCAACAGCAACAACGATAAGAATAAAAACGGAAGTCGACTGCAACTCCCGATAATAAACGAAAATCATGGAGATTCGTACTTTAAGCGTTCTCTGGTGATAATCACGTCCTCCACGACCACGATTTCAAGTGTGAACGACCAGAAGTTGGCGAAAGATCTTGCTGCTGATTTTGGCAGACTGAACACGCCAATTTCCGTTGTTGACTTCGCCCAACCTACTTCAACTTCACAGTCTCAATCACAATCACAGTTCCAGCTTGCCGACATTATGTGCTGGGGTAGCGGCGGAGTTCTTCACCGGTGGGGCTCAAATCTGATCCCCGCCGCCAACTGGGGAATTGACCGATTCTACGCGGCCCAACAACCTTCTTCTTCGTCACACCGACTCTCACTCATCAAATACACTATGCACAACCCGTACGATTCGAACAACATAGCGTGGTCCTGCGATCTCGTGGCGACACTACTCACCGAACGACTCATGACAACCTACAGAGGCGCGGAAGCAAATCTGAAAAATTCGTCTTTTCGGATCATAAATTTCGACCCAAAAAACTCCTCGGTCGACCTCATCCTCCCCAGTTTTAGTTTGTCTAAGAACCACCTGTCGCTGACCTACCGCATTCTCTGGAATGTTCAGTTTGTCACTGTAGAAATCGGTCTCCTTGCCGAAAACTTCACTTCGCACGAAGAGAAAATTCTATTTTCCGTCCGCCGATATCTTCACGACGCGTACGGTTTTGACTGCGGTGACCTAATTGACGCGAGTGCCGACACACAGCACCAAAATCAGCACCTTCGTGAGGAGGTTGAACTATCCACAAAATTCGGGAAGTTGAAAACGGATCGAAAATCATCCTGCACTCCAACTCCAACCACCCCAATCGACCCGAATTTGTTTGACACTATCTCGGCACCGCAGCAGCACTTGAGCCTAATGATTGGCAAGCTGATCTGTGGAGAAACGCTTGTTGGTTTCGATTTGGTTGCCTCGACCGTCGTATTCTGCCCAAAAAAAAGCAGCAACAACAACAACAACAACAACAACAACAACAACAACAACAACTACAGCAAAAGAGAGTCCCCACAAAGTCCTCTAATTTACTTCGTTAAATCAACGCCTCCGTCGCTGTTGAGGAGGTTCTTCCCTCTGGTTTTGTATACAAATAACCCAGTCGATGGAGACAATAATGCCGATGGTGGAGGCGTGGCAGATGGCGGCGATTTGTTCTCTTACATAGACGACGGGGCCCATTTTGGGGGCGGGGGAGAATTCGCAGAGCGCCCAAACAGCGAGACGAACAACAAGGTTGTCACAATTCCAAGCGATGACAGCAGCGATTCCTCAAGGTCAACGCTGTCATTCGTTAAATACACGCGCGCGTCTCTAACCGTAAAGCAGGGGACATCCAATGTGAAGCGTCTCTTGAATTACTACCGCGGGCTAATTGTGAACCCTCCTGGGAGTCACTACAGCAACAACAACAATAGCAACAACAACAAACATAGCAACAACGATACAGTCATTCTCCCACTGCCACAGCCACCAATGATGACAACTATTATGAAAACAATGGATTTGAACGCTCAAGCCCCTCCAACTCTCGGCCTCACCACAATGTGTCACTGGGTCGTCAAGGTGGAGGACATTGCTAGTGGGCTGACGAGGGATGAGAAGCCAGCAACAGCAGCAGCATCATCACAAGTGCCACCACCTACCCCTTCTGCATTCATAATACCACCAACGCCTACACTACCAAACGACGAGCAGAACAATACAAACGAAAATCCAAGCGACACAATAACCAACTTAGACGCTGACCTAAAAACGAAATCAAACCTTGCTGTGTCTTCAGCGGAGGTTTCACCAGACGATTGCCAAATTCAAAAAAAAATCACAACGAACATGCTTCCTGAGCAGCTGTCCAATTTGTACTCGTTCAGCACGAGAGTTCTACTCTCCCTCGTTGCGAAACGTCTTGTGGTGATGCACGGTTTTGCTGTTCTAGATAGCAATGTGTCTGGGACAAATGTTGGTGGGGGTTCATCTGTCTTGCTCACGAAGGTAATTGGTTTCAAGAGTTCCTCAAATGATTTTGAGGGGGGAAGGAGCGAGATTCCTTTGCAGGTGATGATCAGTGAAGTTTTTTTGGGAGACTACGCCAATGATAATGACGATGCAAATGGTGATGGCAGTGGTGATGTCGGTTGTGGCAACGACATCGACGTTGGCAATGACAACGACAGCAATGGTTATGACCATGATAATGGCAAGGGTAATGACACTGGTAATGACAATGACATAGACAATTCGAATGAAATTACCATTGGTATTAACAAAGACAATGACACTGACACTGACACTGACATCGACAATCTCAATCACAATCACATTCCCAATATTATTCCCAAACCCAATCCCAGTGACAGCAACAAAATCAGCGACAATGACAATGATGATGACAATGATAATGACAATGACAATACCGCCGACAACAACGTCACCGACAACAACATCGACAAAAACAACGATGACAAAAACAACGAGGACAGCAGCAAGAATGCAAATAGTTGTACACGCTGCCTCTCGGGTGTTCTCCTTTCGGTGCAATCGCCGGGCCCGATGAACTCAATCCTCCCTCACCACTTTCTAGAGGACAGCAGCGACAAGGCAATCATCAACAGCCAAGTTATCTCAACGGTTGAGAATATTCGCCTAAATTCGATTGCTGTATCCGTTAACATGAACGCGTGGTTATTGATGATATCCGCGAATACCTTGGCGGGGGGGGATCCGGCAGTTCGCCAGAAACAGTTTCTCGAAATTGTAAAAATCTTACTTCCTTTTGCGACTGAAACGAGCAGGTCGGCAATTCGCTATTTCGACGAGGTCCAAACTGGCAATAAAGAGGGCGGAGAGAACAGCAACAGCAACAACGACGTCGTCAATACGCCTAAAATAGCCAACCATACCCTGAGGGAGCTAGATTTGCTCATGTTCAAATCGTTCGACGTGAAAAAGTGCAAGAATTCTGCCACACTGATTCCGCTCTGTGCCGGAGAATCTAGCAACAGTGAGCCGGACAACTACTTTTTTTTGCCAGTTGATGACAACCCAAATGATGGCGGCAGGGCTAATTTGGAGTTTGCGTATGTGGTGAAGTTTGGAGGAGCGATTTTGAGCGACAGCAACGGTGACGAGCAGCATCATCATCGGGACGTGACGGTCTTCAGGGTTTGTAAATCGGACCTTTACGGTGAGGGTTTTGCGGATAGCGATTTCGACGGAGCCACTGATGAGGACGAGGAGGAGGACGAGGACGAGAACGAGGACGAGGATAAAAAGGGGGAAGCCCACGTTCAAAATGTTCTAGCTAGAATTGAGAAACTCCACAAAATCAATTTTTCGCGAGGAGGTTTTTATGCTCTGCGGCAGGTGGAGGCGGTAACCACTTCTGCAACCATGAGCAACACAATCACCACGGTTCCACGTCGGCTTGGTGAAAGTGACTTCCACTACATGATCACGTCTCGACAGCTGACGACCACGACACCGATGACACAGGTGACAGAGCTTTGTGCCATTTCTGGATTTTGCTTGTCAGGGGAAGAGGTTGAGACCAGCACAACCTCCTCTTCGATCGGTGGCAAGAAGAAGAACCCAGCCTTGTCCCTCAATAGCGTTATTTCGAGCTTTTTGACGCCGGTCCAGTTCAACAAGTCTGGAGGTTCCAAATCGGGCCAAGAAGTTTCTGAGCAGTGGTGGTTTTTCCCCGGAAATCCAATCGATGACGACGCTGCAACCAAGAACGCGCTAGAGTTCATTCTTGGTGGTGATAGTGGTGATGGCACTGGCAGTCGCAGCTTAAATATAAATAGTGAGGAGATGGTTGCTACAATTGAGAATGCTCGCAACTTCAACGATGACGATGACATGGACATGGAAGACAACGAATCAGCGTCGGGTGGGGTTTGGGCGGGCTGGGGAGGCAGCAACAAGTACATGTACCAGCAGGGTTCTGGTTACAACAGCGACGGATACAGTGATAGTGACAGTTCGAGTGGGAGCACAAGCGGAGGCAGCAGCTCCAGCAGCGGGAGTAGTGAGAACAAAAGCGATCACAGCAGCAACAATTCTTCGAAGTCCAACGGCAGCAATATCAATGACGATGATAGCGACAGCGAGAGTGCCCCGAGCACCACCACCCCGCTAAAGATCGACACCCTCAATGACAACGAAAGCAGCAATGAAAATGATGGTGACGCGCGAGTCGACGCGTTCGCCGCAGATGATTACATGGACGAATACGATGATGACATAAATTCTGGGCTTTTCAGTCCCTCGCCGAACAGCGGAGCGGGTGCTGCCTTTAACGAAGAGGTTTTGCCGTCGTTAGCCTCGACACCTTCCAACAACAGCAACAACAACAACAACAACAACAACAACAATTGTGTCAAAGAATACGAATCTGTGACCCCTGTTGTTTGCTTTGCGGACGTAATTTCGGCATTCGTCAACAGCGTCTCTGCCAACCAATCAACGACAGCAACCGTGACGCAAAAATTTCAGCGGCCAATTTTCTTCCGTTTCGAGCTTGACGGCGAAAGCTTCGAAAAAGATACAAGCATAGCTTCAAAGGGAAGCAAGTCGAGCGTTTTGACTGGTGTCATGTGTCTCAAGGGAGGAGAGAGCGTGCGTTTCTTGGGAGAGAGTCACGAGGATTCGGACTCGGGTTCCGACGAGAATAATAAAAATGACGACGCTGAAGACGACAACAAATACAAAGACGTCAACAAAGACAACGACGAAGACGACGACAATGACAACGACAATGATAGTGACAATGACAACGAAGACGACGACGATGGCATGCTCAGCGAATTGTCCCCCTTGCAATGTAGCGTAATAATCAATCTCCATAGGAGCTTGACGTCGTTCTGCGGCGGGCAAACGTTGCAGAGGCTAAAAAGTGTCGCTGAGTCTGCCGCTAAGGAGAAGAAGCTGAAAATCCTTGGGGTGCCGGAGGTTAAACTGGCCCAATCTGTTTTTCGAAAAATTATTCGGAGAGGCTCTCAAACAAACAACGTTTGCATCGTCGTGGTTCCCGTTGGCTTTCAATTCGCTTCGTTGGCGTCGACGACGAGCGCGACAACAACGAGCTCGACGACGACGACGACGAGTACGACGACGACGACGAGCAACAACGAAGTGAACATTTCGGATTTGAACAACAACAGCAACTTTCAGGAAGTTCTCGTCGAGGGATTGAGCTCTTTTCTTAGCATTTTTGCCAATGAAGAGCGAGCAGACCAGGGGAAGTACGGCGATTCCGATGTTGGCGAATTTGGGACCTTAGTCAAAGTCACCGATAAGCTCTTTTACCTATTTGGCGGGATCAGTTGGACCTTCCTGAAGTTGCGAGAAACGGCCTCCGACCTCGTCATTGAAACCCACCACCCTTCGAGCGAGTCTGAAACGATTTGCAGCATTATCAAGGCTGCCGCTACAAGGGTGATAAAGCACGTGCAGACGCTGTTGCTGTTGGAAGGCTTGAACAGCAGTCGTGTTGGGTCCAACTTGATATTTGGCGAAAAGGGTGGCGCTGAGGAAGTAGGTGGTAATGACGATGAAGCTCTCGCGGAGGATGGAGCGACGAATGACGACGAAAGCAAACCAAGTATCACGATAACTGCTGAAAAAACAACAGCGGCGCCGTTCGCGTGCCCAATCGTTTACTCGGTGCTTCTCACCTTACCGCCACGCTCCCCTAACCCGGAGCTGGCGATATTAAGCTTGGAGAGCTCCGTGCTGTCGCCCTTCTCGATCATTAATAGGCGAGGGACGTTCGTGTACAAGGACACGGTCGGAGGAGTGTTCTACCTCCGGTTGCAACCGGAAGAGGATGAAATTCGTCTGAATGTTTTTGGGATCGACAAGATCGGCGTGGATCTGTCACACCAACTCGTCGACTTGCTACGAGAGAAGCTGAAAATACTTGGACTGGAGGGCGTTAGCGCCATCTTGAACAATTTTAGTGGCGAGAATGCTGGTAATAACAGCAACGAGCTTTTTGCCAATGTGAGCCAAGCGGAAATGCTCAACAGGGACGATCTGACGTTTCTCCGGACGTTGAGCGGGACCACCAGTAACCAGGAGCAGGGCTACGTGCTTCCCACTCTCTCTCCCGTTAGCAATAATGCGTTTGCTAGAGAATTCTTGGCTTTCTTTTGCCAAAATTTGTTCGGTTCGGTTAGCAACAGTATGAATAGCAGCGCAGGGTCGTTCTTCCGGCCGTTGTTCTTTCCG